>ERZ777003.3538-NODE-3538-length-14955-cov-12.433960_pt1 | contig 14955 bp, 12 predicted proteins | sample MGYA00374956_ERZ777003 | MGnify/ENA primary metagenome ERZ777003 (study PRJEB29302, sample SAMN06268252) | bioreactor metagenome | isolation source: Joint BioEnergy Institute, California, USA | place: USA:Joint BioEnergy Institute, California, USA | collected... | reverse complement strand
GACCGCTACGGCATCCGCGTCGTGCCGCTGTGGCTGACCATCGGGGACGAGCGCCACCGCGACGGCGACATCGGCCTCGACGAGCTCGTCGCCCGCTTCGACGAGCCGATGTCGACGAGCGCCCCCTCGCCCGGTGAGTACGCCGCGGCCGTCGGCGAGGCCCGCCGGGGCGGGCCCGTGGTCGTCCTGACCGTCGCCGCCGGGATGTCGTCGTCGTACGACGCCGCCGTGCTCGGCGCCAAGCTCGTCGCCGACGAGGACGTCCACCTCGGCCCCCCGCCGGCCGGCGGCCGGGGCGAGGGCGGCGACCGGGACGTCGTGGTGCTCGACACCGGCACGGCCGCCGGCGCGCAGGCGCTGGTCGTGCTGGCCGCGGCCGAGGCGGCGGCGGGCGGCGCCGACCTGTCCGGCACCGTCGCCGCGGCCCAGCGCGTGGCGGCGCGGGTGCGCCTCGTCGCCACGGTCGCCGACCTCGAGCGGCTGGCCCGCTCGGGCCGGGTGCCCGAGGCGGCCCGGTGGATCGGCGACCGCCTGGGCGTCCGCCCGCTGTTCGAGTTCCGCAACGGGCGCGCCCGCCCGCTCCGGCCCGCCTTCAGCCCCGAGGCGGCCCGTGAGCGCATCGTGCAGCGCTGCGCCGCGGACGCGCCCGGCGGCGAGCCGGTGCCCGGGAGGCTCCACGCCGTCGTGCTCCACGCGCTCGACCCCGAGGCCGCGGCCGACCTGGAGGCCCGAGTGGCCCGGCTGTCGCCGGCGTCGTGCGTCGTCGGGCCGTTCAGCCCGGTGATGGTGACCCACACCGGCCGAGGGCTGGCCGGGCTGGCCTGGTGGTGGGAGCCGTGACCCCGACGACGCTGACGACCGCCGACGGCGTGCGGCTGGCGGCCCGGTGGTGGCGGCCCCGGGACGGGCCCGGTGCCGAGGCCGTCGTCGTGGTCCACGGCTTCTGCGGCAACCAGGACGACCCCGAGCTGGTGGCGCTGGCGCAGCGCCTGGTGGCCGGTGGGCGCAGCGTGCTCACCTTCGACCTGCGCGGCCACGGCCGCTCGGAGGGCGAGACGACCCTCGGCCTCGACGAGCACCTCGACGTCGGGGCGGCCGTCGACGCCGCCCGGGCCGACCACGACGTCGTGGTCGTCGTCGGGGCGTCGATGGGGGGCGTGGCGGCGATCGGGCACCTGACGGCCCCGCCCGAGGTGTCGCCCGGGCGGCCCGCGGACGGCGCCGTCGTCGTCAGCAGCCCCGCCCACTGGCGGGTGCCCCGGTCGCCCCGAGGCGTGCTGGCGATGGCCCTGACCCGGACGCCGCCCGGCCGCCTCGTCGCCGCCCGGCGGATGGGCACCCGGGTCGCCGTCCTCCGCCGGCGGGGCGACCCCCCGGTCGAGCGGGCCGCCCGCCTCGACCGGCCCCTCGCGGTGATCCACGGGCTGGCCGACCGGTTCGTGTCCCCGCTCGACGCCCGGGACCTGCACGCCGCCGCCCCGCCGCCCCGGCTGCTCGACCTCGTCCCCGGCATGGGCCACGGGTTCTGCGCGGCGGCGGTCGAGCCCGTCGAGCGGGCGGTGGCCTGGGTCGTGGCGGCCGCCGGCGTGCCCCGGCCGGACCTCGAGCGGGGTGGTGCGTGACCACGCCCGAGGGCGCGGCGCCCGCCCCCTGGGGCGACCGGTGGGCCGGCGACCGGCCGGCCCGGTGGTGGCGGCCGGCGCCGGCCGGCGGCGCCGCCTCCCGGCGGTCGGCGCTCCGGCTGCTGCTCGCCGGCCAGGCGGCGTCCTCGCTGGGCGACTGGATGGCGACGGTCGCGCTGATGACCCTGGTCCTGCACGTCACCGACTCCGCCACCGCGGTCGGGGGCGTGCTCGTGCTGCGGTTGGCGCCGACCGTCTTCGCCGGCCCGGTGGCCGCCCGGCTGGTCACCCGGTGGAGCCGCCGCCGGATGATGCTGGCCATGGACCTGGTGCGCATCCCGGCGGTCGCGGTGACGCCGTGGATCACCGAGCTGTGGTGGATCTACACGTGGGCGTTCGTGACCGAGCTGGCCGGGATGGTGTTCCTCCCCGCCCGGGACGCCTCGATCCCCGACCTGGTCGAGGGCGACGACGACCTCGCCACCGCCAACGCCCTGGTCCTCGGGTCCTCCTACGGGATGATCCCGGTCGGTGCCGGGGTCTACGCCCTCGTGGCCGCGGTGACCGGCGCCGAGGGCGTGCTGGCGGCCGCCCGCATCGCGTTCCTGGTCGACGCGGGGACGTTCGTCGCCTCGTACCTGGCGGTCAGCCGGCTGCCCGAGCTGGGCACGGCGACGAGCGCCGAGGCGGCGGGCGGCGGCCGCTTCCTCGACGCCCTGCGCCTCCCGCTGGTGCGCAGCCTGGCGCCGGCGGCCGCCGTCGTGGCCTTCGGCCTCGGCGCGCTGTTCTCGCTCGGCGTCGTCTGGGTCCAGGAGGTGCTGGACGCTTCCAACGTGGAGTTCGGCCTGCTCGTCGTCTGCTTCGGCGTCGGTGCCGGCGGGGGGCTCGTGGCGCTGCGCTGGCTGCCGCGGCACGACCTGGCGACGGTGCGGGCCGCCCTGGTGGCCGAGGGCGCGGTCGTCGCCGTCATGAGCCTGCTGGCCACGCCCGTGCTGGCCCTGACCGGCGCGCTGCTCTTCGGCGGCCTCTCCGCGCTGGTGCTGGCGCTGGCGATGGAGCTGCTGCAGCACCGGCTCGACGACAGCGCCCGGATCCTCGCCTTCGCCGTGTTCCACACCGTCATCCGGGGCGGGTTGGCGCTCGCCGCCATCGGCGCCGGCGTCGCCGACGACCTGCTCGACGAGGTCCGCTGGCCCGTCGTCGGGCACCTGGCCTCGACGCAGGTCGTGCTGCTGTCGAGCGGGGTGCTCGTCGGGCTGGTGGCGCTGGTCATGGTCCGGGACCCGGACGCGCCGGCCGGGGCGGGCGACGGCGCCGCGCGGTGACGCCGCCACCGATCGGCGCATCGCACCCGGATCGCAACGATCGCAACCGAACCGGCACGCGTCCCGGGTGTGCGAACGGGGGCGGAGGCACGAGACTGGGGGGCTCAGGTGAGCGGGAACCAGCGGAGCGGAGGGACATGGCGGAGACGCAGCAGCCCGACGACGACCACCTGCCGGGCCGCCGGCCCGGCGCCACCGAGCCCGCCGACGCTGCGGACCCCGCGGACGGCGGCCGGGCGACGGGCGACGACGGCGGCTCGGTCGGCCAGGTGCTGCTCGAGGAGGACCTCGAGACGGTCAACCGGCTGATGGGGTTCCTGCGCGGCGACGGCGCCTGAGCGCGGACCGGCCGCCCCACGGAGCGGGGCGGCCGGGTGACCGGAGGTCCGCGCGTCCCTGCGACCTAGAGGTGGATGCCGCACTCCGTCTTGTCCCGGCCGGCCCACCGGCCCGAGCGGGGGTCGTCCGGGTCGGTCGGCAGCGTCGTGCACGGCTGGCACCCGATCGACGTGTAGCCCCGCTCGAGCAGCGGGTTGACCGGTACGTCGTGGTCGGCGATGTAGCCCTGCACGTCGAGGTCGCTCCACGTGGCGATCGGGTTGATCTTGACCAGGCCACGCAGGTCGCGGGCGACGATGGGCGCGTTGGCCCGCGTCGGCGCCTCGGCCCGGCGCAGGCCGCTCATCCACGCCGCCTTGCCGGCGAGCGCCCGGTCGAGCTGGCCGACCTTCACCGCCGAGCAGCAGTTCTCGGGGTCGACCTTCCACAGCTCCTCGTCGTGGGGCGCGACGGTCATGATGCGCAGGTTGAGCCCGTAGCGCCGGCGCACCCGCTCGACCGTCTCCAGCGTCTCGGGGAAGTGGTAGCCGGTGTCGATGAAGACGACCTCGATGCCGGGGTCGACCCGGGTGGCGAGGTCGATGAGCACGGCGTCCTGCATCGACGCCGCCAGGCAGAGGTGGGGCGAGAAGTTGTCGACCGCCCACTGGATGATCTTCGGCGCGGGCAGCCGCTCGAACTCGGCGTTGAGCTCGGCCAGCTCTTCGTCGGTGAAGGCCGGCACGGGCAGGGCGGGGGGTTCGACGAGGTGGCTCATCGTGGCGTCTCCGTGTCGGCTCAGACGCCGGCGCACTCGCCGGCGCCCACGTTGGCCTCGTAGGGACCGGTCTCGTCGTAGTCGACGTAGAACTCGGGGCCCTCCTCCGGCGGCGGGAAGGTGTCCAGCTCCTTCAGCTCGGCGGCGATCGCCTTGGCGCCGCCGACCCGCTCCATCCAGGCCCGGAACGTCTCGCCCGGCCGGCGCTCCTCGGCGAAGCGCCGCACGACCCGCACGGTGGCCTCGGGCGCGTTCCTCGCCGGCAGGCGCAGCGCCTTGTCGCCGAAGACGGCGGTCGTCTGCCCGACGTAGCCACCGAGCAGCATCTGGTAGCCGGGGGCCGAGCGGCCGTGGGCCCGCCGCTCGGCGCCGAAGAACCCGATGTCGGCGGCGTGGTGCTGGCCGCAGCTGTTGGTGCAGCCCGAGATGTTGATGCGGATGCCGCCGACCTCGGCCAGGCCCTCCTCCTCGAGGCGCTCGCCGATGGCGGCCCCGAGGCCGCGGCTCTGGGTGACCGCCAGGTTGCAGGTGTCGGCGCCCGGGCAGGTGACGACGTCCCGGACGAGCTCGGCGCCGGGCTGGCTCATGCCGATGGCGTCGAGGCGCCGGTACAGCTCGGGGAGCTGCTCCTCGGACAGGCCGCGGAACGCGACGTTCTGGCGGTTCGTCAGCCGCACCTCGAGGCCCATGTCGCGCTGGATGGCGGCCAGCTCCCGGAACTGCGCGCTGGTGACGTCGCCCAGGCGGGCGTGGGCGATGGCCGAGACGGTGCCCTTGGCGGCGCCGCGGACGACGTTGGTCTCCGCCCAGCGCTCGTACGGCGTGCGGCGGCGGATCTCCACGGCGACGCCCTGGCCGAGGGGCGTGGGCTCGACGTCCTCGGCCCGGCCGGCCGGGGCGTCGCCCGTCTTCTCGACCTCCTCGGGGATGCCGCCCGGCCACGACGACGAGGCGAGCAGCAGGCGCCGCTCCTTGAGGATGCGCTCCCGCACCTCGTCCCAGCCCTGGTTGGCGACGAGCCACTTCATGCGGGCCCGGAGCTTGTTGTCCCGGTTGCCGTGGTTGTTGAAGACCCGCAGGATCGCCTCGAGCGTGGGGAGGAGCTCCTCGCGGGGCGTGAACTCCTCGAGCGCCTGGGCGGGGTGGGGGTTGGCGCCCAGGCCGCCGGCGACGAAGACCCGGAACCCGGCCTCGACGGTGCCGTCCTCCCGGGTGCGGGTGGTGGCGACGACGCCGGCGTCGTTGAACATCGCCTGGCCGCAGTCGGTGTCGCAGCCCGAGAAGTTGATCTTGAACTTGCGGGGGAGCCGCTGGCTGATCGGGTTGCGCACGAAGTGGCGGAAGGTCGCCTCGGCCCAGGGCGTGATGTCCAGCTTCTCGTAGGGGCAGGCGCCGGCGAGGTGGCACCCCTGCACGTTGCGGACGGTGTCGCCGCAGGCCTCGCGGGTGGTCAGCCCGACCCGGCCGAGCAGCCGCATGATCTCCGGCACCTTCTCCAGCTGCACGTAGTGGAACTGGACGTTCTGCCGGGTGGTGATGTGGCCCCAGCCCCGGGAGTAGGTGTCGGCGATGTGCGCCAGCATGTCGAGCTGGTCGGGCAGGAGGCCGCCCCACGGGATCTTCACCCGGAGCATCTGGTTGTGCCCGCCCTGGCGCTGGCCGTAGATGCCGTTGTTGAGGCGGAAGATGCGGAAGGCGTCCTCCTCGATCTCCCCGGCGAGGTAGCGGGCGAGTACGGTCTCGAACTTGTCGGCGTCGGCGAGCTGGGCGGCCTCGATCTCGCGCTGAACCATCTCGGCTCCGTTCTCGGCAGGCGGCTGGCCAAATCCTGAGAAACCTGACCAGAGTTCTCAGACTTCGGCCGGACCAGTAGAACGAAACCCGAGCACCTGTGTCAACAATTCATCGGGGGCCAGGCCGGGCTCGTGCCCGGGCCCCCGCGGCGCCTGCCGCGCCGGGTGGCGCCGGCGGCGCCCTCTGACCGCTGTCAGCGTTATGCTCCCGGGATGTCACTCTTCGTGGTTGGCGGGCCACACGAAGCGCTCACCCGACGCGAGGAGTCGCCATGCCGGACGCCAGCCCCGTCGAGCACGACCGGCGGACCGTCGCCGGCCCGGGCGCCCGTTCCGATCCGGCCTGGGTGTTCATCGCCGGCTACGGCCGGTCGGGGACGACGCTGCTCGGGATGCTGCTGACCCGGGACGCCGGCTTCTTCTGCGGCGAGCTCCACCTCCTGTGGCACGCCCTCGTCGAGGGCCAGACCTGCCAGTGCGGCGAGCCGGTCGCCGCGTGCCCGGTGTGGACGCGGGTCGCCGCCCACGCGCGCGCCGCGCTCGGCCTCCGCTCGGACGAGGAGGGCCGCGCGATCATGGACCAGCGGCTGCGCCGCCGGCACCTGCTCCGACCTCGCCTGCCGGCCCCGCGGCCCGCCGAGCTCGAGCTCCGGGCCGCCACCGAGGCCGCGGTCGCCGAGGTCACGGGGGCCGAGCTGCTCGTCGACTCGTCGAAGCTCTCCAGCGTCCTCTGGACGGCGTGCCACATCGACCGGGACCTGTCCGTCGTGCACCTCGTGCGCGACCCCCGGGCGGTGGCCTTCTCGGAGGGGCGGCCGAAGCCCGACCCCGCGAGCCCCCGCGGGGCCCTCGTCCGGCGGTCCGTCCTCGACAGCACCGCCGGGTGGGTCCTGGGCCACCTCACGACCGAGCGGGTGGTGCGGCGCGCCGTGGCCGAGGGCCGCGTCGGTCGGGCCCGCCGGGTCCGGTACGAGGACCTGGCCGCCGACCCGGAGGGCTGCGTCGCCGCCCTGGGGGTGGCGCCGGTCGGCGGCCGCCGCCACCCGGGGCACGCCGTCGCGGGCAACCCGAGCATGTTCGCCCCGGCGGCGCCGGTCGTCGTCGACGACCGGTGGCGGACGCAGATGCGGGCCGGTCCCCGGCTGGCCAGCACGGCGCTGACCGCGCCCCTGCTGCTGCGCTACGGCTACGCCCTCCGCCCGTCGGGCCGGGCGGCGGGGGACGGGCGGGCGCCGGTCGGGGGCCGTGGCTGAGCCCTCGGCCGACGAGCGCCGCGCCCTCGCCGCCGGGCGACGGCTCCTGGCTGTCGACCTCGAGCCCGGCGCGCCGACCGCCCCGGCGCTCGGCACCGCCGGCGCCGAGCGCCGCACGCCGCGGGCCGGGGCCCGGGCCGCCGTCCGCCGGGCGCGGGCGTCGTTGCGGCGACCGGTGGCCCGCCGCTCGGGGTGGGTCGTCGTCGACCAGGGGCTCTCCAGCCTCACGACCTTCGCGGCGTCGGTCGTCGTCGCCCGGGAGGTCTCCGGCGAGGTCTTCGGCGCCTTCGCCTCCGCGCTCCTCGTCACGATCGTCGTCGTCAACCTCGGCCGGGGGCTGGTCTCCCAACCGCTCGCCATCCGGGTCAGCGCCCGCCACGACCAGCGGGCCGACGTGGCCGCGGCCGCCGGGGCGTCGGTCGGCGTCGGCGTCCTCGCCGGTGCCCCGATCGCCGTGGCCGGCCTCGTGCTCGGCGGGCCCGTGGGCCGGGCGCTGGCCGTCGCCGGCCTGTTCATGCCGGTCCTCGTGCTGCAGGACAGCTGGCGGTTCTGCCTGTTCACGATGGCGCGCCCGCGGCAGGCGGCGGCCATCGACCTCGTCTGGGCCGTCCTCGCGGTCGTGCTGCCGCTGGCCGCGGCGGACGCCGGCGTGGGGGCGCTCGTCGCCGCCTGGGCCGCGGGCGCCGCGGCGTCCGCCCTCCTCGGCCTCCGCCTGGTCGGGGTCGTGCCCGACCTGCACGGAGGCGTGCGGTTCGTGCGGCGCCACCTCGCCCTGGGGTGGCGCTACACCGTCGAGGCCGCGATCGTCACCAGCACGACGCAGGTGAGCGTCCTCGTCGTGGGCGTCGCGGTCGGCGCCGCCGGCGTCGGCGCCATCCGGGGCGCGACCACGCTGTTCGGCCCGTTCACCGTCGCCTTCCTGGCGCTCATGGCCGCGGGGATCGCCGAGGGCAGCCGCCTCCTCGCCCGCGACCCGCACCGGCTCGTCCCCGTGCTCGTGGTGGCGAGCGCCGGCATGGCCGCCCTGCCCTGCGCCTGGGGGGTCGCCCTGCTGCTCGCGCCCTCGTCCTGGGGGTCCCAGGTCCTCGGCGAGACCTGGGCGGCCGCCCACGCCCTCGTCGTGCCGATCATGGTCAAGACCGCGGCCACCGGGACGACGAGCGGCGCGCTCATCGGGCTGCGGGTCGTCGCCGCGGCGAGGGCCACCCTCCGTCTCCGTCTCGTGACCGGCGTCGTCACGTTGGCGGCCGGCGCGGCGGGTGGGTGGCTCGTCGGGGTGCACGGCGCCGTGTGGGGCCTGGCCCTCGGGACGTGGGCGACCGCGGCCGGCGCCTGGTGGCAGCTCGCGCGGGTCCATCGCACGCACCCCCACGTGTTCACCGGCGGGCAGGACCGGAGGTCATGACCAATGACGGCCGACCGGAACCGCAGCACCTGGCTCTTCGTCGCCGGCCAGGACCGGTCCGGCTCGACACTGGTCGGCGGGGTGCTGGCGCGCCAGCTCGGCGGGTTCGACTGCGGCGAGCTCCACGGGCTGTGGGTCGGCCTCGTCGAGGGGCGGACGTGCGGGTGCGGCGTGCGCCTCGCCGCCTGCCCGCTGTGGTCGGCGGTCGCCGACGAGGCCTGCGCGGCGGCCGGGCTGGGCGACTGGGAGGAGGCCGCGGCGATCATGCGGGACCGGCTCCGGCGGCGCCACCTGCTCACACCCCGCCTGCCGGCGCCCCGTGTCGCGGAGCTGCGGCTGCGCCGGGCGACCGAGGCGGCCGTCGAGCGGTTGGTGGGCGCCCCGGTCGTCGTGGACACCTCGAAGCTGTCGAGCGTCCTGTGGACCGCCGCCCACATCCCCCGGCCGCTCGGCGTGGTCCACCTGGTGCGCGACCCGCGAGCGGTCGCGTTCTCGCAGGCCCGCCCCACGCCGAGCCCCTGGCGGGACGGGGCGCCGATGCGGCGGCGGCCACCCCTGCTGAGCGCGTCCGACTGGTTGCGGGCCCAGGTCACGACCGAGCGGGTCGTCCGCCACCGGGACCGGGTGCCGGCCCAGCCCGTGGCGGTGCGCGTGCGCTACGAGGACCTCCCGGGTGCGCTCGACGCCGCCATCGGCAGCATCGCCGGCGCGCTGCACCTCGACCGGCGCCCGGCCGGCGACGACGAGGGGACCCGCCACACCATCGGCGGGAACACGGTGCGGCACGGCGGCCGGACCGTCGTGCGCAACGAGCGGTGGCGGGACGAGATGCCGGCGCTCGCCCGCATCGCGACGACGGCGCTGACCGCGCCCCTGCTCGGGCGCTACGGCTACCGGGTCGTCGGCTGAGCGCCGGGCCCGACCTCGTAGCCGAGCAGGGTCATCGTCGGACCGAAGCGCTCCTCGACCAGGGCCCGGTTCCGGTCGCCCAGCCGGCCCCGCCAGCCCGACACCGCGCCGGCGCCGACGAAGGGGAGGTCCCGCTTCCGGTGGGCGGCGAAGGCCTCCGGGTTCCCGCGCTCCTTGGCCCGCATGGCCTCCACGGTGTTGGCCGCGACCGCCCCCTCCAGGACCGGCCGGGGCCGGACGACCCCGAGCGACCGGAGGACGCGGTCGAGCTCGTGCACCGGCGACGCGTGCAGCGCCTCGTAGCGGACGACCTCGACGCGGGACCCCGGCTCGTCGGCGCGGGCCAGCCACGTGCGCACGTGCCGGTCCCACGCACCCCACGGGTTGCCGCGGCCGGTGACGAACGCGTCGACGAACGTGTCGAGGTCGCCGTCGAAGACGCCGGTCATCTGCTGCCAGCGGTACTCGGACAGCACGACGTCCCGGGGGTCCCGCACGAGGTAGACGGCGCGACGCCGGCCGATCGGGTGGGTCTCGTGGGTGTAGACGATCCGGCCGCCGTCGGGGAGCAGCCGGGGGGCCCGCCGCTGGCCGCCGATGTAGGGGATGCGCCGGTGGACGGCCCCGAACTGCGACGGCTCACCGGTGATCGCCTCGGCGACCAGGAACATCAGCCAGTTCGTGCCCGACCGCGGGTAGGACGCGATGAGCACGTCGTCCGGGCCGAGCCCCAGCCGGCGAACCTCGACGAGGGGGCGACGCAGGACCTTGCTGCGGAAGCGCGCCCGGCGGAGCCGACGGACGACCCGCTCCACCGGCGAGGGCGTGCCCTCGCCGGCCGGCAGGGCGGCGGGTGCGGGGTCCGGGCGCCGGGTCGCGACCACGTCAGGTGTCCGCCGGGTCGTGCGGCGCCGGGCCGGTGCGGGCGGGGGCGGAGCCGGGCCGGAGCACGATGCGCCGGTTGGCGGCGTGCTTCGGCGCGCCGTTGCCGGCCTCGGGCGCGGCGGCCTGCTGCCGTCGCCTGCGCCGCTCGCTGCGGCTGCGGTAGGCCTCGTAGCGGTAGGGCGTCCCGCCGTAGGTCTCCTCGGCGGGGACGAGGTTGAGCACCGTGCCGACCACCGGGGCGGCGACCTGGCCGAGCAGCTCCAGGGCCCGGCCCAGGCCCCGCCGGGACGTCTCCCGGAAGGCGACGACCAGGAGCACGGCGTCCGCGCTGCGGGAGAGGACCTGGGCGTCGGTCACCGGGAGCACCGGCGGCGAGTCGACGACGACCCGGTCGTAGGTGTGGGCCAGCGCCTCGAGCAGGTCCCGGGCCCGCTGGCTGTCGAGCAGCTCGGCGGGGTTCGGCGGGGTGGGGCCCGGCGGCATGACGTGGAGGCCGGGCACCTCCTCGACGGCGAAGGTGGCGGCGCCGGGGTCGGCGTCCTCCAGCAGGACCGTCGTGAGGCCGGGGGCCTGGCGGGCGCCGAACAGCTCGTGGGTGCGGGGCCGTCGCAGGTCGGCGCCGACGAGCAGGACCCGCTCGCCGCTCTGGGCCAGCACGACGGCGAGGTTGGCGGCGGTCACCGTCTTGCCCTCCGACGCCGCCGGGCTGGTGACGAGGACGGTCGTCACCTCGGACTCGACGCCGAGGAAGCGCACCGAGGTGCGGAGCAGGCGGTAGGCCTCGGCCGACGGGGCGAGGGGGTCGACGACGGTGGGGAGCTCGCCCGTTCGACCCGGGTCGTCGACCTCGGGGATGACGCCCAGCGTGGGCAGCGAGGTGACCTGCTCGCACTCCTCCTTCGAGCCGACCGAGTCGTCGAGGTGGTCCCGCAGGAAGGCGAGGGCGATGCCGGCCACCAGGCCGACGAGCCCGCCGACGACGAGGTTGGTGAGCGGGCGGGGGGCGACGGGTGTCGTCGGCTCCTCGGCCGCCGTGAGGATCGTCGCGCCGCCCGTCCGGGTGAGGTCCTGGGTCGCCTCGAGCTGCTCGAGCTGGGCCCGGAACGAGGCCTCCCGGCTCTGCAGCGGCGAGAGCTGGGGGAGGACCTCCTGCAGCACGGCGGTGCGCTGGTCCTCGAGGCGGGCCCGCTCGGGGCTGTCGGCCGGGAGGGCCGCGATCCGGGCCTCGATCTCGTCGAGCGGCTGGCTGACCTCGGCGATCTCCTCCCGCAGGGAGTCGAGCCGGGACTGGATGTCCTCCGAGGCGGCGAGGAGCTCGTCGATCTGCGACTGGCGACGCACCTCGACGTAGGTCTCGGCGTAGAGGTTGACGAGCTCGGCCGCCGCCGCCCGGTCGGTGGCGGTGACGTGGACCAGCACGACGTCGGTGCTGTCCGACGCCGGGGCCTCGGCGGCGACGTCGTCGACGTCGAGCGGGCCGTCGTACCGCTCGGCGACGGCGTCCCGCACCGCCCGGGACTCGATGCGCTCGATCTCGTTGTTGAGCTCGCGCTCGCTGTCGCGGGCGGAGCGCACCTGGCCGGCCCGATCGACGAGCAGTTGCTCGCTCATGCTGGGTCGCAGCATGAGCTCGGCCTCCGCCCGGTAGCGGGGCGTCTGCAGGAAGGAGAGGGCGGCGGCGACCGCGAGCGACACGAGCAGCGCCGCGAGCACCACCCGGCGCTGCCGCCGGATCACCGCGATGTAGTCCTGAAGCTTCGGATCGTCCATCTGGTGGGCCCCGTCGGATGATCCGCCCGCGCCGACTGCTCATGCTGTCGCTGAGAGTGGTGGTAGTGGCACTCTACGTCATCGCTGCTGCACCGGTGGTCGGACGTGCCGGGGCGGCGCCGGTCAGCGCCGAGTAGAGGTCGAGGGTGCGGCGTACCCACGCGGCCTCCGTGAAGTGCTCCTCGAAGGCGCGCCGGCACCGGGTCGCCACCGCCCGCCGGTCGCCCCGGGCGAGCGCGGTCGCCGCCTCCGCCATGTCGGCCACGTCGTCGACGACCGTGCCCAGGCCCTGCCGCTCGACCCACGCCGCCAGGTCGCAGGTGCGGCGCACGACGACCGGCAGGCCGCAGGCCAGCGCCTCCAGGAAGACCAGGGGGAGGCCCTCCGGGCAGGCGGAGGGGATGACGAGCGCCCCGCTCCGCCGCATGAGCGCCAGCACGTCGTCGCGCGCCAGCTGCGGCGTCACCCGGACGTCCTTGCCCGCCGACGCCGCCTGGACCTCGTCGGCCTGGGGGCCGTCGCCGACCACGTGGAGCGCCGTCGACGCCGGCCAGCTGCGCACCAGCTCGAGCCCGCCCTTCTCGGCGGCGAGCCGCCCGACGAACAGCGCCGTCGGGCCCGCCCCGTCGAACGTGGCCGGCGTCGGCGGCGGGACGAGCGCGTCGGGCAGGAAGTTCGTCCAGTCGAGCAGCCGCTCCGCCGGCAGCCCGGCGTCGACCAGCATCCGCCGCTGCCGGGGCGACAGGCAGAGGACGCGGTCGGCGCGGGCCAGGAGGGGGTCGGCCCGGGGGCCGCGCCACAGGGCGAGCGCGAGGGGGAGGGTGGCGGCCACCGACCCCCGGTAGCACCGGTGGCGGACGGCCGACCACGGCCGGCCGTCGGGGCAGTCCGTGCACAGGTGCCCGTCGCGGACGAGGTCGCCGCTGGCGCAGACGGTACGGAAGTTGTGGAGGGTGGCGACGACCGGGACGTCCACGTCCTCCACCCAGCGCCGGCCGAAGTTGGGGAACAGGTTGTGCACGTGCACCAGGTCGGGCCGGAACGCGTCGAGGGCGGCCCGCGGCGTGCGGCCCCGCCCGGTCGCCACCCGGGTCGCCGAGCGCAGGCGGTAGAGCGGCTCGTGCTCCAGGTCGTCGGTCCGGGCGGCGGCGACGCGCACGTCGATCCCGGCGCGCCGCAGGGCGGCGACCTCGGCGTCGACCTGTGCGTTCTCGCCGCTCGGCTGGCGCGAGCTGTAGTAGCTGTGGATGACTGCCACGCGTAGCAGCGCGACACCCTCGTGCGTAGGCAGTTCGTTCGCTATGAGCGCTCACTCTAGGACAGGTGCCACATGACGTGGCAGAGTTGCTGCAATGCGTGGCGACCAGCGTTCGATCGCGCAAGCGGGGGGCAAGCCGGTCGGCGGGGGCGTCGAGGCGGTGGCAAGGGAGGCGACGCCGGGCGCGAACAGGGTTCCGGTGCTCCGGCCGTCGCCGGTGCTCGCCCTGCTCTTCGTCGTCGTGACCTCGTACGCGGCCCTCGGCAAGGGGTTCGCGTACGCCGGCGTGCCTCCCGTGTTCGTCGGCGAGGTCGCCTTGGTCGTGGTCGGTGTCGCCGTGGTCGTCCAGCCGATGCCGCTGCCACGGAACGCGGCAGCGGCAACCGCCGCGGGCGTCGCTGCGCTCGCGGCCGTCCAGCTCGTCGTGGATCGGCTCGGCGCGACGGTGCCGGTGGTCGAGTCGCTGCGGGGCCTCGCTCCGATCTACTACGCCGCCTTCGCGTTCGCGACCTACGCGCTGCTCCGGCGCCAGGAGGAGCGTGACGGTCGGGTGGCGGTGGCTGCGCTGGTCGACAGCGCGGTCGCCCGAGCGGCGCCCTGGGTGGTGGCCGCGCTCGCCCTGTTGGCTGCTCTGCTGCTGGCCGAGCCGGACGGGTTGCCGACTTGGCCGATGTCGGGTACCCCGGTGCTTGCGTCGAAGCCTGGCGACATCGCGGTCGCGCTGGTCCTGACGCTGCCCTTCACGTTCGGGTGCGGCGTCGCCTCGCGCGCCAGGACGATCGGCGCCGTGGTGCCGCTGCTGTGGAGCCTCGCGGCAGTGCTGGTGACCTTCCGCAGCCGCGGTGCGCTGCTGGCTCTCGCCATCGGGGTGCTGGCCGTGCGCCCGCGCGCCACTCGGGTGCTGAGGGGTGCGATGGCAGCTCTGGCCGTCGTGCTCTCCCTCTACGTGTCGGGTGTGTCCGTCGAGGTCCGGCGTGGTCGGGAGGTGAGCTACCAGGCATTGGCCGATGCGGCAGCGTCGTTGCTCGGCACGCAGCCCGACGACGAGATCGAGGGCAGCTACGTCGGCACCGCCAGATGGCGGGCCGAATGGTGGCGAGCCATCTGGGACGATGTGACCGGCGAGCGCATGGTGCTGCACGGCCACGGGTGGGGCGACAACCTCGCCGTCCGCTACGGCGTCGTCGACCCCGGCACCCTCCCGGACGGCCAGCCGATCCTCCGCCTCCCGCACAACGTCTTCTTCTCCCTCGCCGGCCGCGCCGGGGTTCTGGTGGCCGTGGCGTTCCTGGCGGTGCCGGTCCTGTCGGTCGTGCGTTCGTTCACGTCGCCGGCTGTCCGGCGTGGCCCGCCGCGGCTCGTGCAGGGGGCGCGTGGCGCCGCCGTCGCCGCGCTGGTCACCGGCATGGTCGACGTCTACCTGGAGTCGCCGCAGGGCGGCATCCTCCTGTGGACGCTCGTCGGCTACCTGTGGTGGGCCACCGCGATGCCGCTGCGGACGGCGGCCGCGACCGACAGCCCCCGACCCGGGGTGGCCGCGTGAGCGCCGTCCACGTCGACGTCCTCGGCGTCCGGGTCGACGCCCAGACGCTGGAGGAGGCGGTCGACCGGATCGCGGGGTGGATCGAGCGGCGGGAGC
>ERZ777003.3535-NODE-3535-length-14965-cov-5.794098_pt1 | contig 14965 bp, 13 predicted proteins | sample MGYA00374956_ERZ777003 | MGnify/ENA primary metagenome ERZ777003 (study PRJEB29302, sample SAMN06268252) | bioreactor metagenome | isolation source: Joint BioEnergy Institute, California, USA | place: USA:Joint BioEnergy Institute, California, USA | collected... | reverse complement strand
CTTTCAGGCAAGCGGCACGCCTCCCCTGTGGCTGGGCCCCGCGCATAGTCCTCGGGCGCCGCCCGCGGGCCAGCGGGACGGCCCGCCGGCGGCGGGAGATCGGTCCGTAGATGTATACGGGTGCAAGGCCAGCCCGATGACTTGGGGCAACGCTTGGGATACACTGGGAGGGGCAGGCGGGAGGTTGGCGGATGAAGCACGGCCAGGCATCCCAGGTGCCAAAGGGTTTCGCATTCGAGCGGCGGCGGGCGTCCGCCCCCAAGCTTCGGCGGGGCGAGCCATCCAAGCCGGTGCAAGTGGGCGAGCGCCACGCGGTCGCCATTGAGGATCTCAACACCGACGGCGACGGCGTCGGCCGCGTGCAGGATCTGGTCGTGTTCGTCCCAGGGGTGGTGCCCGGCGACGAAGCGGTGGTGGAGGTCACCGAAGTCGGGCGGCGCCACGGTCGGGCGCGCCTCGTCGAGCTCACGCTGCCCTCACCGGACCGGGTTGTGCCGCCCTGTCCTGTGGCAGGCATGTGCGGGGGCTGCCAACTGCAGGCCATGGACTATCCGGCCCAGCTCCGCTGGAAGCAGCGGCGGGTGCGGGAGGCGCTGCGTCGCATCGGAGGCCTGGCCCATGTCCCTGTAGGTCCGGTCCTTGGAATGCGGGAGCCGTGGCGCTATCGCAACAAGGCGCAATACCCGGTGGCGAACGCCGGCGGGCGCCTTGTGATAGGTTTTTTCGCCCGGGGCACCCACCAGATCGCGGCCGCGGACGACTGCCTCATCCAGGACCCTCTCAACGTGGAGGTTGCCAACCTGGCGCGGTCGGTCTTGGAGCGGCTTGGCGTGCCGGCGTACGACGAAAGCACGGGCCGTGGCGTCATCCGCCACGTGGTCGTGCGCGCCAGCCGGGCCGAACGCACGGCCATGGTGGTCCTCGTCACCAACGGCCCGGAACTGCCGGGAAGGGACGCCATCGTGGCCGGTCTCACGGCTCACCCGCGAGTCGTGTCCGTTGTCCAGAATGTCAACGCGCGGCGCACCAACGTCATCTTCGGCGACGAGACCCGCGTTCTCTGGGGTGCAGCTCACCTTGAGGACCGGATCGGGCACGTGAGCTTCCTGGTGTCGCCTCGCTCGTTTTTCCAGGTTAACGGCGCGCAGGTGGAGGTGCTCTACGAGCAGGTGGAGCACGCCGCGGAGCTCTCGGGCCGAGAGCGCGTGCTGGACGCCTACTGCGGAGTGGGCACCATCGCCCTTTACATGGCCGCACGGGCGGCCGAGGTGGTGGGGATCGAATCCGTGCCCGAAGCGGTGACCGACGCCCGGCGCAACGCGGCCCACAACGGGATCGCCAACGCCTGGTTTTACGCCGGACTGGTGGAGGAGGTGCTCCCGGGCCTTCTTGAGGAAGGCCGCAGCTTCGACGTGGCCGTGGTGGACCCGCCCAGGCGGGGCTGCGAACCGGCCGTGCTAGAGGCGTTGGCTCGCGCGGAAGTAGCCCGGATCGTGTACGTGTCGTGCCATCCGGAGAGCCTGGCCCGGGACCTCGCGCGCCTCGACGCTCTCGGCTACGAAACCGACCACGTCCAGCCGGTGGACATGTTTCCCATGACGACCCACGTCGAATGTGTCGCCCGCGTGCGCCGGCGCGGGAACGCCGCGCGCCGCCGTCCGTCAGGCGGAGGAATCATCGCCTGACGAGCGGCGGATGAGCAGCGCAGCGATGCGGTCGGCCACGTCGACGCCGGCCACCCGGTCAAAGCGCTCGTAGTTGGGCCACGCATTCACTTCCAAGATCTCTAGCCCCTCCGGCCCTTCGATGACGTCCACGCCCGCGATGTCAAGCCCGACGCTTTTCGCTGCGGCGAGGGAGATGGCCGAAAGGTCGGGCGTCACCGGACAAGGGGCCGGGATGCCGCCCGCGGCGACGTTCGTCTTCCAGCGCCCTCGACGGGCGATGCGGTACGTGGCTCCGATGGCCTCATCACCCACCACCATGACGCGGATGTCACGCCCCGGGTTATGGACAAAGCGCTGGAGGTAGACGGGCGCGCCCCGGCGGGCGAGGCGCGCCAGCGCGCCGGCCACGGAGCGCGGCCGCGTCAGGAGCGTCACACCGGCGCCCATCGTCCCGCGCCAAGGTTTGTACACCATCGGTGAGTTGAGTTCCCGCCAGGCCAGGCGCCCCACGGCGGCAGGCGCCCCCGGCGAGCACACCGTTTCGGGGTGCGGGACTCGGTGCAGCGCGAACGCGACGCTGGCGAGGGCCTTTGTCTTGGCCATGCGCCAGGCGGCGGCCGGGTTGACGACCGGGATGCCGGCCGCTTCAAAGGCTTCGATGATCTCAAGACCGTGGCCGGAGGCAAGATACAGCGCATTGAGCACCACATCGGCGACCACGGGGCGCCCCGCGCCGTCGAGGAACTGCACCGCTCCGCGGCGCACGTGCATCACTGTTTGCTCCGGGCTCAGAAGCACCCATCGCACGCCCCGGCGGTCAAGCCTATCCAGAAGGGCCCGGGTGCGGTAGGCGCGGGCGCGCCCGTCGTGCGTCACGATCGCGACTTGCACGTTTGCCCCTCCTTTTTTGCCCCACGCTATTCGGTACGGCCAACGGGGGGCTTGGGTCAACGTTCCTAATTGAGTCCAAATAGGAAACCCGTCGCATGACGGTGTTCCCCTTTTTCCCTCATGCGGTGGCCGCCCACCCCGGGCAGCCATAGGTTGGTTCCGAGTCCAGTCGTTTTTGGAACGGCGGCAAGGGGGAAGGCCCACGTGCGCGTGCTGATTACAGGAATCACCGGTTTCGCCGGCAGTCACCTGGCTGAGGCGCTGCTGGCCGACGGCCGGTTTCAAGTGTATGGAATCCACCGCACTCGCAGCGGGATGAGCAACATCCGCCACATCGCCTCCCGCCTGAACTTGCTTGAATGCGACCTGCGGGATCCGTCGGCCGTCGAGCGGGTCGTAGCGGAGGTGCGCCCCGACTGGGTGTTTCATCTTGCGGCGCAGAGCTTTGTGCCCACGTCGTGGACGGCGCCCTACGAGACCATGGACACCAACGTCCTGGGGCAGTTGAACTTGTTTGAGGCTATTCGCAAGCACCGGATCGACTGCCGGGTGCAGGTGGCGTGCTCCTCGGAGGAGTACGGGCTCGTGTACCCCGATGAAGTGCCCATTCGCGAGGATCAACCCTTGCGGCCCTTAAGCCCCTACGCGGTCAGCAAGATCACCCAGGACTTCTTGGCCTACCAGTACCACCGCAGCTACGGGCTGGACGTGGTCCGCACCCGGGCCTTCAACCACGCCGGCCCCCGTCAAGGGGAGCCTTTCGTCATCAGCAACTTCGCCAAGCAGCTCGCGGAAATGGAGCACGGCTTGCGGCCGCCGGTTTTGCACGTGGGAAACCTCCAGGCGCGGCGGGACTTCACCGATGTGCGGGATATCGTGCGGGCCTACCGGTTGGCCCTCGAGCACGGCGCCGCGGGTGAGGCTTACAACATCGCCAGCGGGGAAACCCACACCATCCAGTCGGTGCTCGAGCGGCTCCTGGCCATGTGCCGGGTCCGGGTGGAGATCCGGGTCGACCCGGCGCGGCTGCGGCCGTCCGACGTACCGATCCTCCTTGGCGACGCGAGCCGCTTTCGCGCCTTGACCGGGTGGCGGCCAGAGATCGACCTCGACCAAACCTTGCGGGATACGTTGGACTACTGGCGCCAGTGCGTCGCGCCGGCATGAGGAGGGAAGCGGTATGTTCCCGCTCGTTCCGACGCTGGGCGCAGGGCCAAGCGGCGGCTCGCGCCCTCATCCCGCGTCCGGCCGGTACCGGCGGCGGCTCCGGCGCGCCGCCCTAGGCCGGCGCTGGCGCCGCGGGCGCCGGTGGCGGCGGTCAGGGAGCCGGCTGCGTGCCGGTCTTGACCGCGTCCTGCAAGCCCGATGGTCCGCTGGCTTGGGACGTCTCCCCGGCATGCCCCGGCGGTCGCCCTACATCTACTACATCGGCGCCTTCTACGGCGCCGGGGGTTATCCGTACGAGGCCCGCACCGTGCTGAAGCACCTATTGGATGCGGGTTTCACCGTGCGCGTCCTGCCTTCGCCCCCCAAGGGACCATGGTGGAACGGGCTGGAAATCGATGAAGCGTTCGGCCGGCTGTTCCAGTTGCTGCGGCACCCGGTGCGGGGCAGGAGGCCGCGGGTGACGGTGGTGCACATGACGCCGGAGGCTTTTGGCGCCGCACGGGGGCGCGGCGTGCGCATCGGTCGCACCATGTTTGAAGCGGACCGGCTCCCGCGCCGCTGGGTGGCCGCTTGTAATCGCATGCACGCGATCTGGGTACCGTCCCCGTTCAACTACCACACGTTTGCCCAAAGCGGGGTGGACCCGCGCAAGCTGCGGGTGCTGCCGGTCGGGGTCGACACGCGGTTGTACCATCCCCAGGCGCCACCGCAGCCGCTGCCGGGTGCGCGCGGCTTCCGGTTTCTTTCGGTATTCAGCTGGCTTCGCCGCAAGGGGTGGCCGCTGCTCGTAGAGGCGTTCGCCCGGGAGTTTCACCCGGGCGAGGACGTGACGCTGGTGCTCAAGACAAGCCCCGGCGCCGCGGCCGCCGTCCGCGAGTTCGTGCAAAGCCTCCGGCTGCCGTGGGCCGCTACGGCCCCCATCCTCGTCGATGAGCGCCCCTTGAGCGCCGCGGAAATGGCTGGGTTGTACACCGCCTGCGACGCCTTCGTGCTGCCGACCCGGGGCGAGGGATGGGGTCTGCCGCTGCTGGAGGCGATGGCGTCCGGCCTGCCGGTCATCGCCACCCGGTGGAGCGCTCCCGCTGACTTCCTGCACGAGGGAAACGCGTACTTGATCGACCTCGAACGTCTGGAGCCGGCGCCGCCCGACGTGGAGTTAGGCCATCTATACGGCGGCTTGCGGTGGGCCAAGCCCAGCGTGGACCACTTGCGCGCCCTGATGCGGCACGTGTTCACGCACCGGTCGGAGGCACGGGCCAAGGGGCAGCGGGCTCGCCTGGACGCGGTTAGCCTGTGGGACACGCGGGTGACGGGGCCGGCCTTCGTCCAGGAATTGGCCCAATGGGTCCGGCGGCGCCGGCGCCGCTGAGACGCAGCGACCCGGCGCTTTCAAGCGAGGCGGGGCGCGGCAGAAAGCGCAGCAGGCCCCCGTTTCCGGGGGCCTGCTGCGCTTGGCCGGGCGCATGCGGTCGGGTCGGGGCGGAGGGGGCATACGCCCGTCGCCGGCGCTTTTTGCCGGCTGGCGTTACGCCTGCTGCTGGCCCTGGGACTGATCGTCTTCCCCGACGGAGCGCAGGGCCTCGGCGAGCTGCCGGAAGCGCGGGTCATTTTCCAGCAGCGGAAGCAGGAGGCGCAGCGCGGCGGGCGTGGCGCCGTTGATGGGGCTGTTCAGGAAGACGATCACGACGACGAGGAGCACGATGAACAGGGTGATGTCGATGACGTTTTGGCTCTGGGCCGTGTTGACCGTCTGCGTTTGGGCCACGGGCACGACGAGACGGCGCCGCCTGCGACAGGCGCCCATGTTTGGTCACCTCCTTGGGCTGAGGGTGTCGTGCACTCATTAGGTATTGCGCTAGCGGTTGGACAGTGATGGGAGTCAATTCGCGTTCTGTTTAGGAACCGCGGCCCAGTAGAAACAGGCAGGGGGCAGCCGGCGGGCTGGAATCGGGAGCGGCTTCCTGCCGCTGCGGGGGCGCCCGCCACATAAGAATGGGACGAAGTCGAGTCGCTTTTGGAGAAGGGACCCCATGCGGATTCTTTATCTTTCCTGCCATGCGGCCCTGGAGTACGACGAGCTGCGGCTGCTCGCCGGATTGGGCCACGAAGTGTTCAGCGTCCACGGCGCGTATCAGGTGCCCGAGGCGCCCACGGACGGCTTGCGCCCGCCCTTGCCGCTGCCGCGCTACCCGGCGCTCGAGGCCATCGCCCGGCAGTGCTCCCGGGAGCGGCTCGACCCGCGGCTCGTCCACTGGGCGGACGTGATCCTGGTGATGCATGTCCCGCAATGGATTACCAACAACTGGCACCTCTACCGTGGGAAGCGGGTCATCTGGCGCAGTATCGGCCAGTCCACGCCCAGCATCGAACGGCTCTTGCGACGGTACCGCAGGCTGGGGCTTGAAGTGGTGCGGCACTCCCCCGGCGAGCTGCGCATTCCCGGGAACATCGGAGCGGACGCCGTAATCCGCTTCTACAAGGATCCAAACGAATTCCGCGGCTGGACGGGAAACACCGACGAGGTCATCACGCTCAACCGGAGCATGCGGGCGCGGGCCGCCGCATGCAACTTCGCGGCGTTCACCGCCTTGGCCCGCGGGTTCAACGCGCGCGTGTACGGGCACGGCAACGAGGACACCGGGCCCTTCCATGGCGGCGCCTTGGACTACGAGGCGATGAAGCGGAAGCTGCGCGAGGCTCGGGTCTATCTGTACACGGGTACGAAGCCCGCCAGCTACACGCTGGGCCTGGTGGAGGCGATGATGACGGGTATCCCGGTGGTGGCTCTAGGTCCCCGCTTTGGCGATGCGGGGTGGGGGACCTACGAGGTGCATCGCATTATCCGCAACGGCGTGGACGGGTTCGTCAGCGACGACCTGGGGTTCTTAAGGCGCGCCGTCGCCCGCCTGCTCCAGGATCCCGGATTGGCGGCGGCCATCGGGCATAACGGACGCCAGCGAGCCATCGCCCTCTTTGGGGAGCCGGTCGTCCGCGGGCAGTGGGCCGCCTTTCTCGCCAGGCCCCACCCCGGCGTTCGCGCGGGGAGACGGGTAGGGGCCGGGCGCGTCTTATTCCGGCGCCGCCTGCGCCGAACCCTCCGCGGACGGCTGGCCGCCCGTCGACCGCGGCTTCGCCGGCGCCGGCGCCGAGTCTTGCGACGGGGGAGATGGTTGCGATGACGGCTGTAGAAGGCGGCGCGCGCGAAAGCCCCGCCGTTTGGCCGAGACGGGAGCACGCGCCCCGGGACGACAGGGCAAACCGGTATCGCCGCCGGCGACGGTACCGCAGGCCGCGGCCAGGGCCGGCGCCCCGTTCGGTCGCCATCGTGCTGCCGTCTTTGGAAGCGGCGGACGCGACGGGCATCGACGCCTGGACGGAATACCAGGTGTTGCGCCGGCACGGCCTGCGGCCGACGCTGCACGCGTCCCGGTTCGAGCCGGCCTGGGCGCCCTATGTACGCCCGTTGAGCGAGGCGGCCCGAGCCCAGGTCCTGATCTATCATCACGGGATCCACTGGCCCGAGGGCGAGGCGCTTCTGCACCGCCACCGCGGGCGCGTCCGGATACTGCGCTACCACAACGTCACGCCGCCCGGATTTTTCGCACCTTTCTCGCCGGCCGTCGCGGCGTCCCTGGAGGAGGGGCGCGCCCAAACGGAGCGCCTGGTACGCTTATGTACCCACTGCACCGCCGACTCCTCCTTCAGCTTGCGGGAGCTGCTTGAGGCCGGGGCTTCCCCCCAGCGCGCCAGCGTGCTCCCGCCCTTCCACCAGACCGAGGCGCTGCTGCGGGTTCCGGCCGACCCTGCACCGGGACAAGCGCTGGCCGCGACGGGGGCGGCGGGCGTCGTCCTGTTCGTCGGACGCCGCGTGCCCAACAAAGGACTGCACCATTTCGTGCGGTTGGCGGAGGCGTGCCGGCGCCTGCACCCGCCCGTCCGGTTCGTCTGGATCGGGGGCGGACATCCGGCCTTGGGCGCCTACGAACGCGAGATCCAAGAATTCGTCGACAAGCACCAGTTGCACAACGTTGTCCTGCTGCATGGCAAGGTGCCCCTGCCCGTCCTCAAAGCCTACTACCAGTTGTGTGACGTCTTCCTCTCCCTCAGCGAGCACGAGGGATTTTGCGTGCCCATCCTGGAGGCCCAGGCGCTGGGAAAACCGGTCGCCGCTCTAGCCCGTGCGGCGGTCGCCGAAACAGCCGGACCGCATGCCGTTCTTTTTGCCGACGTGGACTACGACCACATGGCGCACGTTATCGTCCAACTCCTGAGGGATCCCGGCCGGCTTCAACAGCTGGGCGCGGCCGGCCACGCGAACTACGCCCACCGGTTCGTGGGACCCATGCTGGAAGCGCAGTTTCTGCGGCTGATCCGCCGCGCTTGGGCGACGACAGTCCGCCGGCGCCGCAGGCGCCGTGGGGCGATCGCCCGCCCGCAGCGCCGCCGGCGGGCGGGGGCCGACCAGTTTCAGACCGAGGAGAGGTGAGGGGAAACCGTGCCTGAGCCAAACATTGCTGATCTCCAGCGTCTCTCCATGGCGTTGAACGAGGATCATCACCGGCGCATGACGGAAGCCTACCTGGCCCAGGACCCGGGCGCCCGCGCCCGGGCCCTGGCTATGGACGACGCTTCCTACAGGCACTTGCTGGCTCCCTTGGGGAGGTTGGGCGGCCGCTGCCTTGAGCTCGGAAGCGCCGCAGGACGGCAGTTGCCCCTGTTGCTGGAGGTTGCCGACGCCGTCTGGGGCGTTGACCCGCACGCGCCGTCCGTCCAGGCCGGCCGAGCCGCCGGGTACGACATCGTGCAGGGGTTCGCGGAAGACTTGCCTTTTCCCGACGAAACGTTTGATCTCGTGTGCAGCCGGCACGTGATGGAGCATACGTACGACTATGGCCGGGCGCTGGCGGAGATACGCCGGGTGCTCAAGCCGGGCGGGTACGTGGCGGCGGTCACCCCGCACGTGTTTCCCGATCCCGAGCCGGCCCATACCACGCAACTCACCATCAACCAGTGGGTGCGGGCGTACGAGGCCGCAGGCTTCGCCATCGTGCGGGCGACCCTGGCCACCTTTAACGTCCCTGAATGCCATATTCTCGCCAGGAAACCCCTACCTGGGGAAGTCATCGTGCCGCACCCCGACCTTCCGTTGTCGCCGGTTCCGCCGCCGACCGCCCCCGCAGCTCCGGCGCCGGGCCCGCACCGTCCGGGCGCCGTGGCGCGGCGAAGCCGGCCTTGGGCCGGTCGGAGAACCGGGTGCTCCGCCGGGCGCCGGCGGCTGGGCCGGCAGCAGGCGATGGCCCGCGGCCCTAACCGGTCCCGACGGGCCAGGCGCCAAGGCGAGCGGAGGAGGCGACGGGAATGACGCGAGAGATGATTTACCTCGGCGATTACCAGGCGATGACGAGGACCATCTTTGGCCACAAGATGGTGGTCGATACCCGGGACATGGCCGTGGGGCAATGCATCCTCATGGACGGGCAGTGGGAAACGTGGACGGCCCACGTACTGCGCCGATTTCTTGCCGAAGGCATGGTCATGGTGGATATCGGGGCCCACATCGGGTACTTTACCGTGCTGGCGGCGGCGGCGGTCGGGGCCACCGGGCGGGTGTACGCGTTCGAGCCGAGCCCGACTTCGTTTCCTCTGCTCTGCCGCAACGTGCACATCAACGGTTTCCGAGGCCGGGTCCGTCCGGTGCGCAAGGCAGTCCTGGACCGCTCAGGCAGTGTGACCTTTTCGGACCTGCGGCACTTCCAGGGCGGCAGCCAAGTCGGCCAGTTCCTTAGCCGGGACCAGCTGGAGGAACTTCAGGATGAGGCGCGCATCGTCCAGGTGGAGTGCACGCGCCTCGACGATTACCTGGCCACCCAGGACTGCACCCGCGTGGACGTGGTGAAGATGGACGTGCAGGGCGCGGAACCGTTCGTGTTCCGGGGTATGACCGGGACGCTGCGGGACAACCCGCACATCGTGCTCATCGTCGAGTTTGCCCCGGCGTGCTTGCGGGGGCTCGGCCACGATCCGCAGCGGTTTCTGGCCGACCTAGAACAGCTCGGTTTTCCGCTGCGCTACATCCACCCGCCGGACGCGTCCCTGCGGCTTGCCTCTCCGGATGAGCTCCTAGCCATGGAGAACGTCGAGCTGCTGCTCACCCGGCGATTTTGAGCCGCTGGCAATCCGGACCCAACCGGCCAAGGCCTCGACGCAGCGAGCCGCCGTCTCGCCGACGTCCCAGCGCTCTAGGACCTCCGTCCGGGCTCGGTGGCCTTTTGCCTTGGCTTCATCGGGGTGCTCCACCACATGGCGCATGAGGGCTCGCAAGTGGTCGACGCTCGGTTTGGCCCACCGGTGGCCCTGGTAAAAACGGGCGAGCTCGACATGACGCCGGACGGGCTCGAGTCCTTCGATCTCGATGAGGTACGCGTTGCCGGCGTGAAGGAAGTCGAGCAGGCTGCTCCAGGCGGTGCCGATGACCGGCTTGCCGCAAGCCATCGCCTCAAGGAAAGGGAAGCCCCAGCCTTCGCCCCGGGTGGGAAGGACAAAGGCGTCACAGGCGGCGTACAAACGGGGCAGGGCCTCGCTAGGGAGGACCCGCTGGTCCAGGATGATGGGCGCGGTTTCACCGGGGGTGAAGCCGAGCCGGCGGATAAAGCGGTCAAGCTGCCGGCGCACGGCGTCCCGGGAGTGAAAGACGGGCATCGTTTTGAGGACAAGCGTGACGTCTTCGTCGCGCTTAAACTCCCGCACAAAAGCCTCGACCAGGATCGGCCATCCTTTTCGCTGCTGCCAGGCGAAGTTGGACAAGAACACAAACCCGCGCACTCCCGGGAGGGGCAGGGGCGGCGCGTCGGGATGAAACCGCTGCGTGTCGACGCCGAGGGGGAGCACCCGGATCTTCTCCGGCCGTACCCCGCTTTCCGCAAACGTGCGGGCGTTGAACGTCGAGGGCACCCAGATCTCGTCCATCCGGTTGCAGGCCCGCACCCAGTCCGCAGGGAGCCGGTCGGTTTCGAACATGGTGCGCCCGATGCGCACGGCCCCCCGGGCGAGCGGGGTGAAATAGGAAGCGGGCATGTGGGTGAGCTCGACCACGGGCCGGCGTCCCCGTAGCGGTGCATGCAGGTCGTACAGCTCCGGCGCCCGGCGGAGCAAGGTCGCCGGGTGGCGCAGCAGCCGAAGGGACGGCGGCACCGTCCGGACCGTGAATCCCGCATTCAGGAAGCAGCCCAGCAGCGTGCGGGCTTCGTAGGTATAGCCTCCCGGGGTGTAAAAGGGTCCGCGGTAAAGAATGTAGGGCGAGCGGCCGGGCATGCCGGGCCGCCGGCCAAAGGTCCTGGTCCAGCGGGACTGCAAGGTGAGGTCCCACACACTCCGATCCGGCAGCGGAGCGGCGCGGCGGGCGCCCCGCGCCCGGGCAGCGCCCGTCATCCGGCGGTCCCCCTTCCATAGGCCGGGCTTTAGGGCCGAGCCTGGTTCCATGGTATGAGAGCGGCTGCACCATGCACCCTCCTGGCCGGCCGGGAGAACGGGAACGGGTTCCCGCGTTGGCGGCCGCCCCGGGTACATACCCATGGAAACCAGAGGGCGGCGGGCGCCGCCGGCAACGTGCCGGCCGCACGGGTCGCCCGGCCGGGGCTGGTGCGTCCCAGCGGGGGCCAGTGCGTCGCACCCGGACTTTCCGGTGGACGGTCGTGGCGGGGGTGGGGTGTCCCATGCGGGTGCTGATGCTCTCTCACTACTTCCCGAGCGGCCAGATGACCCATGTGTTTTCCCTGGCCAAGGAGCTCATGCGGCAGGGGCACCGGGTTCACGTGGTCAACGGCCGGGTGCGCACGCTGGCCCAGTGGCGCTATACCCGCGCCTTGGCCGGCGGCGTGCCGTGCACCACCCGTTGGGACGCGCCGCACCTCGTCAGCCTCGTCCGCCGGCTCTGCGTCGAGGTTATCCACGCCCATTCCAAGCGCACCTTTGCGCTGGGTGCAAGGCTCTCGCAGCGGACGGGAGTGCCGCTTGTCATCACCTGTCACGCCCGCACCCTTATACGCCCCGCGTACGAACCGTTTTTTCGCCAGGCGGTGCGCCTCATTTGCCCGTGGCAAACCTTGGCGGAGGTGATGGGCCCCCGGGGCGGGCGCACAAGGGTCGTTCCAAACGGCATCGATTTGGACGCTTTCCCCTTCCGTGACCGGCCCGCACGGGAGAGGCTGCGGGTGCTCTACCTGGGGCGCATCGACCAGAGCCGCCGGCCGGGGGTTGAGGCTTTGTGCCATGCCGTCCGGGACTTGCATGGGGTCGAGTTGATCATGGCGTCCGACCGGCCGGCAGCGCCGTGGGTCAAGTTCGTCGGTTGGCTTTCCCAACCGGCGGCTTGGCTTTCGGAATGCGACGTGGTGGTCGGGACCGGCCGGGCGGTGATGGAGGGCCTTGCGACAGGGTGCGCCGCCCTCGTCCTGGGTGAAGGCTGGGACGGCCTGCTGACGCCCGAGAACGCCGAATGGCTCGCCCGTGACAACTTCATCGGCCGCATGAGCGGTATGCGGCCGTCGCCCGGGCCCATCCGAGCGGCCCTCATGCAACTGGCCCGGGACGCCGGACTGCGCAGGGAGCTCGGCCGGTGGGGCAGGAAGTTTGTGGCCGAGCGGTTTGACATCCGCCGCATCGCGGCTCAGACGGCGGACGTGTACGCCGAGGCCGCCTGTGAGGGATTGGCTCGACGGGCGGCCGTGCCGGCGGGGGGGTGATGGTCGAGGATGCCGGCGGTGCCTGTGCTGATCCGTGTCGACCGGCGAATCGCTCCCACCCACCTCGTGGCTTCGGTCGCCGCCGCCCGGTGGCTCGGCATCGGCGATGGCGCGCCGGTCGCCGTCGCCCTGGGGGCGCAGCGGGTCGTCGCCCTGCTCCGGGTGGCGCCGGCGCCGGGGTTTGGTCTATGGTTGTCCCCGGCCGCGGCGGGAGCGTTGCACCTGCCTTTTCCCGGCGTCGTCTGGATGCGCCGCGCACCGGCCGCACCGGACGACCTCGCGAACCCGCCCGCCGAAACGCCGCACCAGCTCGAGCTAGGTCCCGTTGTTGGGATTCTGTCGGTTCAGCGCCACGGTACTTACCGCCTGTTCGCCCGCGCCGCGCGCCGGCGGGGCGTCCTCGCGTACGTCTTTGGGCCAAGGGACGTGTTGTGGGACCTGAAAGTCGTGTTGGGGCGGGTGCTCTTGGGCGGACGGTGGGTGCGCCGCCCGCTGCCGCTGCCGCACGTCGTCTTTGATCGTGCCATCGGCGCGGGGCCGCCGGAGCAGATCGAGGCCCTTTTGGAGCGGCTTTCGGCGCGGGGCTGCGCCGTTTTCAACGGGGACCTCGCGGACAAGTGGCGCATGCACCTCCACCTCGCGTCCTATCCCGAGCTGCGGCCGTACTTACCGGAAACGCGTCGCCTGGACTCGTGGGAAACGGTGGCGGAGATGTTGGCCCGCTGGGGCGTGGTCTTCGTCAAACCGGCCGGCGGCTTCATGGGGCGCAGCGTCGTGCGGGTGGCGGCGGCGGGGCCCGGCCTTTGCCGCGTTGCCGGCCCGGGGCGAGTACGAGAACGCCTGGTGCCCGCCGCGTCCCTCGCCGGCGTTCTCGCACCGTGGCTTGGGAGAGACGTCTGGATCGTCCAGCAAGGGCTGGACCTGGTTCGGGTAGCGGGCGGCGTCTGCGACGTCCGGGTGCTGGTGCTCAAAGACGGTGCCGGGCGCTGGCAAACCGTGGGCATGACGGTGCGCCGGGCGTTGCCGGGGCGGGTTGTGACCAACTTGCACCAGGGCGGAACGGTCGTCCCATGGCGCGCCTTCGCCCGGCGGGCGGCGCGGCCTGAGGGCGCGCCGCCGCTGCGCGCCGAGATCCTGCGCCTGGTGCATCAACTGTTGCAGGCCATCGACCGTTTGGCGCCGAGGGCGGGCGACGTGGGCGTCGACATCGGTGTCGACCGGGGCGGCCGCGTGTGGCTCATCGAGGTCAACACAAAGCCGGGCCGCTCGGGCAAGATGACCCACCCGGCGGTGTACGGGTTGCCCATGGATTACGCGCGGTTTCTGGCCGGCTTTGGTCCGGCGCCCGCGGCGGCCGGGGAGCAGGGTCAGGGCAAGGAATCGACTGTGCAGGAGCGAATCCCTTGAACATGAGGACGCTGCTTCTTTTCGATCTCGACGGGACGCTGGTGCTGGGGGAAGGGGCGGGACGCCGCGCCATCGTGCGGGCGTTTACGCATCTATACGGCACGGGAGACTGCTGGGACGGCCTCGATACTGCGGGCCGGACCGACACGGCCATCTTTGAGGACATGCTCCGGCGGGCCGGGCGCGACCCCCAAGACGCCTGGGGCCGGGAACTGTGGGATACGTATGTCCACTACCTGCGGGACGAGGTGCAAAAACGCCCCGGGCGCCTGGCTCCGGGCGTGCTTGAGCTGCTGGCGCGGTGTACGCCGGTCCATGGGCTGTACGCGGCATTGGGGACGGGAAACCTGGAGCCCGGCGCTCGCGTGAAGCTCGGGCCTCACGGGATCAACGACCCGCTGCCCGTCGGCGGCTTCGGGAGCGACACCATGGACCGGGCGGAGCTGGTGCGGATCGGGTTCGAGCGGGCGCGGGAGTATTACGGCACGGATTTCGAACGGGTTGTGGTGATCGGCGATACGCCGCGAGACGCCGCCTGCGCCCAGGCCAACGGTTACGCCTGCCTGCTGGTGGCCACCGGTCCCTTTGATCAGGACAGCCTTGCCCGCTGCGGCGCCGACGCGGTGCGTCAGGACCTGGCGGATACCGCCGGGGTGCTCGATACGATCGCCGGCCTGCCGCGCCTGGGCTGAGGCCGGGCGACCGACTTCGCTGGAAACGGGAAGACGACGCTGTGACGGATAGATCCGGACCGGCCGCCGGAAGCCCGCGCTTCCGGTTGATCGCGTTGGACATCGACGATACCTTGCTCGGGCCCGATCAGCGGCTTTCGCCCCGGGACGTGCAGGCCGTGCGCCGCTGCCGGGAGGAGGGTGTGGAGGTCATCCTGGCGACGGGGCGCACCCGCGTGACGACCCTGCCCGTGGCGCGCGCGATTGCCGACGATCTTCCCATGATCTGCACGACGGGCTGCGTCACCTACGACGGCGCCGGGAGGGTGCTGCGCAGGCTGACGTTGCCGCTGCCCATGGCCCGGTATCTGCTGAGCGAGCTGCGGGTCGCGGGCGTCCGGGCGCGGGCGGACGCGGCCGA
>ERZ777003.3534-NODE-3534-length-14966-cov-15.410435_pt1 | contig 14966 bp, 14 predicted proteins | sample MGYA00374956_ERZ777003 | MGnify/ENA primary metagenome ERZ777003 (study PRJEB29302, sample SAMN06268252) | bioreactor metagenome | isolation source: Joint BioEnergy Institute, California, USA | place: USA:Joint BioEnergy Institute, California, USA | collected... | reverse complement strand
CGGCGCACCAGCGCTGGCTTGCGACAGAGCGCACGATCAGGTATGATAGCGCGCACTGCGTGCCGCTCGTACGATTGTCGACTGTCGACTCCTACCTGCCTCTGCACACGCAAGGGAACCGCGCATGCTGGAAGCAGTGTTCGCCCCGAGCTCGGTCGCGGTCGTCGGCGCGTCGCCGGACCCGTCGCGCCTGGGCCACCGGGTGCTCAAGAATATCCTCACCAACGGCTACGGCGGGCGCGTCTTCCCCATCCATCCCAGCGCTCCCACCGTCCTCGACCTGCCGGCCTACCGCTCGGTGCTGGATGTCCCCGAGCCGATCGACCTGGCTGTGATCGTCATCCCCGCCGCGGCGGTGCTGGGCGTGGTGGACGAGTGCGGCCGCAAAGGAGTCAAGGGCCTGGTGGTCATCACCGCCGGCTTCAAGGAGGTCGGCGGCGAGGGGCGCGAGCTGGAGCGGCAGCTGCTCGAGCTGGTGCGGCGCTACGAGATGCGCATGGTCGGGCCGAACTGCCTGGGCATCATCGACACGCTCACCAAGCTCAACGCCTCGTTCGCGGCGCTGTACCCCGATCCGGGGCAGATCGCCTTCATGTCCCAGTCCGGCGCGATCTGCACCGCGATCCTGGACTGGAGCAAGAGCCAGGGGATCGGCTTCTCGCGCTTCGTCAGCCTGGGCAACAAGGCCGATGTGGACGAGGTGGCGCTGCTGCGGGCCTGGGGCGGCGACCCGCAGAACCGGGTGATCCTCGCCTACCTGGAGGGCATCAACGACGGGCCGACCTTCATCCAGACCGCGCGCGAGGTGACCAAGCGCACCCCGGTGATCGCGATCAAGAGCGGCACGACGCAGGCCGGCACGCGGGCGATCTCCTCGCACACCGGCTCGCTGGCCGGCTCGGAGCGGGCGTACGAGGCGGCCTTCCAGCAGAGCGGCATCATCCGCGCCGAGTCGATGGAGGAGCTGTTCGACTACGCGCTGGCCTTCGCCTACCAGCCGCCCATCCCCGGCAACCGGATCGCGATCGTCACCAACGCCGGCGGCCCGGGGATCATCGCCACCGACGCGATCGAGCGCAGCGGGCTGCGGCTGGCCGAGTTCACGCCGGCGACGATCGAGCGCCTGCGGGCCGGGCTCCCGCCCACGGCCAGCGTCTTCAACCCGATCGACGTGATCGGCGACGCGGCGGCCGACCGCTACGAGGTGGCGCTGGCGGCGGCGCTGGCCGACCCGAACGTCGACGCGGTGCTGGTGCTGTTCACGCCGCAGGCGGGCAGCGAGCCGGAGCGGACCGCCGAGGTGATAGCGCGCCTGGCCGCCGGCCAGACCAAGCCGATACTCGCCAGCTACATGGGCGAGTACAGCATCGGCCCGGCGCTGGATCTGCTGAACCGCCACCGCATCCCGAACTACCCCTTCCCCGAGCGGGCCGTCTCGGCGCTGCGGGCCATGTACCGCCAGCGGGTGTGGGCCGACCGCGAGCCGGGCGAGTACGCCTCCTTCGAGGTGGACCGCGAGCGGGTGCGCTCGCTCTTCGCACGCGTGCGCGCGGCCGGGCGCGTGGAGCTGGGCGAGCTCGAGGCGCGCGAGGTGATGGAGGCCTACGGCATGCGCCTGCCGCAGTCGCGCCTGGCGCAGAGCCCGGAGGAGGCCGCGGCGATCGCCGCCGAGATCGGCTTCCCCGTGGTGATGAAGATCTCCTCGCCGGACATCCTGCACAAGAGCGACATCGGCGGCGTGAAGGTGGGCGTGCAGGACGCCATCCAGGCGCGCGACACCTACGAGCTGATCGAGTACCGGGCACGCAAGTACAGCCCAGGGGCGCAGATCTGGGGCGTGCTGGTGCAGGAGCAGGTGCGCAAGGGGCGCGAGATCCTGGTGGGCGTCAGCCGCGACCCGCAGTTCGGGCCGCTGGTGGCCTTCGGCCTAGGCGGAATCTACGTCGAGGTGCTCAAGGACGTCGCCTTCCGCATCGCGCCGATCACCCGCCAGGTCGCCGCCGAGCAGGTGCGCTCCATCCGCGCCTTCCCGCTGCTGCAGGGAGTGCGCGGCGAGCCCCCGGCGGACATCGCCGCCGCCGAGGAGGTGCTCCTGCGCATCTCGCAGCTGGTCACCGACTTCCCAGAGATCGTCGAGATGGACATCAACCCGCTGGTGCTGTACAACCAGGGCGAGGGCGGCATCGTCGTAGACGCACGGATCATTCTGCAGGGCTAAGAGCTGCGGATTGTAGGGTGTGGGTTGTAGGTGAAGAGCGTTGCTCGATCTACAAATCTGCAGTCTGCGATCTGCAATCGAAGGAGTGGGCGATGGCAACGCTCTATGTCGCATCAACCGAGACCTTCGTCGGCAAGAGCGCGACCTGCGTCGGCCTGCTGGACCGCGCGCGGCGCGACGGCTTCAGCATCGCGTACATGAAGCCGGTGAGCGTCTCCGTCACCCCGACCGAGGACGCCACGATCGACGAGGACGCCGAGTTCATCCGCCGGCACTTCGGGCTCAAGGAGCCCCTTGAGCGCGTCGCGCCGGTGCTCGTCACCCAGAGCTTCGTGGAGCAGATCCTGCGCGGCCAGAGCGTAGACGCCGCCCGCCGCCTGCGCGACGCCTACGTCCAGATCTCGCGCGACAAGGACTTCGTGGTGCTCGAGGGGGCCAACACCTGGGCCGAGGGCTCGATCGCCGACCTGTCGGCCGACCAGGTCTCGGACATGCTCCAGGCCCCGGTGCTGCTGATCACCCGCTACCGCTCGCTGCTCGCCCTGGACGCCGTGCTGGCCGTGCAGCGCTACCTCGGCGACCGGCTGCTCGGCGTGCTGATCAACCAGGTCGAGGAGCCCAAGCTCGACTACGTCCGCTCGCGCGTGGTGCCGTTCCTGGAGGGGCAGGGCATCCCGGTGTACGCCACGCTCGCCGCCGACCCGCAGCTGGCCGGCGTGACGGTGGCCGACCTGCAGGAGTACCTGGGCGGCCAGCTGATCGGCAACCCGAGCTGGTCCAACAAGCTCGTCGAGCACATGCTGATCGGCGCGATGGGCGCCGAGGCGGCGCTCTCGCACTTCCGCCGGCGCGCCAACAAGGCGGTGATCACCGGCGGCGACCGCACCGACCTGCAGCTGGCCGCGCTGGAGACCAGCACCTCGGTGCTGGTGCTCACCGGCAACATCCGCCCCAGCGTGCCGGTGATCGACCGGGCCGAGGAGCGCCAGGTGCCGATCATCCTGGTGGCCGACGATACGCTGACGACGGTGGAGCGCGCGGAGCAGGTGTTCGGCGCCATCCGCTTCAAGCAGCAGGGCAAGATCGAGCGCTTCATCTCCATGCTGGAGGAGAGCTTCGATTTCAACCGGCTCTACGACGAGCTGGGCCTGGTGGCCTCATAGGGCGGCTGCTTCTGCTACAGCGCCCCTCAGTGTGCTCTGAGAGGGTGTGCGTCCGCGTGCGGCGGCCTCGTCATCGCGCGCGGGCGCGCTAGACCAAGCGATGTTCTTGGAGGAGAGAGAATCGTGTCAACATTGATAGAGAGCATCACCGCCCGCGAGGTGCTCGACTCGCGCGGCAACCCGACCGTCGAGGTGGACGTGCTGCTGGAGAGCGGCGACCTGGGGCGGGCGATCGTGCCCTCGGGCGCGTCCACCGGCGCCCACGAGGCGATCGAGCTGCGCGACGGCGACGCGAAGCGCTTCGGCGGCAAGGGGGTTCAGAAGGCGGTCGAGAACGTCAACCAGACGATCGCCGAGGCGCTCGAAGGGCTGGACGCCGCCGACCAGATCGGGATCGACCAGGCGCTGATCGAGCTGGACGGCACCCCGAACAAGGGCAAGCTGGGCGCCAACGCCATCCTGGGCGTCTCGCTGGCCTGCGCCAAGGCCGCCGCGGCCGCGCTCGGCCTGCCACTCTACCGCTACATCGGCGGCGCCTACGCCCACGTGCTGCCGGTGCCGATGATGAACATCCTCAACGGCGGCAAGCACGCCACCGACAGCACCGACTTCCAGGAGTTCATGATCATGCCGGTCGGCGCCCCGACGTTCCGCGAGGCGCTGCGCTGGGGCTCCGAGATCTACCAGAGCCTGAAGAAGGTGCTCCACGACCGCGGCCAGCCGACCAACGTCGGCGACGAGGGCGGCTTCGCGCCCAGCCTGCCGACGAACGAGGCCGCGCTGCAGGTGATCGTCGAGGCGATCGAGCGCGCCGGCTTCCGGCCCGGCCAGGACGTGATGCTGGCGATGGACCCGGCCTGCACCGAGCTGTACGAGGACGGCAAGTACCACCTCAAGCGCGAGGGGCGCAGCCTCAGCAGCGCCGAGATGGTCGAGTACTGGGCCGACATCGCCGCCCGCTACCCGCTGATCTCGCTTGAGGACGGGCTGCACGAGGACGACTGGGAGGGCTGGAAGCTCCTGCGGCAGCGCATCGGCGACCGGGTGCAGCTGGTGGGCGACGACTTCCTGGTGACGAACGTCAAGCGCCTGGAGCGCGCCATCGGCGAGAACGCCGCCAACTCGATCCTGATCAAGCTCAACCAGATCGGCAGCCTCACCGAGACGCTCAGCGCCATCCACATGGCCCAGCGCGCCGGCTGGACGGCGGTGGTGTCGCACCGCTCGGGCGAGACCGAGGACGTGACGATCGCCGACCTGGTGGTGGCGACCAACGCCGGGCAGATCAAGACCGGCGCGCCGGCGCGCACGGACCGGGTGGCGAAGTACAACCAGCTGCTGCGGATCGAGGAGGAGCTGGGCGGCGCGGCGCGCTACGCCGGGTGGAGCGCGTTCAACGTCCGGCGGGCCCAGTAGGTTCAGCGAGATCGACAGACACACGAAGAGCCGCCCCTGCGGGCGGCTCTTCGTTCTGTGCTGCGGCCACTTCGCGCGCCAGCGTCACGAGCGGGCGTGCTGCTGGCTGCCCCACCCCGGCCCGTAGAGCTCGGCGAGGCGCCACAGGATGGCGACCATCAGCAGCCACATCATCAGGTCGCGCGCGCGGCCCATGAGATCGAGCGCGGTGCGGGCCTCCGGCAGCTGCTGCGTCAGGTCCGCCAGGGCGCGGCTCGGCGCCGCGGCCAGCTCGGCGAGCACCGCCGACAGGCCCATCTGGGCGCTCAGCATCGCGGCCACCTGCCACGCGAGCGCGATCGAGACCCCGATCACCGCCAGCGTCAGCAGGTAGACCAGCTTCACGTACCACTCCTTCGGCCGCGGCGCCGGCCGGCTGGCGCTCACCCACGTCGCCGGGTTGACCGCGATCGCTAGCAGCTGCGCGGTGAGCGCGGGCGGCGGCTCCCAGCGCAGCTCGGCGCGCAGGACGCCATCCAGCGCCTGGTGCTTGCGGCGGTACGCAGCGCAGCGCTCGCAGCCGGCCAGGTGTTCCGCAAGGAGCACGTCGGCGCTGGTGGGCTCGAGCGCGAGCTTCTCGCGCGCCTCATCGCAGGTCATCATCGCATCACCTCCCGGCCAGCGCGGCGGTCAACGCAAAGGGGTTGGCGCGCGGCGGCTCGCGACGCGGCTCGGCCTTCGGCGGCTTCACCGCCAGAGCCGAGGGCGGCTGCTCCTGTGCCTCAAGCAGAGTCGCCAGGCGCTCCTTGCCGCGCCGGATGTGACTCTTGACCGTGTTCAGCGGGATGTCGAGGATCTCGGCGATGTCAGTATACTTCAAGTCATCGAAGTAGTAGAGCGTCAGCACCAGCCGGTAGTGCTCCTCGAGCTGCGAGAGCGCCTGGCGCACCTCAGCGCTCAGCTCCCGCGAGTCAAGCGCCTGCTCCGGGCTGGACCAGCGGTCGTCGTCCGCGACGCTGGACATCGGATCGAGCTCCTCGTCCTCGACCGGGGCGATCACTGGCACCTGCCGCCCACGCCGCCGCAGCTCGTCCCGGCCGAGGTTTACCACCAGGCGGTACAGCCACGTCGTGAATCGGCTCTCGCTATTATACTGCGGAAGCGCCCGGAAGAGACGGATGAACGCCTCCTGCGTCAGGTCGGCGGCGTCATCCGGGTCCTTGAGGACGCTCATCGCAATGCTGTAGACATATTGTTGCTGGGTCAGCACCAGCTGGGTCAACGCGTCCGGGTCGCCTGCCTGCGCCCGACGGATGATATCAGCAGATGGCTCGGCCAACGTTACCTCTCCCCTAGCCGCGCCGCCCCGCGCAGCGCGGGTCTGTCGCACGGTCTCTGTAGGCTATACGTCTGACGGAGCCAGAAAGTTGCAGGGTGCGGACGCGCACGTGCGCCCGGCGCGCGTTTGACCGCCTGCGGGGCAACAGGTATAATCGGAAGAGAAGCGCTACGAGGAGTCTGTATGCGCGTGCTGGTGGTGGACGATAACCGCGATATCTTAGATCTGATCCAGCGGGTGCTGGTCACCTACGGCCACGACGTCATCACAGCGCGCGATGGGGTTGAGGCGCTAGAGCAGGAGGCCGCCGCATCGCCGGATGTCATCCTGCTGGATGTGAACCTGCCGCACCTCAACGGCTGGGAGGTCTGCCGGCAGATCAAGGCCCGCCGCAACGTCCCGGTGATGCTGCTCACGGTGCGGGCCGAGCACGGCGACATCGAGCGCAGCCTGGAGGCGGGCGCCGACGACCATATCCCCAAGCCGTTCGAGATCTCGGATCTGCTCGCGCGGATCGAGCGCTTCGCCCCGGTGCGGGCGCCGGCGTAAGCCCCCGTCCCCCGAATATGCCCGCGGGCACACGACCGCGATAACCAAAACGAAGAGACGCCCGTGCAGGGCGTCTTTCGATTCGCGCGAACGCCAAGAGACGCCCCGGCGGAGCGTCTCTACGTGTGATCGCTCTATGCCCGCAGGCGGCCCGTATCCCGTCACATGCGCCACTTGCGGCACGTGATCGTCGTGCCGACGCCCTCGACGGACTTGATGTCGAACTCGTCCATCAGGCGCTTGGCGCCGGGCAGGCCCATGCCCATGCCGCGCGAGGTGCTGTAGCCATCCTGCATCACCAGGTCGATGTCGGGGATGCCCGGCCCCTGGTCCTCGCAGATGATCTCGATCCCCTTGCGGCCGGTGCGCTCGATCTCGCGCACCGTCACCGAGCCGCTGCCGGCGTACAGGAAGATATTGCGCGCCAGCTCGCTGACGGCGGTCGCAATGCGCGCCTGGTCGATCGCGCCAAATCCCAGGCTCTTGGCCGTGTCACGCGCCAGGGTCCGGGCGATGACGATATCCAGGTCGCTGCGGATGGCCGCAACTTTACCCTGTCCCATCGCCGCTCTCCCCGACCTGCCGACGCAGCATCGCCAAGCCCTTTTCCAGGTTCAGCGCCGTGAGCACCTGGGGGAGCTCCAACCCCAGCTCGACAAGCGTAATCGCCACCGCCGGCTGCAGCCCGGTGATGACTACGCGCGTACCCATGAGCCCGGCCATCGACGCGATGTCGCTGATCAGGCGCCCGATGAAGCTGTCGACGACATCCACCGCCGTCAGGTCGACGATCAGACCGCGCGCTTTGGTCTCATAGATCCGCTGCAGGAGATCGTCTTTGAACTGCACCGCCGAGGCGTCGTGCAGGGCTACTTGAATGGATGCGATGAGGACATCGCCGATTTTGAGTATTGGGATACGGAGGCTTTCCAACCACGACCTCCTGATCTCTGGACCGCCGGTGTTACGGCCCGCTCACGCCGTCTCGCCTGGCGGCGGACCCACACGTCTAGTATACTCAGGGTAGCGTCAGCGAAGATGATCTATACTCGATCAAAAACGTAGCACAGGCGATCCCACGATGAACGATAGGCAGACGCCGCAGCCGATCCCCGCGCTCACGCGCGACTTCACGGCGACGACATTCGTAGTTCACGAGCGGCGCACGCTGCTGCTGCTGCACCGCAAGCTCGGGGCCTGGTTCCCGCCAGGGGGCCACATCGACCCGAACGAGCTGCCCGACGAGGCGGCGCTGCGCGAGGTGCGCGAGGAGACCGGCCTGGAGGTCGAGCTGATCGACACGGGCCGCCAGCTAGGGCCGGTGCGCGTCCTGCCGCAGCCGTACTGCATTCTACTCGAAGATATCGGCCCCGGCCACCAGCACATCGACCTGATCTACTTCGCGCGGGTGCGCGGCGGCCGCCTGGCGCACTCGGAGCGCGAGGCCCGCGAGGCGCGCTGGCTCACGTGGGAGGAGCTGGACAGCCCGGAGATCAACGAGGACATCCGCGAGCTGGGCCGGCGGGCGATCGAGCTGTGCTGAGCCGGGCCGCTCAGCCCGCCGCCCACAGCTGCCCCTCGTGCGAGCGGACCTCGGCGACCGTGCGCTCGGCGATGGCGACCTCGCCGGCGATGCCAAGCTGCCGAAAGAGCGCCAGCGCGCTGAGCGCGTGCTCCTCGGCGCGCTCGATGTTGTCCGCCGCGAGGTAGGCCTCCGCGAGCGACCGCTCGGCGTAGGCCACCATGTACGGGTCATCGTTCTGGCGGGCGCGCTCCATCGACTCGGCGAAGCGCGCGGCCGCGCCGCGCGGGTTGCCACGCGCCAGCTCGATCTGGCCCAGGGTATAGTGCGCGTAGGGCGCGGCGAAGCGGACGTCGAGCTCGAGCACGCGGGCGGCGTAGCGCGCGGCGCCGTCGAGGTCGCCGAGCTCGAAGGAGGCCTCGGCCAGATTCGCGCCGGTGACCGCGGCGAAATACGGGTCGCGCACTGAGACGAAGAAGGCGTATGCCGGCGCACCCACCTCAAGCGCGGCGCGGAACTGGCTGGCCTGCACGTAGATCGCCGACAGATTGCTGCGCATCTTCTCCAGGTTGACGCGGTCGCCGAGGCGCTCGTAGATGGCGAGGACCTGCCCGGCGGCGGCCACGGCCTCGTCGAGCTGCCCGCGGCGGCCGTGGGCCGTAGCGATGCGCCGCCCGGCCTGGGCGCGCAGCGCGTTGTCGTCGAGCTGCTCGGCCAGCTCGCGGGCCTGCCCGTAGGCCGCAAGCGCGTCCAGGTACTTGCCCTCCTCCTCGAGCAGCAGGCCGCGCAGGATCTGCAGGTCGAACTCGGCGCGATAGATCTCCTGCCAGCTCGCGCTGAGCTCGCGGCGGTGCTGGTAGAGAAGCCCGCGCCGCTGGTGGAGCGCGGCGGCCTGCCCCAGCAGGCGCGCGGTCACGCGCAGCCCCTCGCCGTAGCTGGCGAGCGCCTGGTCCGGGTAGCCGAGCGCGTCCTGAAGCTGGCCGCGCAGCATCCACAGCCGGGCGCTGGCCTCGCTCTCCTCCGACCAGTCGAGCTGCTCCAGCTCGGTGAGCCCCTCCTCGTACTGCCCGGCCATCTGCCGCAGCTCGGCGCGGATGGTATCGAGCGCCTTGCGCTCCAGCGCGCCGAGGCGCTGGCGCGAGATCGCGTTGAAGATCGGGCGCGCCGCATCGGCCTCGCCGCGCGCGAGCGCCTGCTGCCGCTGGGGGAACCAGACCTGCACCGCGCGGTGCTCCTGGCCGCAGTGGACGAAGTGGTAGGCCGCCGCCGTGTACTCGCCGCGCGCGAGGCGCGCCGCCGCCGCCTCGGCGTGCAGCGCCTCGCGCAGCTCGCTGGAGAGGTCGTCGTGGACAACCGGGGCGAGGGCGGGCAGCAGCGCCACCCCGCCCGCGCCGTCGCGCTCCACCAGCCGCAGCCGCGTGAGCGATTCGAGCGTGTCCGGCTTGAGCACGTCCTCGGGCGCGTAGCCCTGGTAGACCGACAGGCGCTGCAGCGCGCGGCGCTCCTCGGGGGTGATGCGCCGCCACAGCCGCTGGAAGGCCGGCAGCAGCGACGGCGCCGCGGCGCCCCCGGTCGGGAAGGGCGCGGCCTCCCCGTCCGCGCCCCGCAGGGCGAGCATCAGCGTGAGCAGGCGCAGGTTGCCGCCGGTGTAGGCGTGGAGCCGCTCGGCCTCGTGGTGCGGCAGGGGCTCGCCGGCAGCGCTCCACATCGCCGCGATCTCCTCGACGCCGACCCCGCGCAGCTCGAGGTGCAGGTCGCTCGCCGGCAGCGGCCGCTGGCTGATCAGGAGCAGCGGGGCCACGCCCCGCAGCGCCTCGACCAGCTCGAGGAGCTGGGCGTGGGCGGGCGCCAGCAGCGCGAGCCCGCCGGCGCAGACGTGCTCCATGTCGTCGATGCAGATCACCGGCGGAGACCCGGCGAGCAGGGCCAGGTCCTGGCGCAGCAGCCCCGCGGCCAGGCCCAGGTCGCCGATGACGCCGTTGGAGGCCGCCAGGTAGTGCCAGAGGTTCGGCGCGCCATGCTCGTGCAGGAAGGCGCCCAGCGCGAAGAGCAGGCTGCCGGCGCCGTCGTTGAAGCCGGGGCGCAGGGTGTACCAGAAGGACGGGCGCCCCAGCCGCGCCAGCGCCGCAGCGCCGAGGCTGGTCTTGCCGACGCCGCCGGCCCCGGTGAGCGCCACGCTGCAGCCGCGCGCCAGCCCATCCGTGAGCAGCTCGAGCTGGCGCTCGTAGCCGTAGAGCACGTCGGGCGGCCGCGGGCGCTCTGGACGCAGCGCCGGCCGCAGGCGGTCGAGCAGCACCGCCGCCAGCCGCCTGACGGCCACGTCGAAGTCGCGGTAGTGCTGCGACTTCGAGCCCGGCAGCAGGTGCGGCTGCTCCCAGATGTCCGACATGCGGTAGGGCGCGATGTAGTCCTGGAAGCAGCGCAGCTCGAGCACCACGTACGAGTAGCGCGGGTCGTCGGGGTCGCGGCGCACCACGGTGATCGCCTCGAGCATCTCCTCGCGCGAGGCGGGCAGCGGGCCGCGCCAGAGGTTGGCGGCGGAGGCGCGGATCTCAGCGCGCAGCGCCTCGCCGCGCGCCCGGTCGGTCACCGGCCGCGGCACATTGCGCAGCACGCGCCCGAGCATATATGCGCTCGCCAGCGGCGACTCGCGGCCCAGCCGCTCCGGCTGGCCGTACAGGCGGAGCGCCTGCTTGACGTGCCGCTCGAAGGGGGTCAGCGTCACGCTCGAACTCAGCTCGGTGGTCGGCATAGGCGCCTCCATTTTGCGGGCGGCTCACGTTTGATCAGTATGTCACGGCTCACGCGGCTAGCGCCGGGAGCGCGGGCCGGGAAGATCGGCGGCGATCTTGGGAACACGGCCCGCTGCCGCTCGGCTACACTCAGGTAAACGAGGCGGCCGCCGGTATTTCGGGACGAGCGTTGGGAGATTGAAGTGCCGGAAGAGATGTTGGCGGCCATTCGGCCTGGTGGCGCCCGTGAAGCGCCTGCGCCCTCCACACTTCTCCATACGGAGGGCGAGCGGCGCGGCCGCGTCACCCGTGTGCGTTAAGGAGACAGTGATGAGAACTGCCCCTGTGAACCGCTCGTGGTGGCTGCTGCTGCTCATCGGGGTGGCGCTGGCAGCGGCCGCGCTCCAGCCGGCCCGCGCGCAGGCCAGCGAGCAGCCCTGGTACGCGTGGCACCTCAAGGTGGACTTCCCGGACCGCTCGCCGCTGCCGCGCCAGCCGCGCATCATCTACACCGCGTACACCGTGAAGGGCTCCCCGGCCAACGTCGTGAGCTGGAGCCAGACCGATATCTCCAGCAACTGCGCGGTGGTCGGGGCGCTCAGCTACGACCAGGACGGCTACGCGATCTTCAACGGCGCCTCGTACATCCGCTGCCCGCTGCCGCCCAAGCCTCCGGGAGCGATCTGCAGCGTGGGGATGTTCTGGCTCGCCGCCGACGTCCGGCTTACCCAGCAGCGGCGCGTCAACCCGCTCTTCGAAGGGGCCAGGGCGGGCACCAGCCAGTTCTTCCTGAGCGTCCCGCGGGACGGCGGCACCGCCCGGACGCGGCTGGAGATCGGCGGCCAGAGCTACACGACGTCGCCGTGGACCGCGAGCGGCTGGAGCGATGGGAACCGGGTGCTGTTCGGCGCCGAGGGGTCGCTCATGGCCGACGTCGTCGGCTACTTCGAGACGCAGGGGATGGACTGGCTGGGCTTCATGGATGGCTGGGAGCAGTACTTCGACCCCTACGTGACCGGCGGGAAGCTCATGCACCTGGTTCAGTCGCCGAGCGCCACATGGGAGACCAGCCACGGCCCGCTCTCGAGCGACGCACAGCACGTCTACATCGGCTACAGCCCGAGCACCGGCACCTACTTCAACGGCGGGCTGCGCAGCGGCGAGATCGACCCGCCCGGCTGCTACGGCGGCTAGCACAGCGCGCCGGGCTCTCTGGCGCTAGCAAAGGAGCCAGATATGAACCTTCTGCATCTCTTCATCGCGCGGTGGCTCGCCGATCTGCGCCGCGTCGCCGAGCTGTACCCCGCGATCTGCACCTTCGGGCCTCCGCCGGCCGCGGGCGCCACAGCGAAGGGGCGCCGCGCCTCCAGCCAGCGGCGGTGAGCAGCGGCCCGACCGACAGCGAGGAATAGCGCGAAGGCCCGGCGTACGCCGGGCCTTTTGTGGTGGCACCTCGGACACCCAGAGGAACTCACCTACCGTTGCTACCTTTCGGTCCTGGCGGGGTTCGGCAAGTATCTGCCGTCCTCGGTGCCACAGGGCATTATACGGACGCCGGGCCACTGTGTCAACGCGTTGACACCGGCGGCGCTCCGCCCGTATAATCGCGGTATCCCTTTTCGTTGGCGCGCTCACGATACAGGAGAGAGGCGGCCGGCGCGGCCGCCCCACCACGCAGGCAGGAGTGGAGGACCGCCGCTGGCCCTCCGCGACCCTTGTTTTCGCCACTCTGCGGCCTGGCCGCCGAGCGACGGGAAAAGGAGCTGTTCGATGCTGAACCTCGCAATGCTGCTGGAGCAGAGCGCCCGCCGCACACCCGGCAAGGTGGCGGTGATGCTGGACGACACCCGGCTGCGCTACGCCGAGCTGGACGGCGCCGCGAACAAGATCGCCAACGGGCTGGCGCGGCTGGGGGTGCGGCAGGGGGACAAGGTGGCGATCATGCTGCCGAACACGCCGCACTTCGTGATGGTCTACTACGCGATCCTCAAGCTCGGGGCGGCGGTGGTGCCGCTCAACGTGCTCTTCAAGCAGCACGAGATCGCCTACCACCTGCAGGACAGCGACGCCGCGGCGCTGGTGGTCTGGGAGGGGTTCCTGGGCGAGGCGGCGGCCGGCTTCGAGATGGCGCCCGCCTGCACGCACCTGGTGGTCGCGCAGGCGCCCGGGAGCCAGACGCAGCTCCCGGCCGGGGCCACGTCGCTCGGGGCGCTGATGGTCGATCAGCCGGCGACGTTCGAGACCGCGCCGACGATGGCGGACGACACGGCCGTGATCCTGTACACCAGCGGCACGACCGGGCGGCCGAAGGGGGCCGAGCTGAGCCACTCCAACATGGTCTTCAACGCCATGGTCTGCGCCGACCAGCTGCTGCAGCTGCGGGATGACGAGGTCGGGCTGGCGACGCTGCCGCTGTTCCACTCCTTCGGGCAGACCTGCGTGATGAACACCGTGCTCTACCGCAGCGGGACGCTCACGATGCTGCCGCGCTTCGAGCCGCAGAAGGCGCTGGAGGTGATGGCGCGCGACCGGGTGACCTACTTCGCCGGCGTGCCGACGATGTACTTCTATCTGCTGAACTTCCCGGGCGCCGAGCAGTACGACCTCTCGTCGCTGCGAACCTGCGTCTCGGGCGGGTCGGCCATGCCGGTGGAGGTGATGAACGCCTTCAACAGCCGGCACGGGGTGACGATCCTGGAGGGGTACGGCCTCTCGGAGACCTCGCCGGTGGCCTCGTTCAACCACCGGGACCGGCCGCCCAAGCCCGGCTCGATCGGCACGCCGATCTGGGGGGTCGAGATGCGGGTGGTGGACGCCGAGGGGCGCGACGTGCCGGCCGGGGAGCTAGGCGAGATCGTGATCCGCGGCCACAACGTGATGAAGGGCTACTACAAGCGCCCCGACGCCACCGCCGAGGCGATCCGCGGCGGCTGGTTCTACACCGGCGACGTGGCCTACAAGGACGAGGACGGCTACTACTTCATCAAGGACCGCGTCAAGGACATGATCATTCGCGGCGGGTTCAACGTGTACCCGCGCGAGATTGAGGAGGTGCTGTACGGCCACCCGGCGATCGCCGAGGCCGCGGTGATCGGCGTGCCGGACCAGGCGCTCGGCGAGGAGATCCACGCGGTGGTGAGCCTGAAGCCGGGCCAGAGCGCCACCCCGCAGGAGATCATCGAGTACTGCAAGGAGCGGCTGGCGGCCTTCAAGTACCCGCGCACGGTCGAGATCCGCGACGCGCTGCCGAAGACGGCCACCGGCAAGATCCTCAAGCGCGAGCTGCGCGCGGCGGCCGAGCAGCGGGAGGCGAGCACCTAGCGGGCAGCAGGGCAGCGCGGCGCCCCGCCCGCCGGGCCGCGTGAGCGGGCGGGGCCGCTGGGTGCCCCACAGGCTGACTCCGTGCGCCACGCCGGACGGGCGCAGGAGGGCTCCGGCACGGCAGATCGGCCGGGCACGGCGCTGTTCGCGCGCAGCGCCTGAGAAGCGGCGCCGCGGGAGATAGGCAGGCCGGGCCGGGACAGCGCGCAAGCTGCCCCGACCCGGCGCTGTGTGCGGACGCTGGGCTCAGGAGTTGTTGCCCTCGTCCTCCTCGGTGTTCATCGGGTACTGGAACCCGGCACGCTCAGCGACCATGCTGAGCGTCTTCTGCGTAGAGCGGTGCGGCGTGTGCAGGCCCGTCTCCCACTCGCTGATCGTCTGCTGCCGGACCTCGAGCTGGTCGGCTAGCTCGCGCTGCGTCAGGCCCATGTGCTCGCGGAGCGCGCGGATCATCTCGGGCTTCCAGATATATTTCTGCCGGCGCCGCTGCTGCCGCGTGCCGTTCTCGTGGTCGCTCATCGTGTCGAAGCTCCTGTCGCTTGTGCACTCCATTATGCAGACGTGTATTGTAACACTGCAGCGGATAATTGGAAAGTGCAGCCGGGGTGAATCTTTGCGCCTGCGGCGCGGGCGTTGGTTGGGGAGGCTGAGCCTCCGCTGAGCTTTTCCGCGGCGCTGCGGCGACTGCGTCGCCACAGAGCCGCGGTGTAACGAGGATCTCGGAGGG
>ERZ777003.3533-NODE-3533-length-14971-cov-6.999531_pt1 | contig 14971 bp, 10 predicted proteins | sample MGYA00374956_ERZ777003 | MGnify/ENA primary metagenome ERZ777003 (study PRJEB29302, sample SAMN06268252) | bioreactor metagenome | isolation source: Joint BioEnergy Institute, California, USA | place: USA:Joint BioEnergy Institute, California, USA | collected... | reverse complement strand
TCCGAGCAGGCCGATCGCGGCCCGCCCGGTGCGCAAAGTCGGAGCGGCCACGGCGGATCAGGAGCGCTGGTTCAGGAAGGCGAGCAGCTCGCGGAAGGTTTCCTGGTACTCGACCAGCTCCGCCTTCATCGCATCGCCCGCCTTCGGATCCAGCGTGTAGCCGTTGCTGCGCGCGAAGGTGGTGAACTCCGGCGTGGCGACGGCCTCGCGCGAGGTCTGCGTCAGCTTCTCCTGCACCTCGGCCGGCAGGCCCTTCGGCGCGATCACGTAGTAGGCGGCGGGCAATGTCACGTCGTAACCGGCCTCGACCGAGGACACCGCCTCCGGGAACATCTCGTACCTGCCGCGCTGGAAGACCGCGAGAATGCGGATATTCCCCGCCTCCACCTGGCCCTTGACCGAGGGGCCGAAGCCGCAATTCGCCTCGACCCGGCCGCCGAGCAGGGCGAGCAGCGCCTCGCCCCCGCCGCCCGTGAAGGGCACGGTGGCGATCTGCACACCGGCCTTGCGGTTGAGCTGCTGGATGGTGAGGTCCGGCGTGGTCCGGAGGCCCGAGACCGAAGCACGCACGCGCCGCGGATTGGCGCGCACATGCGCCATGAACTCCTCGAAGCTGCGCCACGGCGCATCCGCGCGCACGGCGAGCACGGGAGGCAGGTCCACGAGCTTCACCACGGAGGTGAAGTCGTCCGCGCTGTTCCAGGCAAGGCCGCGGTTGATCAGCGGCTGGAACATCAGCGAGGAGTTGGAGCCCAGCCCGATCGTGTGCCCGTCCGGCCGCGCCCGGATGACGGCGCCGGTGCCGATGGTGGCGCCGCCGCCCGGCCTGTTCTCGACCGCGATGTTGACGCCGAGGATCTTCTCGAGCTGTGCGCAGAAGGTCCGGCTGACCGGATCCGTGGAGCCGCCGGGGGCATAGGGCACGATGAAGGTCATGTCGCGCGAGGGCCAGGCCGCGGCGCGCGCCAGGCGAGACGCGGCGCCGAGCGTCGCGGCGCCCGCGGCAGCGGCCAGCAGGCCACGGCGAGGCAGGGAGAACCGGTTCATCCTGACGACCTCCATGTTTATTTCGCTGTTTGCGCTGCGGTTGCTTGCGGCATATCGGCGGGTGGGGCAAGCCCGCGGGGTTCCGCCGAGTGTCCGGGACCGGCCGCCGCGAACGGAGTGCTCGGGCGGGTGATGCATCCGAAGGCGCGCCGGCCAGAACTGCCGCGGCGCCGTAGCGAAGGATGGCAGGGCGCGCGGGCGCAGCGCGCGACGACGGGCGTGTCGTGCGTCCGGAACCGCCCTGTGCCCCGGCGTTCCGGCGCGGCGCCAGCCTGGCGAGGGCACAGCGCGGCGCCCGTCCCCCTGTTCAAGCCGGGCGGACGGCCGCACACTTCGCGGAGCAGCAGTCTTCCGTCCGTGCAGGAACACCCTGTTGGCCGCCAGGAACGAGCCCCTCCCTCGCCCCGTGCGCATCGCCGCGGATGTCGGCGGCACCTTCACCGACCTTCAGGTCTTCGACGCGCGCACGGGGCTCGTGCACGCCTGGAAGACTCCCACCACGCCGGACGATCCCTCGATCGGCCTGATGAACGGCGTGCGGGAGGCGGCGGAGCGCTTCGGCTTCGCCCTCGCCGATGTCGGCCTGCTGCTGCACGGCACGACGATCGCGACGAACGCCGTCCTGGAGCGCCGGCTCGCGCGCGGCGTGCTGCTGACCACGGCGGGCTTCGAGGATGTGCTGGAGATCAACCGGCACGTCCGCCGCGACATCTACGGCCTGGCGCCCGACCCCGTCCCGACGCTGGTCCCGCGCGACCGGCGCCTCGGCGTCATGGAGCGGATGCGCGCCGACGGCACGGCGGAGCGCCCGTTCGACGAAGCCGGCTTCCCGGCGCTGCTGGCGCGCATCGAGGCGCTGGAGGCGGAGTGCGTCGCGGTCGCGCTGCTCAACAGCTACGCCAACCCGGCGCATGAGCGGTGCCTCGCCGCCCTGCTCGCAGCGGCGCGACCCGATCTTCCGGTCTCCCTCTCCTGCGAGGTCAGCCCGGAGATCCGCGAATACGAGCGGACCTCCACCACCGTCCTCAACGCGCTGCTGGTGCCGGTGGTGAAGGCCTATCTGGACCGGCTCGAGCAGCGGCTTGGCGAGGATGGCTTCCGCCCGCTGGTCTTTCTCGTCCAGTCCAATGGCGGGGTCTGCAGCCTGCGCACCGCGGCGGAGCAGCCGGCGCGGCTGCTGCTCTCAGGTCCCTCGGGCGGGGCGCTGGCGGCGGGGCGGCTGGCGCATCTGCTGTCGAGGCCGAACCTGGTCGCGGTGGACATGGGCGGCACCTCATTCGACGTCTCCGTCGTGCAGGACGGCCGCGTCTCGGTCGTGACCCAAGGGGAGATCGACCGCCTGCCGGTGCGCCTGCCGATGGTGGAGATGCGCACCATCGGCGCGGGCGGCGGCTCGATCGCCTCGGTGGATGCCGGCGGACGGCTGACGGTCGGCCCGCGCAGCGCCGGGGCGAAGCCCGGCCCGGTAGCCTATGGCCGCGGCGGGACGGAGCCGACCGTGACGGACGCCAACCTCGCCCTCGGGCGGCTCGATCCGGACTACTTCCTCGGCGGGATGATGCGGCTCGACATGGCCGCGACGCGCGCAGCCATCGCGGCGAAGGTCGGCTCCCCGCTGGGCCTGCCGCTCGAGCGCGCGGCAGAGGGCGTGCTGACCGTCACCAACGCCAATCTCGGCGCCGCCATACGCCTGTCGCTGTTCGAGAAGGGCCTCGACCCGCGCGACTTCGCGCTGCTCTCCTTCGGCGGCGCGGGCGGGCTGCACGCGACGGACGTGGCGGCGGAAATCGGCATTTCCGAGGTGATCTTCCCGCGCGATCCCGGGACGCTCTCCGCCTACGGCATCCTGTTCTCGGACCTGGTGCAGGACATCGCGCGCTCCCGCGTCATGCGCGCGGAGGCCGGCGCGCTGCCGGCGATCGCGGAGGCGGTGGCGGCCCTGCGCGCCGAGGCCGACGCCCGCCTGGCGCGCGACGGCATCCCGCCGGCGGAGCGCAGCATCGAGGTCGCCGCGGACATGCGCTATGCCGGCCAGGCCTTCGAGCTGCTGATCCCCTGGGGCGAGGTGACGGTGCCCGACGCGGCGGCGCTGGCGCGCCTGGTCGCCGCCTTCCACGCCATGCACCGCCAGCGCTTCAGCTACGCCAACCCGGACGAGCCGGTGGAGATCGTGACGCTGCGCGCCATCGCTACCGGCCGCCTGCCCAAGCCCGAGGTCGGCGAGCCGCGCCCCGTCGCGAGGCCCGCGCGCAAGGGCACGCGCCGCGTCTTCGAGGACGGCGCGTGGCGCGATGTACCGGTCTGGGACCGCGAGGCGCTGACGCCGGCCGACTGCATCGAGGGACCCGCCCTGATCGAGGAGCCTTTCGCCACGCACTGGATCGGCCGCGGCTGGACCGCGGTCCTTGGCCCCGCCGGCGCGCTGGTCGCGACGCGCCCGCGGCGCGCGGCTTAGGAGGCCCGCATGTGCCCGGCAACGCTCGGCCCGATCGAGATCGAGGTGATCCGCAACGCGCTGACCGCGGCCGCGGCGGAAATGGACGTCACCATCTGGCGCACCAGCCGCAGCACCATCGTCCGCGAGCTGCTGGACTACTCCACCGCCGTCTTCGACGCGGAGGGCAACAACGTCGCCCAGTCCGCGCGCATCCCACAGCACCTGAACTCCATGGGTGCCGCGCTGCGGGCGCTGCTCGACCGCTTCGTGGATCCGGCGCGGTGGGGGCCGGAGGACGTGGTCGTTACCAACGACCCCTATTGCGGCGCGCAGCATCTGAACGACGTGCTGGTGTTCAAGCCCGTGTTCCACGAGGGCGTGCGCGTCGCCTATGTCGGCGCACTGTGCCATCACATCGACATGGGCGGCATGGCCCCGGGCAGCTACGCCGCGACGGCGACGGAGGTCTTCCAGGAGGGCCTCCGCATCCCGCCCCTGAAGCTGATCGAAGACGGCCGGCTGAACCAGGCGGTCTGGGCGATAATCGGCCAGAATGTCCGCAAGCCGGCGCTGATGCTCGGCGACCTGCAGAGCCAGCTCGCCAGCCTCGATGTGGGCGCGGCCGCCATCCGCCGCCTCGCCGCGCGCTACGGCGCGGCAGCGATGGTCGAGGCCTGCGCGCGCATCCTCGACATGAGCGAGGCGGCAATGCGCGCCGCCATCCGCGCCATGCCGGACGGCGTCTATGAGTTCGAGGACTTCCTCGACGACGATGGCGTCTCGGGGGAGCCCGTGCGGCTGCACGCACGCCTCACCGTCGCAGGCGACGAGATCGAGGTGGACCTGACCGGCTGCGCCGACCAGCAGCGCGGTCCGGTCAACTGCACCCCGGCCATGTCCAACTGCGCCGTGTACTACGCCATCATCGCCGCCACGGACGGCGCGATGCCGGCCAATGCGGGCTGCTACCGCCCGATCCGCATCCGCCACCGCGAGGGAAGCGTCACGAGCTGCCGGCCGCCCGCCGCGGTCGCGCACCGCGTCGCGGTGACGCACCGTCTGGCGAACGTGCTGTTCGGCGCGCTGCACAAGCCCCTGCCGGACCGCATCCCCGCCGCCTATTACGGCGGCAGCTACGTCGCCACCTTCCAGACCGTGGCTGAGGACGGCCACCGCGAGGTGCTGGTCGAGATCGAGATCGGCGGCACCGGCGCGCATCCGTCGAAGGACGGCGTCAACGCCTGGTCCTTCGGCATGCACAACAACGCCAACATCCCGATCGAGATGATCGAGAGCCAGATGCCGCTCTCCATCACCCGCTACGGATTGGTGCCGGATTCCGGTGGCGCGGGGGAGTACCGCGGGGGCCTGGGCCTCGTGCGCGAGTGGCGGGTGGAGAGTCCCGCCTGCGTCTTCACCGCCAACATGGACCGCTTCCGCTTCCCGCCCTACGGCCTGGCCGGCGGGCGGCCCGGCAGTCTCGGCCGGCTGCTGCGCATCCGCGACGGGGAGGAGACCCCGATCCCGCCCAAGAGCGACGGCGTCCTGCTGCGGCGCGGCGACGTGGTCCGGCTGGAGACCTCTGGCGGCGGCGGCTTCGGGGACCCGGCGCGGCGCGACCCGCGGGCCACCGCGCGCGACCGCGCGCTGGGCTATGTGACGGGCTGAGGCGGGGGAAGCGGCGGGCGGAAGCGAGGCGGGCGGAGTTGGCCCGGAAGGAGAGCGCTTCCGCCGGCTGGAACTCTGATGCCCTGCGGCGCGTCGGCGGGCGCGTCGTCTCGCCGATTCAGCCGAACGGCTTCATCGCTGCCGTTGGGAAGAATGAGAGGCGCCGCCCGAAGCGGCATGGCTCCGTTCACCACCTCTTGAGCCAGCCTTAGCAGGCCACCCGAGGCAGGATCGCCGCTCGTCCGCCCCGCGCCCGGGCGCGCGGACCGAGGTGAAGCCGATGCGCGACCGCAAACTCCACAGCCTCGCCGCCTGTGCCGCCCTCCTCCTCGCCGCTGTGGGCCAGTCGGCGCCGGCATGGGCTGCAAATGATCCGCTCGAAGGGGTGAATCGCCGGATCCACGCCTTCAACCAGGTCACCCGGGCCAGGGTGCTCGGACCGCTCGCCGAGTTCTATGTCTCGAACGTCCCCGCGGAGGTCCGGCACGGGCTCGGCAATGCGCTGGCCAACCTCAACGAGCCGGTCACCGCGCTCAGCGGACTCGCCGCCGGCGAGCTCGGCCTGGCGGCGAACGCGGCCGCGCGATTTGGCATCAACTCCACCCTCGGCCTCGCGGGAGTGCGCGACCGCGCGGCCGAGATGGGCTATCCGCGCCGGACCTTCGGCCTCGCCGACGCGGCCTGCCGCTGGGGCATGCCGAGCGGCCCCTATCTCGTGCTGCCGCTGCTCGGGCCCTCGACGCTGCGCGACGCCGGGGCGCTGGCGGCGACGAGCGCGGCGCTCTCCCAGGCGCTGGGGTCGGATGTCTATCTCACCTGGCGCACGGGCGAGGCCTTCGTCGGCTATGCGGAGCTGCATCCCGAGCTGGAGCGCACCGACGCGCTCTCGCTCGATCCCTACGCGGTGCACCGAAGCGCCTACCTCCAGCGGCGCGCCACCATCTGCCCGACCGACCGCGTGGACAGCCAGGATGGCGGGCGGGAGGAGCCGTGACGACCGGCGCCACGCCATGTCGGCCACACGGAGTCCTGATCCATATCCGGCTTCGGCAGCCACGCGGCCGGCATGACCCCATCGGTTGGCGCGCGCGGCCGCCACACCGCCGAAGCACTGCTTCAGCCTGCGCGCCCCGAGGCGGGGCGGCCCGCATGGCGCCGAAAGCCAGGGCCTTCTGCGCCGGGCATCAGGTTACTCGGACGGGCAGCCCGTTCTTGGCCGGCGCGGCTTGCCCGGACCAAGCCGGGCACGCCGGCCTGGCAAAGCGCTCGCCTATCGGAGAGCGCGCTTCGATGCGCGGCGTGGCCGGGCCGGGCCGGAGGCGTCGGCCGAACGGCGTCCGCCGGGGCGGCGTGCACCGGTGACAGAAGGAGCCGCGGATGAAGCTGCTCGCCGTCCACCCCAGCGCCCTCATGTACACGCGCATCTTCCTCCGCCTGGAGCCGCTGGGGCTGGAGCTGGTCGCCGCCGCAGCACGCGCAGCGGGGCACGAGGTGCGCATCATCGACCTGCAGACCGAGACGCACCGCGACTACTTCAGGACCCTGGCCCGCTGGCGGCCCGACGCCGTCTGCTTCTCCGGCAACTACCTGCCGAACGTGCCCGAGATCGTGGACCTGGCAAAGGCGACGAAGGCCCGCCTGCCGGGCTGCTTCGTCTTCGTCGGCGGGCACAGCGTCTCCTTCATCGCGCAGCATCTGCTCGCGCATGGGGAAGGCGCGATCGACTGCGTGCTCAGGGGAGAGGGCGAGGCGTCCGTCGCGGCGCTGCTCGAGGCCGCGCGCGACGGCGGAGGGGCCGAGAGCGTCCCCGGCGCGGTCACCCTCCGTGGGCAAGGGCCGGCGCCGCGCTTCGTGGACAGCCTCGACACCGTGCGTCCGGCCCGCGACCTCCTCCGCCACCGGAGGCGGTACTTCATCGGCACCCTGGACCCCTGCGCCTCCGTCGAGTTCGCACGCGGCTGCCCCTGGGACTGCAAGTTCTGCAGCGCCTGGACCTTCTACGGCCGCAGCTACCGGACGGCGAGCCCGGAGGTGGTCGCCGACGAGCTCGCCCGCATCGGCGAGCCGGGCATCTTCATCGTGGACGACGTCGCCTTCATCCATGCGCGCCACGGCATGGAAATCGGCGAGGCGATCGCGCGGCGTGGCGTCCGCAAGCAGTACTACCTCGAGACGCGGGGCGACGTCCTGCTGCGCAACAAGGAGGTGTTCCGGTTCTGGCGCGACCTCGGGCTGCGCTACATGTTCATCGGCCTGGAGGCGATCGACGAGGAAGGGCTGGCCCGGCACCGCAAGCGCATCTCGCTCGACAGGAATTTCGAGGCGCTGGAATTCGCGCGCTCGCTCGGGATCACGGTCGCGGTCAACATCATCGCCGATCCCGCCTGGGACCGCGGGCGCTTCGAGGTGGTGCGGCAGTGGTGCCTCGAGATCCCGGAGATCGTGAACATCAGCGTCAACACGCCCTACCCGGGAACCGAGCTCTGGCACCGGGAGCAGCCGCGGCTGGTGAGTCGCGACTACCGCCTGTTCGACATCCAGCACGCCGTGCTGCCGACGGCGCTTCCGCTGCCGGAGTTCTACGCCGAGCTGGTGAAGACCCAGCAGGTGCTGAACCGCAAGCACCTGGGGTGGGCGGCGCTCAAGGCGACCGCGGGCACCTCGGCGCGCCTGCTGATGCGCGGGCAGACCAACTTCGTGCGCATGCTGTGGAAGTTCAACTCGGTCTTCAATCCCGCGCTCCAGCTCGCCGATCACCGGATGCCGGTGAGGTACGAGCTGCCGCACCCGCCGGATCCCGCCGCCGCCGCGGGCCGCAATGCGCGCGATCTCTACGTGCATGCGGCCGTCGGGCGGCGGGGGCGGGCGCTCGACGACGCGACGGAACGCTTCGTCGAGACGACCCGGGCAGGAGGCGACGGCGGCGGCTGAAGGCCGGTCCCGCCGGAGCGGTTCAGCCCGGCGTGACGAAGCGCCGCGCCTGGTCGTCGTACTCCGCGTAGCCCAGGGTCGCGCGGAGCTCGGCCGGCAGGAGCGCGCTCGCCGCCTCCGCCTCCCCGGAGGCGATCGCCGCCAGCCCGGCCTTCATCCCGGCGATCGCCGGCGAGAGAAGGCCCGTCGGGTAGGTGCCGATCTTCAGGCCCAGCTCGGCCGCCCGCTTCTGCGACGGCGTCTCGCGCGGCGCGCCGGGCGAGAGCACGGCGAAGGACGGCCGTCCGCCGGCGGCGGCGACCGCGCGGCGGATCTCCTCCTCGTTGGCGGGCGAGTCGAGGAACAGGATGTCGGCGCCCTCCGCCGCGAACATCTCGATCCGGGCCAGCGCCTCGTCGATGCCCTGGGTCGGCCGGCAATCCGTGCGCGCGAGGACCAGGATGCCGGATTCCTTGGCCGCCTCCACCGCCGCGCGCACCTTCATCCGCGCCTCCTCCCGCGGCAGGCAGGGCTTGCCGGCCGCGGTCAGGGCGCGCGGGGTGACCTTGTCCTCGATCAGCACGGCGGCGGCGCCGGCGCGGCCGTAGGCGCGCACCGTGCGCTGCACGTTCATGGCGTTGCCGTAGCCGTGGTCGCCATCGGCCAGCACGAGCAGGTCCGGCGCCGCGCCGCGCACCATGTTGAAGGAGTCGAACATCTCCGCGAAGGAGACCAGGTCGAGGTCCGGCCCGCCCAGGCGGCTCGCCGCCACGCAGGACCCCGACAGAAAGGCGGTGCGGAACCCGGCGGCGAAGGTGAGCTTGGCGCTCAGGCCATCCCACACCGCGGGCATCACGATGAAGCCGGGTTCGGCCAGGAGCGCGCGCAGGCGTTCGGGTGGGGTCATGAAGGCATCCTTCGAAGCGGGCGGACGAATCAGCCGGCGGGCGGCATGGTGCCGGCCAGAGGCGGCAGCTTCACCACCCGGGCGTACCAGGCCTCGAGCTTCGGATGGCCGGGGCGCCAGGGCTCATGCGGGTAGCGGAAGTCGAGATAGCCCAGCGCGCAGCCGATGGTGATCTCGCCGATGGTGGTCAGATCGCCGAGGCTGTCGGCCTCCGCCTCCAGCACGTCGAGCGCGCGGCTGACCTTGCCCTGCTGCAGCGCGATGTAGGCGCGGCGGCCCTCGTCCTGCGGCAGCGCAACCTCCCGCCGGCGCGGCTGGGTGGCGTCCAGGATGCCGTCGCCGAGCGCCTGCCGGCGCAGCGCGGTCCAGCGCGCCGGACCGTCGGCGGGGAACAGCTTCGGCGCGTCGCCGAGGCTGTCGAGGTACTCGCAGATGACCGGGCTGTCGTACAGCACGACGCCATCGTCGGTGATCAGCGTCGGCACCTTGGAGAGCGGGTTCACCGTCGCCAGCGCCGGGTCGGTGGTGGGGATGGTCCACTTCTCGATCCGGCCGTCGAGGCCGCGGGCGATCGCGCAGGCCATGACCTTGCGGACGTATGGGCTGGCGGGCGAGTAGGCGAGTTTCATGGTGATGGTGTTCCCTTCCCTCAATGCATCGGCGGAGACTGTCCTCCGCCGCGCGCGTTCCGGCAAGTCGGAGAGCGCGCCGATTCGCCCTCCCCGCCGCGACCAGCCGCCGCGGCGCGCCTGGCTCCGGCCCTATCGCAGGCAGCGGTCCCACATCGCGAAGATCTTCGCCCAGGAGTCCTCGGCAGCGAGGGTGTCGTAGACCGCGCGCTCGGGGAAGGCGAAGCCGTGCTGCGTGCCCGGGTAGATGTCTATGGCGTGCTTCACCTCGGTCTTCGCCAGGGCGGCCCGGAGAGCCGGGATAACATGGTCGGGCACGGACCGGTCGTGCTCGGCGAAGGCGTAGTAGAGCTCGCCCCGGACGCGGTCGAGCAGCAGGTGCGGCGAGTCCTCCTCGTCCGTGACGATGCCGACGCCGTAGAGCGAGGCCGCGGCCGCGATGCGATGGGGGAAGCGCGCGGCGGCCGTCGTTACGTAGCGCCCGCTCATGCAGTAGCCGACGCAGCCGACGGGCCCGGGCTTCGCCTTGTCCTGGGCGTCGAGCCAGGCGATCAGCGCGGCGGTGTCGTCCATGACCAGCGCGTTCGTCAGGTGGTTCATCGCCGCGCGGATCACCGCGGACATCGCGTCGTTGCGGCGCGGAACGTCGAAGCGAATCAGGCCCAGCCGGTAGTACATGTCGGGCAGCACGCAGACATAGCCCGCCCTGGCGATGCGCCGCGCCATGTTGCGCAGCTCCTCGCGGATGCCGGGCGCGTCCATGTAGAGAATGATGCCGGGCCAGGGCCCGGGCCCGTCCGGATGGACGGCGAAGCTCGGCATGACGCCGTGCCTGGTGGTGACGGCGACCTCTCTCTCGATCATGGACGGCTCCCTCCCTTCCCGAGCCCGGCACGACGGCGAGCCCGGCAGCCTAGCCCGACGGCCGGTTGACGGAACAGCGGCCGGCCGTGGTCCGGCGGATGCCGTGGTCCGGGCCGCGCTTCGGCGCGGATCGCCCCGCGCCTATCCGCGCTGCCCTATCGTGGCGACGGCGGGGCGCAGCTCCTGCGCCCGCGGGAAGCGCGTCCAGCCCGGGACCTGCGCCGCGAGGTTCACCTCGCGCCACTTCGGGTGCCGGGGCGGGCGCAGGAACTCGTCGAAGCGGCCGAAGAACGCTTCGACAAAGCGCGCCACCTTGCGGTACCGGTCCGTGCCCGGCCGCCAGGCATAGACCGCCATGACCGCGCCGACCGCGATCGTCTCCACCCCCGCCTCGCCCTCCGGCACGAGGTTCGGGTACTGCGCATGGCCAAGCTGGCCCGGCAAGTAGGTCGCGAGCAGCTCCGGCGTCATCTCCACCGGCAGGAAATGCAGCCCGCTGCCGGGGCCGTCGAGCGAGGAGAACAGCCGCGCCGGCTTGCCCGCGACATAGACCAGCGCCGCGATCTCGCCCCGGCGCAGGCGCTCAAGCGCGACGTCCTGCACGTCGTGGGTGAACCGCACCGGGATGCCGAGCGAGCCGAACAGGAGCGAGGCCGTCATCGCCGTGCCGCTGCCCTGCACGTCCACGTTCACGGGCTTCCCCGCCAGGTCCCGCAGCCGCTCGACGTCACGGCCGGCGAGCACGTGGACCTCCTCGTCGTAGAGCTTGGCGATGTACTGGATCATCTGCTCGACGCCCGGGAACATGCGCTCCCGGCGGACGAAGGCGAGGACGTCGGACTGCACGATGCCGATGTCCACGCCGCGCAGGTACATCACGTCGGCGAGGTTGCGCACCGAGCCCTTGCCGATGATCGGCAGCACGCGCAGCCGGTCGCCGTCGTCGAGAACCGAGGCGAGGTCGGCGGCGATGCGGATATAGGTCCCGTCCACGCCGCCGGAGATGATGCCGACGGTCCCCGCATTCGCGCGCGCCGTCATGGTGGCCGGCGAGTCGGCCGGCTGTCCGGGGACCGCCTGCGCCAATGCGCGCCCGGCGAGGCCCGCGGAGGCGGCCGCGGCCGCCCCGGCGGCGATGACGCCCGCGCCGAGCAGGCCGCGCCGCGTCGTCGAGCTGCTGCTGTCCATCCTTCCCTCCCTCCCGCGGGGTGGTTCATGGCTGGGCCGCAACCGCGGCGCGCTCACTCGCCCTCCCCTTGCCCGAGGCGGCGGAGCATGGCGGTGGCGGCGGGATCGCCGAGCGCGGCGGCACGCCGGTACCAGGCCGCCGCGGCGGCGGGATCGGGCCGGATCTCGAGCGCCCCGATCACGCGGAGCACGGCCGGGTCGTAGGTCCGCCCCGCGGCCACCGCGGCCGAGGCGCTCCCTGCATTCGCCGCACGCTCATAGAGCAAGCGTGCCGCCGACACGTCGCCAAGCGCCAGCATCTCGTCGCCCCGGCGGATGAGGGCCTGGAGCATCGCCGGCGACAGGGACGCGGTGGCGAGGGGGGCCTGGGGGCGCCTCGGCTCGGGCGCCGCTGCGGGTGGCGTCGGCGCCGGATCGGCGGCGTCCTGGGGAGCCGCGGAAACCGCGGGCGGCGCGACGGCCGAAGGTGGCGGTGCCGTCGGGGGTTCCGGCGCCGACGCGGCTGACGCTGGCAGCGCCGGCTGGAGTGGCTCCGTGCCTTGCGCCTCGGTTGCTGTCCGAGGCTCGGAGATGCGGTCGCGCGGTTGGTCGGCTGTCTCCTCGGGCGCCGGGGCGATTTCGGGCCGGGCAGGGTCGTCCATGGTAACGCCGGATGGCTCGGTCGTCGGAGCGACCATGGCCGGCGCGGCTGACTCACTCACGTCTTGCGAAGAGGGCGGCGGATCCTCGGCGAATGACGCGGCCGCCTCGGGGAGCACGCTCGTGGACGCCGTGGGCGCCTCCGCCGCGACGGCGGAAGGCACGGGATCCCGGCTCGGCATGGCATCTACGGGCGACGCTGCGAGGGCCGCATCTCCGGTGACGTCCGCAGCACCGGGCGCCGATTGCGACCCGCCGTCCTCTGCCGGCCCGGTGCCACCGCCGCCCGGCACCGACGCAGCAACTGCCGTGTCCGGCGGGGCCGGAGCTGCGGCGGGTTCCAAGGGCGGTCCGAAGCCAGCCGCATCGCTGGCCACAGCAGAAGCACCGTCTCCGCTGATGTTCTCCGGGGGAGATGTCTCGTCGCGTCCCGGCACGGGGATCGCGGCCTCAGCCACCATCGCAACGCCAGGTCCAGCGGTCCGGCTGGAGAGGGGGACGGAGGGTTCGGGCGCGGGACTCGGCTCAGCAGCCACGGTGGGCGGCGAGGCTGCGGCATCGTCCGATGTGGCGGGCGGCAGGGGCAACACATCCGCCGGGGCGGCCACCGGCGCGACGACCCACTCTTCGGGCCCGGCCGTCCTGGCGGCGTCGGGTGCCGCCAGGGCCAGCGCCTCGCTTTGTGGCGCAGCAGCCGCTTCGGGCAGTTCCGGCACCGATGCCGGCGGGATCGGAGCAAGCGTGGCAAGTGCCGGAGGCAGGAGAGGGAGCGGCCGAGGCGGCGGCGCGCCCTCGCCTGGATCGGCCGCGAGTTCCGCACTCGCCAGCATCGCGCCCGGTCCGGGGCGCAGGGGATGCTCATGCAGGGCAGGAAGGCGCGGCGCGGCGGGCGTGGCACGCTCCCCGTCGGCCAGTCCCTCCGGCGGCGGCCCGAGATACGCCAGGGTCACCGTCCCGCCGATGACGACGAGAGCCACGGCGGCCCAGAAGACGGCAAGAGCACGGACGCCGGGAGTCGCGGGGCGGTCCGCGGGCGGTGGGCTCCGCCGCGGCCCGACCCAGTGCAATTCCTGGTCCTGCGGTGCGATGAGCGAGGAGGACGGTGCTGCGACCGCCGTCTCCTCCAGGCCCGTCAGCTGCAGCGCCGATCCCGCCCCGAGCACGCGCTGCACGGTTTCGACCCAGGCGGCGCCTCCGGTCAGGGCGAGGCCGGGCTGCGCCGCGAAGGCCCGATCGAGGAGGCGACCCAAGGCCGGCAATTCGCGCGGCGGCCCGCGGACATGGACGACCGGCGGATAGCCCCCGAACATGCCGACGAATCCAACGGCGTCGAACATGGCGCGCAGGCGCTCTCCGGCGCGCGGCACCGCCGGGCCAGGCATCAGGTCCAGCAGTGCGATCCCGACATCCGGATGGATGAGCACACGGCCGAGGCGTGCCGGCGGGACAGCATCATCGCCGTCGAGGGTGCAATCCTGCAGGACCACCCAGCCCGGCCTCATCGCGCCGAGCGTGCGGGCGAGGAGCACGTCAATGGCGCCGCCGCGGGCATGATCTGGCCGGAATGTGTCGGACAAGAAATGCATCGTCCGCCCACGGAACATTCGTGCAATGAACGAATATCAATGCACGTTGGATTGTATGCCAATCTGCGAAGATCCCACAGACCCTATCCAATTTCGCGATCAATTTTGCGAGCAACGGGATCCACGGGCCACTATCGGCGGCACGGCAGGATCGCCTGATCACATGCGCTGCCGCACCCCGTAGGTGCGGCATCCCGGCATCGTGCCCCGCCCACTCCGCAGCGCGCGGAGACCGCTCTCCCTCCTCCGATCAGCCCGACGACGCGCATGGATAGCCGTCCGCACGCGGATCGCGGACGAGCGGCGGGCGACAGGCATGCTCCACAGCCCCGGAGGAGATCGCGTTGACCACGCGCCACCCTTGGCGGAGGCTGAACGAGTCCAGGCAAGGCGCCGGCCCCACCGAGCATGGCCATGCGGCCATGCGATGGGAACGCCGCACACACGGAGACCGGGGAGAGAGAACGTCGTGAAGGCTTCCCTTTTCTACCTGCCGAGCATCGGCAGCCGCGCCGAGATCGAGGCCGGGATGGCCGGCATGCGCGGCGACCTCTATCAGCGCATGCTGCGCGAACTGTCGGAGCAGATCCGTCTCGCCGACGAGCTCGGCTACGATTCCGTCAGCTTCACCGAGCACCACTTCCACATCGAGGGGTTCGAGATCTCGAACAACCCGGTGCTGCTCGACCTCTACTTCGCGATGCAGACGAAGCGCATCCGGGTCGGCCAGCTCGGCATCGTGCTGCCGGCGGCGAACCCCATCCGGGTCGCCGAGGACATCGCCATGCTGGACCACATGACGGGCGGCCGCGCCTGCGCGGGCTTCGCGCGCGGCTACCAGCGCCGCTGGGTGGACATCATGGCCCAGCAGACGCACGGCATCCATGGCGCACTACCGAACCAGCACGACGAGATCGACGCGGCGAACCGGGCCGCCTTCGAGGAGAACTTCCGGATCATCAAGAAGTGCTGGACCGAGGAGATGCTGACCCATGAGGGCAAGTTCTGGCGCATCCCCGCGGGACCGACGCCCTGGACGCTCGACACGACCGAGAAGTGGGGCAAGGGGGTCGAGAACGGCATCCTGAAGGCGGTG
>ERZ777003.3532-NODE-3532-length-14971-cov-7.301421_pt1 | contig 14971 bp, 14 predicted proteins | sample MGYA00374956_ERZ777003 | MGnify/ENA primary metagenome ERZ777003 (study PRJEB29302, sample SAMN06268252) | bioreactor metagenome | isolation source: Joint BioEnergy Institute, California, USA | place: USA:Joint BioEnergy Institute, California, USA | collected... | reverse complement strand
TAACCCCCGAGACTTGTGGCAGGTTCCCGGGAATTTCGCCACACGTGCCTTTTCCTTCTAAAAGGTGCTAGGCAGAGCCGCGCGTCCCGAAGGATACCGGAACGGTGTATTGGGATAAAGAAGCGTCTGGAGCCGGCGACAGCCTCTTAACGCCAACAACCGCTGGCTTCGTTGGGCGTGCGCGCTCCGGTGTGATCGATCGTGAGACGCTGGCACGCTGCGACATCCTTGGTTTGTCCACCCGCTGCAGTTGCGACAGCGGTATATGTGCTGTCGGACCAGTTTTCGATCGAGATCGTATAGAACCCCTTGGGCGTCGTTGTTGGGATGCCGAGCCCAGCAGGCGGTGCAGTGGCAAGCTGAGAGTTCGAGGCATACCGATTGTTCTGCAAAAAGAACTTTTCTTGTGCGGCCTGAACGCGCAGTAGCGCCATTCTCGCTTCCGTGCGATTGGCCCGGAGCAGATAGCTGCGATAGCTGCTCACGGCGATTGAGCCCAGGATGGCGACGACGATGATGACCATCATGAGCTCGATCAGTGTCACGCCCCGCACTCGAGCACGCAGTGCGGGACGTTGCAGCAAGCGGTAGGTAACGGTGCTCATAGATCCACCTATTCAGCAGTCGACTCGCGCCAGAAAGTCTTCAGGCGGCTGTTGAAGTTGGTGCACGCGTTCAACACTTCGACGCCCGAGAGACAGACCACCCGATCGCGTTCGGGGAACAGGAACGTCACTTCAGGCGCAATGCCGCCCTGGGACAGTTCGTCGTACCGGTCCTCCGGCGTCGGCGGGGGCAGCGGCGGATCGTTCGGATCCGATGGATCCGTCTCTCCGTCGCGGCGCGGAATCGCCGGCCGAGCATCGAACGCGCTCACGGTGTAGATCCGGTTCCTTCCGCCGCCGAGCGAGCACGCGCCGCCGCCGTTCTCGTCGGGCGTGAATGTCGTGAAGAAGATCGTGTTCTGGAAGGTATTGGCCGCGGCGAGCACCTTCTCGCCGACCCAATCGTTTCCAGGCTGATCGAGCCGAAGCTTCCAGCCGTTGGCACTCGGCGGAATTGTCGGTGTCAGGTCCGTCGTGATGTCGATCAGATCGGCGTCCCTAATCGGAGCCCACGAGTCGTACTGCTCCTGCGTCATCTTGGCGAAAGGCCGATGATCGCGGATGGAATAGAACCGATCGTGAGTGCTCGTGCTCAACGGATGACCACGATATCCCGACCCGATGGCCAAGTTCATGAACACGGGCCCATTGTTGAGCTGCAAAATCGCAGCGTCGGGCGCGTAGTAGAAACGGCGCGTGTCTGCTGCCGGGTGCGACGCTTCTTCGTAGGAACCCAAAGAGGCGAACACTCCACCGGCGACCAGCTCGTCTGCGTCTCTGCCGTTATAGATATCGAAACGCCACAACTGCGCGGCCATGTCGCCCGCATACATGCGATCGGCGAAGCCGTTACCGTCGAGATCGAGCACGGTGATCGACGCCGGAATCGAATGAGTCATCCGATCGAGGACCAAGTCCGCATCCGGGTCGTTGCCCGCCCACCAGAGCAGTGTTCCGTAGAGAGCATCGACCATGAAGATGCGGTTGCCGACCGAGTTCTCGTCCTGGAACGGGCCAACTTCCTCGATTGGATCGTATCCGCCGCCGAAGATGAGGACGAGCTTCTGCGAATTCTGAGTCGCACCCGCTACGTCGACGCGGGCGATTTCCGGCGCTGACCAAGCCTGTCCCAGTCCCGGAAGCACGTCCTCGCCGATCGACCAGAGGAATCGCGGCGCATTCTTGTTCGTCACGTCGAGCGCGTAGTATCGGCTGACCTCGGCATTACGTCCGGTGCTGAAGAAGATCAGCACGCGATCGTTATCGGACGGAGTCACGATGCCATCGCCGTTCACGTCGTACTTCAAGACGCGGATGCTCCCGTCCAGACCGTAATTGCGACTAGCAGTGCTCGGGTTCTCATAGAGCAACTTGAGGCGACCGATGAGCTCGCGCGGAATGAACGCCCAGAGCTCCTCGCCGGTCCGGGCATCGATTGCGTGCAAGTAGCCATCATTGGTCGTGGAGAAAACCACGGCATCGTCTATGTTCGGGGACGAAGTCGTGCCGCCGTAAATGACGATGGCAGGTTGCGAATGCATGGGGTCGCCCATGACAAGCCGTGCGTCTGCAGTGTCGCCGTCATCATCTTCGTCGTCGACGTCTGCGCCGCGCGCCCACGCGATGAGCTTTGCCCGCGATGGGTCATCCGTCGGATTCGTGCCGAGCAGCTCATCCGTAATATCGGAGTTTGCTTCGACGAACGCATGCTCCGACGTTGTGAGCAGCGCGGGATTACTTGGATTGCTGCCAAGGTACGTGTAGAGCCTGCGTGAATCGGGGCTCGGAAGCTTCCTGGCTGCGCCGCCAAGAGCGACCGACGGACCATCGTTCGAAGTCTCTGACCAAATATCGCTGGTACCCGCGCTGAAGAAACCCGACTGGCTGTCGAATGCCGGCTGGTTGTTGCGATCGACGATCTGACCCTCCGAGTTGACGCGGTATTTCTTCACGTTCCCCGGCCAATGAATCTGGGATACAGGCTGAAACACGGAAACGTACAAATCGCTCAGCGTCTGCGTTCGGTTGAACGCGTTGACCGCGACCGTCGTGGCAGTCAGCGTCGTGGCGTTATCGAGGATGTCTCCCAAGATGTTCGAGAAGACCTGCGTGAGCTCCGTCAGGTCGCCTGCCTGGAAGGCCTTACCGCCGCCGGCTGCAGCGGCTGCTTCCAGAGCTTGGAAGGCGCTATTGGATGTGCCGCTGAAATCGTCGCCGAAGCCGATGAAGTAGGTGACGACTCTCTGGTCGCCGTCGAGATTACCGTTCAAGTCTCCGGTTCTCCCCATGTATCTCGCCAAGGCGGCGAGACAGCCCTCCTGCCCACAACCGCCTACCAGATTCGCGATCGCGGTATTCGCGTCGTTGTCGTTAGTGGGCTCGCCATCCGTGAGGTATACGATGTAGTTCTTTTGGCAACTATCCGTGATCGGACTTTGATAATGCGTCGAATCGGGACGGCCGCCTACTCGTGACTCTGGAACGCTCGGCAGGAGCGTAGAGTTGTTGTTGTTGCAAATGCCGCTCGTGGCGGTCGTGCATGCTCGTGACGTGTTTCCGTAGAGCACTTGGCCGCCGGAGAAGTACTGATGCGCTTCGTAGAGCGTTTCGGTCAATGGAGTCCAACCGCCCGGGATGAAATTGTCGATGAGCTCGATCAGTTTTTGACGGCTCGTCTCGATCGGCGAAACCGGCCATAGGACCATGCCGCCACTCTCGTTGGCGCTGTCATTTCTGCTGTAGCGCATGAGTCCGACATTGACGTTGGACACCGAGTTCAACAGCGTGCGTGCGGCGTCCTGCATGACTTGCAGGCGCGTACCCAAAGTCTGCGTGCGGAACTGGTTCCAGTAGACGACGTAATTCGCCGAGTAGAGCGTCGCCGACGTGCCGTCGTTGTTGCGCCAATAGGAGTTGCTGCTGTTGTTAGTCCATACTGCCGTATCGTTGGTTGAGGTCGCATTTCCATCTGGATACGGATTGTTGGAGGAGAGGTTGCCGTCGTTACCGGCATCGTTGCGGCATTCGACCGGCGTGTTGTAGCTGTTGCTCAAGTCTCTCCATCGGCGCGTCGTGCTGCTGGAGGTACGGCGCCATTGTGCAAACCGATCCCCTGCGTACCGGCCAGCCGTTTCGAGGGCTGTCCTGGCTGCCGCGCATCGCAAGTTCGAGTAACTGAACCGGTCGTTGCTGCTACATGCCGGAGGCGTCCCTTGATTGTTGCCGGTCCTGTAGAACACGCGGCCTGCCAAACCCGCACAAGAGCCTGTGCCTTCCGCCGTGTAGTCTCGATTGGGATCGTAGGGTTCTTGCGTTGACACCGTTCCCATCATGCTTCCGGAGGTATCCAGAATCAGCATGATGTTCGGTGCAACGTCGTACTCGGCGACGAAAATTTCTGCGTCGTCCGCCGACGCACTTGCACCGATGAGCGCCAATGTCGCAGCGATGCAGGTCGACTTGACCAGGGACCGTGAGAGCTTACGCATAGGGTTACCTGTGCTGCTCATAGAGCATGTGTGATCCAAGATGCGTCTGTTCGGAACCGATTACTGCTCGAGCTCGCCGAAGACGATCAGCCGCGTCACCGAGCCGCCGGGCTCGTGAAAGACCATGAGAAACTGCGAGCCTGTCCGCGAGATGTATTGTTTGAATTCGGCCAGCGAGACTTTCGTCCCGCCGACGAGAAACTGCGTCTGCGCGTTCACATCGAGCGTCTTGTTCCTGCACGGCGGCTTGCATTCTCTGAACGTCAGGCGTCCAGGGACCGAACCCGGGAGCAATATTTCATCGGTGGACGCTTCGATGGCGTTTTCTATTAAGCGCACCTGAGCCGACGCATGTGCAGCGACCCACAGAAACAGACACGCGAAGCAGGTGAGCCACATCGAATTCTTGGGTGTCTTCATACGAATCCTCGTATCGCTATTCCAGGGCCGTACTTCCGCTTGACCCGGCAATGGGCGCAATCGATTGATCGGCTGGCGAGATCACGGCGACCCCTTGGAAATTGGTTGCAACTGCATTGCGGGCAGAACGTCCGGTACTTTCGATCTCGAAGTGGTACGTCGAAAACGCATCCCAACTCGAACCCCAGAGAGCAGGCTGGGGCGTACCGTCGAGCTGCCGACGAGCGCGAGCAGTGAAGAAATCGGTCGTCGAGCCGGATATTTGGACGTTGACGAAGGCTTCCTCAGCCGTGCTCGGATTGAACTCGGCGTCGCGGTACGCCACTTCGATGCCCGTTTCCGCCGCCTGAAATGCGTTCTGGTAGTACTGCGTGTTGCCGGCCATCACGAGCTCGAGGCTCGCCGTGTTCATTCCGGAGATGGCCAACAGCGTCAGCACGAGTAGCAACAGCAACCCGACGACGAGTGCGGCGCCACGTTGAGTCGAATGGCGGACGGCGTGCATGTCACGTACCCAGTGCATTGCGGATTTGGATCGTTCGCGAGACGAGTACGCGCCGGAAGTTGTCGTTCGGCGCATAAGGTCGGCCCGCACCGGCAGGGTCATTCAGATTGCTCGTAGTCCCCGAGCCTGTTCGATCGCCATAGCGGTACGTCCGTCCGTCGATGAAGCCGACTTCCGGCGTTTCGGCGCGAATCAACAACCAAACGCGCACCGATACGACCTGCGCGCCCGCTGGCACGGCGCCGGGCGCAACGTAACGTTCAGCTTCGCCGTTGGTGCCGGCTGTGTTGATGCCGAACTCGACTTGCATGTCTTCGACGCCGGAAATGACCTCGACGTCCCGGATATCGGGCCCGTCGACGAGCGTCAGGCGGCGCAGCGAGGGTACGTTGGGAGCCTGTACGGAGTCGCGGTGGACGTAGTAGCCGTGGACGATGAGGTTGTGAATTTCGCCCTCCGGAGGAGAGGTGCAGCTCGTACTGTCGGTTACGAGCTCGCCAGCGATGCGCGTCGAGCAGATTTGCAACTGGCCGACGCCAGCCGATCGCGCGGCAACGGCTGCACGACGAACGATCAACGTGTCGGCTGTAGCGACAGCACCGTTCCCGCCACTGTGAAGAGTGATGGGCGAGCAGCTGAATCCGTACGAGTTGTTGCTGCCAGCGATGTTCGCGAGCAGGTCGCGCGTAAAGGTCGCACCGCACTTGCTCTCGTCCGTCGTCGGTGCAGGTGCGGAATCGGTGATCACTCCTGCACCTTTCACCAAGCCCCAATAGTTCGACATGCGGATGTCGGGCTCGATCACGCTCATGGCGTAGCGCGCAGTTTCCTGCAAGCGCGCAACGGTTTCGTTGACTTCGTAAGTCTTGCGGCTGTCGACGTACACCTGCGTCGCGCCGAAAATCAAAATACCGCCGATCGTGATGGCCACGAGCAGCTCGATCAGGCTGACGCCGAGCGCGCGGAAGCGCGTATCTGCAACGGCTGCTGTCATATCTGCATTCTCAACACGTAGGATTGGCGGTTCTCGTCGCCGCTCTGCCCCGGTTCCAGCCAGGTAATCGTGATCGTGTAGGAATTGGCGTCGCCGGGCCCGGCGGTCACTTCGATCGTTCCTGTCGGATTGCCCGGTAGAGCTTCCTGGACTTGCTGATGCCACCAATACAAGTCGTAGTCCGCCATTTGCTGCTCGGTGCACACGGCGGCCTGGCACGAACTGGGAGGCGAAGTAGGTGGAGAAGCTGCATAGGCAGCTCCCGCCTGGCGATTTGCGCGAATGCGATCGGCAATATCGCTGGCTAGATTGACCGCTTGCATACGGTAGATGGCGCTGCCGCTCGTTTGCAGCGTTACGACATACAAGCTGGCGATTCCAAGCATGCCCGCGGCGAGCACGACGAGCGCAACGAGCGCTTCGACCATGGAAAAGCCGCGCAAGCTGCGCGAATGAGATGGCAGAGACATCGCGGACGTCATGGTGGACACGTCGTTCCCGTTGCATCTATTGCTTTATCGACATCTTCGACCGTTCTGCTCACGCGAAAGCGGCCGGTTCGCTCGACGAGCATCACCGCGCGGGCCGCAGAAGAGTTACCGGCGATCTGCTGGTTACCGCGTTCATCGCAAACGACGATGTTGCGGACTGCGACTTTGGTGCCGTCCGGGGTGGGAAATCCCGTAGGAGCGAAACTGAAGATGCTGTCGTTGTCGTTGATGACGGAGAGCGATGCGTGTACGAGGTCGTGGCGCTCGATGATCTGTTCTCCGTCGTTGACCGTCCAATCGGAGTTCGTGTCTTCGAACACGATCCAACCGTGAAAACTGGTGTCGCTGCACGAAGGTGTGGCAGCGGAAGGGTTCTCGGAGGCACACATCACGACCCGGCGCTGACGCTTGATGGCCTCCGATCGCGCGACTTGCATCGAACGCAGCAGGTCATTGGCGACAGCCGTGATGCGGTTGTTGCGTATGAAGTCCCGCATGTTGGGTATAGCGATCGCTGCAAGAACGGCCGCGACAGCGAGCGTCAGCATCAGCTCGAACAGCGTGACTCCGCGGTTTCGTGTTAGCGTCGTACGTCTCATGGGCCGCGAATATAGAAGCGCTCGGCGCGAAGGCGCTCGAGCTGCCGATGAGCGGTCGGCGTCCGTTGATGGACGGCATCGTGCGCCGACTTCTGTAAAGCACGAATCGTGTGATCCCCGTTGCAGTCTGGCGGGTTTCTGGATATAAAACCAGTCCTGGCCCTTTATACAGAGCGTGCTATGACCGAGCTCACTCCCAGGCAACGCGAGATCTTGCGATTCATCCAGTCACGCATCTCCGAAGACGGCATGCCGCCGACGCGTGCCGAGATCGCGGCCGAAATGGGATTCAAGTCGCCGAACGCGGCGGAGGAACACCTGCGAGCGCTGCAAAAGAAAGGAGTGCTCGAGCTCATCCCGGGTGCTTCGCGGGGAATTCAGCTCAAGGATTCATTACGCGAGCAGCTGGGTCTCCCTTTGATCGGTCGAGTTGCGGCAGGCAGGCCCATCCTTGCGGAAGAGCACATCGAAGCTCGCTATCAGATCGATCCGAGGATCTTCCAACCCAAAGCGCACTACCTGCTCAAGGTTCGGGGCATGAGCATGAAGGACATTGGGATCCTGGACGGCGACTTGGTTGCCGTGCACCGGACGCCAGAAGTGCGCAATCGACAGATCGTCGTGGCGCGCCTCGAGAACGAGGTAACGGTCAAGCGCTACAAGCAGGAAGGATCGATCGTTTGGTTGCTGCCAGAGAACGACGAGTTCGAACCCATCAAGGTGAACACGAAAGAAGAGGAGCTCGTCATCGAGGGCATCGTCGTGGGTGTCCTGCGTCAGGGCAAGACGAAAGGAATGTTTCAATAGGAACAGCGCGAGATCATCGCGCGAGGTACTAAGCGGACGATGGCTGGCTTCGAAGCTGGCAGCGTCCGCAGGTCAGGGTTCGAGTGAGCCGATGTGCTCGCAGATTTGTCCCAATGGTTTCTAGGACCGCTGCAGGGCGGTTCCGGTAGAGTCGACTGCAGTCTCGTTCCCCGACCGCGTGAGCTCCACTGTCGTTTCAATTCAAGGACCGTCGTCGGCGTCGGTTTCCGCCGCCGTCGTCTCCGATGTCGAAATCATCCAAGTCGGCAAGCAACTCTGCCGTTTGACGTTCCTCGCGATAGCGCTCAAGACGACGCCATGCGGGTTCGTCGGGTTTCGCTCCCGCCTTCTTGCGTCGGTCGAGCGTATCGATCAAGCGATCCAAATCGAGATCATCCGACTCGACGCCTTCATCTTCATCGTCGTCGAATTCTTCCGACTCAGGTTTCTCGCTCATCGTTCGCTCCGAATGACTTCGCAGCGTTTCAGATCAAGGGGTGAACTCTCGGGGCGGATATATAAAAGGAATGCCGTGCGCTAGCAATACTGGCCTTGCGGCGATTTGAACTGCGTGGAAAACCGTTGCTTCCGTTTGAGAACGGACGGTGGGGGAGGCCGGCCCTTCAACCGATGAGCTGATTGAGTTGGAAGATGGGCAGCAACATGGCAATGACGATGATCAAGACGAAGCCGCCCATGAGGATGATCATCAGCGGTCCCAACAGCCCGACGACCGCCGTCAGGATGGCATCCATTTCGCGTTCTTGATTGGTGGCTGCGCGATCGAGCATGGTTTCCAGCTCGCCGCTGGTCTCGCCGCTCGAGATCAGATGGATCATCATCGGCGGGAACAGCTTCGACGCACCCAGTGAACGGCCGATTGGCGCGCCTTCTCGGACGCGTGCGGCGGCATCCTGCACGGCGTCCCGCATGGGTAGGTTCGTGACGACTTCGCCCGCGATCCGTAGCGCTTCCAGGACCGGTACGGCGCTCGATGTCAGAGTCGCAAGCGTTCGCGCGAAGCGCGCCGTGTTCGTACCGCGAACGACCTTGCCGATGAGCGGCAGGCGCAACAAGAAGGCGTGGAAGCGCCGTTTCGCTGCTGGGTCGCGCAGCCAACGCATAAAGCCGACGACCGATCCGACGATCACCAGGGCGACCAGCCAGCCCCATTCACGCATGAAGTCGGACCATCCGATCAGCGCCCGAGTCAGGAACGGAAGCGCCGTCTTCGATTGCTCGAATTGGGTGACGATCTTCGGGACCACGTAGATCAGCAGCAGGAAGACGATGAGCGAGCAGATGACGAAGAGCACGATCGGATACAGCAGGGCACCGAGCGTACGGTTTCGAAGTTGCTCTCTCGTCTCCGTGTAATCCGCGAGCCGTTCGAGCACTGTATCGAGGTGGCCTGACTGTTCCCCCGCGGCGACCGTCGCGCGGTAGAGGTCGGGGAAGACCGCGGGAAACTCGGCAAGACCATCGGCTAGGGCATGGCCTTCCATGACTTTTGCTCGGACCCCGAGCACGATGCTCTTCACCCGGGGCTTTTCCGTTTGTTCCGCCACCGCCTGCAGCGCTTCTTCGAGCGGCAGACCGGAGTGCACGAGCGTTGCGAGCTGGCGCGTCATGAGCGCCAGATCCCCGGCGGAGATGCTGCGGCGAAACCCGATGCTTATGGTTCGACGCTTGTGCTCGGTATGCGCGACCTCTTGAACCGCAACCGGCAGCAGGTTTCGCTCGCGAAGGAGCTGGCGTACCTGCCGCGCTGTATCGCCTTCAATGACCCCCTTGCGCTCGCGTCCAGTGGTGTCGATTGCGGTGTATTCGAAAGCACCCATTGCTAAGGCTGTAGGCTGTGGGCTCGAGGCTGTAGCGCTTAGTCTTCGCGGGTGACGCGGAGCACTTCTTCGATGGTCGTGATGCCAGCGAGGACTTTGGCGCGGCCGTCGTCGCGAATGCTCGGTGTCATCGTACGAGCGTAGCGTTCGAGCTCGTGCTCGCTCGCACCATCGTGAATCATCGTGCGCATCGTATCGTCCACGAGCACGAGCTCGTAGATGCCGGTGCGTCCTTTGAAGCCCTGAGTCGCATCGGGGCTCGGGTGATACAGGATAGGCGAGGGCGCATCGGGCGGAATGTTGAGCAGCCGCCGCTCGTATTCGCCGGCCGTATAGGGCTGTTTGAATTCTGGATTCAGGACGCGAACGAGCCGCTGCGCGAGAACTCCGATCAAGCTCGACGACAGCAGGAACGGCTCGACGCCCATGTCCCGCAAGCGAGTGACAGCGCCCACGGCGGTGTTGGTGTGCAGGGTCGAGAGCACCAAGTGTCCGGTCAGCGATGCCTGCACCGCAATGTGAGCGGTTTCGAGGTCGCGAATTTCGCCGACCATCACGACGTCCGGGTCCTGACGCAGGATCGCGCGCAGTCCACGAGCGAACGTCATCTCCACTTTCGTATTGACCTGCGTCTGGCCGATACCGTCGATGTAGTACTCGATCGGGTCCTCGACGGTCATGATGTTGCGCGTATTGTCGTTGATGCGCTCGAGCGCCGAATACAACGTCGTCGTCTTGCCGGAGCCCGTCGGGCCCGTGACCAGAATGATTCCGTGCGGCTTGTGGATGAGCTCGTCCACGAGACTTTGGATGCGCGGATCCATGCCGAGCGCATTGAGCTCGAGCCTCCCGGCCTGTTTGTCGAGCAAGCGCAACACGACACGTTCGCCGTGACCTGCCGGGATCGTGGAGACGCGCACGTCGACCGCGCGACCGGCGATGCGGAGCGAGATTCGCCCGTCCTGCGGCAAGCGCTTCTCGGCAATGTCGAGCTTCGACATCACCTTGATACGCGAGACGATCAGCGGAGCGACCGCGCGCTTCGATTGGAGCACCTCCCGGAGAACGCCATCGACACGGAAACGGACGACGAGTCGGTTCTCGAACGGCTCGATGTGAATATCGGAGGCGTTCTCTTTGACCGCTTGCGTCAGGATCGCATTGATCAGCTTGATGATGGGTGCGTGGTCGTCGCTTTCGAGCAGGTCCGCCTGCTCGGGAATGTCCTGGGCGATGTGCGCAAGATCGGTGTCCTCGTCGACCAACCCGCCCGCCATCTGCATGGCCGAGCTTCCGCCTTCGTAGTGCTGGCGGAGGATGCGATCGAATTCCTCCGGTTCGACGCGGCGCATCTGCAAGGGAATCCCGAGCACGCGGCGTACTTCGGACACGCTCGAAGGCTGCGTGCCGACGCGATAAACCGCCTCGCCGACGCCGTCGACGATCCTTTGAACGAGCACGCCGTGACGCTTGCAAAAAGCGAATGAGAGGGGAGGCGGCGTCGTAACCGTCGTGCCGGCCGAGGCGGAAGCGGCAGGGGCGGCCGCTGTCTGGAGTTCCGCACTCATGGAATCTCCTTCGAACTCAAGCTATTGCGCCCGCGGTCGTAGCTCGCTTGGAGATGCGGGCGGCGGAACGTTGGGCGCGGATTGGTCCGGAGTTTCTCGCGGCGGCTGCGTTTCCGGAAGCGGTGCAGTTTCTACGGGCGGCTTCGTCTCTTCCGCTGCGGGCGCGCGAGCGCCGGCAGTCGGATCCGCGTACTTCGACAGTTCCTCGATCGGCGGCAGCAGCGGCTGGCGTTCGCCGGGGAGCAGCGAAACGCGTCCGCGTCGGCGCGACAACTGTTGGTTGCGAATGACGTTGTATTTCGCATTCGTCTCGATCGCCGCCGCGACGCCGTCGCGAATGATCGTGGGCCGAATGAAGATCATCAGGTTGCGCTTCTCTTTCGAGCCGGTGCGCGTCCTGAAGAGCTCGCCGATGATCGGGATCGAGCCAAGGACCGGTACGCGGCTTTCGCCTTCCCGAGCCGAATCGCTGATCAAGCCGCCGAGCACGATGATCCCGCCGTCCTCGACCAGCACCTTCGTGCTTATGGTGCGCTTGTTCGTGACGAGATCCACCGCGCCTTGCGGACCCTGCGTGACGCCCGACGATTCTTGTTCGATCTTCAGGATCACGGCGTCGCCCTCGTTGATCTGCGGAGTGATCTTGAGGATCTCGCCGACTTCCTCGCGCTGAATCGTCTGGAAGGGATTCACGATGCCGCTCGGCGTGGCTGCCGACGCACCGGTGTTGGCGAACTGTCCGGTGATGAACGGCACTTCTTGCGCCACTTTGATTTCGGCTTCCTCGTTGTCGAGCGTCATGATCGACGGGGTTTGCAAGATGTTCGTCGAGGAATCGCCTCGCAACGCACGCAACAACGCTGCGAAGCTGACGCCGGTATCGCGTATGCGTCCTGCGCCCAAGGTCAAGCCGGTCGGCAGGCCGATCTCAGCGAGCACGTCCGGATCTGAAGCCGCCGCAATGATGCTGCCGATGCTCGCGTTGCCGACCGGCTGATTGAACGTGCCGATCGGGACGGTGCTGCCTTCCTCGCGGCTGCCGATCGCCCAATTGACGCCGAGCTCGGCCGCGCGCGTGCTCGAGACCTCGACGAGAATCGCCTCGATCAGAACTTGCGCGCGCCTGACATCCAAGCGATCGACGACCTGCATGATCTGTCGCATGATCTTCGGCGGCGCCGTGATCACGAGCGCGTTCATTTGGGGATCGGCCCAGATCGTCGTGCTGCGGTCGGCTGCAGCGCTTGCACCCGGTGCGCCTGGCGCACCTGGAGCGCCACCTGCTGCGGCGACGAATCCCTGTACTTGTTCTTTGAGCTTCGCCGCAAGCGCCTCGGCATCCGCGTAGTTCAGATAGCGCACTTGGGTGTCGCCGCCCGACGGACCGGGCGTATCCAAGTGCGCGATCAATGCCTTGTAGCGCAAGCGTTGCGAGCGTTCGCCGCTGATGAGCACGCTGTTCGTCCGTTCGTCGGCGACGACTCGCACTTGGTTGCTCGGTATGTCTTGCGGTTGGCCTTGTCCTTGAAACAGCGCGTTCAAGACGCGAACGATCTCGCCGGCCGTCGCATTCTCGAGCCGCACGACATCGATCTCTTCATCGCCCGCCTGATCGATGCGTTGGATGATGCGCATGAGCCGGCTCACGTTGCTCGCGCGATCCGACAGGATGAGCGCGTTGCCTGCTTGCGAAGCAACGAGGTGCGCGTATTGGGGCATCAACGGCCGCAGGATCGGCACGAGCTGCGTGGCGTTGATGTTTCGCACGGGCACGACTTGCGTGACGAGCTCGTCGGAGTTCGGGTTGATCCGATCGGGCAAATCGTTCGCCGGATACTGGCGAGCGTTCCCGTCAGGGACGATCTTGATCAGGTTGCCGGACGGTACGGCGATGAAGCCGTTCACTTGCAGGAGCGAAAGGAAGGTCTCGTAAACCTGATCGGGCGGCAGCGGCGTCGGAGAAATGATCGTGACGTTCGCACGCACGCGCGGGTCGAGGATGATCGGCTTGCCTGTGATTTGCGCGACCACTTCGACAACTTGCGCCAGATCGACGTCGCGGAAGTTGAGCGTCGTCGCCGATTGTTCCTGCGCATGGGCGCCGATCCATGTGCAGAGGCAGGCGAGCAGTATCGCCTTCGCCAGCGCCGCCGGTGTACGAGCAGACCGAGTCGCGTGCGAAGCGCTTCGAATGCCAGTCGTCATTGACGGTCCTTCATTGGTTGTTCGTTGATCACGCGACGTCATTCGGGTTCAGCGGGGTCTCTTCGATTTTCCGTGCCCCTGGTTTCGGGAATCGAGATCTGCGCCATATTCAGCGAGATCTCTTGAGGCTGGCCGTTGCGCTCGACCGTCACCGTGACTCTATCCGCACTTCCGATCGTGTTGAAAATCTCCATCCCCCGTTGCGGATCGTCGAGCGGCGTTCCGTTGATCGCGGTCACCAAGTCGCCGGGCTGCAGACCCAACCGCGCGAACTGCTGACGATTGCGGCCAGGGTAAACGCGATAGCCGCGCTGGCTGCCGTCTGGTGCGAAGACCGGTTGCGGCTTCATGATTTCCGCAAAGGCTTGCGGGTTCGATTCGGCCATCCGCCGCAGATTCTCGATGGCCGGCGGTGGGGTCGGGGCCGCCGCCGGTGCCGGTCGCGGCCGTGCGAGCGCCGTCAAATTTCCACTACTCGCCCGGGGTAGCAGCAGCGCTTCGAGCTTGCCGTTCGTTTCGAGAATGACCCGGTCTGGGTAGACGGAATGCAAAGTCGTACCCGGGCGCACAGCTTTACCGACCGGATACATTTTGGCGGTCGGGGCAGACTCGCCGATGAACGCAAACCCCTTCGAGGGATCCTGCGAGGCCCAGGTGCCCGCGAGGACCAAGTTCATGCGCGTCTGTGGTGCCTGCGCGGCATCGGGGAGGGCTGGTGCTTGTTCGACGCCGAACAAATGGGCGTCCACGATCGCTTGTACGTTGACCGCGTTGCGCGGAGCCGTTGCGGGGGGAGGCGCGGCGGCCATCACGCTCGGCTGGCTCGGCTCGCGCTCCAGCAGCAGCCATGTCATTTGTACGAGCTCCCACGCGATGCCGACCACGAATACCGCGCACAGTACGCGAGGAGCGATGCGCGAGATGCGGTCCACCCACTGCTGGGCGGAGACATTTTGAAGGTCGCGCATGCTCAGAGAGGAGGACATTCCTAGCCGCTAGGCAAATGATGGCTGATTGTGCGGGCGCGACATCATAAGGAGTCTGCGTACTATGTCACAAGGGATTGTTCTGCCTAATGAAAACGCCACACGCGGCGAGCAGAGCTTCAGGACCGTCCGCCTCGAAACTGAACGACTCGGCTCGTGACACGGACACGATGCCGGGTCGAAGGGCACAGGTGAATACGTCGCGCATGCGCGACAGCACCGCAGCGGATACGGAGATTAAGACATCTCACGAACCGTTCGGCAGGCGATTGCGGTTTGCGCGTCACGAGGTAAATCAACGGCTTCATGGCGACGGGTGCTGCCTTGTATTGTCTAAGCATCCACCCTATAAAGAATCGGGTCTCAACCATGTGTCGACGTTGATGGCGGAAGAGAGCACACGACATGAACGTGAGCTGGTCGTCGAGCCCGCCGAGCCTCGGCTCAAACGGCCACCGCTCT
>ERZ777003.3530-NODE-3530-length-14991-cov-4.257030_pt1 | contig 14991 bp, 11 predicted proteins | sample MGYA00374956_ERZ777003 | MGnify/ENA primary metagenome ERZ777003 (study PRJEB29302, sample SAMN06268252) | bioreactor metagenome | isolation source: Joint BioEnergy Institute, California, USA | place: USA:Joint BioEnergy Institute, California, USA | collected... | reverse complement strand
AGACTGGGCCTGGCGGGCGCGACTGAGACGCTTCAAGCGCCTCGCTCGAGTTCTCGCACTCTTTGTCGTCTTCCTAGGTCTTGTCGGACCATCGTTCGACATCACACCGTTCATCTCAGTCACGTTGATCTTCTTGGGGTTCGCTCTTTTCATTTACAATCAACACCGGATTTCCATCGTCGCGGGGCAAGTCCTCGCGGTTACCACCGGCGCCATCGCGGTATTCATCGTGAACCGTTATCTGTTCACCCTCAGCGAACCACGATTGGTTCCTGCCGACTTTTCCTACATGGGAATGAGGCCCTTAACTGCATTGATCTTCTCGACCCTTTCACTTTCCGTTCTCTGCAGCCGGCCCGCTGACGAGTGGATGTCGTTTTTCACGCGCAACACTAAAAGCGCCGCTATGGCGAGGAATATTCTTATAACGGCGGTCTTCGCGCCGCCTTTCATCGGCGTCCTCGCTCGTCTCGGAGTCGAGTTTGGATGGTATGACCTGTCCGTTCAATTCGCGCTTTATGCGCTGGTCATGACCGGCCTCATTTTGAGAATCACGTGGATCTCTTCGAAAAGCGTTGAAGCCGAGGAACTTCAGGAAGCACGCAGGGAAAACCAGCTCCGCCTTGTCATCAAAACCAGTATCGATCTGGCGCGCGTTTTCAAAGAAGAAACCCCGGAACAGCAGATCGCCAAGACGCTGACTCCACATGTCGCCGATGCGGCCGCCCTCGGCATCGGACCGACTCCTCACGAGCCGATCGGCCTTTCTCACTCGAATCCCCGTTTCGAAAGGCCGTTTCGGCAGTTGGCGCAAAGGATCCTACGAGGCGACATCAAACTCGATGAAAGCCAAATCGACTTACCCGAGCAACCTATCGTCATCGAGGACTTTTCGGAAATTCGCCCGAGGTTGGTCGAAGAACTGAAAGGGCCTCCGGAACTAATTGCATACCTAAACGAGATTCAGTCCGTCGCTTTCTGGCCGTTACGGGTGTGGGACCGGTATATCGGTTCGATCGTGGTCGTGACCGACTCTTCCAAACGGCGTCTTCTCCGATCGGACCGCGAATTCTTCGCCGCCTTCTCCACGCGATTCGGATTCTTTATCGAGAACGCGCAGCTCCTTAGAGAACTGCAAGAAGCCGTCAAAATCCGCGAAGACGTTCTCAGCGTTGTTTCTCACGACCTTAAAAACCCGGTCGCGTCCATTCAGATCGCCGCTCAACTCTTGGGAGCCCTTAATCCCGTTGAAAAAGACAAGCTCCAAGAACTCACCGGGAAGATCCAGCGCGCCGCCGATCAGATTCAACACCTGATTACCGGACTTCTCGACTTCGCAAAAATCCGCAGCGGCACGTTTTCAATTGAGGCTTACGAGGAAAACTTACCCGACATCATTCACTCGGTCGTCGATGTCGTGAAGCTGCAAGCGGAAACGAAGAAACAAAAACTGACGCTCGATATTCCGCCCTCTCTTCCAAACGTCGCTTGCGACGCACGAAGAATCGCGCAGGTGGTAATGAATGTTCTCGGAAACGCGATCAAGTTCACACCCGAGGGCGGCACCATCGCGATTAAAGCCTATGCCGAAGGGCCTTTTGTCCGTATCGCGATCTCCGACAACGGTCCCGGCATCGCGCCTGACGACCTCAATCGAATTTTCGAACGCTTTTGGCAAGCGAGACCCGCCAGGCACCTAGGTTCCGGGCTCGGTCTCGCGATCGCAAGCGGAATTGTCAAAGCCCACGGAGGGAAAATTTGGGCGGAAAGCGAGCTCACGAAAGGAAGCACCTTTCATTTCACAATCCCCGTGGCCGGCGCTGATACTCCCAAAAAGCAGCGCGCTGAAACCTATAATGAGATCGACAAATCATGGATCGCGAAATCCGCTCTTTTCGGGGCGCACGTCCTTCTTGTGGACGATTCGACCGACATGCTTTCTCTTTTAAAAAGGTTGCTCGAAAGCGTCGGCGTCAAAGTCTCAACAGCCTCGAACGTACCCGAGGCGTACGAGCTCTTCTTGCACGAACATCCCCATGTGGTCGTCACCGACATCGAAATGCCCGGTGAAACGGGGATCGATCTCATCAGAAAAATCCGTCGTCTTCCTCCTGACAGCGGCGGCCAAACGCCCGTAGCGGCCATTACCGCTTACAGCCGCGACGAAGAACTCCGCCGGATCGACGAAGCCGGTTTTGACCTGAAAATCATTAAACCCGTCGACGCGAACTCCCTCATATCCACACTCAACAAGCTCGCGTCTATTTCGCGTTCACACGGAAGGAGCACGCGCCTCACGGAGTCAGCCGAGTCTCCCTAACTCCCCTGTTGAGCCGTTCATTTTCAGGATTCCGTCGGTACATCAACCAGAACGGAACGGCGAGAAGAATAAACACGAGCGCGAGAATCGCAAACCCGACGGTCGCCCCCAAAACTCCACCGACGAAAACCATCAACTCCCAGAAAAAGGTTCCCATCCTGAGTCCTCCTTGTCTCTGCACTCCCGGATTGTCCACGAATTTCGCCGACCACTCTTCACCGCGCCTTAAAGTCTCTGTGGCGACTCTGTTCAAAAATCGCAGGCGGGAAACTCTCTCGTTTTAAGACATCCGGTCGCAAGATCCCCGCTCAGCCGCAACAGAATCGGTTTTCGCAAATCTGGACCTTGAATTTTTCCTAAATTGAGATCCATGATTAAAGAAGGAGAAGCCGAAGAGTCCCTGGCAAGGACAGTTCCCCTTCGGCAAGGAGCGACGCCTTCGAAGTCAATGCCCGTGAGGAAGGCCTGACGCCGCTCAACGGTAAAAAGGCGCGTACCCTCATCTTGAACTCCGGCTTTCAGCCGATAAAGCTCGTGAATTGGCAGAAGGCTCTTCTTCTTTACTTCCAAGGGAAAGTCGAAGTTATCCAGTTCCACTCCCTTTGGGTCCGTACTGTTTCGCGCACCTTCCAGATCCCCAGCGTGATGAGGCTGAAGAGATACATCGCTCCTTACCGGGCCACGCGCATAAAATTCTCAAGGGAAAATATTTATCTCCGCGACCAATACACGTGCCAGTACTGTGGGAAACGCTTTCCCCCGAAGGAGCTGACTCTCGACCACGTCGTGCCCGCCAGCAGGTTCGGCCGGAAAGATTGGACCAATGTGGTCACCGCCTGCCGGCCTTGCAACCATAAGAAAGGAAACCGAACGCCGCTCGGGGCCGGGATGCCCCTTTTGAACGAACCGAAAATCCCAACCTGGTTACCGATCGTTCAACCGCAATTCAAAATCGAGGAAGACATTCCGGAAGAATGGCGTCCTTACTTGGGCACGGGATGACCCGAAATGTGTTCGGTTTTTGAGCAACCAGTAACAACGCCCCTCGCCGCCTAAGCACGCGCCCACTCTCTTTCAGCCGTTCTCTTGAAGGCGTAAAACGTTGAGATGAAGGGATTTGATTCGCTCGCTTGCGGTGGACGCAAAGCGCGCGGACAGCGAGGAGGTGGGCCAGATGATTTCACTGAGAGTACATAACATTCTCGATTATGTGGTCGGGGCGATCCTGATCGTCTCACCGTGGCTTTTCGGATTCTCCGAGGTGATGGCGGCTCGAAACCTCTTCGTTTGGGGAGGAGTCGCTCTCATCGGTTACAGCCTGCTCACCAATTATTACTACGCTGTCGCGCACGTGATTCCGCTCGGGGTCCACATGACTCTCGACGCGCTTCTGGGAGTGCTGATTATTTTGGGCCCGGCGCTCTTTGGGTACCGTGAAGTGATCACGACAGGCCAGTACGCTTGGCATATCTTGCTCGGAATCGGCGCCCTGGGATTGGTCGCCTTGACAAGACCGAGAACCGAAGCCGCCAAAACCCCGGCAGAACGAGCGGCGATCAACCACGATGCTTTGTTTCGCCACTGAAGACGGCTGAGAAGCTCAAGGCTAACGAAAAGCCGGCCCGGGGTTTTCCGCCTGCAAAGGCCACACGCCCTTTGCAGGCGTTTTTTTTGCCCGTTCCTTTAGAGATAGAACAAGGATCAGGCGTGAAACCTGAAAATCGAATCGAAGAGAAAGTAAATTCCGCCGCAAATCGCGAAAATCGCCAGCAGCCAGGACCCGCCATAGGGATGAAAGAAGAGAAAACGGGTCTTTTCCTCATCCCGTAACGACGAAAAGCGGTCCCGCCAAATCGAAAAAAGCAAGAGTCCCGCCAGGAAAAGCCCAAGCCCAAGGATCAATTTCAGAGAAGCGAGGTCGCGGAAAGCTTCCGGAAAAGGCAAAGGTTGAACTTCAAGCCAGCTGTGCATTCTCCCTCCTTGTGACGTTATGTCCATATAACCGGATCTTCCGGGAATGTTCCGGTCGGATGCCGCCGCTTCGGTGCCGTCGAACCACTCGCTACGTGGGCGAGCCTAGCGATAAAGACTCTCAAAATCGATAGAGCAAATTATTTTTGACACTTAACGCGTCACGACTTTCAATTCATTGACGAATTTTGAAAACCAGTTGATAACGTCCTTATCTCGAAAAGCCCTTTTAAGGAGTTAGAAATGTCCAGCATCAACGATCAAAACAACAGCAGTCGCCGGGACTTTTTGAAAATCAGTGGCGCGGGAGTCCTCGGAGCCTTCTTAGGCGCACGCCTTTTGAGCGATCCCACCGTCGCGTTCGCCCAAGATCTCCCCTTGGTGCAGGAGAGCGATCCGCAAGCCAAGGCTCTCGGATACCATGCTGACGCGTCGAAGGTTGATGTCAAAAAATGGCCGAAGCGCGCGGGGGCAGAAGGCGCTAAACAATTTTGCTATAATTGCCAGTTCTATCAGACTAAAGAAGATCCAAAGAAATCGAAGGCCGCGCCCTGTACAATTTTTCCGGGTAAGAGAGTGGAAGCGAAGGGCTGGTGCAACAGCTGGGTCCAAAACCCGAACGTAAAAGGCTGATTTTTCATTTCCTTTATCGACGACCTAAGTAATTCTTAGGTCGTCTCGACTTTTTCAATCGTTCGTTATTCCTTTCGTTTGACATCATTTCATCCTGCTTGCTAACGGAACGGCAGCGTTCGACGGAGAATTCCGCGCGAATGCTACGAAAGGGTCTTTTTCGAACTTAAACAAGTTCGTCCGTTTCACTCGGTAGAGGGGGGATTAAATATGAAGTTTCTGAACGCATTGGCCGCGACAATTTTGGCCGTCGGCTCCGTAGCGAACGCGGATACGGAGTTTGGATTTGTTTCAGAGGCGGACCGGTATAACTATTACACGATCGATTCCATCGAGATCGTGCCTGTCGAAACCGACGAGCGCACCCTCGAAAAACTGAAATCCCTCTTCTCGCAACGCCATCTCCCCAACTTCATGCAAACGGTTCCGACCCCGCAAGTTCCGCCGGTCGTTCAACTCCCGCAGATCCCGCAGCAGCCCGCTCCGCAAAACTCGACTCAGAGACCGGCCCCGAATCAGAACAACCAGCAAAACATTCCTCGCCCGAACAACAGCACAAGCCTCACGGATCCGGCGGTCGTGAACCAGTGGATCACCGTCGGCGAACGCATTTGGCAACTCATCGCCAATAACAGGCCGACGGCGAATATTTCGACCAACCGGGTGGCCGTTCTTCCGGTCGATCAAAGCCAGTGGGCGCGCCTCGAAGGATGGAAAGGCCCCGCTTCTTATACGTTCACTGTTGTCGCGCGTAACCTCCTGGGCGCGACCGTGGTTCGCCACAAATACACGATCGCGTGGAACTACGGCGGTTCATACCTCGGAAGCGGTGCCTATATCAGCAACCTGACAATGATTCCGACCGAAGTCTCAGTGGCGATCGGCTTCACTCTTGATTCGCGCGTGGTTGTCGGCGACGCCGTTAACATTTCGACGGCGGACGATCCGGTCCCGGCGCTGCCGTTCCAAGTCGAATACACCGTCCGGAACGTTTTCAAACACACTCAAATGACCGAGAGCTACTTCGTAACCGGTAAAGGTGAATTCCGGAAAATCAATTAAGAAAGAAAAGGGGTCGCTCGAAAGCGACCCCTTTTTTGTATCAAGTTCTTTGTGATAAACCTTCTTAAGCCTGCCGCGTTCGCTTATCGACACCCAGAGCCGCTTCACGCATGACTTCCGAGAGCGTCGGATGAGCATGGAACGAACGCGCCAGATCCTCGGCGCTGCCACCGAACTCCATAGCGACCACGGCCTCGGCGATCATGTCCGAAGCACGCGGCCCCACGATATGAACACCTAGAATCCGGTCGGTTTCTGCGTCGGCAATCACTTTCACCGAACCGTCCGTCATGCCGATCGCCTTCGCCCGGGCGTTCGCCGTAAACGGGAACGTACCGACTTTATAGGCGATCCCCTTAGCTTTGAGCTGCTCTTCCGTCTGGCCTACCGAAGCCAGTTCCGGCCATGTGTAAATCACGCTCGGAACCGTCTCGTAATTCACGTGACCATACCCCGTGCCGAGGAACTCGGCGACGGCCACACCTTCCTCTTCCGCCTTATGAGCAAGCATCGGCCCCTCGATCACATCGCCGATCGCGAAGATATTGGAAACCTTCGTCCGCCAGTGCTTATCAACCTTGACACGGCCGCGACCATCGCGCTCAATACCGACATTTTCAAGCCCCAGGCGGTCCGTGAATGGCCGACGTCCAACGGCCACGAGCACCACGTCACCCTCGATCGACCCAGGCTTCTTGTCGTCACGGCCTTCGTAGCTAACCTTGACCGTATCGCCCGAGACCTTCACGTCGGTCACCGAAGTGCTGAGCAAGAACTCCATCCCCTGCTTTTGCAGAACACGATGGAGCGTTTTCGCCATCTGCTGATCCGCGGCTCCTGCGATCATCGGCGCGTATTCGATTACGGTGACTTTCGCGCCCAAACGCATCCAAACGCTACCGAGCTCAAGACCAATAACTCCGCCGCCGATCACGATCAGGTGTTTCGGAACCTGGGGAAGCGCAAGCGCCTCGGTCGACGTGATGATCTTCTTTCCATCCGGCTTCGCGAAAGGCAGTTCAACAGGCTCGGAGCCCGTCGCGATCATGATGTATTTCGTCTTGAGTTCCGCCGCGACGTTGCCGGAGTGGTCGCTCACTATCAGCGTGTTAGGATCCTTGATCGATCCCCAACCGTTGAAGACCTCGATTTTGTTCTTCTTCATCAGGAAGGAGATGCCGTTCGTCAGTTCCTTCACGATCTTGTCTTTACGAGCCATCATCGCCGGCAAATCGAGTTCGACTTTCGGGGCCTTCACGCCGTGAACAGCCAATTCCCCATGCACGGCCATCGCGTAATGTTCGCTCGAATCGAGAAGCGCCTTTGAGGGGATACAACCGACATTCAAGCATGTTCCGCCGAGGGTACTTCTCTTTTCCACGACGGCCGTTTTCAAACCCAGCTGCGAAGCGCGAATCGCGCCGGTGTAACCGCCAGGGCCCGCTCCGATAACAACCAAATCAAACTGACTCACGATTCTTCCCTCCCGCGCTGATACGCCTGCGCAGGTTTATCCTTGAGATTTCACCCTCGCGCCCCGCTTTCAGGGCGCAACTCTCTTAAATTTCGAGGAACAAACGGCTCGGGTCTTCGATCGCTTCTTTCACGCGCACCAAGAAGGTAACCGCTTCCTTACCGTCGATAATCCGGTGGTCGTAAGAGAGCGCGACATACATCATCGGCCGCACGACGACTTGTCCGTTCACAACGACCGGACGGTCTTCGATTTTGTGCATGCCGAGGATACCCGATTGCGGAGGATTGAGGATCGGCGTCGAAAGCAAACTGCCGTATACGCCGCCATTGGAGACCGTGAACGTTCCGCCGGCCAGGTCGTCCACGCTGATTTTCCCTTCGCGCGCTTTGACCGCGTAGTGGCGGATCGCTTGTTCGATCTCCGCGACCGTGAGCTGGTCGGCATCACGGATGACCGGAACGATCAAACCTTTATCAGTACCGACCGCGACCCCGATGTTCACGTAGTCGTGGTAAACGATGTCCTGACCATCGATGAAGGCGTTGACCTCGGGAATTTCCTTAAGCGCCAGGACACAGGCTTTAACAAAGAAACCCATGAAGCCGAGCGATACACCGTAACGCTCTTTGAACTTGTCCTTGTACTTCTCGCGCAGCGCGATGACCGCCGACATATCGATTTCGTTGAAAGTCGTAAGTGTTGCGGTCGTTTGCTGACTTTGCACGAGACGCTCGGCGATCCGCTTGCGGATCGTCGTCATCGGAACCCGGCGCTCACCCCGTTCGCCGACGCGTTTCGCGCTCGGTAGCGGCGGAAGTTCGGTCTTCTTCGCGGGAGCCGGCGCCCCATAATCGATGGCCGTCGCACCCAATCCACCTTGCGGGGCCGGAGCTTGAAGCGCGTCAGCTTTCGTGATGCGGCCGTCGCGCCCCGTTCCTTTGATCTGCGATGGATCAAGCCCGCGTTCCTCCACCACACGGCGGGTCGCCGGGCTCAAGTGTTGCTGCAACTCCGGAGCGATCGGCTTCTTGGCGGCCGCCGCCGGAGTTTCCGCCGCGGGCGCGGAAGCCGGAGCTGGACCCGCTTGATCGGTTTGTTTCGCCGGTTGAACCATTCCCGCCGTAGCGACCCCTTCGGTGTCGATACTGGCAACCACAGCGCCGATGCTCACGGTGTCACCCGGATTCGCCATCGTGGTCAAAACGCCGTCTACGGGCGCCACAACCTCAACGCTCGCCTTATCGGTTTCAAGAAGCAGGATCACTTCGTCGCGCTTAACGAACTCTCCCGACTTCTTCGACCACTCGCCAATGGTTGCTTCGTTGATGCTTTCACCTACCGCTGGAACCTTGATTTCGACTTTCACGTGCACTCCCGCAGTTTATTTCGCCTTTGCCGTTTTCTTCGCGTCCTTCACAGAAGCGATCTGAGGCGCGAAGCAACGCTCAACGATTTCTTTTTGTTCAATCACATGCAGTTTTTCCGAACCCGTCGCCGGGCTCGCCCGCTCCGTCCGGCCATTGTAAACGATTTCCATAATGCGGCCTTTCTCTTGGGCGAGTTCCTGAGCGAAGTCCATGAGGCGCGGATACATGAACGACCACGCGCCCATATTCTTGGGCTCTTCCTGCGACCACATGATGCGCTTCAAGTTCGGATAGCTCCGGATGATCGGCAGAAGCTTATGCGTCGGGAACGGATACAGTTGCTCGATACGGACGATCGCCGTTTTCGCGACAGCACTCGGGTCCGCCGACTCCTGGGCCTGGAGGATGTCGTAATAGATCTTGCCCGTACACAAGATCAAAGTCTCCACTGCGTTCTTGTCCGCTTTGGTATCCGGAAGAACTTCGTGGAACTGACCGTCGTAAAGGTCCTTCAAAGTGGAAATGACCTTCGGATGCCGCAGAAGCGACTTCGGCGACATCACTATCAACGGCTTTCTGAAATCGCGCTTCATCTGCCGACGGATGACGTGGAAGAACTGCGCCGGCGTCGTGAGGTTGACGACCTGGATATTGTCTTGCGCGCACAGCTGAAGGAAGCGCTCAAGTCGCGCCGACGAGTGCTCGGGTCCCTGGCCCTCGTAGCCATGCGGAAGCAGGAGCACGATTCCCGCCATCCTCTGCCATTTCTGTTCGGCCGAGGCGATGAACTGGTCGATGATGATCTGCGCGCCGTTTGCGAAGTCGCCGAACTGAGCTTCCCAGATCACGAGGAACGTCGGATCCGAAGACGCGTTACCGTACTCGTAACCGAGAACCGCGTACTCCGAAAGCGGGCTGTTATAAGCCACGAATTCGACTTCCGACGGATTGATCGCCGAAAGAGGCATGTAGACTTCGCCCGTTTTCGTGTCGACGAAGCCCGCGTGCCGGTGCGTAAACGTTCCGCGCACGACGTCTTGGCCCGAGATGCGTACCGACGTCCCTTCCATCATCAAGGAACCGTATGCGAGGAGTTCGGCCATTCCCCAATCCACCGCGCCTTCGCCTTCCATCATGGCCGCACGGTTCTCGAGAAGTTTCTTCAGTTTAGGATGCGCATTGAACCCGTCGGGAATCGTCGTGAGGATTCTCGCGCAACCCTTAAGAATCTGCAGGCTCGTTTTCGTGTTCGTCTCTTTTTTGAAATCCTCCGGAGTCGCGCGCCGCAACCCTTTCCAGAAGCCTTCAAAGACCATGGGCTTCATTTCCGGCGGATTCTTTTTCACGCGGTCGAGCGTGCTCTGCAGGTATTCGATTCTCTCTTTGTAGATCCGCTCTGGATCGTCGTCGCTGATTACGCCCTCCTTCACCAGTTTCTGCGCATAGATGTCGTAGAGCGTGGGATGCTTCTTGATCTTTTCGTACAACAAGGGCTGCGTGAACGCGGGTTCATCACCCTCATTGTGCCCGAAACGGCGGTAACCGATCATGTTGATCACGACGTCGCGCTTGAACTCCTGGCGGAACCGGAGCGCGATATCGGCCGCGCGCACGCACGCCTCGACGTCATCGGCGTTCACGTGAATCACGGGTGTCTGCAGCATCTTCGCGATATCGGAAGCATACGGAGAGCTGCGCGTACAATCCGGGTTCGTCGTGAAACCGACTTGGTTATCTAGAACAATGTGGATCGTTCCGCCGACGGTATAGCCTTTCAATTGACTCAATTGCAGCGTTTCCGCGACAACCCCCTGCCCCGCGAAGGCTGCGTCACCGTGAATTAGAATCGGAATGACTTTCCTTCTTTCAGTCGTGTCGCGGCGGCGGCGCTGCTTCGCCCGCACCATGCCAAGTACGACGGGATCGACGGCTTCAAGGTGCGATGGGTTGTACGCGAGCGATAGGTGCACGGTACCGTATGGCGTTTTCTTATCCGATGAATGCCCGAGGTGATACTTCACGTCGCCATCAAAAATCGAGTTATGCTTGTCGCGCACGCCTTCGAACTCGGCGAAGATGGTCTCGATGGCCTTGTCCATGAAGTTCGCGAGCACGTTCAGGCGCCCGCGGTGAGCCATTCCGATCACGAACTCCTCAACACCGACCTTCGCCCCTTGCGTCGCCAAGCGGTCCAACATCGGGATCATCGCGTCGGTGCCTTCGATCGAGAACCGCTTCTTTCCGACGTAACGGGTGTGGAGGAATTTCTCAAACGACTCCGTCTTGGCGAGCTGATAGAAGATGGTTTTCTTTTCTTCGACGGAGAGTTGGAATGATTTCGCGTTGTTTTCGAATTCGTTGATGAACCAGTTGCGGACCGTCGGCATCGACTCGGCGACCTGCACCGAAATCGTACCGCAGTAGCACTCACGCAAATGGTCGATGATTTCCCTTAACGTCGCGCCCGGTTTGCCGACAATGGCTCCGATCTCGAAACGGGCATCGAGATCCGCATCGGTCAGATTGAAATTACTGGGCAAAAGTTCCTGAAACGACTTCGGCCCGGCCGCGAGCGGATTCAAGTTGGCCGCGAAATGGCCGTAGTCCCGATACGCATTGATCAGACGGAAGACTTCCAGCTCCTTCCACGAAAGGCCGGATTGAACCGAGAGGTTCTGGGCGAACTCGACTCCCTCAAAGAAGAGACGCCACTCTTCGTCGATCAACTCGGGGTTTTTTCGGAAATCCTGATAGAGGTTTTCGATGTACTCAAGGTTCGGTCTGTTGAGATAGCTAAACTTTTCCAAGTCGCTTTTGTCCTTTTCGATTCAAATGCGCACACTTTACATTCGCGTGGCCCGCAATGGCAACCTTCCGCCCTCGGTCAAGGGCTGCCAACGCAGGGAGCTACATCGTTTAAATGCCAGCTTATTTTACCCTCGTTTGCCCCCATTGACAGCCTCAAAACCTTGGCTCTGGAAGAGAGTCGAGTCATTTGTTCAAACTGAGATGCCCGCGCTTCTGAGGGGGTTCCGACCGGTCTTTCAATCCGCCCAAGCCCCCCTCTTCAGGGGGGGGGGGCGAGGCCCGCCCAATCTGCTTAAATTTTAAGCTTTCCTGGGCATTTTGTTCAGCTTTCAACATCCCCAAAAGCGATTGACACACGATGTCTCCATCAGGTAGCAAAGCGGGTCTGCGAGCAAGCCTAAAGAATCGAAAGTACGGCTCTTTCACTTTCGATTGGGGAGACCTTAGAACAATGAAAACCCGATTCGTTTCATGCCTTACGAATCTTGCTGCCGTATTGTTCTTAGCTGTGTCGCCAATCGTGACGACGGCCCACGCCGCCAAGAAAGGATCAAGAAACGAACCAGTCACAACGCTGATCTCGGTGGCTACACAACCGGCAGCTTGCAAAGTTGTCTATCCGACAAAAGAAAACGCCTACGAAAGTTGTCCTCCGGGCGCCAAAGTCTTCGAATGGCGCGAATTCTGGGAAAGCTCCAAATTCGGCTGGGCGTGTGACTGCTCCACTATCGAAGAAGAGCCCGAACTCCCGGCTCTCTCCTCGGACGAAACGATTTAAAAGCGCTTCACCCATTCGATAAGAGCGAAAACGGTCTGCGCCCCGCTCGCCGCTAGGCGCTCAACATCGGACCGAAAGACGAACTCTCGTGAAAGCCGTTTTTCGAAGCCGACCACGGATCCGGCGCTCCCCTTGCCGAACGCGACCGAGGCTCCGCCCCCCAGGCCCACCTGAGCCGTAAGGATCTGCCGATTCGGGTCATAAGTGACGCTTTCGATGGGAGTATTAGCGAAGTAATAGAGCGAGGCCAAGCCGAGTGCAGCATTTGCCATCGCAGCTTCCATATCGGTCACCGACGAGCGCTCAAGATCGCCGAGATCCTCAAGCGGACGGCCGAAGAGCAAAACCGAAAGAATTTGGTCCCGTTCGAGGGGGGGCTCGCTTTCCAGAACCACGTTCGGATTCTCGACATCGCCCCTAATAAAAATCGAAATGTCATAATGGTGAACGGACGTCGAAAGGCGCCCCAAAACTTTCGGAGATCCCGACTCAGCTAGTTCAAAACGAAGTTCTTCAATCCTCCCCTGACGACGGAAGATTTCGACCGGGGTCGCCCCGACCATGACCCAACCGGTCGTTCGCGACCGATCACCGGAGAGATCGCGATAGTGGAGGTCGAGCCCGATCGGAATCGGCCGCTTCGTCAGATTCGTGCTGATTCGGATCGCATCGGGAGCCGATGTTTTCACTCGCACTTGAAGGAGTGCCGCTTTCTTGCCTTCTTCCAGAGAAGGCTCTTTCTCTTGCAAAGCACCGGGTGCAAACCTCGAATCGGGCTTAAGCGCCGGAATCCCCGTGATCTCCAGCCGAGGTGCCGCCAGAGCCAAATCCGAAATCTCCGCTGTAACGCGAACAGTGGGGATCTCCTCCTTGGCAAGCCGGTCGATCCTTGTACCACCGCTGACATTCAGACGCGCGATTTGATAACGCGACTTCAAATCCGTTTTTCCTTCAAACCGAATGCGAACATCCCGTTTCGTCCAGTCAACCCACGCGGTCGCTCCCAGCGCCCCTTCCAAGACGTTGAACGGAGCCGGAACGGCGTAAGGGGTTTCTCTTAAGATCCGAACCAAGCTTTGGAAACGATTAATCGCAGTGTTCAGTTTGGCGCTGAAACTCAGATCAAGCCGACCGTGAGAATCGCGCGTGAAGTTTCCCTCAGCGTCGACTTCCCCGCCGAATAATGACCGGTGCTCGACACGGAAACGGAGAAGCCAGTCGGCACTGATGTCCTCCGTGTACGCAAAGCGCTTGACGACCAGTTCGAATTCCGGTGAAAGCGTCAGGCTTTCCCCGTCGCGGACAAGGCCTCGTTCTGCAAGCCGGAGCCGCACGCCTTCCGAAGCGCAACGAAGGGCTCCCGACTTCGAGCGCAGATTCATCCGGAGGTCGCAATCCTTAAGATCCAAAGCGCGGATCCAGGGCTTTATTTCCGCGATCTTCGTTGAAACGCGGCTTTTGAGCCGCGATTCGCGCAACTCCCCCCTCACCCTTGCCTCGTGAAGCGCGGAAAAACCGCGCAAGTGGACGCGCAAGTCGAAATCGCCTGTTTCAAGATCTCGCAGAGACGCCTTTCCCGCCAAGCGAAGCGAGCGCGAGTGAGGGAAAGTCGCGTGGGCCTGGGTTTCAAATCGTGCGCCCGTGTCTTGAGGAAAGACATCGAGTCGTCCAGTGGCCCTTATACCCTGCCGTTTCATTGAAAATTCGTGTAAGTGAAGCGAAGCTCCGCCGCTCGAATATGTCTCAATGAGAAATCGCAATCGGATCTCCTCCCCGTCCGCCGTTTTCAACTCCAAGGACTCCGCCTCAAGGCGGCTTCCCGCATACCGCCACTTCGAAAGCCAGTTCTCCAAAACTTCCTTTAAAAACGCGCCACCTTTGCCAGCCGAGTTTTCCTGCCCCTGTCCAGAAGATGTTTGCGTCCCATCGTATGTCGCCCTGAGCCCCAAAACCTGAACAGGGTCCACTTCAACGATCTCGGGCCTCCAATCGAATGCGCGAAGGTTCCGCCACGACAGGGTGAGCCCGGCGACTCCTTCCTTGAAACATCCGCGCATTTCCTTGGACGTTAAACAAAGTTCCTTTGCCTCGAAGCGAATGCGTTTTGAAAACAGTTCGGCTCCCCGTTCGATATGGATCACCGAATCTTCGAGTTCGATCGAAAAAGAGGGCGGTAGAACCCGATGAAGAAGCCACTGAATCTGCCCATGGGAAATCGTGAGAACGGGCGTGAAGACTACGAACGCCAAGGTCACGCCGATGAAAACGGCAAGCGCCAGCAAGATTCCCGCAACGACACGCCCCGTGAGACGAAACGCCCGTTTCACCCCCACCCGCCAGTTCATCTTCAGAATTCCTCGCCTAGAGTGAAGCCGAAGCGGGTTTCACGACCATACGGTTCCTCGTCCGGTCGTTCCGCGACAGCCATCCGCCACGCCAGATAGGCCCGCAAAACGCCGATCGGGCTTTCCCATCTCAGTCCGGCTCCCGGGGACAAAAACACCGGACTTTCCAGGGCCATTCCCGCGCGACCCAAAAGCCCCGAATCCAAGAAGGAGAAAAAGTCAATTCTCCT
>ERZ777003.3528-NODE-3528-length-14996-cov-11.308346_pt1 | contig 14996 bp, 9 predicted proteins | sample MGYA00374956_ERZ777003 | MGnify/ENA primary metagenome ERZ777003 (study PRJEB29302, sample SAMN06268252) | bioreactor metagenome | isolation source: Joint BioEnergy Institute, California, USA | place: USA:Joint BioEnergy Institute, California, USA | collected... | reverse complement strand
GACGATCCCTCCCAGTCGCACCCCTCGCACCGACCGCCAACACCAGCCTCTGCCTGATCGGCAACGCGGCGCAGCCCCCGACCTGGAAGCGCGCGCTGCGGTCGACGCCCGAACCCTGCTGGGAGGTGATGTGGGCGCGGATCTGCTTCTCCGAGCAGCTGGTCGGGTTGATCATGAACCCGGGCTTGTCGATCGCCACGTTGACGGTCCGGACCTGCAGGACGATGCCCTGCAGGATCCGCGGCATCGGATCCGACACGACCCTCAACTTCGCCGTGCTGCGATCGACGAAGACCGCCGCCCGCACCACCACATTGCCGAGATCGAACGGCCCCGCCACCGCCGGCACCACGATCGACAACCCGAACTGGCCACCCTTGTAACCCTCAGTCAAATACACCCGACCCGGCAACCAGTACGGCTGCGACCCCGGACCGGCCGCCGTCGTCACCGACCCGATCCGCGAACCCTCGCCGCACGCGCCCGCATCCGCCACCGGATTCGGGCACAGCACCGCATCAGCGACCTTGCCCGTCAACCCCTCCGGCATGTCGACCGCGATCGCGCCCAGCTCCTGATCATGGTCGCCACGACCGAACGTCACCGAGAACGTCGACGACGCACCACCCGCCGGATTGACCGAACCCGCCTCGAACGACGGATCGAACCCGACCGGCAAGCAATCGCGGTCGATCGTCATCGGCGTGCTCGCCGACACGACCTTCTTCGTCCAGGCCGTGATCCGCGTCAGCGACTCGTAGGTGCCGCAGGTCGGCGGGTTGACCAGCGGAGCGCGCGCCCCGCTCTTGAGCGACAGGTCGAGCCGCTCGAACGGCAGCGGCGGGTTGTCCCTGAACGTCGTCGTCAAGCGGCCCGTGATCGGATTCGGGTCGACCCGACCAGCGAGCTTGATCTGCTGCCCGGTGCCCTGCAAGTGGATGTAGAGCGCCAACAGCGACCCGAACGGATTGTCACCCTGCTTGGCGAGGTAGACCGAGCCGGTCATCGGCTGCTCGAGCAGCGGCGTCCTCACCGTCACCGTGCCGATCTTCGACCCATCCGGGCACATGACCTGGGAATCGGTCCTATAGCCGAACTGCGCCGACGTGCAGGCCTCCAGCCCGTTCGCCGACGACGGCGAGACCTTCATCCCCTCCGGCAGCGTGACCTGAACCTCGTGGACGTGCGCGCTGACGCGCCCGTCCGGCAAGTCGTTCTGCGGCACCGTGATCGCGACGTCGAGCCCCGTCGGCACACCAGCTCTCCGCTCCGTCGGAACCGCGGTCATGGTCGGGTCGAACGGGACCCTGTCGCAGTTCTCCGGAGGATGGTCGAGCGAGTGAGAGGCCGAATCCGACGTGCCCTGGTAGGAGTACACGCGGATCCTGGTCGTCGGGATCGTCTCGCACTCCGTCGGGCCCGACATGAACGGAACCCGTGGTGCGCCGGATCCATTGTGGTCAGCTGGAACCCCCCACAAGGTGAGGTCTGCGCCCAGAACCGGGTGGGAGAACGGGATCTGATCGACGGTCGCAGTCAGACCGCCGTCCGGACGGACCCTCACGCGGATGAACGCGTACAGCGTCGGATCCACCTTGAGCCCGAGCAGGACCGGCTCGTCCGGACCCCGCTCGAGGTTGAACACGGGGCCCCTGACGGGCGTTGCCTCCGTGAGCTCGGTCATGGCGATGCCAACTTGCGTCTCTCTCGGGCACCCCATCGCCGCGTCGAACAGCAGGAACCTATGCAGCGGACACGTCGGGAACCTCGTCGGATTGCCGGCGAGCCCGTTCGGCATGTCCACCTCCACCCGCCTGAGGGCGCCGAACCCATACGGCCGTCTCTGGGTGCCACTGTCGAAGATCCTCGTCCTCAACCTGAACGAGGTGGACACGTCCGGGTGCCCGCCGGCCTCCATGCTGCTGGACGCCGTGGTGAAGCTCTCCAGTCCGAAGCCCGACGGGTCGAAGTACGGAGCGCTGCCTGCCAATGCTGGCGCACCCACGAGCACCATCGTCGCGAGCGTGACGGCCATGCTCGCGCGACGCAGCGCTCGCGGCCCGCGGCGTGCGAGGGGGCTCCAGCGGGCTCGCCGCCCTTCGTTCACCATGCTCCTCACCTTGCTCCTCGTGCGTCGGCGTTCCCGTGCGCGGCGCGCACCGCATGCGTCTGCCCTCATCTCGTGCTCAGCCACGGAGCACCACCCGGCGAACGATCGTGGTGTCACTCTCCGAGTACGTCACGCTGATCGCGATCCGGAGCCGTCCGCCCCGTCGCAGCTGTCTCCTTGCCGCCCTGGAGAGGACGAGCGGCAGCCGGACCGTTGCTCCCCTGAGCACCGCCCGGCGCGTGCGCGCCACGGTGCGCGTGCGCCTCCCCATGCGTGCCCTCGCGATCACGCGGACCGTGCCCGGGGCGTTGACCCGAACCCGCAGGCTGGTCCGGCCGTGGCGCGCGAAGGCGCGGAGCTGCCTGCGCGTCAGCCTCTGCACGCGATGGCGCGCGAGCGGCGGTGCCGGCTCAGCCTCGTCACCGGGCCCGTGGAACTCGGTGCTGGCCGGCGCAGGCGAGCTGGGAGGCGGCGGCGTTGGCGCCTGGCAGCCCTCTCCGGCGCACCTGCTCGGTGCGATGGGAAGCGGGAAGCCGCCGCCGATGCGCGCGGCGTAGAGGTCCGAGCTTGCGTTGCGGTCAAGCTCCGGGATGAGCCGCGACGCCGTGGTGAAGAAGACGGTGCGGCCGTCCGCCGAGCTGTCGTGATAGAGCGCGTCGTCCCTCTGCGTGCCCGGCGAGACGAGCGACACCCTGCCATCACGCCACTCGTAGACGTCGATGGCGTCGTTGACATCCTCGTCGACGAGGCGCTGGCCGGTCTCGAAGAAGACCGTGCTCCCATCGTCGGTGATCACACGCCCGACATTCGGGTTGTTGCGCATCGTGATGAGGAAGATGCTTTGACGTACCGGATCAACCGGATTCGGATGCGAGTAATTGCCGATCCTGGCGTCCCTAGTGACGGGCCTGCCGTCCGCATCGACGGAGATGACCCTCACGCCCCTCTCCGCGTCCCACCGGTAGACCCGGGTGGTCCCAGGGAGCGTGCCGTCGAACGCGCCGGCCGAGGCGAACACGACAGCCCTCCCGTCCGGCGAGATCCGCAACCCGCGCTTGTCGGGACGTGGGCTCACGACGCCGCCCCAGAAAATCTGCACGTCGAGCCCGTCGAGCACCCTCATCGCCGTGCCCAGCATCCTCACGACGCCCTGGTGCCGGACGTACACGGGCGGAAGCGGCCCGTCCCTGACCGAGTACACGATCGTGGCATCGTTGTCGGAGACGCCGAGGAACAGAATGCCCGCCGGGTCGGTGGCGACGAGCGACAACCTGTCGCTCTCGATGTCGTATCGGTACAGCGCGTCGCCGGCGAGCTTCGGCTCATCCGTCAGCTGCTCGGCGGTCTGGAGGTAGACGACCCTGCCGTCCGGCGTCGCGCCCGCGAAGGTCACGTCTGCCGCCGGTCCCGGCCCACGCCGAGGAGAGACGTGGACGAGGTCATCCCCGTCACGCAGGAACACGCTCCGTACCCCATCCGGAGAGCCGGCGAGCGCGCCGTCGTGCTCGAAGAAGACACGCGAACCGTCGCGCGACATCGTTCCCGGCAGCGCCTGCTTCCGCGCAACGGCGAACGGCGGCAGCGGCGGGTAGCCGCCAACGGCCCTGCCGGACGCATCGGCGGAGACGAGCCTCAGGCCATCCGGCGTCCACGCGTAGACGTCCGGCGCTCCGTTGGTGTCCTCGGGCACGAGCCCGAGGATCGTGTTGAAGACGCCGAACCTGAGGTCGGTCGAGACGGCGAGCGGCTCCCGGTCACCAGTCAACCCTTGGTTTGGGATCCCCTCGGGTTGCGGAGGCGAGGTCGTCGGCGCAAGCCACCTCGTTCTGCCGCCCTCACGCATGTAGGCGCTGACCGGGCCGGAGCCTGCTCTGCCGAGCTCCGGCATCCAGTCGTCCCTGATGCCGTTCTGCGAGGCGAACACGACCCGCGCCCCATCAGGCGAGACGAAGTAGATCTGCGAACCCGTGCCGCCGAGGATGTCGCGCTCGGGGCCGGGAGCGGTGACCCACTCGCTCACCCAGCCAGTTGGCGTCCGCCTCGCGCAGTAGCCGATGTCGGCGGTCACGAGGCCGGCCGAGAACGCGCCGAGATAGGCGCGCTCGCTGTGGTAGCAGGCCGTGTTCCCGTCCGGCGTGGCGACGCCGTTGCCGAACCTGACGTGGGCATCGACCCCGGAAGGCGACACCAACTCGTATGCGCGCTCCTGCGCGCCGGCCGGCGCTGACCATGCGCCCAGCACCAGCAGCCCAACCGCCGCAGCGACCACGCGCCTGCGACCGGCTCTTGCCGTCATGCCAGTTCCTTCCCTCTCCTCGCGCCCTTTTCCGCCGCAACGAAAAATGGCCATGTGACACTCCCGCTCCCAGAGTACACGGATGTTTCCCATGGGGCAAGCGCGTGCCACGGGATCCCAGCGCGATGTCGCACCGGTTCGCGGTCCTCCGGTGCGACAGCAGGAACACAGCCGACACCGCCCCACGCCGCGCCAAGGGCACAGCGCTTGACGGTGCCATCGCTCTTCTTTATGGTTGTTGGCGAAGGGGGATCCAGTCGCCAGCGCGGCGCATGCCGAGCTTCGGCGGCTCCTTCGATCGTGCGTCGATCGGCGTTGATAGCAGGTTCGTTATCAACTCAAAGGAGCATTCATGCCACGCATGATGCGCGTGTTGCTCGCCGCCGTCGCGGCGATCCTCACGCTCGGGCTCACCGCCGTCTCGGCCAATGCCACGACGCCGGCGAACTACGCCACCAGCGCTGGGACCGGCATGCTGAGCACCAGAACGATACTCGGCACCTCGTCCTGCAGGCTCTTCAACGTGACGGGGAGCATCACCGGGGGTACCAGCGGTTCCATCACGTCGTTCGACGACAGGTCCTGCTTGGGCGTCCTCACTGACATCGTGAGCTCGCTAGCCATCACGATATTAATTGACCTATCGGTGAGGCCACCGGTGATCGTCGTCCACCTCGCCGGGGTCACGATCAGGAACATCCTCGGTGGCACGTGCCTATACTTCGGGTTACTGGTTGGCACCGGCGCCACCGGTACGGGCAATGCGAGCGTCTCGGGCTCGCTCAACCTGGATAGCTCGAGGAGCTCGGGCTTCTGCACCAACCCGGCCGACGTCATACTCGACATGAGCTTCCCGGGGCTGACGTTCTAACCAACGCCCGACCTTGGTGAAGCAAGGGGGGGCTGCGCCACGCGCAGCCCCCCTTTCGTTTGCCGATCGTGCGCCGGCGCGCCGGCAGCAAAGGAGATTGACCGCCGCTTGGCCTGCGGTGCCGCCCGTGCGACGGTCGCTCAGCTCACGCGCCCGCCCCGACCGTCCACGTGTCGCCTGCGTGCATGAGCGCGCGGAGGGCGTCGACGTCGGCGGCGCGGCGGTCGGGGTTGAGCTCGGCGGCGGCGCCGTGGATCGGGCGGTCGACCTGGCGGAAGATGCCGATCGGGGTCGGCTCCGTCGGGCGCTCGGAGAGGCGGGAGAGGGCGAACGCCAGCGACGGGTCGTCCCGGTGGGCGTCGTGGACGAGCACGTCGGCCTCCGTCACGCCGTCGCCGAGGTCGACGATCTCCAGCTCGCCGTCCGGCCGGCGCACGACGCCGCGGCGCCGCTCCTCCGGGCCGAAGACGATCGGCTCGCCGTGGACGAGCGGGATCTGCATCGCCGCCTTCGTCTCCCTCTCGGTCAGCGCGAAGAAGGCGCCGTCGTTGAAGACCGGGCAGTTCTGGTAGATCTCGACCAGCGCAGCGCCCCGGTGCGTCGCCGCCTGGCGCAGCACCTCGAGCATGTGGCGCCTGTCGCGGTCCAGCGTGCGGGCGACGAACGTCGCCTCCGCGCCGAGCGCGAGCGACACCGGGTTGAACGGCCGGTCCTGCGAGCCGAACGGGGTGCTCTTCGTGATCTTCCCGCGCTCGGAGGTCGGCGACGCCTGGCCCTTCGTCAGCCCGTAGATCTGGTTGTTGAGCAGCAGGATCTTGATCGGGACGTTGCGGCGCAGCGCGTGGATGAGGTGGTTGCCGCCGATCGAGAGCGCGTCGCCGTCGCCGGAGACGACCCAGATCGACAGGTCCTCCCGCGTCGTCGCCAGCCCCGTCGCGATCGCGGCCGCGCGGCCGTGGATGCTGTGCATCCCGTACGTGTCCATGTAGTAGGCGAAGCGGCCCGCGCAGCCGATGCCGGTCACGAACACGATCTTCTCCGGCGGGATGCCGAGCTCCGGCATGAACGTCTGGACCGCGTTGAGGATCGCGTAGTCGCCGCAGCCCGGGCACCAGCGCGTCTCCTGGTCGGACTGGAAGTCCGCCTTCGTCAGCCTCGGCGTCGCGCCGTTGCCGCTGCCGTTGACGTGCGCCGTCGCGCTCATCGCGCCGCAACCCCCTCCAGCGGAGCGCCCAGGTGCTCCACGATCGCCTCCTCGAGCTCGGCCGCGAACAGCGGCTGGCCCGCCACCTTCGAATACGACCGGCAGTCGACCAGGAACTCGGCCCGCAGGAGCCGCGCCAGCTGGCCGGTGTTCATCTCCGGCACGAGCACGCGCGGGTAGCGGCGCAGCACCTCGCCGACGTTCCCCGGCAGCGGGTTCAGATGGCGCAGGTGGGCGCGCGCGACCCTCAGCCCGCGGGCCCGCACCCGCCGCACCGCCGCGCGGATCGCGCCGTACGTCGAGCCCCAGCCGAGCACGAGCAGCTCCGCGTCCTCGTCGGCGTCGACCTCCAGCGGCGGCAGGTCGTCGGCGATCCGCGCGATCTTCTCCGCGCGCAGCCGCGTCATCGTCGCGTGGTTGGCCGGGTCGTAGGAGATGTTGCCGGTGCCGTCCTGCTTCTCGATCCCGCCGATGCGGTGCGCCAGGCCCGGCACGCCCGGCGGCGCCCACGGCCGCACGCCGCGCTCGTCGCGCGCGTACGGGAGGAACCTCGCGTCCGGGTCGGCCGGCGGCTGCGCGAACGCCGGGTCGATCGCCGGCAGCTCGGCGATCTCCGGGATCCGCCACGGCTCCGACGAGTTCGACAGGAAGCCGTCCGTCAGCAGGATCACCGGCGTGCGGCGCTCGATCGCGATCCGCACCGCCTCGAACGCGGCCTGGAAGCAGTCGCCCGGCGTCTGGGCGGCGATGATCGGCAGCGGCGACTCGCCGTGGCGGCCGTACATCGCCATCAGCAGGTCCGACTGCTCGGTCTTCGTCGGCATGCCCGTCGACGGGCCGGCCCGCTGGACGTCGACGATCACCATCGGCAGCTCGAGCATCACCGCCAGGCCGATCGTCTCCGCCTTGAGGTCCATGCCCGGGCCGCTCGTCGACGTCACGCCGAGGTGGCCGCCGAAGGCGGCGCCGAGCGCGACGCCGGCGGCGGCGATCTCGTCCTCGGCCTGGACCGTCCGCACGCCGAGCGCCTCGTGCCTGGACAGCTCGTGCAGCAGCTCCGACGCCGGCGTGATCGGGTAGCTGGCCAGCAGCAGCGGCAGCCCGCTGCGGACGCTGCCGGCGAGCAGGCCGAGCGCCGTCGCGGTCGTGCCGTTGACCTGCCGGTAGGTGCCCGGCTCGACGTCCTCGGCCGGCGCGACCCGGTACTGGACGTCGAGCAGCTCGGTCGTCTCGCCGAAGCTCCAGCCGGCCCGGAAGGCGGCGAGGTTCGCCGCCTTGGCCGCGGGCTTGCTCGCGAACTTCCTCTCGATCCAGCGCTCGGTGACGTCCGTCGGGCGGCCGTACAGCCACGACAGCAGCCCGAGCGCGAACAGGTTCTTCGCGCGGCCGGCGTCGCGCGTGCCGACGCCCTCCAGGCCCTCGGCGGCCCGCGCCGTCAGCGTCGTCATCGGCACGCGGTGGACGGTGAACTCGCGCAGCGTGTCGTCCTCCAGCGGGCTGACCGCGTAGCCGGCCTTCTCGAGGTTGCGCCTCGTGAACGCGTCCTCGTTGACGATGATCGTCGCGCCGCGCGGCAGCGACGGCAGGTTCGCCTTCAGCGCCGCCGGGTTCATCGCCACGAGCACGTTCGGCGCGTCGCCCGGGGTGAGGATGTCGCGCGAGGCGAAGTGGATCTGGAAGGCCGACACGCCGGGGATCGTGCCGGCGGGCGCGCGGATCTCGGCCGGGAAGTCCGGCAGCGTCGCGAGGTCGTTGCCCAGCACGGCGGTGGCGTCGGTGAAGCGGCCACCGGCCAGCTGCATGCCATCGCCGGAATCGCCCGCGAAGCGCACGACCACGCGCTCGCGCTCTTCAACCGTCTTGCTCACCGCGGAAAATACCCCTCAGTTTCGATCAGCTTTTATGCCATTGTACGCACGGCCCGCCTGCGGCCGCGCTCCCCTGAGGATAGGCGCCGGCCGCCGCGGCCCCGCACGCACCCCGCCGCGAACGCGCGAAGGCCCCCGCGTCGGCGGGGGCCTTCCCATGCGCCGGGCCCGCCGTGCGAGCCCGCGGCGAAGCGGAGTCGGTCCTAGATCGTCGAGACGTTGACGGCCTTCGGCCCCTTCTCGCCCTGCTCCTCGTCGTACTGGACCTTCGCGCCCTCGGCCAGCGAGCGATAGCCCTCGGCGTTGATCCCCGTGTGATGGACGAACAGGTCGCGGCTGCCTTCGTCAGGCGTGATGAAGCCGAAGCCCTTCTCGTCGCTGAACCACTTCACCGTTCCCGTGGCCACAGTTGCCCTCCACTGCTCTCGTGCTGCTCGCGCGGAGGTGCCTGTCCAGCAACGAACCCGCGTGCGTCGCACTGCTCTTGGCGCCGGCCCACTCGACCGGCCTTACAACAGGAGAACGTACCAGGTGCCACGAGCCCTTGCCAACCCCCGGTGCATCGGGCGCGCCGCGGGGCGGTGCGGCACGGCGCGGCGGACGGGCACGCAGGCGGTGCGACGAAGGCGCGCGGGGTCGGACGCCTCGCCGTTGCGGGCTACGCGCCGAGCGAGATCGCCGGCCGCTCCGACAGCGCCGGGCCCAGCTCGCCCGCCGCCAGCACCCGCTCGAGCGCGCCGACCGCGTCGGCGGCGAACTGGGCGCCCGCGCCCGCGTGGCAGCGGGCCAGCGCCTCCGCCGGCGGCAGCGGCCCGCCCCTGCGGTGGGGGCTCGTCATCGTCACCCACGCGTCGGCGAGCGCCAGCAGCCGCGCCCCCGGCGGGATCGCGTCGCCGACGAGCCCGTCCGGGTAGCCGCGGCCGTCCGGCCGCTCGTGGTGGCTGCGGATCCAGGCGACCTGCTCGGGCGTCAGCACCCGCGCCGCGATCTCCGCCCCCAGCCGCGCGTGCTCGCGCAGCTGCGCCTCCTGGTCGGGGCTCAGCGAGCCGGCCGTCAGCACGTCCTCGGCGACGCCGACCTTGCCGATGTCGTGGACGAGCGCCGCCTCGCGCAGCAGCGCCAGCCGCTCCGGCGGCCAGCCGGAGGCGCGCGCGAGCCGCACCGCCAGCTCGGCGACGCGCTCGTGGTGGTTCCTGTCGCGCACGTCCCTCGCGTCGATCGAGCGCGCGAGCGCGCCGATCCCCAGCAGCGCCTGGCGGTGGGCGGCGCGGTCGGCGCGCGCGTCGGAGCCCATGCCCTCCTCGAGCCCGGGCAGGTAGCGGACGACGACGTCGCGGCCCTGGCCCTTGGCCGAGTAGAGCGCGTCGTCGGCGGTGCGCAGCAGGCCGTCCGCGTCGCCGCCCAGCGCGAGGTCGCTGACCCCGGCGGAGACCGTGACCCCCGCGAGCGGGCCGTCGGCCTCGTGGGCGATCAGCTGGCGGATGCGCTCGGCGGCGGCGAGCGCCTCGTCGGCGTCGGCCTCCGGCAGCAGCAGCGCCAGCTCGTCGCCGCCGACGCGGGCCAGCAGCTCGCCGGCCCGCACCGTCCTCGCCGCGCGGCGCGCGACCATCACGAGCGCCTCGTCGCCGACGCGGTGGCCGTAGGTGTCGTTGACGAGCTTGAAGCCGTCGAGGTCGAGCAGCGCGAGCGCGAGGTTGCGGCCGTGGCGCTCGGCCCGCTGCGCCTCGCTCGCCAGCCGCTCCTCGAAGACGCGCTTGTTCGGCAGGCCGGTGAGCGGGTCGGTCGTCGCCTGCGCCGCCAGCTGGGCGCGCGTGTCGGCCGCCCCGATCGCCGCCCCGACGAGCTCGGCGAACGCCGTCAGCCGCTCCTCGACCGCGGCCGCGAACGGGGCGCGGCTCGCCAGCACCGCGACGAACCCCCACGCGCCCCTGCGCGCGCGGATCGCCGCGCCGACCCGGTAGCGGAACGGGCGGTGGCCGCGGCCGCCGCCGGCGCGCGCGGTCGCGTCCCGCCGCAGCGCCTGCGCGATCCCGCCGTCGTCGACCCGGAGCGTCCCGCCGGCCGCCAACGCCTGCTCCGGGTCGGCGCTCCAGCCGCCGAGGATGGTGCCGCGGCTCGCGTCGTCGTAGCGGACGACGATCCCCGCCTCGGCGCCGTAGGCGCGCGCGACCTGCTCGGCGACGAGGCCGGCGACCTGCTCCGGCTCGCCGCCGTGGGCGACCGCCGTCGCGACGCGGCGCAGCGCCGCCCGCTCGCGCAGCTCGACCGCGCGGGCGCGCTCGTGGGCGGCCAGGCCGGCCAGCTCCTCGAGCAGGCTGCGCTCCTCGGCCGTCCAGGCGCGCGGCCGGGCGTCGAGCACCCACAGGGCGCCGACGGCGTCGCCGTCGCGGTCGCGCAGCGCGGCGCCCGCGCACGCGACCGCGTTGGCGGCTGAGGCGACCGCGCCGGCGCGCAGCCTCGGCGCGGCGCGCACGTCGGCGACCGCGATCGCCCCGGCGGCGCAGATCGCCGCCGGCGCGGCGTCGTCGAGCAGCTCGCCGCGGCGCTCGCGCCACTCGTCCGGCAGGCCGCTGGAGCTCGCGAGCACGTGCTCGGCGCCGTCGCGCAGCGACAGCACCGCCGCCGGCGCATGCAGGGCGCGGGCCGCGAGCCTGGTGACGCGGTCCAGCCCCTCCGTGCTCACGTCGTCGAGATGGCGCGCCATGACGACATCCTCGGGCCTCCGAGCGCGGACGTGCCACCGCCTGGACGAACGTTGACCAAACCTCACCATCTTGAGCATGCGCCGCACGCGAGCGTGCAGGGGGATCGCGCTCGCGCGAGCGCCCGGCCCTCGGCCTGTGCGATGTCGCATGCGATAGCGCTCGCGCTATCGCTCTGCGCCCGATGCGATGGCGTGTGCAATAGCGTCGACGCCATCGCTCACCGTGGTGCGATGGCGTGAGCGATATCGCCCACGATGGCGCTTGCGACGCGCGTCGCCCATCCGCGCGGTCGTCGCGGACGCGCGCCGTCGGCGCGCGCACGTGCGGTCGCACGAGCGACGGCGCATGCGCGTGCGTCGGGGACGGAGGCGGCGTCAGTCGCCGAGGCGCGACATGCGCGCGAGCGCCTCGTGGCACTCGATCACGCGCCTGCGCACCGGATCGTCGTCCGGCCGGTCGTGGACGAGGTCCCACGTGCGGTCGGCGACGTCGCGGGCCGTCTCCGGCGTCGCGCCCTGCCACAGCTTCTCCACGAGCAGCAGCTCGAACGCCTCGACCTGGCGGTCGGGCGCGTCGGGCGCGAGCCTCGGCAGCGGCTCGCCCGTCACCTCGCGCCACATGCCGGTGGCGACGAGCAGGCGATTGCGCAACGTGACGGGATCCATCGGGCGAGCGGCGGCCGGGCGGGGCTCGCCGCGACTCGGCGGGCCTCGGCGCATCCTAGACCGTGGCCGCGGCCCGCGCCCGTCACAGCTCCGGCAGCCGCTGGTCGCTGCCCAGCAGCGGCGCGAACAGGTCGCCGTGCTCCTCCACGCGCGCGAGCACGTCGCCGAGCTCGAACACGAGCCGGTCCGCCCGGCCGGCCGCGTGGGCGGCGCGCAGCTCCTCCCATGTCAGCGGCGTCGAGACCGTCGGCCGCTCGCGCGCCCGCACCGAGTAGACGCCGACCGTCGTCTTCGCGCGGTCGTTCTGGCTCCAGTCGACGAGCACCTTGCCGGCGCGCAGCCGCTTCGTCATGCGCGAGACGACGAGATCCGGCATCCGCTGCTCGAGCAGCTCGGCGATCCGGCGCGCGAACGGCTTCGTGCGCGCGTACGTCGCCGCGCCCGGGGCCAGCGGCACGTACACCTGCAGCCCCTTGCTGCCCGACGTCTTCACGACGCTCGCCAAGCCGAGGTGGGCGAACAGGCCCTCGAGCACGAGCGCGACCTCCGCGCACTCCGCCAGCCCGGCCGGCGGGCCCGGGTCGAGGTCGAACACGACCGCCGTCGGATGGTCCATGTCGGCCGCGACCGACAGCGACGGGTGCAGCTCGATCGCGGCGAGGTTCGCGACCCACGCGAGCGCCGCGACCTCGTCGAGCAGGCAGTAGCGGACCCGCCTGCCGTCGTGGTCGACCGCCGCCGTCGCGATCCACTCCGGCCGGTGGCGGGGGCAGTTCTTCTCGAAGAACGACCTCCCCTCCACCCCGTCCGGCCAGCGCCGCAGCGTGATCGGCCGCCCGCGCAGGTGGGGCAGCAGCGTCGGCGCGATCGCGACGTAGTAGGCGATCAGCTCGCCCTTCGTCGTCCCCGTCGCCGGCCACAGCACCTTGTCCCAGTTCGAGAACCGCTGGCCGCGCAGGTCCGCCCGCTCGCCCACCGCCGCCGCGGCCGGCGTGTCGTCGCGCAGCCCCTTGAAGACCGGCTGGCGCAGCGTCCCCTCGCGCGTGCGCTCCGTGAACTCGACCTCGGCCACGAGCACCGGCTCGACCCAGCGGGCGCCGCGCGGCAGCCGCGGCCAGCGCCGGCGGTCGAACGGCGGGTCGGCCCGCTCCAGCGGCGGCAGGCGGCGCTGCAGCAGCTCCAGCAGCTCGCCCGTCAGGCCGCTGCCGACGCGGCCCGCGTAGACGAGCGGCCCGCCCGGCCGCTCGCGGGCGCCGACCAGCAGCGAGCCGACGCGGCCGGCGCGGCCGCCCTCGCCCTCCATCCAGCCGCCGACGACGAGCTCCTCGCGGCGGCGGTTGCGCAGCTTGCGCCACGCGCCGCTGCGGCGGCCCGGCTCGTAGCGGCTGTCGAGCCGCTTGGCGACGACCCCCTCCAGCCCCTGCTCGCGCGTCGCCGCCAGCAGCGCCGCGCCGTTGCCGCGGTGGTGGCGCGGCGTCCGCCACGCCGGGCCGTCGAGCTCCAGCGACGCGAGCAGCGCGCGGCGGCGCTCGTACGGCTCGTCCAGCAGCGAGCGGCCGTCGAGGTGGAGCAGGTCGAAGGCGACGTACGTGACCGGCGTGGCGGCCGCGGCGCGGCGGATCGCCGCCTCGCCCTCGACGTGCATCCGCCGCTGGAGGCGCTCGAAGCTCGGGCGGCCGCGCTCGTCGAAGGCGACGAGCTCGCCGTCGAGCAGCACCTCGCGCGCGCCGAGCGCGCGGCCGATCCGACGGACCTCCGGGTAGCGGGCCGTGATGTCGCGCTGGGTGCGGCTGTGGATCCTCACCTGGCCCCAGTCGGACCACAGCAGCGCCCGCACGCCGTCCCACTTGACCTCGTAGGCCCAGCGGTCGTCCTCGCGCGCGGGCGGCAGCTCGCCCGGCTTGGCGAGCATCGGCGGCAGCTGGTCCGGCAGCGGCGCGCGGTCCGGGTCGGCCGGCGGGTCCATGCGGTGGATCAGCCACTCGTCCGGGCCGTCGCCGCGGTCGCGCCGGCCGATCGGGAACAAGCCGTAGCGGCCTGCGACGCGCTCGCCGTGGAGCGTCACCTCGACCTTCTCGTCGGTGAAGACATGGCAGTCGTAGGTGCCGCGATCCCAGATCGTCATCGTGCCGGCGCCGTACTGGCCGCGCGGGATCTCGCCGTGGAAGTCGAGGTACTCGAGCGGGTGGTCCTCGGTGCGGACGGCGAGGCGGTTGTCGCGCGGGTCAGCCGGGATGCCGCGCGGCAGCGCCCAGGAGACGAGCACGCCGTCGCGCGCGAGGCGCAGGTCCCAGTGGAGGCGGGTGGCGCTGTGCTGCTGGATCACGAACGCGGCCTGGGGGCTGGCGCCCCCAGGCTTGGGAGTCGGGCTCACGCCCGACTCCCGGGCCGGCGAAGGCCCGGCCTGGGGGCTGGCGGACCCAGGCGCCCCCGCCGGCTCGCGCGTGGCGGCGAAGTCGCGCTTGGCGCGGTAGCGCGCCAGGGGGTCGTCGGCACCGCCGTCGCGGCCGGTGCGTCTCGCCTTCGCCCTCGCCATCCGCGCCACCCTACCCGCGCGCCGCCGATCGAACATCCGTCTGCGGCCCGCCGCGGTGGGCGCGGGCGCCCGCGCGTCGCGCCGATGGCGATCGTGCATGCGACGCCGTCTCGCCATCCGCGTCTTCACCCTCGCGCTCGCGTCGTTCGCAGCGCTGCCGTCGACCGCGCACCCGAGCGCCGGGCCGGCCACCCGCTCGACCGCCGGGGCGTGCGCCGCCGCGCACGCGCGGGTCAGCTCCGCGACGCTCGAGGTGGCCCGGCGGGCGACCGTCTGCCTGCTCAACCGCGAGCGCGCCGCCCGCGGCCTCGCCCCGCTGCGACTGCACCCGACGCTCACCCGCGTCGCCGAGCGCCACGCGCGCGACATGGTCCGCAACCGCTACTTCGCGCACGTCTCGCGCGACGGCCGCTCGCCCTTCGACCGCATGCTCGCGACCCGGTACGTCGGCCGCGGGGCGCACTGGCTGCTGGGCGAGAACATCGGCTGGGGCACGCGGTCGCTCGCCGAGCCCGCCTCGCTCGTGAAGGCATGGATGCGCAGCCCCGGCCACCGCAGGAACATCCTCAACGGGCGCTTCCGCGACGTCGGCGTCGGCATCGCGCTCGGCGTCCCCGAGCCGCGCTTCGCCGGCCAGCACGGCGCCACCTACACGACCGACTTCGGCGCCGTCTCCTAGCGCGGCCGACCGGCGCGCCGGCCGCGCCGCGCCCCGCCCCCCCTCGTCCGCCCCCCCCCCCC
>ERZ777003.3527-NODE-3527-length-15014-cov-23.364262_pt1 | contig 15014 bp, 14 predicted proteins | sample MGYA00374956_ERZ777003 | MGnify/ENA primary metagenome ERZ777003 (study PRJEB29302, sample SAMN06268252) | bioreactor metagenome | isolation source: Joint BioEnergy Institute, California, USA | place: USA:Joint BioEnergy Institute, California, USA | collected... | reverse complement strand
GGAGCGGGCCGTAGAGGGCGGCGACGCCGGCGGCGACCGCCGAGTAGGGGTCGACCTGCGAGGAGCCGACCGCGCGGACCGCGTTCGTCGAGCAGTTCTGCTCGTGGTCGGCGTGGAGGATGAACAAGACGTCGAGCGCGCGCGCGAGCCGCGGGTCCGGCTCGTACTTGAGCTCGGTCATCTTGAACATCATCGACAGGAAGTTCTCCGTGTAGGAGAGGTCGTTGTCGGGATAGACGTAGGGCAGGCCGCGGTTGTGCCGGTAGGCGAAGGCGGCGAGCGTCGGCATCTTGGCGATCAGCCGCACGGCCGCCATGTAGCGCTCCTCGGGGTCGTCGATGTTCTTGGCCCCGGGGTAGAAGGTCGAGAGCGCGCCGACCGTGGCGAGCAGCATCCCCATCGGGTGGGCGTCGTAGCGGAAGCCCTCGACGAAGACCTTGATGTTCTCGTGCACGAAGGTGTGGTGGGTGATGTCGTGGACCCACCGCTCCAGCTGCGCCTTCGTCGGCAGCTCGCCGTAGATCAGCAGGAACGCGACCTCGAGGAAGGTCGACTTCTCGCAGAGCTGCTCGATCGGGATGCCCCGGTGCTGCAGGATTCCCGCCTCGCCGTCGATGTAGGTGATCGACGAACGGCACGAAGCCGTGTTGGTGAACGCCGGGTCGTAGGCCATCAGCCCGAAGTCGTCCTCGTTCACCTTGATCTGCCGCAGATCCATGGCGCGGATCGTCTCGTCGGTGATCTCGACCTCGTAGCTGCGGCCGGTGCGGTTGTCGGTGATCGTGAGCGTGTTCTTGCCGTCGGCTACCGCGACGTCTCCCGCCTCATGCTGGGTGTTCTGGTCACTCAAGTCTTGGTTCTCCTTCTTCTATCCCTCGATGGCTGATTCTCGCAGCTACCCCCCGCCCGCGCAGGGAGGCCGCCCGGGGGCAGGGGGAGAATCGCACGGGCTTTGTGGCCTGAATGTAGGGAAAGGCGCTCGGTTCGATCAGGCCCGCAGCTCGATCGGGCGCTCCTCGAACCGCGTGATCGCCAGCAGCTCGCGGAAGCGCTCCTCGATCTCGGCCGCGGTGAGCTCGCGCACGCGCTCAGTGCCGAAGCGCTCGACGTTGAACGAGGCGACGACCGTGCCGTAGGCCATCGCGCGCCGCAGCTCCGCGGTGGTCAGCTCGCTGCCGTGCCCGTCCAGGTAGCCGAGGAACCCGCCCGCGAAGCTGTCGCCCGCGCCGGTCGGGTCGCGCACGTCCTCGAGCGGGATGCCCGGCAGGCCGAAGAACCCGTCCTCGGTGAACAGCGCCGCGCCGTACTCGCCCTGCTTGGCGACGACGATCCGCGGGCCCATCGCCATCACGGCCTTGGCGGCGCGCGCGAGGTTGGGCTCGCCGGTGAGCATCCGGATCTCGGCGTCGTTGAGGATCACGCAGTCCACCTCGCCGATCGCGGCGACGAGCGAGTCGCGCGCCGTGTCGATCCAGAGGTTCATCGAGTCGAGCGCCGCGAAGCGCGCGGACCCGCACTGGGCGCGGACCTGGCGCTGCAGGTCGGGCTGGATGTTCCCGAGGAAGAGCACGTCGGCCTGGGCCGCGGCGTCGTTGAGCTTGGGCTGGAAGTCCGCGAACACCCCGAGCTGGGTGTCGTCGGTGTGGGCGACGTTCAGGTCGTGCCCGTAGTGGCCCCGCCAGAAGAACGTCTGGCCGCCCTCGACCCGCTCGATCGCGCTGGTGTCGATGCCCCGCGACTCGAGCAGCTCGGTGTGCTTCTCGCCGAAGTCGTCGCCGACCGGGCCGACGACGTGCACGTCGGTGAAGAAGCTCGCCGCCAGGGCGAAGTGCACCGCGGAGCCGCCCAGCATGCGCTCACGCTCGCCGAACGGCGTGCGCACGCTGTCGAACGCGATGCTCCCGACGACGGTAAGCGACACGGCGCGGCAGGGTAGCGTTCCGGGCGCGCAAACGCGCCGCACGGGACGCCCAGGGTCCGCCCGACGCTGTAGCCTCAGGGGCAGCTCGAGATCGTGATCGGCGGCGCCGCCGCCGTCCGAGGCGCGTCCAGCCCATGACAAGAGCGCCGCCCGGCGAACCGAGGGCTACTCCACCTCGACCCACACGCTTGACGGCGAACCTCGAAAAGAAACGAACCACCAGATGAGCTCTTTCCGTGAGCTTGGCCTGTCCGAGCAGATCCTGACCGCACTCGACGAGCTGGGCTTCGAGGAGCCCACGCCGATCCAGGAGCGCGCGATCCCCCCGCTCCTGCAGGGCTACGACGTCATCGGGCAGGCGCAGACCGGGACGGGCAAGACCGCGGCGTTCGGCCTGCCGCTGCTGCAGTACGTGGACCCCAGCTCCGACGAGCTGCAGGCGATCGTGCTGACGCCCACCCGCGAGCTCTGCATCCAGGTGACGCAGGCGCTGCGCTCCTACGCCGAGCACCTGGACATCGAGATCGTCGCCGTCTTCGGCGGGCAGCCGATCGCCCAGCAGGCGCCGCGGTTGCGCGCCGGCGCCCAGGTGGTCGTCGCGACCGTCGGGCGCGTGATGGACCTGATCTCGCGGCACATCATCGTGCTCACGGCGGCCCGCTTCGTCGTCCTCGACGAGGCCGACGAGATGCTCGACCTCGGGTTCATCGACGACGTCGAGAAGATCCTGCGGATGTGCCCCGCCGGCCGCCAGACGGCGCTGTTCTCGGCGACGATGCCGGCCCCGATCGCGCGCCTCGCCGAGCGCCACATGTTCCACCCGGTGACGATCAAGGTCACCCCGAAGCAGCTCACGGTCGACGCGATCGAGCAGGCCTACGTGGTCACCTCGGCGCGCGACAAGGTCAAGCGGCTGCGCGAGGTGCTGCGCGCCGAGGACCCCGAGCAGGCGATCATCTTCTGCCGCACCAAGGTCGGCGCCGCGCGCCTCGACGAGCAGCTGCGCGCCGCGGGCCTGCGCTGCAAGGCGCTGCACGGCGACATGAGCCAGGGCCAGCGCGACGGGGTGATGATCCAGTTCAAGGAGCACAAGCTCCCGATCCTGGTCGCGACCGACGTCGCCGCGCGCGGGCTCGACATCGAGCACGTCACGCACGTCATCAACTTCGACATCCCGGGTTCGACCGAGACCTACGTGCACCGCATCGGGCGCACGGGGCGCGTCGGGCGCACGGGCCGGGCGATCACCTTCATCACCCCCGACCAGGAGCGCGGCCTGCAGCGGATCGCCCGCGAGGCGAAGACCACGATCGGCGAGTGGGAGCCGCCCGAGGAGCGCCTCGAGCACGCCCCGCGCCCGCGCCGGCGCGAGCGCGAGCGCGACCGCGACCGCGAGGGCGAGCGCGAGGAGCGCAAGCCCAAGCCCGCCGGGCGCAACGGCCTCGCGAAGCTCTTCGTCAACCGCGGCAGGCGCAGCGGGATCGACCAGGACGACCTGCGCTGGGCGCTGGAGGAGGGGGCCGTCGTCCCCGGCGACGCGATCAAGCGCATCGAGGTGCTCGAGCGCTTCTCGTTCGTCGAGCTCCCGCCGGCGGAGGCCGAGCTCGCGGTCGACCGGCTCGACGGCACCAAGCTCAAGGGCAAGCAGATCCGCGTCGAGTTCGCGCGGAGCTGAAGGGCGGCGCCCAGGCGCCGCGCTCGTTAGGGGCCGTTAAGCGCGGCGTGTCATCCTCGCGCCCGTGACCGCCGCCGCACCCACCGAGCACGCGCGCCGCAGCCGGGCGCGCTCGCTGTTCGAGACCGTCTTCGTCGTCGCGCTCGCGGTCGGCCTCGCGATCGGGATCCAGGCCGCGGTCGCCAAGCCGTACAAGATCCCGTCGGAGTCGATGGTGCCGACCCTGGAGGTGGGCGAGCGGGTGATCGTCGACCGGGTGAGCTACCGCTTCAGCGACCCCGAGGTCGGCGACATCGTGGTCTTCCAACCGCCGGTGGGCGCCGAGCCGACGCACGTGGGCCGCGCCTGCGCGGTGCAGCGCGCGCCGGGGCAGGCCTGCCCGAAGGCGTGGCCGGAGCGCTCCGACGACGTGCCGTTCATCAAGCGCATCGTCGCCGGCCCCGGCGACCGCCTCGCGATCCGCGACGGCCACCCGGTCGTGAACGGCGTCGAGGCCCACGAGGACTTCGTGCGGGGCTGCGGAGGCGGGCCCGACTGCGACCTCCCCGACGAGATCGTGATCCCCGAGGGCCACTACTTCGTGATGGGCGACAACCGCGGCGCGAGCCTCGACAGCCGCGCCTGGGGCCCCGTCCCGAAGGAGTGGATCATCGGCCGGGCGTTCATGGCGTACTGGCCGCTTGACCGGCTCGGCGGACTCTAGCCCCCGGGACGGCGGCGCGGCCATAAGCTTGCGCGCGCCATGGTGTCCGCCCTCGTCCTCGCGGTCGTCTACCTCGTCTGGGCGCCGCCGAGCGCCGACCTCGCCGCGCAGGCCTTCCGCGCGCACCTGTTCGCAGAGCACGGCTTCGAGGTGTGGTCGAACGCGTGGTACTCGGGCTTCCACTTGCCCGGCTACAGCCTGCTGTTCGGGCCCCTGGCCGCGCTCGTCGGCGTGCGGCTCGCGGGCGCGCTGTCGGTGGTCGCGGCGGCGTGGTGCTTCGAGCGGCTCGTCCGGGGCCGCTACGGCGAGCGCGCCCGCCTCGCCGCGTGGCTCTTCGGCGCCGGGGCGGCCTCCAACCTGTTCACCGGCCGGCTCACCTTCGCGCTCGGGCTGGCGCTCGCGGTCGGCGCGCTGCTCGCCCTCGACCGCGGCCGCGAGCGGCCCGCCGCCGCGCTCGCTGCGCTGAGCGCGCTCGGCAGCCCGGTCGCGGGGCTCTTCGTCGCCTTCGCGGGCGGCGTCCTCTTCGTCACCGGCCACCGGCGCCGGGGGCTGGTCCTCGCCGCGCCCGCGGCGGCCGCGATCGCGGTGGCGGCGTTCGGGTTCCCGACCGGGGGCTACGAGCCGTTCGTCGCCAACACGTTCACGCTGATCGTCCCCGGCTGCCTGCTCGTGTTCCTGGTCCTGCCCGGCGAGGAGCGCGCGTTGCGGGTGGGTGCCGTCCTCTACCTGGCGATGTGCCTCGCGCTGTTTGCGATCGACACGCCGGTCGGGGGCAACGCGACGCGGCTGGGATCGCTCGCGGCGGCGCCGCTCGTCGCGCTCGCCTGGGGCAGGCGGCCCGCGCTGCTCGTGCTGGCCGCGCTGGTGCCGCTCGTGTACTGGCAGTGGGTGGCCCCGGTGCGCGACCTGACCGACGCGGTGGGTGAGCCCTCGGTCGAGCGGTCGTACTACGAGCCGCTGCTCGCGGAGCTCGACCGGCGCGCCGGCGCGAACCCGGAGCCCTTCCGCGTGCACGTCACGCCCACGCGCAACCGCTGGGAGGCCAACTACGTGGCGCGCCGCTACCCGCTCGCCCGGGGCTGGCTGCGCCAGGCGGAGGCCGACGACTTCGAGCTCTTCCAGGACGGAAACCTCACCCCCGAGGCCTACAGGGGGTGGCTGGCCGAGCGCGCAGTGCGCTTCGTCGCGGTTCCCACCCGGGCCGAGCCCGACTACCTCGCCCGCGACGAGATCGCGCTCCTGCGCGCGGGCGTCCCGGGCGTCGAGCTCGCCTGGGAGGCGGAGGGCTGGGAGCTCTACGAGGTGGCCGAGCCGGCCCCGCTCGCCGAGCCGCCCGCGCGCGTGACCGAGCTCGGCGACGACTGGTTCGAGCTCACCGGCCCGCCCGGCGAGCACGCCGTGCGCATCTCGCCGTCCCCGTACTGGCGGGTCGAGGCGGGCGCGGGCTGCGTGCGCGCCGACGGCGAGCGGCTCGTCGTCGAGCTGGAGCGCGGGCCGCTGCGCGCGCGGGCGGACTTCTCGCTCGGGGGGTTGTGGCGGGCGCTCACCCGGCGGGAGGCCCGCTCGTGCCGGAGCTGAGCGGCAGCCCGAAGAGCTCGTCGAGGCGGGCGAGGGTCGCCGCCGTGTCGCGGTGCAGCACGCCGGTCATCCCGACGGCCTCGGCGCCCTCCACGTTCTCGCGCAGATCGTCGACGAACACGGCTTCGGCCGGCTCGATCCCGAGGCGCTCGCAGGCGAGCCGGTAGATCTCGGGCTGCGGCTTGTGCAGGCCGACCTCGCCCGAGATCACGGAGGCGTCGAAGATGCCGAGCGGGGCGCGGTCGTAGATGCCCATGCCCCAGGAGTTCGTGATCAGGCCGGTGCGCACGCCGGCTGCGCGCGCGGCCCGCACCGCGCCGAGCATCGCCTCGTCGGGGCGCAGGCCGCCGAACAGCCGGGCGATCAGGCCCTCGTGGCGCCCGATGCCGAGCAGGGGCGCGAAGCGGCGCTCGAACTCCTCGTCGGCGATCGCCCCGGTCTCGAGCTGCCGGAGCAGCGCGAGCGCCTCGCCGCCCTCGCGGAAGAGCTTGAGCACGGCATCGGGGTCAAGGCCCTCGCCGCGGCAGAAGGCGGCGAACGAGTCCCAGATGTTCGTGGTGAGCACCCCGCCGTAGTCGACGAGGAGCGCCCGCGGCGGACTAGTGTTCGCAGCCATGGGAGAGGAGCAGGCTAGCCGCGATGGGGACCTCGCGGCGCCGGAGGGAATCGACGGGCCGCGGGTCGAGGCCTGGTTCCGGCGCGAGATCCCGGCCGCCGAGCCGCCGCTGCGGTTCGAGCGGATCGCGGGCGGCCACTCCAACCTCACCTACGCGGTGACCGACGCGCGCGGCGCCCGCTGGGTCCTGCGCCGGCCGCCGCTCGGCAAGCGGCTCGGCTCCGCCCACGACATGGGCCGCGAGCACCGCGTGGTCTCGGCGCTCGCGCGCACGCCGGTGCCGGTCGCTCCGGTCGCGGGGTTCTGCGCGGACGAGGAGGTGAACGGCGCCCCGTTCTACGTCATGGAGTTCGTCGAGGGGCCAGTGCTGCGCACCAGGGAGGACGCGGAGCGGGCCTTCGACGAGGCCCAGCGCCGGGCGATCGGCGAGCGCGTCGTCGACACCCTGGCGGCGATCCACGCGGTCGACCCGGACGCGGTGGGGCTCGGCGACCTCGGCCGCAAGGAGGACTACGTGGCGCGCACGCTGCGGCGCTGGAGCGGGCAGTGGGAGAAGTCGCGAACGCGCGAGCTGCCCCTGGTCGACGAGGTGCACCGGCGCCTGGCCGAGCGGATCCCCGAGCAGGGCCCGGCGACGATCGTCCACGGCGACTACCGGCTCGACAACGTGATCCTCTCGCCCGCGGGCGAGGTGGCGGCGGTCGTCGACTGGGAGCTCTGCACGCTGGGCGACCCGCTCGCCGACGTGGGGCTGCTGATCGTGTACTGGGCGGAGGAGGGCGACGAGCTCCTGCCGCTCGCCGAGCCGGGGACGATGGCGGCCGGCTTCCCCTCCCGCGAGGAGGTGAAGCGCCGCTACGCGGAGCTTTCCGGCCGCGACCTCGGCGAGATCGACTTCTACGTGGCGCTCGGCTACTGGAAGCTTGCGGTGATCCTCGAGGGCGTCTACGCGCGCTACTCGGCGGGCCAGTACGGGGCGGACGCCGCCGCCCGGGAGGCGCTGGCGCGGTTCGCCCGCACCGTGGAGCGCCTGGCGGAGGCGGCCGGCGAAGCCGTCGACCGGCTGCCGTAGGCGCGAGTTGGGGTCAAATGACCCGGTGACGCGGGCGCCGCCTGGATATATGATCGCGCGCCTTGTCAACTACCCAGATCGGGGGATGGATGCGAAAGGCGGCAGCGATCGCGGCGTTCTGCGCGTTCGCGCTGGTGCTTGGCATCGGCGAGGCCCAGGCGGGCAAGACGTACAACACCTACGTCACCTGGGGATACAGCGAGAACGGGAACGGCAGGATCCTCAGCGTCTTCGGGTGGATCGAGGCCTCGGCGCGGAAGGCGGCCTGCGAGAACAAGCGCCGGGTCGTCATCTTCAGGAAGGAGAAGAAGGGCAAGAACAAGCGGCTGGGCGCCGTGCGGACCGGGAAGCTGCTCGAGAACCGGTTCGAGCTCGAGTTCGCCAAGCCGCAGAAGCCGGGCCGCTACTTCGTGCGCGTCCCGAAGAAGAAGATCGGCAAGCGCGCCGCCTGCAAGGCGACCAAGAGCGACGTCCGCAAGCTGCCCTAATCGGGTCGTGAGCCGGTCCGGGGGGCGGTGGGCGCGCTGCCGCCGGCTTCCCCGGCCCGCTTGGCCCAGTGGTTGAGCTCGCGGCGGGCGACGACCATCTTGTGGACCTCGTCGGGGCCGTCGGCGATCCGCAGCATGCGGCTGTAGCGCCACATGGCGGCGAGCGGGGTGTCGTCGGACATGCCGAGCGCGCCGTGCACCTGGATCGCGCGGTCGAGCACGTCCATGACGACGTTCGCGGCGACGACCTTGATCATCGAGATCTCGCGGCGGGCGGCCTTCTTGCCCTCGGCGTCGATCTTCCACGCGGCCTTCATGGTGAGCAGCCGCGCCTGCTCGATCTCCATGCGCGAGCGCGCGACCATGTCCTGCACGAACTGCTTGTCGGCGAGCTTGCCGCCGAACGCCTCCCGCTCGTTGGCGCGTCTGCACATCAGCTCCAGCGCGCGCTCGGCGGTGCCGATCGCGCGCATGCAGTGGTGGATGCGCCCGGGGCCGAGGCGGTCCTGGGCGATCACGAAGCCCGCCTGGCGCGGGCCGAGCAGGTTGCCCGCCGGCACGCGGCAGTCCTCGTAGCGGATCTCGCAGTGGCCGGGCCCGCCGTCGTGGCCCATCACCGGGATCGGCCGCACCAGGTTGAAGCCCGGCGCGTCGGTGGGGACGATGATCATCGAGGCGCGCGCGTAGGGAGGCGCCTCGGGGTCGGTCACGACCATCGCGATCGCGAAGGCGGCGCCGACGGCACCCGACGTGAACCACTTGTGGCCGTTGATCACCCACTCGTCGCCGACCAGCTCGGCGCGCGCCTGGATGGACGTCGGGTCGGAGCCTGAGACCTCGGGCTCGGTCATCGAAAAGCACGAGCGGATCTCGCCCTCGAGCAGGGGCTCGAGCCAGCGCTCGCGCTGCTCGTCGGTGCCGTGCTCGGCGAGGATCTCCATGTTGCCCGTGTCCGGGGCCGCGCAGTTGAAGACCATCGGGGCGACCGCGGGCGAGCGGCCCATCTCCTCGCAGAGCACCCCGTACTCCCAGTTGGTGAGCCCCGGCCCGTAGCGCTCGTCGGGCATGAACAGGTTCCACAGGCCCTCGGCCTTCGCCCGCGCGCGCAGCTCGCGCAGGATCTCCGGGTAGGCGACGTCCCTGCCGGGGCGGACCTCCTCGTCGAGCGCGCGCAGGGCCTCCATCTCGACCGGGTAGACGTGCTCGTCCATGAAGGCGCGCACGCGCTCGCGCAGCTCCTCGACGCGCGGGGTCAGGGAGAAGTCCACGCCGCGAACACTAATCCCGCGCCGGGGCGGGCCGCGACGCCCGGCGCCTCCCCCGCCGACTGCGCGATTCCGCTGCCATGGGCAACGGCTTCGCACGCTCGGCGCGAAAGGGGAGCTCGGCGCGGGCGCATCGGCGTGCGCGTCGGCCGGTCTGCGGCGAGGAGGGGACAGCGTTTATCCGCCCAGCTAGGATGTGTGTGTACACGCAACTACTTTGCGGGAAGGCAGGTTTCGCCCTTGGCACCGCGCATCACAGCAACCCTCTTCACCGACCCGGGGTGCCCATTCGCCTATTCGTTCAGGCCCGCCGAGGCCCGGCTGCGCTGGCGCTTCGGGGGTCAGATCGAGTGGCGGCTCCGCATGATCGGGCTCAGCGAGAGCGCCGAGGAGTACGCGGAGCGCGGCCTCACTCCGGCGATGGTCGCCACCTACAACCGTGACTTCGCGCGCCGCTACGGAATGCCGTTCTCGTTCGCGGTCAAGCCGCGCGTGCCGGGCACCTCGCGCGCCTGCCGGGCGGTGATCGCGGCTCGCGACGAGGACCCGCTCCTGGGCGAGCGCGCCCTGCGCGCCCTGCAGCACCTGTCGTTCACCACCGACGGTCTGCTCGACGAAGACGACGATCTGCGCGCGGCGCTCGCGCGCGTGCCGGGGCTCGACGCGGACGCGATCGTGGCCCGCATCGACGACGAGGACGTCGTGGCCGCCTACGAGACCGACCGCGCCGCGGCGCGGTCGGCGGCGGGCAGCCCCGCGGCGGCGCAGGGCCGCACGGCGGGCACGCCGGAGGGCGAGCGCTTCACCGCGCCCACGGTGATCTTCGAGCGGCCCAACGGCACGAGCTTCTTGGTCGGCGGCTTCCAGCCGTTCGAGGTCTACGACTCGGCGCTCGCCGGCCTCGACCCCGACCTCGAGCGCCGGCCCGCGCCCGAGGACCCGCTCGCGGTGCTCGAGGCCTTCCCGTACGAGCTCTCGACGGTCGAGGTCGCCTCGGTGCTCCTGCGCAGCGATCTGGGCGAGATCGACATCCCGGGCACCGCGGAGAAGCTGGCGGCGCTCGCGGAGCAGGGCCGCGTCGTCGGGGAGGGCGCGGGCACCGACGTCCTGTGGCGCCTGCCGCGCGCGGACGAGCCGCGCGAGCGGCGCGACAAGACGCTCTCGGGGGTCGCGTGATGCGCGTCGATGTCTGGGTCGACGTCGCCTGCCCCTGGTGCTACATCGGCAAGCGCCGGCTCGAGCGCGCGATCGAGGCGCTGGACGGCGAGCCGGTCGAGGTCGTCTGGCGCTCCTACCAGCTCGCGCCCGACGCGCCGCGCTTCGGGGAGCCCGGCGCCGGCGACCTCGCCGAGGAGTACCTGGCGCGCAAGTTCGGCGTGGGGCTGGCGGGCGCGCGTGAGATGAACGCGCGCGTCAGCGCGCTGGCCGCGGCCGAGGGGCTGGACTACCGCCTCGACCGCGCCCGCCACACCAACACCCTCGACGCGCACAGGCTGATCCAGGCGGCGAAGGAGGCAGGGGTCGCCGATCGCCTGGTCGAGGCCCTGTTCCACGCCCAGTTCATCGACGGCGCGCGGCTCGACGATCACTCCGTGCTCCGCGGCCTCGCTGTGGACGCGGGCATGGACCGCGACGCGGCAGCGCGCGTGCTCGCCGGGAGCGAGTACGTGGGCGAGGTGGTCGCGGACATCCGCGAGGCCGCCGTCCGCGGCGCCCAGGGCGTGCCGTTCTTCGTGATCGAGAACGGGCTCGGGATCACCGGCGCGCAGCCCACGGAGCTCCTGGCGCAGCGGATGCGCGCCGTCGCGGGCGCGGACCGCGGGTCCGCCGCCGCGGCGTAGGCGGCGCTCGCCTAGCTTCCGGGGCCGGTGCCCGCGGCTGGGGCGGGCTCGCGCCGCTTGGCCTGGCTGCGGTTGCTCGTGATCTGCAGGGCGAAGAGCGCGCCCATCATCAGCGCCGCGACGGCGATCGCCGGCCCGACCACGGCAGGGTCGCCCTCCTTGGCGATCAGCGTGCTGCCGGCGGCGATCAGGACGACGCCCAGGGCGACGCGCAAGAAACCCTGCTTCACCTTGACCGAGAGGCTGCTGCCGATGATCACGCCGGGGATCGAGCCCAGCAGGATGTTCCCGGCGAGGCCGAAGTCGATGTTGCCGCCGACCCAGTGCGCGGCGCCCGCCGCCCAGAGCAGGACCGCAGCGTGGAAGACGTCGGTGCCCACGACCCGCTGCGGCGTGAGCCGGAAGATCGCGATGAGCGCGATTGCGATCAGCGTGCCGCTGCCCGCGGAGGTCAGCCCGATCACGAACCCGCAGGTGACGCCGGTGAGGATCGCGGCGACGATGTGGCGGCGGTAGAGGTGCATCGCCGAGCGCTCGGCGATCGCGTCCTTCAAGAGGAACGAGCGCAGCAGCGTGGCGATGCCGACCACGAGCAGGGCGCCGCCCAGCATGCCGAGGACGAACTTGTCCAGATCGTCGCCGTAGCGCTGCTGGAGCAGTTCGATCACCCACACGCCGACGATCGCCGAGGGCACGCTGCCCACCGCCATCCAGAAGGCGATGCCGCGGTGCACCGTGCGCAGCCGCAGGTGCTGGTAGCCGCCGACGGTCTTGGTGATCGCGGCGTAGAAGATGTCGGTCCCGATCGCGGTCACCGGGCTGACCCCGAAGATCAGGACGAGCAGGGGCGTCATCAGGGAGGCGCCGCCCATGCCGGTCATGCCCACCAGCAGGCCGATGCCGAAGCCAAAGAAGACGATGGCTGGGTCCATGTTGTGATCGACGAGAGAGGTGCGCCCGCGGTGGGCTTTTCGACCTTGACGGTCGAATTGGTCGTCGATGCTAGCCGACGGCCCCCGCGGCGGCGGGCGTGCCCGGGCCCGGCGTCAGCGCTTGTGCCAGGTCTCGGGGTTGTTGAGCATCGCGTCGATCCGCCAGGGCAGGCGGCCCTGGGAGAGTTCCGCGAGGTTGATCGTCTCGAGCACGGCGCGCAGGTTGTGGCGCACCGCGACCCAGACGTCGCGCAGGCGCTCGGCGGCGCCCTCGTAGTGGAGGTCCTCGGGCGCCGACTCGTGGATGTTCGCGAGCGGCCCCTCGACCGCCCTGATCACGTCCGCGACCGTGATCTCCTCGGGCGGGCGCGCGAGCCAGTAGCCGCCGCGGGCGCCGCGGCGGGCCTGGACCAGGCGGGCGTGCTTGAGCTCGAGCAGGATCTGCTCGAGGAACTGCAGGGGGATGTCCTGGGCCTTGGCGATCTGTTCCCCCTTGACCGGGTCGCCCCCCGCCGCGGCGGCGAGCTCGAGCGCGGCTCGCACCGCGTAGTCAGCCTTGGCAGTGATTCGCACAGCGCAATTCTCCCAGGGCAGTCCAGGCTAGCGGCGGGGTGCCGAGGGGGCGCACGGCTTCTGCCAGGAGCGCCCGGGCGGCCGGATCAGCTAGGGTGCGCCGCCGATGATCGACCTGCAAGCCCACTCCACAGTGTCCGACGGCCAGCTCGAGCCGGCCGACGTCGTCCGCGCCGCCGCCGAGGCGGGCGTGACCGTGATGGCCCTCACCGACCACGACGGCGTCGCCGGCGTGCCCACCGCCATGGAGGTGGCGGCGGAGCTCGGCATCCAGAACATCCCGGCCGTGGAGATGTCCTGCGTCCACAAGTACTCCGAGGACCTGCACATCTGCGGCTACTGGGTGGACGTCGAGAAGATGCGCCCGGCGTGCGAGCGCGCGCAGCAGGAGCGCGTCAACCGGGCCAAGGAGATCATCCGGCGCCTCAACGAGCACGGCGTCGAGGTGACGTTCGAGGACGCGGTCGCGCAGGCGGGAGCCGCCGACGCGATCGGCCGCCCGCACATCGCCAAGGCGGCGGGCGCGGGGCCCGACCTCGGCCCGTTCTTCGAGGAGTACCTCGTGCCGGGCGCCAAGGCGTTCGTCTCGCGCCAGTGGCCCAGCGCCGAGGAGGCGGTGCGGATCATCCACGAGGCGGGCGGCGTGGCCGTGGTCGCGCACCCGTACTGGGACGTGAAGGACCCCGAGCAGGTGCGCGACCTCGTCGAGAGCCTCGTCCGCGACGTCGGCCTCGACGGGATCGAGACCTTCTACCCCTCGCACACGCCCGAGCAGACCAAGCACTGCCTCGAGCTCTGCGAGGAGTTCAACTTGGTGCCGACGGCGAGCTCGGACTTCCACGGGCCCACCCACAAGACGTTCAGCCGCTGGGGCGCGTACGACACCTACGGCCTGGGCGAGCCGCAGGTCCCGCCGAAGCCGTAGCGGCCCGGCGAGCAGCGTTCTGACCCGGCCCGCGGTTCTGTGATTTCGCTCACATATGTGCTTGCGCACGCATTGATAACGTCGTGCGCGCCCGATCGACGATCGGGTGCCGGCTGAACGCCGGCAGCATCAACGGACTAGGCGGCGCGCCATGACCCGGAGCTCCTTCGTGTGCGCGCGTCGCCCCAGGGAGTGTTTATGACGAAGCAATTGGCGGGGGTGCTCGCGCTTGCCGTGCTTGCGCTCGGCACGGGCAGCTCTACCGCGCTGGCGGACCACCGGACCGGGAACGTGCGGCTCGACGTCGCGTCCTCCCCGGCAGGGGCCGCGACCATCCTCGGGGGAGGGGTCATCAACTGCGGGCTCGTCTGCAGCGAGACCATCCCGCTGGGCGAGAACTGCCAGTACGTCGGCACCGGCGGCAACCACAACCAGGGCCGCACCCTGTGCGAGACGGTCTACCCGACGCGGACCCTGAACGCCTTCCCCGGCGCCGGCTGGAGCTTCAGTGGCTGGAGCGGCGCGTGCACGAACGTGGTGGGGGCCTGCACGGTGACCGTGACGGGCAACCCCACCACCGTCACCGCGAACCTGACGGCCCTCGCCGGGCCGACGGGCTCGATCGTCGCCCCCGAGGAGGGCGCCTACCTGAGCGGCTACATCACCGTTCGCGCCGAGGTCTCGGCGCCGGCGGGTGTGAAGGAGGTCCGCTTCTACCTGAACAACTCGTCGGGGGTGCTCAAGGCGCTCACGGCGCCGCCGTGGGAGGTCACAACCGACTCGCGGTTCTTCACCCGCGGTGACGGCCCGACGACCTTCCACGCGGTGATCGTCGACAACGCGGACAACACGTTCACGACGCCAACCCGCACGGTGATCGTCGACAACGTCGCCCCGCGGCTCGAGCTCGGCGGGATCGAGCAGGACGGCTACACGAACGACAACACCCCGACGCTGACCTGGGAGGTCACCGACACGACCCCGGTGACGTTCACCTGCTCCGTGGACGGCGGCCCGGAGGCGCCGTGCAGCGGCGAGTCGTCGCACACGCCCGCGGAGCCGCTGGCCGACGGCGAGCACGCGATCAGCGTGCGGGCGGTCGACTCGGTCGAACTGGAGACGGTCGCGACGCGGCGCTTCACGGTCGACACCGCAGCGCCGGTGGTCAAGTTCGTCAAGAAGCCGAAGCGCAAGTCGCGCAAGCGCAACGCGGCCTTCCGGTTCGTGACGGACGAGGCCGTGCGCTACGAGTGCAAGCTCGACCGCAAGCCGTGGGCTGAGTGCGGCGGCCGCGTGAAGTACCGCGTCAAGCGGGGCAAGCACACCTTCAAGGTGCGCGCCACCGACACGGCGGGCAACACGAGCAAGCCGAAGACCTACAAGTTCAAGGTCACGCGCTAGGCCACGGGCCCGCGCGGCAGGCCA
>ERZ777003.3525-NODE-3525-length-15017-cov-7.818741_pt1 | contig 15017 bp, 12 predicted proteins | sample MGYA00374956_ERZ777003 | MGnify/ENA primary metagenome ERZ777003 (study PRJEB29302, sample SAMN06268252) | bioreactor metagenome | isolation source: Joint BioEnergy Institute, California, USA | place: USA:Joint BioEnergy Institute, California, USA | collected... | reverse complement strand
CGACGTGGAGGGCGACCCACCGCTCGAGCGCCTCGACCGTGCAGGGCGCCGCCGGCGGCGGGGGCGCCGGCACCGGCGCGCGCGCGCCGGGGGCGTGGTCGAACGGCAGGCAGCCGCCGCGCGAGACGGCGATCAGCCGCCGCCGGGGCTCGCGGTCGGCGAGCGTGAGCGCGACGTCGACGGCGGTCAAGCCCGAGCCGATCAGGAGCGTCTCGCCGTCGCCGGCGGGGCCGGCGAGCGCGCCCGGCGCCCACGGGTCGGCGACGACGCGCGGGTCCTCGGGGAGCGGGACCGCCGGCGGGCCGGGGACGCTGCCGAGCGCGAGCACGACGTGGGCGGCGGCGATCCGCCGGCCGTCGGCGAGGATCGCGTCGGCGCCGGCGCCGGACGGCGCGGGCGCGAGCGCGACGACCTCTCCGCGGACGCGCTCGAGACATCGGCCGCGGGCCGCGCCGGTGCGCTCGGCGTCGTCGAGCACGGCGCGCAGGTAGTCGCCGTAGACGCTGCGCGGGAGGAAGGTCCCCGGCGGCACCGGATGGCCGGCGGCGCGCGCCCAGGCGACGAGGTGGTCGGGCGCGTCGGGGAAGGCGCTCATCCGCTCGGCGATGACGTTGAGCAGGTGCCGCGGGTCGCGCGTCCCGTACGCGACGCCGGGGCCGAAGCGGCCGCTGCGCTCGACGAGCGCGACCCGCAGCGGGCCGCCGGGCGCGCGCAGCAGGTGGGCGGCGGTCAGCGTGCCGGCGAAGCCGCCGCCGACGATGACGACCGTCGGCGGGCCCCCGTCGTGCATGTGCGGATACGTTCTTTCCATACCGGAGCGACTTCGTCAAGTTAGCGGGTGGGGAGGCGGACGGGTCGCGCCGTCGGCCAGGGCGGCCGCTCAGCCCCGCTTGTCCCAGGCGGCGGGATCGGCGATCAGCGCGCGCACGTGGTCGGGCAGCGCGCCGCTGACGACGTCGGCGAGCGTCGTGCGGTCGAGCACGTCGCGCAGCGCGGCGCGTGCGGCGACGAGCACCGCCGGCAGCTGCTCGGCGGCGCCGGTGAAGGCGAGCTCGTGCGGCCGCACGCCGGCGACGTTGACGAGAGGGCCGTCGAGCGCGCGGATCACGTCGGCGATCGCGATCTGGTCGGCCGGCCGCGCGAGCAGGTGGCCGCCGTCGACGCCGCGCCGGCTCTCGACGAGGCCCGCGCGGCGCAGGTCGTTGAGGATCTTCTCGAGGAAGCGGACGGGCATGCCCTGCGCCGAGGCGATCGCCTCCGCCTTCATCGGCCGGTCCCCCGGCCAGGCCGCCAGCTCGAGCGCCGCGCGCAGCGCGTAGTCCGTCCGCGATCCGATTCGCACGCCGCCATCCTGCCAATTCCCGGCGCGCGACGACGCGGGCCCGGCCGTCGTCCTGCCCGGGTGGTCCCATCGACCACCGATCCAGGACGGCGCGGCGCGCCGGCGGCGCCCGCGACCGCGCGCGGCAGGCGTTCGCCCCGCCGCGACGGCGACTGAATACAGTTATCCCATGCGCGGGGAGTCGCTGGCCGCGTCGGTGGCGCGGCAGCTCGCGGACGAGATCGTCGCGGCCGGGTGGCCGGTCGGCGCCGTGCTCGGCTCCGAGCGCGAGCTGGTCGAGCGGATGGGCGTCAGCCGCGGCGTGCTGCGCGAGGCGGTGCGGATCGTCGAGCACCACGGGATCGCGCGCATGCGCCGCGGGCCCGGCGGCGGCCTCGTCGTGACCGCGCCGCAGCTCGACGCCGTCGCCGAGTCGATCGCGCTCTTCCTCCGCTACGAGGGCGCGACGCGCGCGCAGCTGTTCGAGCTGCGCATGGCGATCGAGCTCGCCGCCACCGCGCAGGCGGCCGCCCGCGTCGACGAGCGCGCCGCCGCGCGGCTGCGCGCGTGCGTCGCGGCCGAGCGGCGGCGCGGCTACGGCGCGACGCTCGCCTCCGCGCGCCCCCACGCGCTCCACGTGCTGATCGCCGAGCTGTCCGGCAACCCGGCGATGCGGCTGTTCGCGCGCGTGCTCGCCGACCTCACGAGCGACCTCGGCGACATCGCCGTCGACCCGCGGCGGGCGGCCGCCTACGGCGCCGCCCACCACGGCATCGCGGAGGCGATCGTCGCCGGCGACGCCGCGCTCGCCCAGCTGCGGATGCGCCGCCACCTGGAGGCGGTCGCGCCGGTCTTCGCCGACCCGCGGCCGCTGGCCCGGCGCGGCCGCCGCCGCGCTCAGGCGGGCGCCGCCGCGGCGCCGGTCGCGGCCCCCGCCTCGGCCTCGGCCTCGGCCTCGGCGGCGCGGTAGCGGTCGAGCAGCCAGCGGTTCATCCCGATCAGCACCTGCTCGCGCGGCGCGATCGGCCCGCGCGGCGCGAAGCGCGAGCGCAGCCCCGCCTGCACGAGCGCGAAGGCGTGCTCGTCCTGGCCGACGAACGTCCGCACCGCGACCGACTCCTCGCGGTGGACGGCGGCGAAGTCGGGCCGCGCGAGCGTCTCGGCCGGGTAGAGGCGGTGGCGCTTGACGCGCATCGAGGTCGGCCCGGTCGGCCGGTAGCCGAGCGCGATCACGCTGTCGGGCATGAGCACGAGCAGCACCCCGGGCGCGATCGCGATCGTGTGGGTGATCCACCGCTGCGCCTCGGTCAGCCCCGGGATCGGGCCCCACGGCGACCTGCCGAGGTGGTTGAGCGTGACGTCGACGTCGCGGTTGCGCAGCTCGAAGTGGAAGACGCCCCGCTCGGGCTCCATCACGCCCCACGCGATCGAGTTGCAGTCGGTCGCCCGCATGACGGGCGTGTCGCCGTGGAGCTTGTCGCAGTGGTAGCACTCGTTCTGCCCCTCGGCGTAGACCTTCCAGTTCCAGTCGTGGTCGAACTCGAAGCGGTAGCCGGGGTCGACGGTGAACTCGCCGCGCAGCTCCTCGAGCCGGTAGGGGGCGACGATCGGCTCCAGCGACGCCAGCCGCGGCGCCAGCGGCGCCGCGTCGGGGTCGAGGTTGACGAACACGAAGCCGTGCCAGACCTCGGCGCGGACGGTCGGCAGCGCCATCCCGCGCCTCGTCAGCTCGGGCGCCTGCGGGACGCCGACGAGCCTGCCGCGGCGGTCGTACGCCCACTCGTGGTACGGGCAGACGAAGACCCGCTCGCAGCGGCCGCGCCCCTCGGCGACGAGCATCCCGCGGTGGCGGCAGACCGACGACATCGCCGTCACCGCGCCGTCGTCGTCGCGCACGACGACGAGCGGCTCGCCGGCGACCTCGATCGTGAAGAAGTCGCCCGGCTCGGGGATCTCCTCCGCGCGGCCGACGAGCACCCACTCGCGCCGCCAGACGGCGTCGAGCTCGAACGCATGGAACGCCGGCGACGTGTAGGCCGCCGGCGGGAAGAAGGCCGGGTTGCCGGGGTCGTCGAGGGACGCCTCCAGCTCCTGCAGGGGGATCGGGCTCCTGGGCATTCGGTCGCGCTCCTCCTCGGGTCTCGTCGCGGCGAGCGTACGGGCGCCCCGGCGCCGCCTCCAGCGCGATCGCAGTTGAGGACGCGCAATTCGCGCCGCGCGCGGCCGAGCGCCGGCGACGGGCGAGATCCGCGTGAGGAATCGGCCGCCGGCGGCGGCGCCGCTTGCCGACCCCCCGGCCATGTGTATACAGTCGCCACCATCAGATCTCCCCTTCCCCAGACCAGGAGCCGCGCATGACCAACGCCACCGCCGACCCGCCCGCCCTCGCCCCCGAGACGGAGGGCCGCGCGCCGGGGCGCGGCCGGCTCGCGGGCCGGCGCGTCCTCGTCGTCGGCGCCGGCACGCGCAGGATGCCCGGCCTGGAGCGGACGCCCGGCAACGGCCGCGCGATCGCGATCCTCGCCGCGCGCGAAGGCGCGGCCGTCGCCTGCGTCGACGTCGACCGCGAGGCGGCCGAGGCGACCGCCGCGGCGATCGCGCAGGAGGGCGGCGCCGCCGAGGTGCTCGTCGCCGACATCGGCGACCCGGACACATGCACGGCGCTGCCGGCGCAGGCGCGCGACGCGCTCGGCGGCCTCGACGGCGTCGTCCTCAACGTCGGCATCCTCAGCCCGTTCGGGCTCGCCGGCACGGCCGCCGCCGACTGGGACCGCACCTTCGCCGTCAACGCCCGCTCGCACGCGCTCATCGCCGGCGCCGCGCTGCCGCTGATGGAGGCCGGCTCCGCGTTCGTCTTCATGAGCTCGATGTCGGGCATCCTGCCGGGCATCGGCATGCCCGCCTACGACGCGACGAAGGCGGCGATGCTGTCGCTGTCGCAGAACGCGGCGATGGAGGGCGCGCCGCGCGGGATCCGCTCCAACGCCGTCCTGCCGGGCGTGATCGACACCCCGCTGGGCGCCGCGACGGTCCGTCCGGACGCGAGGCGCGACCGCCTGCCGATCCCGCTGCGCCGCCGCGGCACCGCGTGGGAGGTCGCCTACGCGACGATCTTCCTCCTCTCGCACGAGGCGGCGTACATCACCGGGCAGACGCTCGTCGTCGACGGCGGCATCACGACGCTCATGCTCGGCTAGCGCGACCGGGCGCCGCCCGGCGCGCGGCCGCCTGCCGCCGGGCGGTCAGGGCGGCCGCCCGGCGCCTACGGGTATATCCCGCGCAGCCGCGCGGCCTCGGCGACCCGCTGCACCGCGAGCGCGAGCGCGGCGGTGCGCCAGTCGGTGCCGCGCCGCTGCGCCTCCGCGGCGACCGCGTCGACGGCGGCGCGCATGCGCGCGCGCAGGCGCTCCTGCACCTCCGCGACGCCCCACGCGTGCTTCTGGTGGCTCTGCACCCACTCGAAGTAGCTGACCGTCACCCCGCCGCCGTTGGCGAGCACGTCCGGGACGAGGAAGACGCCGCGGTCGCGCAGCACCTCCTCCGCCGTCGGCGTCGTCGGCCCGTTCGCGGCCTCGACGACGACGCGGCAGTCGATCCGGTCGGCGTTGTCCTCGGCGATCTGGCGCTGGACCGCGGCCGGGATCAGCACGTCGCACGGCGTCTCCAGCAGCTCGCGCGGCCCGACCGCCCGCCCGCTGGGACCGAGCGGGAAGCCCTCGAGGTAGGTCCGCTCGGCCGCCCAGCGCTCGAGCGCCGGCACGTCGAGGCCGTCGGGGTCGACGAGCCCGCCGCGCACGTCGCCGACGGCGACGATCCGCGCGCCGCGCCGGTGCAGCTCGCGCGCGACCGTCGCGCCGACGTTGCCGAACCCCTGGACGGCGACCCGCGCGCCCGCGACGGAGCCGCCGAGCCGCTCGAGCACCGCCTCGGTCACGAACACGACGCCCAGGCCCGTCGCCGGCTGACGGGCCGCGGTGCCGCCGAGCACCGACGGCTTGCCGGTCACGATCTCCGGCACCGCGTGGCCGGTCGCCTGCGAGTAGGTGTCGTAGAACCACGCCATCTCGCGCTCCCCGGTGCCCATGTCGGGCGCGCCGATGTCCTCATCGGGCCCGATCACCGGGATCAGCTCGGCCGCGAAGCGGCGCGTGATGCGCTCCTTCTCGCCGGCGCTGAGCCGCTGCGGATCGCAGCGGACGCCGCCCTTCGCGCCGCCGTACGGCAGCTGCAGCAGCGCGCACTTCCACGTCATCCACATCGCGAGCGCGGCGCACTCGCCCATCGTCAGGTCGGGCGCGAAGCGGAAGCCGCCCTTCGTCGGCCCCATCGTGAGCGTGTGCTGGACGCGGTAGGCGGTGAACGTCTCGACGCGGCCGTCGTCCATCCGCACCGGGAAGTTGACCGTCAGCGTGCGGCGCGGCTCGCTCAGCCGCACGCGCAGGTCGGCGGGCAGCTCGAGCAGGTCGGCGGCCCGCTCCAGCTGGGCGAGCGCGATCTCGTACAGCTCGCCGCGCCACTCGTCGCGGACGCCGGCCGGCAGCGCCCCCGACGCGGACGGGCCGGCGGCCAGCTCGGTCACCGCGGCCCCTCCACCGCGGCGGGGCGGCCGCGCCGCGCGCGCCGCCGCCTGCGGACGGACGCGCGGGCGACGGGGCGGGGCTCGGACGGCATCGGCTGCGGCGGCTCGACGGGGTGCGGGCGCGCCACGATACCTCACGCTCCGGCGGCCGCGCCGGGCGCGCGACCGGCGCCCGCGGCGGCGCGGCGGCGGCCGGCCGGGCCCGCCCGGCCGGCCGTACACTTGCCGGGATGCTCGACGAGGCGAGGCTGCGGCGGATCCTGGACGTCGGCCGGACGGTCGTCGCGCAGCTCGACCTCGCGGCGGTGCTCGACCGGGTGCTTGCGGAGGCGCGCGCGCTCACCGGCGCCCGCTACGCCGCGCTCGGGATCCTCGACGAGCAGCGGCGCGAGCTGGAGCGGTTCCTCCACGTCGGCATCGCGCCCGACGCCGCCCGCGCGATCGGCGCCCCGCCCCACGGGCGCGGCGTGCTCGGCGTCCTCATCTCCGACCCGAGGCCGCTGCGGCTCGACGACGTCAGCGCCCACCCGCGCTCGTACGGCTTCCCGCCCGGCCACCCGCGCATGCGCAGCTTCCTCGGCGTGCCGATCATGGTCCGCGGCGAGGCGTACGGGAACCTCTACCTGGCCGACAAGCAGGGCGCGCCGCGCTTCGACGCCGACGACGAGGAGGCGATCGTCCTGCTCGCCGGCTGGGCCAGCGTCGCGATCGACAACGCGCGCGCCTACGACCGCGAGCTGCGCCGGCGCCGCGAGCTCGAGCAGGCGGTGCAGGCGCTGGAGGCGATGACGGCGATCGCGCTCGCCGTCGGCGGCGAGACCGACCTCGACCGCGTGCTGGAGCTGATCGTCGAGCGGGCGCGGGCGCTCGTCGAGGCGCGCGGCGTGCTGATCCTGCTCGGCGACGGCGACGCGCTCGCCGTCGCCGCGGTCGCCGGCCGGCTCGGCGACGAGCTGCTCGGCATCCGCGTCCCGGCCGAGGGCGCCGTCGGCGACGCGCTCGCCCGCGGCCGCGTCGCGCGGGTCGCGTCCGTCCGCGACGGCCTCGACGCCAGCCTCGGCCGGCATCTCGGCGCGACGACGGCGCTGCTGGTGCCGCTCGTCTACCGCGGCCGCCCGCTCGGCGTGCTGTGCGCGTTCGACCGCGGCGCGACGGGCGCCGAGTTCCGCCGCGACGACGAGCGCCTGCTCGAGAGCTTCGCCGCCAGCGCCGCGACGGCGGTCGCGACCGCCCAGAACGTCGCCAACGAGGGGATGCGCCGCAGCATCGAGGCGTCCGAGCGCGAGCGCAGGCGCTGGGCGCGCGAGCTGCACGACGAGACGCTGCAGGAGCTGGCCGGGCTGAGGGTGCTGCTGTCGGGCGCCCGGCGCAGCGGCGACCCGGCCGTCATCCGCCGCGCGCTCGACGCCGCGCTCGAGCAGATCGACACCGAGATCACGGGGCTGCGGCGGCTCATCACCGACCTGCGCCCAGCCGCGCTCGACGAGTTCGGGATCGCCTCCGCCGTCGCCGCGCTGGCCGAGCGGATCTCGGCGACGTCGGGCCTCCAGGTCGACGTCGACGTCGAGCTCGACGACGAGCGGCCGCCGGCGGAGGTCGAGAACGCGCTCTACCGGATGGCGCAGGAGGCGCTCACGAACGTCGTCAAGCACGCCGGCGCGACCGCGGTGCGGGTCGCGATCGCCGCCCGCGACGGCCACCTCGAGCTCGTCGTCGCCGACGACGGGCGCGGCTTCGACGCGCAGGCGCCGAGCGACGGCTTCGGCCTGCAGGGGATGCGCGAGCGGGCCGCGCTCGTCGGCGGCGAGCTCGCCGTCGACGCGGCGCCGGGCGCGGGCACGACCGTCCGCGCCCGCATCCCGCTCGCGCCGCCCGCCGTGCCGGCCTACCGGCGCGGCGCGGCGGCCCCGCCCCCGCGCCGCGAGGCCCGCTAGGCCCGCTCCGGCGCCCCCTCGCGCCCGTCGCCGAGCCGCTCGGGCGCGGCCGAGCGCGGCAGCACGAGCACCGGGCAGGGCGCCTCGCGCACGACCCGCGCGCTCGTGCTGCCGAGCAGCAGCCGCAGCGCCGGGCCGTGGCTGCGGGAGCCGAGCACGAGCAGGTCGAGCCGCTCGCCGGCGGCGACGAGCTCGCGCGACGGCACGCCCTCCCGCCGCGTGCCGACGACCCGCGCGACGCCCTGGCGCTCCAGCAGCGCCCGCCCGCCGGCGAGCTCGCGCTCGGCCTGCTCGCGCATCGCCTCGATGAAGCTGCCGTAGCCGTAGGCCTCCGTCAGCGGCAGCCCCTCGGGGTGGACGACGGCGATCAGCTCGACCGACGCGCCGGCGGCGACGGCGAGCGCCGCCGCCAGCTCGAGCGCGTGGCGCGCCTCGGCCCCGCCGTCGTAGCCGACGCCGATCCGCGCCAGCGGGGCGCCGTCGGGGTGGGCGGCGGCGTAGCCGGGCGGCGCGACGGCGACCGGCCGCGGCGCCCCCTGGAGCGTCTGCTCGGTCGCGCTGCCGGCGAAGATCCGCCCCAGGCCCCTGCGGTGGCTGGCGCCGACCACGATCACCTCGGCGTCGTCCTCGGCGGCCCGCCGCTGCAGGCCGGCGCTCGGCGAGCTCGCCCGCAGCGCGACGAACGCGCCCTCCGGCAGCTGCGGCCAGGCGGCGCGGGCCCGCTCGAGCGTGGCGACCGCCTCGTGGCGCAGCCGCTCCTCGCGCAGGCTCGGCGTGCCGTGCGAGTCGGCCGGCAGCAGCGCCGGGTAGACGGTCGCGACGACGATCTCCGGGTCGCCGGCGGCCCGCGCGAGCGTGCGGCCGAGCGCGAGCGCGTCGTCGCCGCGCGCGGAGCCGTCGTAGCCGATGAGGATTCTGCGCATCAGGAGCTCCTGGGGGTCGGGGTGGCGGAGGGAGGCGGCGACGCGTCCGCGGCGGGCGCCGGCGCCGCGCCGCGGGGGACGACGACGACGGGCACGGCGGCGTGGCGCACGACGTGGGCGCTGACGCTGCCGAGCACGACGCGGCGGACCGGCCCGCGGCCGCGCGAGCCGAGCACGAGCAGGTCGAGGCCGCGGTCGAGCGCCGCCAGCTCGTCGGCCGGCCGGCCCTCGATCACGCAGGTGTCGACCGCCACGCCGGCGGGGACCGTCCTCGCCGCCGCCGCCAGCTCGGCGCGCGCCTGCGCGTGCAGGTCGCGGACGAAGGCGTCGTAGTCGAAGGCGACCGGCATCGCGACCTGCGGGTCGACGACGGACACGAGCAGCAGCTCGGCGCCGGCGGCGGCCGCGAGCGCCCCCGCCGCGCGGACGGCCGCGCGCGCCTCGGGCGAGCCGTCGACGGCGGCGCCGACGCGGGCCGGCGGCGCGGCCGTCGCCCGCTCGGCGTAGCCGGGCGGCGCGGCCGTCGCCCGCTCGGCGTAGCCGGGCGGCGCGACGGCGACCGCGCAAGGCGCGTGGTGGAGCGTCCGCTCGGTCACGCTGCCGGGCCAGATGCGCCCGAGCGCGGCGCGGTGGCTGGCGCCGAGCACGATCACGTCGGCGCCGCGCTCGCGCGCGGCCCGCTGCAGCCCCTGCGACGGGTGGTTCGCGCAGACCGCCAGCCAGGCGGACGCGGGCAGCTGCGGCCAGCGCGCCCTGGCGCGCTCCAGCCGCGCCTCGGCCGCCCGGCGCACGCGCGCCTGCGCGGGGCGCTCGTCGTCGGGCGGGCTCTTCGGGCTCAGCTGCTCGTAGACGATCGCGACGGCCACCTCGGAGGCGGGGGCCGTCGCCGCGAGCACGCGGCCGAGCGCGAGCGCGTCGTCGCCGCGGGCGCCGCCGTCGTAGCCGATCAGGATCCGCTCCATCGTCGCGTACCTCCGGGGTGCGGGGGGCCAGGTGCGCCGACGATGCTACGCGCGCCGGGGGCGGTCCGGTCGCCGCGCCCGTCCGAGCGGCCGCGGCGCGGGAGGCCCGCGGCCGGCGGCGGCACCGGGACGCGGGCGCCCAGGACGCGGGCGCCCCGGGGCGCGCGGGACGCGGGCGCCGTTGGCGGAGGGCGGCGCGCCAGCTAGGGTGCCGTGCGATGTCCGCCACCTCCGATCCCGAGCCGCCGATCCGGGTCGTGCTCGCCGACGACCACGCGGTCGTGCGCACCGGCCTGCGGATGGTGCTCGACGCCGAGCCGGACCTCGAGGTCGTCGCCGAGGCCGGCGACGTCGCCGGCGCCATGCGGGCGGTGCGCGCGTACCACCCGCACGTGCTCGTGCTCGACCTCAACATGCCGGGCGAGTCGAGCCTGAAGGCGATCCCGCGCTTCGTGCGCGAGCTGCCCGAGACGGCGATCGTCGTGCTGACGATGCAGCAGGACCCGGCCTTCGCGCGCGAGGCGCTGCGCAACGGCGCCCGCGGCTACGTGCTCAAGGAGGCCGCCGACAGCGAGCTCGTGCAGGCGGTGCGGCTCGCCCGCGCGGGCCGCACGTACCTCAACCCGGAGCTCGGCGCGCGGATGGCCGCCGAGCCGCCGCCGAGCGGCCCGCCCGACGACCTGACCGAGCGCGAGCTGCAGGTGCTGCGGCTGATCGCGCTCGGCCACACGAACGCCGAGATCGCCGAGCAGCTGTACCTCAGCGTCCGCACGATCGAGTCGCACCGGGCCCACATCCAGCAGAAGATCCGCCGCTCGACGCGCGCCGAGCTCGTCCGCTACGCGCTCGACCACGGGCTGATCGAGCCGAGCGCGCCGCGCGACGGCTGACCGGCGCCCGGTCGGCCGCCCGCCGGCGTGCGGCCGCGCGGTCCGGCGCGCGACGCGCCCTGACCGCGCGCTGGCCGCCGCGGTTGCGGCCGGCGGCGGGGTGCGGCAGGATCGAGCCGGTCCCCGACCCCGCACGAGGAGGCGCCGATGCCATCGACCCCTGCCGTCCCGATCGCCGTGCGGGGCGCCCTCGACCCGCGCCTCAGCCGCGGCCTGTGGCTCGTCAAGTGGCTGCTCGCCCTCCCCCACGTCGTCGTGCTGTGGTTCCTGTGGCTCGCGTACGGGCTCGTCACCGTGATCGCGTTCTTCGCGATCCTCGCGACGGCCCGCTACCCCCGCGCGCTGTTCGACTTCAACGTCGGCGTGCTGCGCTGGACGTGGCGGGTCGCCTTCTACGCCTACGGCGTGCTCGGCACCGACCGCTACCCGCCGTTCACGCTCGCCGACGATCCGAGCTACCCGGCGACGCTGACGGTCGCCTACCCGCCGCGGCTGTCGCGCGGCCTGGCGCTCGTCAAGTGGTGGCTGCTCGCGCTGCCGCACTACGCCGTCGTGGCGATCCTCGTCGGCGGGGGCGGGTTCGCGCTCGCCCGCTTCGACGACTGGAGCTGGACGTGGTGGGGCTGGGCGTGGTGGGAGTGGACGTGGAGCGGCGGGCTGGCGACGCTGCTCGTCCTGTACGCGGCGGTCGCGCTCCTGTTCACCGGCCGCTACCCGCGCGGGATCTTCGCCTTCGTCGTCGGCGCCCACCGCTGGGCGCTGCGCGTCGTCGCCTACGCGACGCTGCTGACCGACGCCTACCCGCCGTTCCGGCTCGACCAGGGCGGCGAGGAGCCGGCGCCGACGCCGCCGGGGCCGGACGCGGACGGACCGCCCGCCGGGGCGTCCCCGCCCCACGGGACCGGGCCGGCGGCCGTCGGGCCGCCGCCGGCCGCGCCGGCCGCGCAGGCGCCGAGCGGGGCGGCCCGCTGGAGCGCCGGGCGCATCGTCGCGGTCGCGCTCGCCGGCGTCGTCGCGCTCGCCGGCCTGGCGACCGCGCTCGGCGGCGCCGCGGTCGTCGCGGTCGACCAGACGCAGCGGGAGGACGGCTACGTGACGAGCCCGTGGGAGTCGTTCTCGACCCGCGGCCACGCGCTCGTCTCCGAGGAGATCGACCTCGCGATCGACGGGCCCGACTGGCTCGTCGACGACGTGCTCGGCGACGTGCGGATCGAGAGCCGCGGCGACCGCCCGCTGTTCGTCGGCGTCGCGCGCGAGGCCGACGCGGCGCGCTACCTCGACGGCGTCAGCCGCAGCGTCGTCGACGACATCGGCCACGCCGGCGTCGGCGGCCGCTACGCGACCCGCGCCGGCGGCCCGCCGCCGACGCCGCCGGGCGAGCAGCGGTTCTGGGCGGCCGCCAGCGACGACGCCCGCGACGGCGCGCTGACGTGGGCGGCGCAGGACGGCCGCTGGACGGTCGTCGTCATGAACGCCGACGGCTCGGCCGGCGTCGACGCGGAGCTGCGCGTCGGCGCCGAGCTGCCCGACCTGCTGTGGATCGGCCTCGGCGTGCTCGCCTTCGGCCTGCTGCTGCTCGCCGTCGCGGCCGTGATCGTCTACCTCGCCACCCCGCGGGCCGCGCCCTAGCGGGTCAGCTCAGCCGAGCTCCGGCGCGGCGAGCGCGCGGCGCAGGTCGTCGGCGAGGTCGTCGGGGTGCTCGAGGCCGACCGCGATCCGGATCAGGCCGGGGCGGGCGCCGCCAGCCGCCAGCGCCTCCTCGTCGAGCACGCCGGCGAGCATCGCGCCCGGCGGCACGACGAGCGAGTGGACGCCGCCGAGGCTCGGCGCCAGGTCGAACAGCCGCAGCCGCTCGAGGAAGGCGGCGACGCCGTCGGCCCCGGCGCGCAGCTCGAACGAGAGCACGCCCCCGAAGCCGTCCATCTGCCGCGCGGCGAGCGCGTGCTGGGGGTGGGATGCCAGCCCCGGGTAGTGGACGGCGGCGACCCGCGGGTCGGCGGCGAGCAGCTCGGCGAGCTGCTGCGCGGTCGCGTTCTGGCGCGCCACGCGGACGCCGAGCGTGCGCAGGCCCCGCTGCAGCAGCCAGGCGTCGAAGGGGCCGAGCACGCCGCCGAGCATGACCGACAGCTGCCACACCTCGTCGATGAGGTCGGCGGCGCCGGCGAGCGCGCCGGCGACGAGGTCGCTGTGGCCGCCGAGGTACTTCGTCGCCGAGTGGACGACGAGGTCGGCGCCGAGCTCGAGCGGCCGCTGGTTGACCGGCGTCGCGAGCGTGTTGTCGACGAGCACGCGGGCGCCGTGGCGGCGGGCGGCCGCGCTGACGGCGCGCAGGTCGGTGATCGCCAGCAGCGGGTTGGACGGCGTCTCGAGCAGGACGAGCGCGGTGCGGTCGTCGATCGCGGCGACGAGCTCGGCGGTGCGGGCCTGGTCGACGAACGTCACCTCGGCGCCGAAGCGGGGCGCCATCCGCTGCAGGAACGCGAGCGCGCCGCCGTACTGGACGGTCTGGGCGACGATCCGGCCGCCCGGCGGGCAGAGCGCGAGCACGGCGGTCGTGATCGCCGCCATCCCGGAGGCGAGCAGCTTCGCCGCCTCGGCCCGCTCGAGCTCGGCGATGATCGCCTCCGCCGCCGCGTGGGTCGGGTTGCCGTAGCGGGTGTAGAAGCGCCGCTCGCGCGGCTGGGTCGCCCGCGCGCGCAGCTCGCGCAGGTCGCGCGCGCGGAACGTCGAGGCGGGCTCGATCGCCGGCGCCGAGCCGTCGCCGTCCACGCCCGCGCGCGCGAGCGTCGTGTCGGGGTGGAGGCGGTCGTCCGGCGGCGCCACGCCGGTCAGGCTAGCGTCGGCGGCGGCGGCGCGGACCCCCGCTCACGGGTCCGCGTAGCTGCCGACGGGCCCGGGATCGGGCGACCAGACGCTGCCCGGCCGCGGCGTGTCGATCCGGTAGTCGCTGTGGTGGAGGTCGGCGATCCTCGCGCCCAGCGCGCGCGCGGCGCCGACCGGGTCGGCCGGGTCGGCGGCGACCTCGCCGCGCGTGTTGCCGATGCCGTGGACGACGCCGACGAACGGCTGGTGCAGGTAGCGCGCGATCTCCTGGACCTGCGCGACGACCGGGAGCGCGACGCCCGGGCGGTGCTCCTCGGAGACGAGCAGCAGCGCCACGCGCGTGCCGCGCAGCCGGGCGACGACCTCCTCGGCGCGCGGGTGGCTGGCCGAGACGTAGCAGACGAGCCGGTCGATCCAGTTCTTCAGCCGGGCCGCCATCCCGTACCAGTAGATCGGGGTCGCGTAGACGAGCGCGTCGGCGGCGAGCACGTGGTCGAACAGCAGCCTGCGGTAGCCGTCCTCGATGGCGCACTCGCCGTCGGGCCGCCGGCACCTGCGGCAGTCCCGCACGAACCCGGTCGCGTGATCCTCCAGGTCGAACAGCGCCGCCGCGTGCCCGGCCGAGCGGGCGCCGTCCACGACGGCTTCGCCGAGCAGCCGCGAGTTGCCGTCCTTGCGCGGGCTCGCGGAGAGCACCACCACGTACATCGGGCGGCATCGTACGCGCCCGACCCGGAGCGTGCATGCTCGCCGGCGTGTCAGCCGCGATCGCGACGGGTAGGCCCGTTCGCGGAGAGCCCCCGAGCGCGGAGGAGCGCGGCGCGACATGCCCGGCCAGGACACGTGCCCACCCCGATCGGCCAGCGGCGGACCCGCGGCGAGCGCGCGGGGCGCATGAGCGGGGCCCGCGCGCACGGCGGCGCCTGGCTGCGAGCCGCCCACGAGTACTTCCGCAGGGGCGAGGCCAGCGCGGAGGGCTGGAGCATGCTCGTCGCCAAGGGGCGCGCGTGGGAGTCGGCCTACCGCGACCGCTGGCGCCATGACAAGGTCGTGCGCTCGACGCACGGGGTCAACTGCACCGGCTCGTGCTCGTGGAACGTCTACGTCAAGGACGGGCTGATCACGTGGGAGAGCCAGGCCGTCGACTACCCGCGCACCGATCCGGACCGGCCCGACCACGAGCCGCGCGGCTGCCCGCGCGGCGCGTCGTTCTCCTGGTACACGTACTCGCCGGCCCGGCTCAAGCACCCCTACGTGCGCGGCAGCCTGCTCGACCGCTGGCGCGCGGCGAAGGCGAGCGCTCCCGACCCGGTCGCCGCCTTCGCCGAGGTCGCCGCCGACGGCGGCTACCGCGCCGAGCGGGGCCGGGGCGGCTTCGTCCGCTGCGACTGGGAGGAGGCGACCGAGCTGATCGCCGCCGCGACCGTCCACGCGATCCGCGCGCACGGGCCGGACCGCGTCGGCGGGTTCACCCCGATCCCGGCGATGTCGCCGGTCTCGTTCGCGGCCGGCAGCCGCTTCCTGTCGCTGATCGGCGGCCACACGACGACGTTCTACGACTGGTACGCGGACCTGCCGCCCGCCT
>ERZ777003.3524-NODE-3524-length-15020-cov-5.611360_pt1 | contig 15020 bp, 12 predicted proteins | sample MGYA00374956_ERZ777003 | MGnify/ENA primary metagenome ERZ777003 (study PRJEB29302, sample SAMN06268252) | bioreactor metagenome | isolation source: Joint BioEnergy Institute, California, USA | place: USA:Joint BioEnergy Institute, California, USA | collected... | reverse complement strand
GTGCCGGCAAGTGGCGACACTTGTGGCGTATCGTAGGGGAATACGCCAACATCAGCATTTTTGATGCGGAAAGCAATGACGAGCTGCACGAGCTGTTGTCTGGCCTGCCTCTGTTTCCGTACATGACGATCAAGGTCACGCCGCTGGCAAGACACCCGTCTTCCATCTGACGCTGGCGCGAAAAGAAAAAAGCCCGACACGAATGTCGGGCTTTTTTGCTGTGTGGTTGCGGTTTGCCGGAGCCTGCCGACAATGCAACAACCAGCTGTTGGTGCCGTACGCACGCATGCGCGTGCGTACGAGCAGGTACATGGATCGGATGGATCAGAAATCCATGCCGCCCATGCCACCCATGCCAGCAGCACCAGGACCGGCGTTGGCGGGCTTGTCTTCAACCAGCTCGGCCACGGCGGCTTCGGTAGTGAGGATCAGGCTGGCAACCGATGCGGCGTTCTGCAGGGCGGTGCGGGTGACCTTGGTGGGATCAAGCACGCCTTGTTCGACCAGGTCACCGTATTCACCGGTAGCGGCGTTGTAACCGAAGTTGCCTTCGCCTGCGGCCACCTTGGCGACCACGACGCTGGCTTCCTCACCAGCGTTGGAGACGATGGTGCGCAGGGGCTCTTCAACTGCGCGCAGCACCAGCTTGATGCCGGCGTCCTGATCGGCGTTGTCGCCCTTGACCTTCTCGATCGCGGCCTTGGCACGCAGCAGCGCTACACCACCACCAGGAACGATGCCTTCTTCAACGGCAGCGCGGGTGGCGTGCAGGGCGTCTTCGACGCGGGCCTTCTTCTCCTTCATTTCGGTTTCGGTGGCGGCACCCACGCGGATCACCGCCACACCGCCGGCCAGCTTGGCGACGCGCTCTTGCAGCTTCTCACGGTCGTAGTCGGACGTGGCTTCTTCGATCTGGACGCGGATCTGCTTGACGCGGGCCTCAATGGCCTTGGGATCGCCAGCACCATCGATGATGGTGGTGTTCTCCTTGGCAACTTCGATGCGCTTGGCCTGACCCAGCTCTTGCAGGGTAGCCTTCTCGAGGGTGAGGCCGGTTTCTTCGGAGATGACGGTACCACCGGTGAGGATGGCGATGTCTTCCAGCATGGCCTTGCGGCGATCGCCGAACCCAGGAGCCTTCACCGCGGCGGTGCGGAGGATGCCGCGAATGTTGTTGACCACGAGAGTGGCCAGCGCTTCGCCTTCGACGTCTTCAGCAATGATGAGCAGGGGCTTGCCGGCCTTGGCGACTTGCTCCAGCACCGGGAGCAGGTCGCGGATGTTGCTGATCTTCTTGTCGTGGATCAGGACGTACGGATCGTCGAGGACGGCGACCTGCTTGTCGGGGTTGTTGATGAAGTAGGGCGACAGGTAGCCGCGGTCGAACTGCATGCCTTCGACGACATCCAGCTCGTTTTCAAGCGACTTGCCGTCTTCGACGGTGATGACGCCTTCCTTGCCGACCTTGTCCATGGCATCGGCGATGATCTGGCCGATGGAGGCGTCGCTGTTCGCGGAGATGGCGCCAACCTGGGCAATTTCCTTGCTGGTGGTGCAGGGGCGCGAGATGCGGCGCAGCTCTTCAACCGCTGCAGCAACGGCCTTGTCGATGCCGCGCTTGAGGTCCATGGGGTTGATGCCGGCGGCCACGTACTTCATGCCTTCGACGACGATGGCCTGGGCCAGCACGGTAGCGGTAGTGGTGCCGTCACCGGCGTTATCGCTGGTCTTGGAAGCAACTTCCTTGACCAGTTGCGCGCCCATGTTCTCGAACTTGTCCTTCAGTTCGATTTCCTTGGCAACCGAAACGCCGTCTTTGGTGACGGTGGGCGAACCGAACGAGCGCTCGAGCACGACGTTACGGCCTCTGGGGCCCAGCGTGGTCTTGACGGCGTTGGCCAGGATGTTCACGCCGCGAACGATGCGAGCGCGAGAGTCGTCGCCGAAATGGACAATTTTTGCAGCCATGTGATATTCCTTGATTGGTGAACTTGATGTGGGGTCTGACCAGTGCAGGTGCGCGGTTCACCCGGTATGGGGAACGCAGCCGGACAGCCTGCGCGCTTACTGGATGACCGCCAGAATTTCGTCTTCGCGGATGACCAGTACTTCCTCGCCGTCGACCTTGACGGTTTGGCCGGCATATTTGCCGAACAATACCTTGTCGCCGACTTTCACATCCATGGGAAGCAGCTTGCCGTCTTCGGTACGCTTGCCGGGTCCGACGGCAATGACTTCGCCCTGATCGGGTTTTTCGGCAGCGCTGTCTGGAATGACGATGCCGGACGCGGTTTTGCGCTCGTTGTCCAGGCGCTTGACGATCACACGATCATGCAAAGGACGGAGGGCCATAAAGACTCCTGTTACTGGTTGAGAGATGAAAGGAAATTGTTGGATAACTTGTTGTTGGTAAGCGAACGGTGCTGGCACGCAAAAAAGAACGAAAGAAGCCGGTACGGCAAAGAGGCGTGCAAGCGGAAGTGTCGCCACCGGATGCGAGGGCTGTTAGCACTCGCCCCTGCTGAGTGCTAATTATAGGGATGACCCTGCGGTGTTTCAAGGGCAGGCGCCTGCGCGCCGGCAAACACGTGAATGTCGTCGGGTGGGGAGGAGGCGTGACGCGAGCGGGACGCCTGTGCGGCGGAGTTGATGGCCCGCCGGCTGCACGTCGCAGCATACACCAACTGACAGACAGCTTTCGGGTGCGCGGAACACCGGTGGACCGCGGCCGCATCCGGGCGGCGTGGACAGGCTGGCCAAAGTACAATGGCGCTTGTTTGTCTGTCTCTCCATCGAGCCCGCCGTGTCAACTATTCTCCGCTTGTCCGGTTCTGTTGCCTTGTCGCCGTTTCGTCGCGAGCGTCTGCTTGCTCGCGTACGGGAAACGGGCGCGCCCATTGCCGACATTCATGCCACCTATGTGCATTTCGTACATGTGAACAGGCCGCTGGATTCCCAGGAACAGGAGCGGCTGGAAGCGCTGCTGCGCTACGGCGCGCCGGCCGGCAGCCAGCCGGAAGGCCTGAGCCTGCTGGTAGTGCCGCGGCTGGGCACGATTTCTCCCTGGGCCAGCAAGGCGACCGACATCGCCCACAACTGCGGGCTCGAGGCGGTACACCGCATCGAGCGCGCGGTGCGCTACACGCTGGTGCCACAACGTGGCTTGCTGGGTGGTGCCAGGTCGATCCCCGAGCATCTGCTGGGGGCGATTGCAGCGCGGCTGCATGACCGCATGACGGAGACGGTGGTCGACGATGTCTTCGATGGGGCTGCACTGTTTGCCGATTTGCCGCCCAAGCCGCTGACCACGGTGCCTGTGCTGGCGCAGGGCAGGGAAGCACTCGAATCGGCCAACGTCCAGTTCGGCCTGGCCCTGTCGGAAGACGAGATCGACTATCTGGTGGGCGCGTTCACCTCGCTGGAGCGCGACCCCACTGATGTCGAGCTCATCATGTTCGCGCAGGCCAACAGCGAACATTGCCGGCACAAGATCTTCAATGCGCGCTGGGTCATCGACGGTCAGCCGCAGGACGTTTCCCTGTTCGACATGATTCGTGCCACGCACAAGGCACAGCCGCTGGGCACAGTGGTGGCGTATGCCGATAATGCGGCCATCATGGAAGGGTGCGAAGCCGAGCGTTTCCATCCCGAGCCTGGCGGGCATGAATACCTGCGCCGGCGTGCCAATGTACACATCACGATGAAGGTGGAAACCCACAACCATCCCACAGCCATTGCCCCGTTCCCGGGAGCGGCCACGGGGGCAGGTGGCGAGATTCGTGATGAAGGCGCCACAGGACGCGGCGCACGCCCAAAGGCCGGGTTGACGGGGTTTACGGTCTCGCATTTGCGGCTGCCTGACGCACCCCGTCCCTGGGAGGTCGATCACCACGGCATGCCCGACCGCATTGCATCACCGCTCGACATCATGATCGAAGGTCCCATCGGGGGCGCGGCCTTCAACAATGAATTCGGCCGCGCCAACGTGCTGGGATACTTCCGCAGTTTCGAGCAGACCGCGGGCGATGTGCGCTGGGGCTACCACAAGCCGATCATGATTGCGGGCGGCATGGGCAGTATCGACGCCGACCAGACCCACAAGAAGCCGCTTCCGCCGGGAGCCCTGCTCATCCAGCTGGGCGGGCCGGGCATGCGTATCGGCATGGGCGGGGGGGCTGCCTCCAGCATGGGTGTGGGCAGCAACACGGCCGAGCTCGATTTCGATTCGGTCCAGCGTGGTAATCCCGAGATGCAGCGTCGTGCTCAGGAAGTCATCGACCGCTGCTGGCAACTCGGGGCGGACAACCCTATTCTGTCCATCCACGACGTGGGCGCGGGCGGTCTGTCGAATGCATTTCCCGAACTGGTAAACGATGCCGGTCGGGGAGCCACGTTCGACCTGAAAGAAGTACACGTGGAAGAGTCGGGCATGTCTCCCGCCGAGATCTGGTCGAACGAATCGCAGGAGCGCTATGTCCTGGCCATCCTGCCCGACGACCTCGACCGGTTTGCCGCGATCGCAGCGCGTGAGCGCTGCCCGTTCGCAGTGGTGGGCGTGGCCACGGAGGATCGCCAGCTGCGCGTGGTCGATGGCGAAGGACTCGATCCATTGCCGGGTGTGCGCCTGGAAGGGACACCGCCTCGACCAGTCGACCTTCCCATCGACGTCATCCTGGGCAAACCGCCCCGGATGGAGCGCGACGTGGCCAGGAAGGATGCTTATCGGCAGGCGCTTGACGTCGTCGGACGCGAACTCGACGAGCTGGTCCTGAATGTGCTGCGTCATCCCACCGTAGCCAACAAGTCGTTCCTCGTGACCATCGGCGACCGTACCGTGGGCGGACTTACCTCGCGTGACCAGATGGTCGGCCCGTGGCAGGTTCCGGTGGCCGACTGTGCTGTTACCCTGGCCGACTACACGGGATTCCGTGGAGAGGCCATGGCCATGGGCGAGCGCACGCCGTTGGCGATCCTGGATGCTCCGGCGTCCGGCCGCATGGCCGTGGCCGAAGCCATCACCAACCTCATGGCCGCCCCGGTAGCATCGCTCGCGCGTGTCAAGTTGTCGGCGAACTGGATGGCCGCATGCGGCGAACCCGGACAGGACGCCGCCCTGTTTGATACCGTGAGAGCAGTCAGCGAGTTCTGTCAGGCCATCGGAGTGTCGATTCCGGTGGGGAAGGATTCGCTCTCAATGAAGACCGTATGGGAGCAGGATGGCACCCGGCGCACCGTCCTGTCACCCGTGTCGCTCGTCGTCACAGCCTTCGCGCCCATTGATGACGTGCGCCGCACGCTGACGCCCCAGCTGCGCACCGACGCTGGTGACACGGTACTCATCCTGGTCGACCTGGGCGGGGGCCGGCATCGCCTGGGTGCGTCGGTGCTTGCCCAAGTGCTGGGTCAGGTGGGCGATGCGGTACCCGATATCGACGATCCGGAACTGCTCAAGCGGGCGTTTGCCGCGTTGCGCAGCCTGACCGAGAGGGGTCTGGTCCTGGCCTATCACGACCGTTCCGATGGCGGCCTGCTGGCCACCGTATGCGAAATGGCGTTTGCCGGGCATGTGGGCGTGTCCATCAACGTTGACATGCTGACCTTCGACGAGCATGTCGCTGACTGGGGCGATTACAAGATTCGCCCCGAACAGGTTGCAGTGCAGCGCCAGGAAGCCATCATCCGTGCGCTGTTCGCTGAAGAAGCGGGCATGGTCGTACAGGTGCCGGCGACGCAACGCGACACGGTGCTGGGCATCCTGCGCGAAGCAGGCCTGTCCCGACATTCCCACGTCATCGGCAGTCTGAACACGCGTGATCTGGTCGAAGTGTATTGCGATGGACGGTGTGTCTGGTCGCGCCCGCGCGCCGAGCTGGGCCGTGCCTGGAGCGAGGTCAGCCATCAGATTGCCCGCATGCGTGACAACCCCGCATGTGCCGACAGCGAGTTCGATCGCTGGCTGGATACGAATGATCCGGGGCTTTCCGCACATGTGGAGTTCGATCCGCAGGAGGACATCGCGGCACCGTACATTGCAACCGGAGTGCGTCCGCGCATCGCGGTCCTGCGCGAGCAAGGTTGCAACAGTCATGTAGAAATGGCCCATGCGTTCGACCTGGCAGGGTTCTCTGCATGGGACGTGCACATGACCGACCTGCTCAGTGGATCACTCCGTCTCGACCAGTTCCACGGGCTGGTGGCGGTTGGTGGATTCAGCTATGGCGACGTGCTCGGGGCAGGCGAGGGGTGGGCGCGCACCATCCGGTTCAACCAGCGGCTATCGGATGCCTTTGCCGCCTGGTTCGGGCGCGATGACACGTTCGCTCTGGGGGTGTGCAATGGCTGCCAGATGCTGGCTGCGCTGGCACCCATGATTCCTGGGGCCGAAGACTGGCCAATGTTCACGCGCAACCGTTCCGAACAGTTCGAGGCACGTCTGTCGCAGGTCACCATTCCCGAGTCACCGTCGATTTTCTTCGCCGGCATGGCGGGCTCGCGCATGCCCATCGTGGTGTCGCACGGCGAGGGGCAAGCCAATTTCGAACGCCAGGGCAATGCCGGGCGAGTGAAGATTGCCATGCAGTACGTCGACAACTATGGCAATGTCACGGAACAGTATCCGGCGAACCCGAACGGCGGGCCGAACGGCATTGCGGGTGTGACCACGCCCGACGGGCGGGTTACCGTGCTCATGCCGCACCCCGAACGCAGCATCCGGCGCGTGCAGCTGTCGTGGGCGCCCGAGCGCTGGGGCCCGGCTGACTCCGGTGGCGAACATACGCCATGGCTCCGGATGTTCCGCAATGCGCGCGTCTGGCTGGGCTAGGAAAGCATCGGCGATGAAAAAAGGGTCCGGATTGCCGGACCCTTTTCATTGGCTCAATGACGGGCCTGTAGTGTCAGTTGGCCTTCTTCTCGAGCTTGGCGTCAGCGTCAGCCGCCGCCTTGGCTGCCTCTGGCCTGGATTCCGGGATCTCGACCTTGGCCGACTTGCGCAACTCTTCCTGGTATTTGGCCAGGGCATGCTGGCGGAGCATTTCCTCGAGCTGCGCCTTCACCTGCTCGAGAGGCGGGAAAGAGGCCTGGCGGGTATCTTCAAGGCGAATGACGTGCCAGCCGAATGAGCTCTGGACGGGCTCCTTCGTGGTCTCTCCCTTCTTGAGCTTGCTGAGCGCTTCGCCAAAAGGCTGGACATAGCTGTCTGCACTGGCCCAGCCGAGGTCGCCACCGCGGGGACCGGAACCCGGATCCTGAGAGTGCTCCTTGGCGAGCTTGGCGAAATCTTCGCCCTTCTCGAGGCGGGTGATGATGTCCTTGGCTTCCTGTTCTTCCTTGACCAGGATGTGATGCGCCTTGTACTCGAGTTGCTGGCTGGCGGCCTTGAGCTTGTCGTATTCGGCCTGCAGCTGCTTCTCGCTGATGGCGTTGTTCTCGAGGAAGTGGTTGAACAGCCCGCGGATAAGCACGTTTTGACGGGCCAATTCAAGCTCCATCCGGACATCGGGCTTGTCGGCAATGCCTGCCTTCTCGGCGGCCTGGACCATCACTTCCCGATTAATGAGTTCCTCGCGGATCTGCTCGCGCAGCTGCGGGGTGTCGGGTGCGCCCTGTTCGGTCATCATCCGGACGAACTGGTCGACCTGGGAGGCCGGTATCTCCTTACCGTTGACGATGGCTGCGTGCTGCGCTCCGGCCGATGGAAGCAGCGCGCTTGCAGCAATCAGCATGACGAGGCGTTTCATAGGGAATGACTTCCTTCTTCAGTTATTGGGCGCATTGGCGTGGATGGCCAGTGCATGGATGGGGTGGGGCAGTAGATCGCTGAGCCGATCATACACCAGGCGATGGCGCGCGATGCGGCTCATGCCACGAAATATGTCGGCAGTAATGTGGATACGGAAATGGCTGGCTCCTGAGGCCGCGCCGGCATGACCGGCGTGCATGTGCGACTCGTCCTCGATGGTGAGTGCGAGGGGGTGGAGCTCGGCCAGGCGCTCGCGTATCAATTGTTCAACCCTGGTGTTCATCGTCGCGTGTCTGGATATGGCGGGAGAGATACACGGATTGCCCGATGATGAAGAGCACGAGCAGTCCGAACAGTCCGAATACCTTGAAGGTGACCCATTGGGACTCGGTGAAATAGCCGCTGAACGCGACAAACAGGTTGAGCGCGCCTGCAATCAGGAAAAAGCTGGCCCAGGCGATGGCGAGGCGAGTCCAGACGGGTTCGGGCAATTCGATCTGGCTGCCCATCAGGCTGCGCAGCACGTTGCGCCTGAAGAACGCCAATGCTCCCAGCAGCACGCCTGCAAACAGCCAGTACAGCACGGTCGGCTTCCACTTGATGAAGGCATCATCCTGCAGCAGGAGGGTGGCTCCGCCGAAGACAATGATGATGGTCAGGTTGACCCAGTGCATGACTTCGATGGCACGGCGCCGCAGCCTGAGCCACGCGATCTGGCCCACGCTGGCCACCATGGCCACCGCTGTCGCCGCGTAGATGTCAGCGTAGCGGTAGGCGACAAAGAACAGGAGCATGGGAAACAGGTCGAACAGTAGCTTCTTCAAGGGTGTTCTTCCTCAAACTTCAATGAAAGGGAATTGATGCAGTAGCGCAGCCCCGTGGGCGGTGGGCCATCGGGAAATACGTGCCCCAGGTGGGCATCGCACACGTTGCAGAGCACCTCGGTGCGAATCATGCCGTGGCTGGTGTCGAGCTCTTCCCGGATGTTGTCGGGGTTGATGGGTGCGAAATAGCTGGGCCAGCCACAGCCGGCATCAAATTTGGTGTCGGACGCAAACAACGGAGTGCCGCAGCCCACGCAGCGGTAGATGCCTGGCTGGAAATGGTTCCAGTAACGGCCCGTGAAAGGGCGTTCAGTGCCCTTTTGCCGGACCACGTAATACTCCTCGGGTGAAAGCTGGTTGCGCCATTCGGCGTCCGATTTCCTGACCTTGGTGATGCTCATGGGCGTCTCACGTGAAGAACGGAAAAGAAGTGAATTGGTGTACCAGAGTTGGCAGTTATGGAAAAGAACCTGCCCACACGGTGCATCGTCGTACGCAGTGTTCACGACGAGCAGCTGACTTCCAGGCTGCTGGCCCAGGCGGGCGGCAGCGCAGCATACGATTCGAATCCCGGGCGCTCTGCATAGGGATCACGCAGCACGGTGAGCAGCCTGTCGATCTCGGACGCGTCTCCGTGGCGCGCGGCCTGGATGGCCAGCTCCGCCAGGTGATTGCGCAACACGTAGGCCGGGTTGGCGCGCAGCATTGTGTCCTGCCTTTCGCGCGGGGGGCGGCGATCGGAGGCCACCCGTGCCCGATAGCGTGCGAGCCACGCACGCACGGGCTCAAGATCGTGAAAGAGTGCTTCAAGACCAGCCGGGTCGGCGCTACCGGAGGCCGACGGTGCGGGGGCGTCGTTGCCAGATGGGGTGGGCCGCGTGATGTCGTCTTCATCGCAGGGCACCCAGGCCAGCCGTCGGAAGGTCTGGGTAAAGTCGGCGCGTTGCGCATGCATGATGCGCCAGAGCTCTTCCAGCAGGTCAGCATCGCCGTCCTGAAACTCGCGCAGTCCCAGCTTGACCGCCATGATCCCGTGGAAATGACGCGTGAATTCCGCCTCGTACTGTTCGAGTACGGCAAGCAGCGGCTCGGTGGCTCCGACCAGCGGGTACAGCGCTTCGGCCAGCCGATACAGGTTCCAGTGCGCGATCATGGGCTGGGTATTCCAGGCGTACCGGCCCATGGTGTCGGAATGATTGCAGATGTGACGGGCATCAAAACCATCCATGAAACCGTAGGGGCCGTAATCGAGCGTGAGCCCCAGGATGGACATGTTGTCGGTATTCATCACCCCATGCATGAAGCCCACCGCCTGCCATTGGGCCAGCAGGCGCGCTGTACGGCGCATGACGGCATCCAGCATGCGTACCACGGGCGCGCCCGGGTAATCGGCTTCACCGGCGGGCACTTCACGGCATTCGGGGTAAAAGCGGTCGATGACGTAGTTGGCGAGCGTGGCCAGATGGTCGTGCCGGCCGGTGGCAGCCCAGTGCTCGAAATGGCCGAATCGCACGAACGACGGTGCTACGCGGGTGACGACAGCGGCAGTCTCGAGGGTTTCCCGCCGCACCGGGTCGTCAGCTGCGATGATGCAGAGTGCATGCGTGGTGGGAATCCCCAGGCCATCCATCGCCGCGCATGCGAGGTACTCGCGTACCGACGAACGCAGCACCGCCCGGCCATCGCCCATGCGGGAGTACGGGGTCAAGCCGGAGCCCTTCAACTGAAGTTCGAACCGGCCGCAGGGCCCTTTCACCTCGCCCAGCAGATGCGCACGGCCGTCGCCCAGTTGCCCGGCCCACACGCCAAACTGATGCCCGCTATAGACCGTCGCGAGCGGCTCACCGCCGGGCAGGGGGCGATTGCCGGCGAAGACTTCGGTAAACTCCGGCTCTTTGAACACTGCCGGGTCGAGCCCGATCAGCCGCGCGACATCGGGGTTGGCGTGCAGCAGCCGGGGATTTCTCACCGGGAGTGGCTGCAGCCGGGTGTAAAACGCCCCCGGCAGGCGGGCGTACGAGTTGCAAAAATGCAACCCGTCCATGGATCGGGCAAGCATTGATGTTTCACCTTCTTGGGTCACCGGCTACGGATGGCGGCTGAATTTCATGTTAGTTGAGTTCCAGGACGTCTGCGTACACTTGCATGAGCGGCCCGTGCTGCACGACCTGACGCTTCGCGTAAGTGAGGCCAGAGTCGGCGTCATTGGTTCCAATGGGTCCGGCAAGAGTACGCTCGCGCGCCTGCTCAACGGGCTGGTGCGGCCGTCCCGCGGAACCGTGCGGGTCGATGGATACGATACGGTACAGCAAACCCGCGAAGTGCGCCGTCGTGTTGGTTTCGTATTCCAGAATCCCGACCACCAGATCGTGTTGCCCATTGTCAGTGAGGATCTCGCTTTCGGACTGAAGAACCAGGGAGTACCCCGCAGCGAGCACGCCTCCCGCGTGCAGCAGGTACTGGCCGACATGGGCATCGAGCACCTTGCCGAGCGGTCTGCGCTCGGATTGAGCGGGGGAGAAAAGCAGCTCGTTGCTCTGGCTGCGGTGCTTGTCATGCGCCCGCAACTGCTGGTCTTCGACGAGCCCACCACACTGCTTGACCTGCGCAACCGCAATCGGCTGCGCGCCATTCTCGAGCGGCTCGAGCAGCCGGTGTGGGTAGTCACTCACGACCTCGAGCTGCTCGACGGTTATGATCGTGTCCTGGTGCTTGAGGGCGGCCGTATCGTGTGCGATGCAGGACCTCGCGAAGCGGTGCAGTGGTATCGGAGTCATTGCGCATGATTCATTCCCTGTACGTGCCGGGCGCCTCGTGGCTGCATCGCCAGCCTGCGGTGGTCAAGCTGGGCGTGCTGATGGCAGCCGGGATCATGCTCTTTCTGCTCCATCACCCGCTGCCACTGGCAATCGCTGCCGGGTTGGCGCTGGTGCTGCTGGCGTCGGCGCGGGTGCCGCTGGCGCGCATCTGGGCGCAAACCCGGGGTCTGGTGGTGCTGATCGTGGCGCTGGGAGGTGTGCTGACGCTGTTGCAGGGATGGGCCGCCACCATGATGGTACTGCTGCGCCTGTGTGCGCTGATGTGCCTGGCCCTCGCGGTCACTTTCACGACCCGCTCCGCCGACCTCATCGCCGCCTGTGAGCGCGCCCTGCGGCCACTCGAACGCAGGGGCTGGGCAAACGCGGCCAAAGTGAGTCTCGCACTGGCTCTGGCGTTGCGTTTCATGCCGGAAATCTACCGGCGCTACGAGCTGATTCGTGAAGCTCAGGCTGCGCGCGGCTTGCGGGCACATCCGGTGAGGCTGATCGTGCCGCTGGTGATATCGGTTCTGAAAAGCGCCGACGAGATCGCCGAGGCGATCGAAGCTCGTGGTTTTCCTCCCACGCGCAGTCAGGACCCACCCTGAGTCGGGGCGGGCTGCGTCATGTGTTGATGTTTTCTTCAGGTAAGTCGCATGAATATCAAGGACGTCGTCCTCATTGCATTGTTTGCCGCGTTGATTGCTGCGCTCAGTCTGGTGCCGCCGCTGCCGCTGGGCGTCGTACCTGTGCCCATCACGCTCCAGACCCTGGGCGTGATGCTGGCCGGAGCCTTGCTGGGTCCACGTCGGGGCCTGCTGGCAGTGCTGCTGTACACCCTGCTGTGGCTGGTCGGTCTGCCGATCCTTCCAGGCGGACGCGGCGGGTTCGGCGTTCTCGCCGGACCTACAGGCGGGTTCCTCGTCGGGATGATCGCGGGAGCATTCGTAATAGGCGCGCTGGTCGATCTGTTGTTGCGCCGCGGGCAGACTGCCCTGCGCCAGATCCTGCTGTACCTGCTCTCGTGCGTGATCGGCGGCGTTCTGGTCGTATACGTGTTCGGGGTACCATGGCTCGCTCTCGTCACGGGCATGGGTTTCGCCAAGGCGCTGGCAGGATCACTGGTTTTCCTGCCTGGCGACCTGGTGAAAGCCGTGGTGACGAGTGTCGTTGCGACCCGGGTGGCGCGCGCCTGGCCCATGCAGCTGAAATGACCGGCGGGGTCGGGCACGCGGGCGTGGCGGGCCAATGGATGGACGGCGGCAGAGGTGCACCTTCCGGGACGCCTCGAAGCCGCATCCACCCGCAGCCCCTTACCGGCGCTGATACAAGGGGGGTGACGACAGCTGCAGTGCGTCCAGCGCGCACACGGTTACTTCCTCGAGGCTTGGCCAGCCGGTTTCGTTGCCCAACCAGAGGGCGCGCGGCGACCACGGTCGGGTACGTTCCGGCCGGGTCACCCCGAAAAGCGTGAGCTGGCGGCTTTGCGCCGCTGCAGCCACGTGGGACGTGCCCGAGTCGTTGCAGATGACGAGTGCTGCCAGCCGTGTGAGGGCGGCATATGCCCCCAGGGGCAACGAGGGCAGCAGCTGGGCGCTGGGAGCAGCGTGACGTGCCGCATCGACTTCGCTGGGCGGCGGGCACATGGCCACGGCCCAGCCTGCCGAGATCAGCGCCTGCGCCAGTTGTTCATAATGGGGCCACGACTTGACCCGGCCCCGGTGCAGCCCAGTGGCCGTGGGCGACAGGAGTACGAATGGCTGTTCGAGCCCGGCAAGCTCGATGGTGGCCAGGGCCGCCTGTTCGTGCGCGCGGGTCAGAGGCAGCTCGAGGGTGCTGCCTGCTGCGGTGGGCAGTTCGGCCTGTACACCCCAGCGGCTGAGGATGGAGCGCGCCAGGTAGTAGTACGATTCCACGACGTGCAAGTCTTCCCTGGGTTTGCGCACGGGCCAGCGTAGCAGGAAGCTGCGTCCTTCGTCGCGATATCCTCCGGCCTGGATGCCGGCCAGCCGGAAGATGAGGGCGCTTGAAATGGAGTCGGGGAAGCAGATGCCGCGCGGAGGGGGGCCTGCGGGTGTGCGCCCGAGGCGCGCGGAGCCGCCAGTGCGGACATGCTGCCGGACGATTTCGACGTCGTTGCGCAGCAGCCCTTTCAGGGCAATGAAGTCGACTGGCTCCAGCCCCGCGAGCAGGTCACGTGCCCAAGGACGGCCGATGAGTATGAGCTGGAACCCTGCCGTTCGAAGCAGATGAAGCGCTGGCAGAGCCATGCAGGCATCGCCAACCCAGTTGGGCAACCTGACGTAGATGGGTGTGAGCATGTATCTTGGGTGGAGTTCAGCCGGACCGTGTGCTGTGAACACGCCCGCAGCCGCGTACAATCGCACGCTACCATTGTATACATCTGAGGCGCGTTGCGCCGCCTGGTAACGGAGTAACCTTGAGTTCTTCTTCTGTCGTGCTGGCGCCCGGGTCGCATCCCGTCAAGCGGGAATTGTGGCGCCGAATCTATCGTCATGTCCGGCCGTATTGGAAGGGCATGGCCGCAGGCATGCTGTTTACCGTGGGAGTGGCCTCTACCCACCCGTTGCTGGCTTTGCTGATGAAGCCCCTTATCGACGAGGGCTTCAGTGGCGAGCGGCCATCCTATGTGTGGATGCTGCCGCTGATCCTGGTGGGGCTGTTTGTCGCGCGCGGCACGTTTGCGTACTTGAGCAATTACCTCATGGCCTGGGTAGCCAACAATGTACTGCGCGACCTGCGCCGCGACATGTTCTCGCGCCTGTTGCATCTGCCCGATTCCGACGTTCGACGGCTCGGTTCCGCCGGTCTGCTCAACCGTTTCACGATCGACGCTTCGACGGTCATGCAACATGCCACCGAGGTGCTCGCCACCCTGATCCGCGAGGTACTCATCGTCATCTCGCTGTTTGGTGTGCTGGTGTACATGTCCTGGAAGCTCACGCTGATCGTGCTCGTGCTGCTGCCGCCGGCGGCTCTGGTTTCTCGACTTTTCATGCGCAGGCTGCGCGAGGTCAACCGCCATACCATCAACATGAACTCGGAGCTGACGCGCATCGTCACCGAGGGGCTGGAAGGGCAGCGTGTAATCAAACTGTTCGATGGCTACGAATACGAGAACGAGCGCTTTGCGCAGGTGAACGCACGGCTGCGCCGATTCGCCATTCGAGGGGCGGCTGCGTCGGGTGCCATTGGCCCGGTCTCCCAGGCGATTCTTTCGGTGGCCCTCGCGGCGGTCATCGGCGTGGCGTTGGCGCAGTCCGGCTCGGGTGACCTGACCGTGGGCGGTTTTGCCGCATTCGTGGGCGCCATGGCACAGCTGCTCGACCCGCTGCGCCGTCTGGCCAACGCGGCCGGTCCGATGCAGCGCATGCTGGTCGCTAGCGAGAGCGTGTTCCGCCTGCTGGATCATCCACCAGAGGCGGACAATGGTACCCGCGTATTGCCTGTTCCGGTACGGGGGCATGTTCGTTTCGAGAACGTGACGCATCGGTTCCCGGATGCTGAAACCGATACCTTGAAGAACGTCAGTTTCGAGGCGCGGCCGGGTGAAACGGTGGCCCTGGTGGGGCGCTCGGGCAGTGGCAAGACCACGCTCATGAACATGCTGCCGCGTTTCATCCTGCCGACGGGTGG
>ERZ777003.3523-NODE-3523-length-15025-cov-5.125852_pt1 | contig 15025 bp, 3 predicted proteins | sample MGYA00374956_ERZ777003 | MGnify/ENA primary metagenome ERZ777003 (study PRJEB29302, sample SAMN06268252) | bioreactor metagenome | isolation source: Joint BioEnergy Institute, California, USA | place: USA:Joint BioEnergy Institute, California, USA | collected... | reverse complement strand
AGGTAGTGGACCTTGTATTCGCCGCCGTCAAGGAACTCGACCAGGGCCAGGATGAAATCCTCCGGCTTGTTCAGCGCATAGAGGATCTCGTTCTTCGTCACCGTTACCACGTCGGCACCAGCCGCCCTGCCCTTTACCTCGATGAAGCGCAGGCGGCCAGTGCCCGGAACGGCGCTCTCGATATCGTATCCGAGCTTCTCGTGCTCGCGATCGACGGGATGGAAGCCGAGGCTGCGTTCCACCTCCATCACGATCGCCCGCGCTCTGGCGGCGCTGGCCTGGGTATCTGACGGCGCAACAAGGGCCGCCGCGTCCCCGCGCACCACAGCCAGCAGGCCAGCCGGCGCCACCAGCACCCCGCCCAGCACGACCGGCAGCAGGGGCGCCAGCTGGCGCTCGCGCGCGATCTCTTCCAGCCGCTTCTGCAGCCGGGTCTGCAACTCGTCCGCCCGCCTGCGCGCCTCGGCGGAGTTGAGGCGGGCATTCGGCCTTCCCGCCCGTTCCTGCTCCTTCAATTCCTCCGCGCGGAAATCCCAGTAGTTGATCTCCTTGGTCAGCCGCTCCTTGACCGCCGCTTCGGTCTTGTCGAGGAGTGGGAGCCTTGCGCCGCGCACTTCGGCCAGATGCTCCGGCACCACCTGAGCGATGGCATGGGTGCGCGCCTTGTCCTCAAGATCACGCCCGATCCAGGCGCATTCCGGCCTGGCAAGCAGCGACTCCACCCCTGGCTCGCCCTCGGCCAGCGGCCGGTAGTCGAGATAGGGTGCATAGTGGAGGTGCCGCACGCCGCCGTCGGCATCAATCTCGACAAACAGCAGCCGCTTCGAGATCACCCGCCGATCCCCGGCGCGGGTGATGCCCGCATCCTGGATCGCATGCTCCAGGTAGAACAGCACCCGTGGCCTCGTGCCGCTGTCGCGCTCGTCTACCAGGACGGCACCACGGCGCAGCAGGTCACGGTGCCGCTCCAGTACCAGATCGATGACCGAATTCAGCAACGGGTGTCCGGGGCAGACGAAAGCGGCCGGCGGCTGGCCGACAGGCGCCACCAGCGCCTTGTCGAACACGATCCGCTCGTAGCGTGGCAACACCGGTTCCCCGACGCCAATCTGGCGATCCCGGCTGCGCACCGGCGCCGGCACGTGCGTCACCTCGTAGCGGCGCGGTTCCCGCTGCCGGACGGTACCGCCGAGGCGGCGAAACGCCTCGAGAAAGAAGGACTCGATGTAGTGCGGCTGCAGCCGCCGCGCGTCCGCACGCTCCATGTCTTCACGGATACGGTGAACCCGCCTGGCATCCATCGCGTCCTGAATCAGCGCCCGCTGTTCCAGCAGTTCCTGCAGCCGATGGCTGTCGAAGGCAGTGTCGACGACCTGGGTCAGCTTTGCCCGCACCTCGGGCCGCTCGCCGTACCGTATCGCCTCGATCAGGAGTTCGCGCAGCGGCTTGCCGTCGAACTGCAGCTTGCCCAGCACGTCGAACACCTGGCCGCCGAGAGCCCGCCGCGCCTGCTCCAGCTTCTCCAGCAGCCGGCGGTAGACGTCGCCCTCGCGCGTTTCCTCCGCCACCAGGTTCCACAGGTGGCAGACCTCCGTCTGACCGATACGGTGGATCCGGCCGAAACGCTGCTCCAGGCGATTCGGATTCCACGGGAGGTCGTAGTTGACCATCAGGTGCGCACGCTGGAGGTTGATGCCCTCGCCAGCGGCATCCGTCGCCAGCAGCACCTTCACCTCCGGGTCGTGACGGAAGGCCTCCTGTGCCTTCGTCCGGTCTTCACGACCCAGACCGCCGTGGATGACGACGACCGCCTGCTCTCGCCCCAGAAGCGTGGCGATCCGGTCGCGCAGATAGTTCAGCGTGTCACGGTGCTCGGTGAAGATGACCAGCTTCTGGCTTGGCGACGCTGTCGGCCTGGACGGCGTCGGGCGCCCGGAGTCGTAGCCGTCGCCCGTCTCAGCCAGACTGTTCACGATAACCGCCGGGGTGAAGATCTCGCCCAGGAGCTGAGCGAGCTCGCGCCATTTCCTGTCTTCACCGCTCAGCCGGATCGACCGCGCCAACGCCTCCAGCCGCCGCAGCGTTGCGATCTCGATCCGCAACTCGTCGATCGTCTGAGACGCGGTCGCCTGATCGAGGACCTCCTCCTCTGCCCTCTCCACCTCGCTGTCGGGAGCGTCCTCGAGATCGTCGACGTCTTCCGGGTCCAGCAGCAGGGCTGGAGCCGGCACGGCGACCTGCCCGCCCCGGTGTAGCAGTTCGAGTTCGCGCAGTCGCTTTTCCAGCCGTTCCCGCCTGCGGCGCAAAGACTGGTATATCGCCTCCGGTGACGAGGCGAGACGGCGCTGCAGGATGGTGAGCGCGAATCCAACGGTCCCCGCCCGCTTGTCGTTGGCGAGCGCGGCCGCACGGTCGAATTCCTCCCGCACATAATCGGTCACTGCCTTGTACAGCGCCGCCTCACGGTCGGAGAGACGGTAGGGAACGGTGTACGCGATCCGCTCCGGGAACAGCGGGGTGGCGTCGAACTTGAGCAGCCGCTCTTTCACCATCCGCCGCATCAAGTCGGACACGTCCGCCGTGTGGACGCCGTCACGGAACCGGCCTTCGAAGCGGTCGCCATCCAGCAGCGCCATGAACAACTGGAAGTCCTCTTCCTTGCCGTTGTGTGGCGTCGCCGTCATCAGCAGGAAGTGGCGGGTCAACTGAGACAGCAGCTGTCCCAGGCGGTATCGCTTCGTATACTTGACCTCGCCACCGAAGAAGGTGGCGGACAGCTTGTGCGCCTCATCGCAGACAACCAGGTCCCAGCGACAGTCGGGGGCCTGCAACTTCTGCTGCAGCTCTTCGTTGCGCGACAGCTTGTCGAGCCGGGCAATGACAAGATCGGTCTCCAGAAACCAGTTACCAGTGCGCGATGCCTCCAGCTTGTCGTTGGTAAGTATCTCAAACGGCAGGTTGAACCGGCGGTAAAGCTCATCCTGCCACTGCTCCGCAAGGCTCCCTGGGCATACGACCAGGCAGCGCTGCAGATCGCCACGGGCGATCAGTTCCTTCATCAGCAGCCCGGCCATGATGGTCTTGCCCGCGCCGGGATCGTCCGCTAGCAGGAAGCGCAGCGGCTGGCGCGGGAGCATGCAGTCGTAGACCGCCGTGATCTGGTGCGGCAGCGGTTCAACGACCGAGGTGTGGACCGCCAGCAACGGATCGAACAGGTGCGCGAGGTGGATGCGCTGCGCTTCCGAGACCAGCCGGAACAGCGCACCGTCACCATCGAAGCTCCAAGGCCTCCCCTGCTTCACAATCTCGAGGCGCGGCTCGTCGTGCCGGAACAGCAACTCGTTCGCGACCTTGCCGGACGGGTCCTTGTAGGTGAGCTCCACCGCCGCGGAGCCGTGCCACTGCACGCTCACCACTGTCACCACGGCGCCGGGCAGCACCCCTCGCAACGAGACGCCCGGCTTCAGATCCTCAAGCGTGGCCATCAGCGTGCGTGGACCACTCCGCTGCCCATCGGGGGTTGTGGGAACAGTGCGATGCGGGCATGATATTACGAGTATATTACATGGTCGTTACCCCTCGGAGCTTCGGCCGAGCGGGTCCTGCCATTCAAATGAAAAATGTGCCGGCTGAATCGGCACGGGAAAGCTCGGGGAAGGTATGTCTGCTGGCGACTTCGTACTGCAGCGGTGGCTGAACCATGAGTTCCTGGGTCGGCATGACCGTCCCGTACGACCGGACGGACGGCCACTCCATGCCTACCGCTGTTGCGAAGCAGAGCTCGACACGCTGCAACAACGGCTGCGGAACGCGCTGCGCTCCCCGGATCCCGCAAAGGGGAAATTCTTGGCCGCGGGCTTCTGCCTCTTTGCCGCAGAATGGTGGCGGTGCCACTACGGCGGGGGCCATTGGGGATGGGAGCCCATATTCGAGGAACTTGGCCGGACGTATGACTTCCAAACAGCAAAACGACTGACTGAAAGCGGCCTCCGGTTCTGGAAACGTCCCCTCCGCAGGCTGACCGGCAGGCGACAATTCCTGGCTTCCCTGGTGCTCGAGGGCGGCTTTCCTCTGCGGATCATTGAGCGCGACCAGGGACGACTGCGCCATTATCTGGTGCGCGTGCTCGACGAGCTCGATCGCGCCGGCGGCGACCGCGGAGTCGCGGCGAGCATTGCGGAAGGCGCAGGCGCAATGCTTCCCAAACGCCTCCGTTTCCCGGAGTTTTACGAGCTCGTTAGCGAACTCGCTGCTGCGGTCATCGAGCGCCGCCATCTGCTGCCACGGTCACTGGACGGTGCCGATCCGGTGGCTCTCCTCGACGCGAAGGATCCAGGTTGGCGTTCCGCGATGCCACTTGCGGTGGAGGACGAAAGCGCTCGACGACTGATTCGGGCCGTGCTCCGTGAGTCGGTAACGCTGCTGAACCGCACGCGCCTGTTGTCTCGTCTCTGCTACCGCATGCTCACCCGCTCTGGCGACCGTTGGCGGAGCCGACTTGGCTTCACAATGAGTGGAGAAATCTTGTCCGCCCACTGGCCGAATATCCCTGAAGGAGCCCAGCGCGCCCGCCTGATCGCAACGGGAGCGCTCGCAGAGCAGATCGGAGCCCCCCTTGCACTACTACGAGTACGCCCCGAACTGGATCGGTGCAGTATCGAACCGTTGTCGGGATCGTCGCACCAGATCGACTTCCCCTTGTCCCTTGAAGCGGAAGCCTCACTGCTGGTGAACAATCACCACTCCCCCGCCGTGCCCCTCCCCGGCGGCGAGGCACGAAGAGAAGCGGTCCTGGTGTTTGAGGATGCGGACGATCCAGCAGACTCAGACCCTGAGGCGCCCCCGAACGAACTGAGACTCCTAGCAGCAGGCAGTGTGCGCAGCCGACGAAACCGTTTGTTTGTTCTGGTCCGCGGCTCCGGGACCTCCCGGCAGGTTGCGCCCGGTGGTTGCATCCGGGAAATCGGTGTAACGGAGCAAGGCGATCGGACGTTGCTGGAGATACGGGGGCACGCAACCTTCATCCCCGAAGAAGGCGACCTGCCCATCCGCGTTTCGACTTCGATGGATACGGGAAGCACCCTGGTTCTCCAAGCGTGGGGACCAAGGCCACGCTGGAGAGTGCTCGGATGTGATGCCTTCCTCGGATTTCCACGGTTCAAGGTGATCAGAGGTGATGATCCGCCAACCGACGTCAACCGTCGGAATCTCCACTGGCGGCCTTGGGGTGACCGTGCCTGGCGGACGTTGGATGCTACCCCTATGCCGTTTGGAGGTCATGACGTTGCCCTGGTCGAGGACGGCGCGCTGGCTCACCGTCTGCGCCTGGCTGTCCTCCCGCCCACCATGTCGATTGAACTACTGCCAAAGGGGCCGACAGAAGGCATCATACGTGTCCAGGGAATCGCCGGTGCGTTGGTAACGGTCGACTGCCGATCACCTCAGAGAGAAGATCGCCCATACAAGATCAGCGCTGTCTCCAACGGACTTGGAGACGATGCTGCCGAGTTGCGCCTTCGATGCGACGGCCTGCCCCCTCCGGCAATCCGACTTAACCTTGCTTGGCAAGTTGGCCAGCCGGTGGCTCTTGAACTCCCGTATCCAGCGAAAGGTGCCGGCTTCGTCGACGCAAGAAATCAATGGCTCCCCCGGACCGCGCTGTTGACTCTCGATCAGCTGTACGGAGTCAGGGCACAGGCCCTCGGTAGAGGCAACCGCTCTCTGCTCCATGCCGCGTTGAGCGCCCGTGACGCCACCACTCCCCAACCTTTCATCTGGCGTCAGTTCGGCGAAGAGATTGGACTGTCTGCACTGGGTGGTGCCTTTCGCCGGCTTTTTGCTGCATCTCGCGATGTCGACGCCGAGATTCGAGCCGACGTAGATCACGAGACGCAGATACGAATCCGCCGGTTCGATCTCGAAATCGAGTTCGACGAGAGGTGCGAAGTCGTGACCCTATCGGAAGCAGCTATCGCGCAGGTCCGGGCTGATGGGTGGCCTCCAATAGAGCTTGCCGCACGAGGACTGTCAGGTATCAGCGATGAAGAAGTAATCCTGGAGTCGATACCTGGGGACACGCCCCGCTGGTGCCTGTCTCGCACCACGAGCTTGCGCGGGCCCAGGCTGTTGTATGGCCGAGTTGGCGGGCGCTATCGCATTCGGCCGAGAATCCTGCCGGCTCTCGACAAAACGCCGCATGACATAGACGCATCCGCCCCTTTAGCCGACATTATGCGCATTACTGACAGAAGCGCTCGTATTGAGGCAATGCGCGCCCGCCTGACCGAATTGGCTCGTCGATTCGATGACGCCGACTGGAGAGAGATTGAGACTGCGCGCGAATTTCTGCAAGGTCGTCTCCCACTTGCGACGCTCGATGTGTTCAATGTATTGATTGACATCCCTGAGGCTTCCCTCGGGTTATTGGCTATATCTCCTACGACTGAAGAAATTGAGCGAGTCTTGTCGATGGAAGATGAGCTACCATTCATGTGGATTATACTACCCTTACGATCATGGATAGAAGTCTTCTCCCGTTACCACACCCACCTTTTCGATATTCTTACCAAGAATGGCCTGGACGAGCACCAAGGAAGAGACTTGGCGAAGGAACAAATCGAGCGGGTGTTACAGAGAATTTACGAGGCGGAACCTGTCTTGGCAGGTCAAGTCGCTGCCGTACGGGAACACTTGAGCCTGAAGCCGCAGGCGGACGTGCCCAGCCTCACAACAGTTGGGACACCGGAAGTACAGAGGGCGCTCCAGGAACAACTAAGTTGCATACGGCAGGAGTGTCTCCAGCGGAACAGCGATGCCCATTGGCCACCTGACTACCCGTTCCGCGAGAAGCTTGTCGGATTTATGCCTCCCTTGCCTGCTGTCGAAGGGACTCGCTATAGAACTGCGACACTCGATGCTCCCTTTGCAGCAGCCAGGGTCGCGGCAGAGGGGCTCTCAATCGAACCTGCCATGGTAGAGCGAATTCGTGAATTCCGAGACTTCGATACCCTTTATTTTGATGATACCTATAGATTCGCTCTCGTTCTCAACCTTTCAGAGCAACAGTTCAGTTTGTGATGCGCCTCTCTGAGCTGCTCCAGTCCGTTGCCGAGCGTTCTGCTCTTGCAACAATTAGCCAGGCTCGTGTCGCTTCGGAGCCGCTGCGCCGACATCTCCGCGAGTTGTTGGTACGTCCCCCCGGGCTCCCGGGGTCTTTTCTAGGCGATCCGGTTATTGAAGCCGGCTTTGAGTGGCATCGCGCCAGTCAGACGATGCACGAACTCGCAGGCGACCTTCTGGATCCCGATCTCGTAGACGCGCTGGATGGGAAGATTGGCAATGGTGGTGAGGGAGATCGTCACCACCGCTACAGGTTTGCACGCGAATGGGCGCCATATCAGCATCAGCTGGAGGCTTGGAAAGTACTGGCCGGAGAGCCGCGATCCGTACTGGTGACAAGCGGAACCGGATCGGGAAAGACAGAATGCTTCTTGATTCCCATACTTGACTCGCTCGTGCGTCAAAAACAACGAGGAACGCGCCTGACGGGCGTTCAAGCGATCATGATCTATCCGCTGAACGCCCTCATCAACAGTCAGCGCGATCGCCTTAATGATTGGATGTCTCCTTTCGGCGGCGCGCTGCGCTATTGTCTCTACAATGGAGAGACACCTGATGAAGTACGATCCGATAAACAACGCCAACAGCCGTGGCGTGTTCTCAGCAGGAAAAAGCTAAGGGCGGACCCACCGCCGATCCTCGTCACGAACGTGACGATGCTCGAGTACATGCTGGTACGAAAGGAGGATGCGTCAATCCTGGAGCGATCGCACGGCTGCCTTCGATGGATCGTGCTCGATGAGGCGCATTCCTACGTCGGGTCACAGGCGGCAGAGATCTCACTGCTCATCCGGCGTGTACTACGTGCATTCGGTGTGGAGGCACAACAGGTCCGGTTTGTTGCCACGTCGGCGACAATCGGTGAGGGTGAGGGGGTTCGCACCAAACTTCAGCAGTTTCTCGCCGATGTGGCGGGCGTAACAGTGGATCGGGTCAGCGTCATCGAAGGACGGAGGGATGTGATCCCGCTCCCCGATGAGGGCGACGAGCCACTTCCGCCCCCAGAGTCGATCGACCCCGTTGCGGCTGGCATGTCGTTGGCCCGGAGTGCCCGGTTCCGCGCTCTCCGTCGGAAGCTCTCGAATAGCCCGATGACGCTGACGGAGGTCACCGAGAACCTTTTCGGAAGCGATGCAAGAGCGGATCCGGTGGCGCGTGCCTCCGCAGTCGACATTGTCGATCTTGCCTCCCAGACCCGGTTCGACGGCCGCCGGTTATTGCCCCTTAGGTTACACCTGTTCCATCGCGGTCAGCCGGGGTTGTGGGCCTGCGTTGATCCCGCGTGTTCGGGACGGCCAAGAACTGCTTTGGACTGTGCCGAGTGGGCGTTCGGGCAGGTCCTGATCGAACAGGCCGAACGATGCCCCGCCTGCGGGAGTCCGACGTTCGAAATCGCCGCATGCACGGAGTGCAGCACCCCTGTGCTCCTCGCGGAGGAAACGGACATGGGCATCCTGCAATCTCGCCGACACCTCTCCGACGAAGACGAGTTTTCTCAGGACGTTGACGCGCCGGAGCCGGACCCGGATAGCGAAGAGGAAGCGTCCATCGCAGATGCCGCGACCGGGCATCCGTGCGTTCTGGCAGCCACTCTCTCTGGAGAGGCTGAGCATGTATGGGTTGAGCGACGGAGCGGTCGAATACTGGACATGACGGGGATTAGTGGGGAGACCGTGCCGGTGCATCTTCTCCGCAAGGAGAAGTGTCCCGGCTGTGGAGCGGTGCCGACAACCGGTCGCCCCGAGGTATTTCGTCGTACCCGTTTCGGTGCCCCCTTCTTGCTAGGAAACGTCATTCCGCAGCTGCTGGAGGCTGCGCCGCCGCGGCCGGAACCCGGATTGCCGGCGAACGGCCGACAACTGATTACCTTCACCGACAGTCGACAGGGAACTGCGCGCTTTGCGGCGCGGTTGCAACAGGATTCGGAGCGCAACTACGTTCGCAGCGCGCTCTACCACATGGTCCAGCACGACGAGCCCGCGGCAGCAGACGACGAGCGCAGACTGCGGGAGGAGATCGCGAGTCTTGAACCAATCGCAAAAGTCAACAGAACTATCGCCAACATTCTAGAAGAGAAGCTCCAAGAGCTTGAGCGCGTTCTGCGGCCTCCTGAAAAAGAGGTTGGATGGCTCGATGCTGTGAGACAGCTGGCCGACTCGCCAGAGATCGCAGAGTGGATGGGCGAGGTTTGGGAGGATCGCGACAGCCGCTACGCTGAACGAAACACGCTAGCCGAGATGCTGCTCCTGCGCGAGTTCGTGCGAAGGCCGCGCAATCAGAACAGTGCAGAAACGATGGGGCTCGTGGCATTGCGCTGGCCTGCGATCGATCGTCTGACCTCGGCCAATTTGCCATCTCCTTTCGCCGAAGCGGGGCTCACTACAGATGATTGGAGAGATTTTCTCTACATTCTGGTAACGTATCAGCTCCGTGCGAATACCGCGTTAGATATCGATCGCGATACCTTGAGGTGGATCGGTGTTCCCGGAAGAAGTCGCGCCTTTGCCGGCCCTGGCAGGCAAGACGATCGCACCCGCTACGTTCTCCCCTGGCCGAAAGCTTCACGAACAGGCCGATCGCGTCCTGTACACCTGCTCGCGAGGGCTTTGGACGTCGATCCGGCGTCGCCCGATGGAGCTGATCGTATAGACGCTTGCCTGGAAACTGCCTGGGCGCAGCTGCAGCCTCTGGGTATCAGCGACGCCAATGGGTTTCGGGTCTCGCTGCGCAAGGCACAGTTGGCAGCGGTGCAACAGGCGTGGATCTGTCCGGTAACGGGTCGAGTATTGGACCGGATCTTCGCTGGAATGACTCCGTACCAGCCGATCGGGGACCGGTGTCGACGACTGCCGCCAGAGCGGATCCGCATGCCGCAGTTCTTGCACGCTTGGGGTCGCCATCGCGACGCCGCGGAGTTCGAGCGCTCGGTCCGCGAATGGCTGGCTGAAGACGTACTTGTTCAGGAGGCACGAGCCCGCGGGGCGTGGACCAACCTTCATGATCGGATCGCCCTGTTCGCACCCTATTTCCGCGTGGCGGAGCATTCCGCGCAACAGTCAAGCACCTTGTTGCAGCGGTATGAGAAACGGTTCAAACAGGGGCTGGTCAACATTCTTAGCTGCTCGACCACAATGGAGATGGGCGTAGATATTGGCGGCATTTCGACCGTGGTCATGACGAATGTACCACCAGCGCCCGCCAACTATCGTCAGCGGGTCGGCCGCGCCGGCCGACGCGATGAGGGCCGGGCAATAGCTCTAACCTTCTGCCCCGACAATCCATTGGGATGGTCGGTATTCAGGCAACCCAAGAAATGGGCGTTTGAGCAATCGATCCGGCCGCCCTCGGTATCGCTTGACAGCCCCATCATCGTGCAGCGCCACGTCAACGCGTTGCTGTTGAGCAGATTTCTAAGGGATGAGGCCGGTGCCAACGGCGAAAACGCGCTGACGTTGTGCACCGGATGGTTCTTCGGCTCTCGGGCCCAAGACCGTGCACAGTCCCCTGCATCTCGCTTTGTTGCGTGGTGTGCGTCCGTGAGCGGCCTGCCGGAAGACGTTGAGGCAGATGTGGCAGCAGTGGTTGCTTCCAGCTGCCTTGAGGGACGGCTCGATCTGGGCACAGAGACGGCCGCACGGCTTGAAGCCACGATGCAAGAGTGGCTGCGTGAGCGGGACGGAATAGAAAAGGCTGCCGCCATGCTCAGCCCGCAGGATGGCGCCGCACAAAAGGCTCTGGAGCTTCAACGCAAGCGGCTCGACGGTGAGTATCTGCTCAAGGAGTTGTCTACCCGGGGCTTCCTGCCTGGCTATGGTTTCCCGACCGACGTCGTACCGATCGTTATCGACCCGCCAACAGCGGGACTGACCGACTTCCGGGACGACAACCGGTTCCAGGTCAGAGAGTATCCTTCCCGACAGCTGGAGCTTGCAATCCGAGACTACGCACCCGGTTCGGAAATTGTGCTCGATGGGCTCGTCTATCGGTCAGCCGGAGTGACCTTGAACTGGCAGCGACCTGCTGGCGCCCCCGATGTGCGAGAAATTCAGGCACTACGATACGCATGGCGTTGTCAGACCTGCGGTATGACCGATACATGCTTCGGCCTTCCGGAGCTCTGCTCCGTATGCGGGAGCGATGAGATCGAAAAGCGCCCGTACCTGCGCCCCGCGGGATTCGCGACGGACATTCGCGAGAAGCCGCACACCGACATCAGTCGCGTCAGCTTCGTTCCGCCCGCAAAACCCTGGATCTCAGCCCGGCGAGGAGTGTGGACCAGTCTCGCGGACGCCGATCTGGGCCGATTTCGTACCACCCGCGACGGTCATGTCTTCCATCATACCGGCGGTTCATCGGGACATGGCTTCGCGCTTTGTCTCGAATGCGGCCGCGCAGGCGAGGAGGATGTGAAAGAGGGAACCGCGTCTCCGTTGCCTTCGTCACTCCGCGACCACCGACCGTTGCGGGGCGCGCGACGCGGGGCGGATGGCATCTGCGCGGGCGTGGGAAGCCCCTTCGCCATTCGACGGCACCTCAGGCTGGGGCACGACATCCACACTGATGTTTTTGAGCTGCAGCTGTTCTCGCTCAAGGACGACCGGGTCGCGCTGTCGCTCGTCATCGCACTACGGGAGGCCCTCGCCCGCCAGCTCGGCATCGAGCCGCAGGAAATGGGCTGGTCGACCGTTCGCTCTACCGATCCCGGTGGAAATGTTTGTCAGTCCGTGATGCTATACGATCGCGCAGCCGGAGGTGCTGGCTTTGTTGGACAAGCAGTCGAGGACCTCCCTGGAATGTTCCAGCTGGCGGCGGAGATTCTGGACTGCCGAAACCCCAACTGCACGACCGGATGTCCCGCGTGCATCCTGAACAGCGATAGCCAGTACAGGCCGGATCAGCTCGATCGTCAGGCAGCATTGAAATTCGCCCGCGCCGAGGTGCTCACCCGACTTGCACTGCCGGAAGAGCGACGATACTTGGGCAGCGACTCCCGCGCAGAAGTTCGCCCTCTGACCGAGGCTATCGACCGCATTCTGCAGGCATCGGGCGGCGGATCGCTTACGGTGTGGCTGGATGCGCCGCCAATTCAATGGGATCTGACCGCCTGGAATGCGCGTCCGCTACTCGAGAAGTGGGGCGCTCGCCACTGCAAACCACGCATTGCCCTCATGGGAGCGACGCTGTCGCTGCTCACTCCGGAGCAGCGTTATGAGCTTGCCCGTGTTGTGGAGCGCTGTCGCGGTGAACTGGTCACGGTGGAAGAACTCCCCCGTTGCGGAAATGGCTGGCGAGTGGCCGATGTTCATCCCCCCCGCGGTCCCGCGCGATGCTGGATCGCAGACGAGCGCACGGTGCTTGTCCCGGATGAGAACTGGGGTAGTCCCAGTGGAGCGCCGTTGGTGACGGGACGGGCCCTTCCAATGCCGGCCGTTATCCCGGAGGATCCTCGTCGATTTGCGGAAGACCTTCTCCAGTTTGTGTTGCCCATCGAGATTACCCGCGAACTTGACGGCCCGATCGAGGGCTTTGGGCGCCGGTTCTGGGAGCGCCTGTTCAGGGCGAGACCTGATGCTGGTCAGCTGGTGCATGCCGGAGAACCCATTGCAACGGTGATGTACGAAGATCGATACGTGCGGTCGCCGTTGATGGTGCGATTGCTTGCAGAGGTCCTCCGCCCACTATCCTCCATGGGTGGTGGGTCTGCTATCAGGCTCGTTGTGCGAACGGCACCGCCGGAAGAGAGGGAGGGAACACCTGCCCTCCTGCGGCACGATTGGCGAGATCAGACGGCCAGGGACTTCGTTCTCGAAACTCTGTTGAGAAACCTTGGCTTCTCTGCATCACTTGATGTGCAATCACGTAATCAGTTGCCGCACCGCCGCACGCTCAATATTGAGTGGAGCAACGGCAGTAAACTGTCGATCGGTCTCGACCAAGGCCTAGGGTATTGGACTCCGCTGCGTCCAGTGCCGTTTCCTTTCACCGCGGCCATGGAGGACCAGGCAGCTACTCTTTCCGGGATCGCAGTTGACGTTTCGGGTACCAAGGGCAGTTCAACGGTCATCTATCTCCCTTCGCTAGCCCGAGTGGCAGAATCTTGAATGAGCCTGTTCGAGCAGGGTTGGAGCCTGCGCATCGCGACGACCTGAGAGAGCAGGTCACCGTGTCACACCGCTCTCTCCGTTTAGTGTCTCGTTAGCGCCCTTGGGTCGGGAGAAGCTCTCGATCGGGCCGTGCAGGTGGCGCCAAGCCGTGATAGGGAGACGAAGAAGTAGTTGAAGCTATGGAAGCGCAGCGCGATCTGCGGCGGCCACGTCTCGACGGCCAGCGGGTTGGGCGACAGCAGCGCGCAGGTCGGCAGGGCCGCGTCGAGCAGCACCACCGCCGCCGCGATCGCCGCCCTGCGCCAGAGGCCGTGGCGCCGCAGCAGCAGCGGCACCCCACCAAGCACGACGAAGAGGGCAATGAGGCCGAGGTAGTACAGAACCCGTGTCTCGGGGATGCTGTGGACCAGCCACCCCGCGATCGTCAGCAGGGCGACGAGACGCAGCCGGAAGGCGAAGCGAAGGCCGGCAAATTCCTCGCGCGCAAAGGCCGTCCGCAGCGGATCGCCTTCCGCAGCCCGGGTCATCCACATGGTCGTCCACCCTGTGCGATCGGCAGCCGTCGTCATGCTGCGTGGGGCGGATCACGGGATGCTCAAGATCCGGGCCATCGGCGGGACGGAACAGGGCGGACCCGCATCCGCCGATGCGCGTCACCCTTGGTGGGCGCATTTCCTGGCCGAAGTCGCGGAAGGAGGGGCTGGCCCAGATCCATCGAGTGCGATCACCACCCGCAGTTCGCTCCCCTCTCGGGCCCGCGCGAGGGGCCCGGAACCCGTCCGCGGGCTATGCCGGCTGCGGTCCGGCGTCGGAAGCTGACCAGAAGCCGCGCAGCGCCTCGATGAGGGCGCAGTAGGTCTCGAACCGGCGCGCATAATGCGCGGCCATTGCCGGATCGGGCAGATGGCTGCGCAGCGCCGGCGTCATCCGTGCAATGCCCTCCTCGAAATCGGAAAGCAGCCCGATTCCGACACCCGCGCCGATCGCGGCGCCGAGCGCACCCGTCTCGCCCGTCTCCGCGGCCGCAATCGGAATGCCGAGAACGTCGGCAAACATCTGCGGCCACAGCGGGCTGCGCGCCCCGCCGCCCGCCAGCGCCGCCCTCTCGATCGCAAGCCCCGCCCCGCGCAGCCGGTCGATGTGGCGGCGATGCTCGAACACGACGCCCTCGTGCAGCGCGCGCAGCAGATGCCCCTCGCGGTGCCAGCCGGCGACGCCGTGGAAGCCGGCGCGGCTGGTCGCACAGTCGCGCGCCCCGTACAGGAAGGGGAGGAACAGCGGGTCGTCGGCCGCCGGCCGGATGCCCTCCATCCGGGCCGCAACCCGGGCGAAGGGGTCACCCTGTCGCCCGTCGCGCGCGATCAGCTCGCGGACGTACCATTCCAGGTTGGCGGCCGAGGTGGCGCTGGACTCGATGGTCACGAAGCGGCCCGGGCCGAAGGTGGAGACCATGAACACCCGCTCGTCGGTGACCGGCGCCGCCGAGAATACCTGGTTGATGCTCCAGCTCCCGGCGATGATCGACGCTTCGCCCGGGCGCACCACGCCGGAGCCGATCGCGCTCGCGATCACGTCGAAGAAGCCGGCGACGACCGGGGTCCCCGCGGCGAGGCCAGTCTCTGCGGCCGCCCGCGGCGTCACCCGACCCACCACCTCCGTTGGCGCCGCCAGCGGCGGCAGCAGGTGGCGGTCTCCGGCAAGGCCCCAGAGCGCGACCAGCCCGTCGTCGTAGACGCCTTCCGGCAGACGAAGCAGCCCGCAGCCGGACATGTCCGACAGGTCGGAAAAGCGCTCGCCGGTGA
>ERZ777003.3520-NODE-3520-length-15027-cov-13.163305_pt1 | contig 15027 bp, 13 predicted proteins | sample MGYA00374956_ERZ777003 | MGnify/ENA primary metagenome ERZ777003 (study PRJEB29302, sample SAMN06268252) | bioreactor metagenome | isolation source: Joint BioEnergy Institute, California, USA | place: USA:Joint BioEnergy Institute, California, USA | collected... | reverse complement strand
TCAATCTCTTTGGTGAACAGACCCTTCGCTCCCACTTTGGCCAGCGGAACATCCTGAATTTTGTCGCCCGTGGTGCGAATGATCTCTATGCGACAGCTTTCGCCCAGCGCCTCGAGCCGGTCCTTGACCCACCGCGCCTGCCATAGCGCCAGCGCCGAGCCTCGCGATCCAATTACAAGCATTCTGACTCCCCTCACCTGCCCCGAGGCCGAGCCCTAGTTCTCGCCCAGGCGAAATACCTTGCGGATTACGTCGATAACGTGCAATCCGTCGGGATCGCCTGCGTGGCGGCGCAGTTCCGCAATCGGGCCGTGGGCGATCTTGTTAATGATGCCTCGGGTTAATGCCGTCAGAGCCTCTTCCTGTTGAGGAGTCAGCGGCCCGAGCTTGCTGCGGACCCGCTCAAGTTCTGCCAGCCGGATCTGCTCGAGCTGCTCCTGAAGGCTGACGATCGTTGGCACAACGTGCCGCGCCCTCAGGCGATGCATCAGCCGCTCCACTTCCTCGTCAATGATCTCCTCTGCCTGCTCCGCTTCCTTCAGGCGCCCTCGCAGATTCGCGGCGACCACTTCCTGCAGGTCGTCGATGTCATAAAGGAACACGTTGTCCAGCCGGTTCACTTCCGGATCAATGTTCCGCGGAACGGCAATATCGATGAGGAAAACGGGCCTGTTGCGCCTTGCCTCGATGACCTTTCGAACCTGATCCCGCGTGAGGATATAGTGCGGCGCGCCGGTGGAGGTGATGACAATATCGACCTCGGGCAGCGAATCCAGGAAACGATCGTAGGGTACGACCTTCCCGTCGAACAGCTTCGCCATCTCAAGGGCTCGTTCCGGAGTGCGGTTTGTCACGAGGATCTGGCAGCAGCCGGAACGCCGCAGGTGGCGGGCAGCCAGCTCTGACATCTTGCCCGCGCCCACAATCATGACTCGCTTCGATGACAGCGAGCCGAAGATTTCACGCGCAAGCTCAACGGCAGCAAAGCTGACCGAAACGGCGCTCTTTCCAATCTCGGTCTCCGTCCGGACACGCTTCGCCACGCTAAATGCGCGGGTCAGGACAGCCTCCAGAAACCCGCTCAACGCCCCGCACTCCTTGGCGGCGGCGTACGCCTCCTTGAGCTGACCCAGAATCTGGGGCTCGCCAACTACCATAGAATCCAGGCTGGCCGCCACACGAAAGAGGTGGCGGATCGCCTCCCGGTCCTCGTAGCAATACAGGTAGGGCTTGACGAACTCGGGCTCCACCTGCCGTGCTTCTTTCAAAAACCAGTGAACGAGGGACCGGGGATCGGAGCTTTCCTCCGAGGCGACGACGATCTCCACCCGGTTGCAAGTGGACAGGATCAAACCTTCCAGGAAGCCAGCATACCGTTTGAGCCTTTCCAGTGCGTCCGACAGGGCTGCTTCAGGGAAAGCGAGGCGCTCGCGCACTTCGACCGGTGCACTCTTGTGATTCACGCCCGCCAGCAACAGCTTCATCTTGTCAACAAGGAACGAAGTCCGAGGTGAGTCGCCCACGTCAAAGCCAGACAACCCAAAACCGTGACGACCATAAGAGCGGCCTTGCGGCCGCGCAATCCGGTACTCATCCGGAGGAAGACCATCACCAGGTATGAGCCCCAGGTTAACAGAGAAATGGTAATCTTCGCCTCGCCGATCCAGCGCGTACCCGATTCAACAAAGGCCCATGTGATCCCCGCGATGACTGACAACGTAATGAGCACAAAACCCAGATTCATCGACGCCGTGACCATGTTATCCAACGTCGCAAGCGGAGGGAGACGGTCAAAAAGAACAGCCCTTGGACGCTTGCTCTTCAGGTGCTTCTCCTGGATCAGGTAAAAGACTGAGGCAACGGCGGTGAACAGGAGCGCTGCGTACCCGGACAGCACAAGGAGCACATGTAACAGTAGCCAGGCATCGCGCAGCTGCGAGCTGCTCCAGGGAGCAACCGGCATCGACATGCTCCCTACAAGGGTCATCAGAAACACCAGCGGGAACAGAAACACGCCGAGGCCCGTGAACTCATAGCGCCAGTAGATGAACAGAAAAAGCGCGGCGATGAGGAACCCGCAAAGGGAAATCGACTCAAAAAAGTTATTTACGGGCAGGTGACCGAGGCCGTAGGTCAGCTCGACCAGAGAGACAAAGTGCAGCACCACCCCGACGACAAACGCCGCCAGGGCCGCCCGGAAGATTTGTATCCGCCTGCTGAGAACCGTGAGGATCGCATGCAGGAGACCGACTGCGTACAGCGCCGCCGCGACTCGCAGCCAGAAAACGCTCATTTCATGCATCAAGTGCTTTCAACGTTTCAGTATACCGTGGCGGGGGAAAGACTTAGCGGAGTCGGCACCGATGGCGCCGCCGGATTTTCCGAAATCCGCCGACAATGAAAGTATGAACGTCTCTCTGCTCCACAAGAATGCAGTCGTCACCGGAGGTACGCGAGGAATCGGGTTCGCGATCGCAGAAGCTCTGCTCCAGGCTGGCGCATCGGTCGCCATTTGCGGCCGTTCTGCGGCCGACGTCGATCGCGCTGTGAAAGAACTTGCTCCTTTTGCCAGCCAGGGCAATAAAGTCGTGGGCCGGTCCGCCGATGTTACGAGCCGGGAGCAGGTTTCGGAATTCTTTCAGTTTGTCGACGCCAGCCTCGATCACTTAGATATTTTGATTAACAACGCCGGTGTAGGCGTGTTCGCAAATATCGCGGAGCTTACGCCGGAGCAATGGAAACAGGTTATCGATACGAATCTGAACGGCGTTTACTTTTGTAGCCGGGAAGCAATACCGAGATTTCGGAATCGCGGAGGCGGCTTTATCATCAACATCAGCAGCCTGGCTGGGAAAAACGCGTTCAGCGGCGGGACTGCCTACAACGCTTCCAAATTCGCCCTAAACGGTTTCTCCGAAGCAATGATGCTGGATGTGCGCTACGACAATATCCGTGTTTCCACCATCATGCCGGGAAGCGTTGCTACGAACTTTGGCAGCGGAGGCGCGGCTGACTGGAAAATAGCCCCGGAGGACATTGCCGATGTTGTTCTCATGGTGCTTTCGATGCCGGAACGCACTCTCATCAGTAGCGTTGAGATCCGTCCTTCAAAACCCAAGAAGTGACCAATGAGCAAGTAGGAGGTGATCAGGATGACGCCCCGGCGGGATGGCACACGGATTGCAGCCAGACGAAGAGAGAGGCCGCGATTGAAAGGGGAAGTCAAGCATATGGTCAGGCTGAACCAACCATTGGATCCGACCAAGACGGGCCGCGAAGCCGAGGCGTTAGAGTCCAACCTTCGCAAACTCATTGTTGGGCAGGACGAGGCAATCCAGCAGATTGTAAATATCTACCAGATGCATCTGACTGGAATGTCTGCCCCGGGCCGGCCAGTTGGAAATTTTTTATTCCTGGGGCCCACTGGATCCGGTAAAACCCGCATCGTCGAAGCTGCTGCAGAAAGCCTGGTGGGTACTTCGCGCGCCGTCATCAAACTCGATTGCGCAGAGTTCCAGCATAGCCACGAAATCGCAAAACTTATCGGGTCTCCCCCTGGCTATCTGGGACACCGGGAGACGCATCCGCTGCTGAGCCAGGAAGTGGTCAACCAATATCACACCGAGAAGGTGAAACTGAGCTTTATCCTCTTCGACGAGATTGAAAAGGCAAGCGATGCTCTCTGGAACCTGCTGCTCGGTATTCTTGATAAGGCGACGCTTACGCTGGGCGATAACCGCAAAGTAGATTTCTCCCGCGCCCTGATCTTTATGACGAGTAATTTGGGCGCGACCGAAATGAGTTCCCTGATGACACCCAAGCTGGGGTTCGACGCGTGCCAGCAACCTCGTTCCGCAGCAGTCGCCGCTGTTCTCGACGAGAAAATGACGAATAAGATCACTCGCAGCGGTATCGAAGCGGCGCGCCGGAAGTTCACCCCCGAGTTTATGAACAGGCTCGACAAGATCGTTGTTTTCAAGCCACTCGGCGATAGTGAACTGAAAAAAATACTCGACATCGAGTTGAACATGGTGCAGCAGAGGATTTTTACGTCTTCGCCGGAACGGTCCTTTGTATTCACGGCTACGGAAGCGGCAAAGAGCTATTTGCTTCGTGAGGGAACCGACCAGCGGTATGGCGCCCGCCATCTAAAACGAGCGATTGAGCGCTTGCTGGTGCAGCCAATGTCCAACCTGATCGCGACCGACCAGGTGCGGTGCGGAGATCTGATTCGCGTGGACTTCGATCCTCAAACCGAGTCGATGTGCTTCATGAAGGAGGCAGAAGGAATCCCGACGCACGCAATGGCCGAAATGGTGGACAGCTCGATTGCATTACCCGCCGGCGCCTTCTCTCAAGGTGCAGTCTTTGAAATGAACCGCTCTCAAAACGCCCGCTCTTCCAAGCGCAGCTAGCAATCCTAAACAGATCGGGACGGGCCCTCGCTGGGGCCCGTCTCATACTTTTAGGCAGCGCACTCGCCGCGCCCGAGCTGCAGCGAGAACGGAACGTCATCGCCCCAGTCCATGTACATTTCGGGCGCGAGCTCTGCCGGCTTCGCCAGATCGCTCAGCATCGACCGGAAGAACTCAACCTTGAAGCGGAGCACGTAATCGCGGAAGGACTCACCCTCGATCGTATTGGCAATATAGTGATCCAAGACGCGCTTGAGGGCAACTGGCGCCAGGCGCGCGGGTATGCTCTGGACGGCCAGGCCGAATCGCATGATTCCCTCCGAATCGTACCCGCCGCCGAGCAGCATCTGGTAGTACGGGACTTCGCGCCCTTCGATCTTGCGCGCGTTTCCGTAGAACCCAATGTCACCGGTCCAGTGCTGCCCGCAGGCATTCGGGCAGCCGCTCGCCCGGATCTTCAAACGGCGGACAAGCGGGCTCGGGTGGTTGCGCACGGTATCAGCCAGTGCCGCCCCGAGATTCATCGTTTTGGTGAGGGCCAGATTGCAGGTCCAGGCGCCAGGGCACGTGACGACATCATCGATGGCGCCCGGTCCCGGATCTGCCAGGTCGATTTGCTTCAGGGCGCTGTAGACTCGCTTCAGCTGTGTAATCGGCACCCATCCGATCACGACGTTCTGCTCAACTGTAAATCGCAGCAGACCGTCCCCGGCCGCGTCCGTAATGAAAGCAAGCCCGCGCATCTGCGCGGAGGTCAGGTTCCCCTGCGGAACCTTTACCGTGACCGCGGCATACCCAGCCTGTTTCTGCTCGGTGACATTGGTTTCGAGCCAGCGGTCGAACTCGGCATCGACCGTGTTGAGGACAGGCAGAGAGGAGCCATCGCCAAGAGGCCTCGGGCGTGACTGGAAGCCGCCAAAGCCTTCCGGAACTTCCTCGGGCCACGGAATGCCGCCTTCCTCCCGAATGATCCGGTACTCCTTCTCGATCGCTTCCTTCAGCCAGTCGAAGCCGCGCTCCCGAAGCACAAACTTCAAGCGCGCCTTGTTCTTGTTTTGACGATTCCCATACTTGTTGAAGACCCGGATGACCGCTTCGACCTTCCCGATCAGCTCCTCCTCGGGGAGAAACTCCTCGAGAACGCGGGCCTCGGTAGGAAGCGGTCCGAGTCCGCCGGCGATCACCATTCGGAACCCCCGGCGCCCGTCTCGAATCATCGCCCGCAAACCGACATCGTTAATGGAGGTCTCCATGCAATCGTCCTTGCAGCCGGAGAGGGAGATCTTGAACTTGCGCGGGAGATTGTCCGTAAGCTCCTTATGCAGGAATGCGAAAGCGAGCTTCCGGGCATAGGGGCGCACGTCGAACGGCTCGTCAGGGCTGATGCCAGCGTGCGGACAGGCCGTGATGTTGCGAACGGTGTTGTAACAAGCCTCCCGGGTCGTGAGACGAACATCCGCGAGAAGGTGTAGCAGATCCGGAACGCGCCGCAGGGGAACAAAGTGATACTGGACGTTCTGCCTGGTCGTCAGATGGCCGCGACCGCCGCCGAACTCGTCAGCGATCCGCGCAAGCTGCCGCATCTGATCGGACGTTACCGCGCCGCCGGGCACCTTGGTTCGCACCATGTGCACGCCGCTCTGACGCTGTCCGTAGATTCCGCGCCTCAACCGCGTCGCCCGAAACTGGTCATCGGTCAGCCTGCCCGCCAAATACTCCTCGGCTTGCTGGCGGAAGAACTCGATGTCCTCGCGAACAATGCGGTCGTACTCGAGCTCGACGGCTTCCAGATCTATCGCAGCACCTTCACTCATGGCATTCTCCCTAATCTCTATAGAGAATACAGTATTGCACGCCGACTAGCAAGTCCGAGTATTCGTAAACGCATCCCGGCTATCCAAGCGAGCCCGGCGTTTTAAGAAGGACCGGTCTCAACCTGCGGCGGACCGGCTCCTGCCTGGCGGATCCGGATTGGGCGACTGGCCTCCTTGCAATCAGGCAGCGGCTGCACGGAATAGTAGTTGAGCCCGTAGCGCCAATTGCGGTGGACGGAATCGACGCAGGTTTCGGAGGCGCGTCCGGATACTTCGCGCCAAAGCGATCTGGCTGAAACCAGTGCCTCCATCGCAGGGTAGGCACGGACCTTGAGGTAAACCACGCCGATGGTGGCCAGGATCGCCAGAAGGGCCACGGCAGGCTTCGTATCGAGCCGGCGGACAAGCAGTGCCACGCCGGCAATCGGAAGCGCGGGCAGGACGGCGCTCCAATCCGTCCCCGCTCGCATCAGCCCGGATTGCAAAGCTCGTGGCAGGACGTCCGCAATGACGGGCAGCACCACCAGCAGGACGGCAACGACGGAAAGCAGCGTCCGCGCCTGCTTGCCGTGTTGCAGCCCGACGCCGATCAGCACGGCGATCGCAGGCAGCAGTGGCAAGAGATAACCCGGAAGCTTGTTCGTGGACGCGGAAAAGAAGGCGAAGCCAAAGGCGGCGACGGCCAGCAGGAATCGGAGGCGGATATCGCGGAAGGGGCGAATCGTAGCGAGCAGCGGCGTCCAAGGGAAGAGTCCGCCGGCGAGGACCGGCAGGTAGAACCACCATGGCCGCTGGTGGAGTAGCTCTTCGGTCGCAAACCTTCCGAAATGATGCCGTACAAAGAATTCATCCACAAAACCGCGACCGTGGTGCAGAATCATTAGGCCGTACCAGGGCAGCGCAACAGAGAAGGCCGTCATGCCAATCCGCGGGAAGTCCCGCCAGCGCTTGCGGCCGAACCACAGCAGCGGAGCCGCCAGCACCAAAGGAACCAATCCTTTGGCGAGGATCGCCAAGCCAAAGAAAAAGCCCGCCAGCGGCAGCAAACGCTTATCGCCGCATTGCAGCCACGGCAGGCACAACAGCATTGCAGTCGAAAACGTGACAGCGAGGGGAAGGTCCGTTACACCCACCTGACTGTAGGCGAGCCAGCCTGCCGACGTCGAAAGAATCGCGGCGGCAGTGAAGGCAACGGTGGGGTCAAACTGCCGCCGGAGCCAAAGCAAGAAGAAGAGCAGAAAGGCGACGCTCGAAAGGGCCACCGGCACTCGCGGAGCTAGATCGTCTCCGAGGCCGGCCAGTTGCGCCGCGGCAACCATCCAATAGAGGAGCGCGGGCTTCTCAAACCATTCCTCTCCCCATAGGCGAGGCGTGATCCAGTCTCCGGACACCGCCATTTCGCGGCCGATCGAGGCATACCTCGGCTCATCGGGACCGAGGACGCCGACGTCCCCAAGACCGAAGAAAAAAAGCAGGTAAGCGACGACGATAGCGGCCGGCCAAAACCGGATTCCGGAGGACACGTTCCAAGTATAATGTTCGCAATGCGTGCGATGGTTCTATGCGCCGGGTTTCTGCTGTGCCATGCGGCGAATGCGGATATCTCCCACTGCGCATGCAACCCGGCTCAGATAGAGACGATGCAGCTCCGAGAGTGCAGCCTGTGCATGGAAGCGGAGAAGCATCCGGAGGACATTGAGGTCTTTTTCCTAAAGGACATCAATCCTCGGAAGCCGAACCGGTGGCTGGCTTTGCCAAGAGTGCATGGCCCGGGCGGCCACCACCTGCGCGACCTGACTCCAAAGCAACGGACGGCGCTCTGGACGGCGGCAATTCGGAAAGCGCAGGAACTGTGGGGTGACGAATGGGGTCTGGCTTATAATGCCGATACCGCCCGGACCCAATGCCACACCCACATTCATATCGGCAAACTGCTCAAGGGGTTGGCGCCAGGCAAGACAATGATCGTAGATGGACCCGCCGACATACCTCCCCTCGACGGCATCTGGGTCCACCCGCACGGTAAGAAGCTGATGGTCCACTACGGCGAGCGAATCACGGAGACAGCACTGCTGCGATGAGTTTAGTTGACATTTCTAAATTACCCACCGCGGAGAACTCCGCGATTCACTTGCATCCAAGCGACAATGTCGCCGTGGCGCGCGTGCCGCTTCAGCCGAATCAGCCGCTCAAAGTCGACGGTGTATCCCTCACCGTCCTCGAGCCCGTGCCTGCCGGACACAAGGTTGCCTTCAAACCGATCGAGGCCGGAGAGCGCGTCTATCGTTACGGCCAAGCCATTGGCAGGGCGCGTCAACGGATTGATGCCGGCCGGCATGTCCACACGCACAACGTCGCGTTTGAAGACGCGCCTCCCGAGTACATTCTTCCGGATAAGGAAATTCCCTTCCCCGAGCCACCGCGCGACATGCCGACATTTCTCGGCTACCCGCGTGAAGACGGCCGTGTCGGCACACGCAACTACATCGCGGTCGTTGCCGCAAGCAACTGCGCCGCGCACACGGCCGAATTGATCGCCAACAGTTATTGCGCGGAAGAACTGCCGCCGAACGTCGACGGCGTCGTCGCCTTCCCCCACGGCGAGGGATGCGGACACACCATTGGTCCGGATACTGCCCAGCTCCAGCGGACGCTTTCAGGCGTTTTGAATCATCCGAACGTCGCCGCCGCTGTCATTTTAGGGCTGGGCTGCGAGGTGAACCAGATCGATCACTACCTTGGCAAGGGTGCTCCGCGGACGGACCGGCTGGTAGGAATGACGGTCCAGCAGAGCGGGGGCACGCGCGCGACGGTTGAGGCGGCGAGGCGCGAAATCTCCAGAATGCTGGAGCGGGCGTCGGCAGAGAAGCGCGTCGAGACACCTGCTTCGAAAATCTGCCTCGGCCTCAATTGCGGCGGCTCCGACTCCTTCTCCGGCATCACCGCGAACCCCGCTCTCGGCGTCTGCTCCGACATGCTTGCCGCTCTCGGCGCCTCCGCGGTCCTTGCAGAAACCCCTGAATGCTTTGGAGCTGAGCATCTGCTCGTCCAGCGCGCGCGGAACCGGCAGGTAGCGGAGAAGTTCCTCAGTTTCATCACTGGGTACAAGGCGTACCTGAGCCGCTTCGGCGGGAGCTTCGACGACAACCCCTCGCCAGGGAACAAAGAAGGCGGCCTTACAAACATCCTGGAGAAGTCACTCGGCGCGGCTGCCAAGGCCGGGACGTCTCCGATGACCGATGCCCTCGACTACGCGGAACGGATCACAACCCCAGGCTTCAACTTCATGAACACGCCCGGCTATGATCCGGTTTCGCTAACGGGGCTCGCGGCAGGAGGCGTCAATGTGATTGTCTTCACCACGGGGCGCGGCAGCGCCATCGGTTTTCCCACGGTTCCCGTCATTAAAGTCGCCACCAACAGCAACACCTACAGGCGTATGCGGGACAACATGGACATCAACGCCGGCCGAATCGCCGATGGAGAGGCTACGGTGGAACAGATCGGGCGGGAAATTTTTGATTTTCTCCTCCGGGTGGCATCGGGTGAGAAGACATGCAGCGAACGCCTGGGCCACAAGGAGTTCGTACCATGGCGGATCGGCCCGGTCCTCTAGGCTTCGCCAAAGCTTGTCTTCATTCCAACTCCGCAAAGCATCTACAGTCTGGGGCCTGTAAAGAGGCCCTTGCGGCGCCCTTTCGAGGCGCGGCACTGCGTGAGAGGAGGTCGCGATGCTGTATCGCGATCGGCGGCAGGCCGGGAGAATTCTGGCGACGTACCTGAAGGATCACGCGAACCGCGAGAACGTTCTTGTCCTGGGGCTCCCTCGCGGCGGCGTTCCCGTCGCATTTGAAGTCGCGCAACAGCTCCACGCTCCGCTCGACGTTTTTGTCGTTCGAAAATTAGGCGTGCCCGGCCAGGAGGAACTGGCGATGGGAGCGATTGCCAGCGGCGGCGTCCGCGTGCTGAATGAGAACGTGGTGCGCGCCCTGGGGATTTCGCCAGAAGCAATTGACGCCGCTGCCTCGCGCGAACAGCAGGAACTCGAGCGGCGCGAGCGGTTGTACCGCGACAACCGGCCAGCGCCAGTCATCCAGGGCCGTGACGTAATTCTCGTCGATGACGGCCTTGCCACAGGCGCCTCGATGCACGCCGCCGTCTCGGCTCTGCGCGCCCTTGGCCCGGAACGGATCACGGTCGCCGTCCCGGTGGGCGCCGTCGATTCCTGCGAAGACCTGCGCAAGTACGCCGACGCGGTGATCTGCGCGAACACGCCTGAACCCTTCTATTCCGTCGGCGCCTGGTACGACGATTTCAGCCAAACCACGGACGAAGAGGTTCGCGAACTCCTCCGGAGGGCAGTAGAGCCTGCGAATGTACCATGAGAACAGTTGAATCCACCATCGAACGGCTAGTGCGGATCGAGGCGGGGGAGGCGGTCCTTCAAGCCGATCTTGCTACACCTTCCGATGCGACCGGTCTGGTGATCTTCGCGCACGGCAGCGGGAGTGGGCGTTTCAGCCCCCGGAACCGCCACGTAGCGGGACGCCTCCGCGAATCGGGCATGGCGACGCTCCTGCTCGATCTGCTGACGGAATCGGAAGAGCGCGTAGACGCATATACGGCGCACCTCCGATTCGACATTCCATTGCTTGCGACGAGACTGATTGCCGCTACGGACTGGGCAAAGCAGCAAAAAGAGATACAGTCCTTGCCAATCGGATACTTTGGGGCGAGCACCGGCGCGGCAGCAGCGCTCATTGCCGCCGCGGAACGCCCCCGGGAAGTGCGCGCAGTGGTTTCACGAGGCGGGCGGCCGGATCTGGCCGCAGGCGCATTAGAAAACGTCCAGGCCGCGACGCTGCTGATTGTGGGAGGGCGCGACACGCAAGTGCTCGAGCTGAATCGACAGGCGTACGACAGGATGCGCACCCCCCGGAAGCTCGAGATCGTCGAAGGCGCCACTCACTTATTCGAGGAACCCGGCGCGCTCGAAGAGGTGGCCCGGCTGGCTGCGGAATGGTTCAAGCAGCACTTGAACTCTCCGGCGTAAGGTTTCATCCCGTAAGAGATCACACTGCAAGATACAATAAAGCATATGCGTCGTCTCTCCCTTGGCCTTCCCCTCGTGCTCTGTCTGGGCATGGTGGCCCTCCTCGCCCAGAAGAAGACAGCCGCTCCTCAAAATCCGGCCCCAGGCGCGTCTCAAGCAGCACCTGCCGCAAAGAGCGCATTGGACAAAGCGACTCTCGAAGCATATGTGAGGCACCTGTTCCTCTGGGGTCCGCAAATTAATGTTGCTGTGGGCGACCCAAAGCCGGCGCCGCTTCCCGGCTTCTATGAGATCACTGTGACTGCTACAGCCGGTGCAGCCTCTCAGCAGGAAACTCTCTACGTGACGAAGGATGGTCAGAAGGTCGTGCGCGGAAACGTGTACGATATCGCCTCCAATCCCTTCCAACCGGAAATCGACAAACTGAAGACTGAGATGCAGCCGAGCTTTGGCGCTCCGGGCGCTCCGGTCGTCATCGCCGTCTTCAGCGACTTTCAATGCAGTTACTGCAAGCAGGAGGCAAAGGTTCTCCGCGAGAACCTGAAGGCGACCTTCCCCAACGAAGTGAGGGTTTACTTCAAGGACTTCCCGATTGATCAGATTCACCCCTGGGCTCGTCCCGCGGCCATCGCCGGACGCTGTATCTTCCGCCAGAATCCGGTCAGCTTCTGGGATTACCACGACTGGATTTTCGAGAAGCAGGAAGAGATTACCCCCGACAACCTGAAAAGCAAAGTCCTCGAATTTGCGAAGCAGAAGAATCTCGACGACTTCATGCTGGGGCAGTGCATGGATTCGAAGGCGACAGAAGCGGACATCAATCAGTCGATTGCCGAAGGACGAGGGCTTCGAGTGGATTCGACGCCCACTTTATTTATCAATGGCCGTAAGATTCCGGGATCGATCGGCTGGCCCCAGCTTCGCCGGATCGTCGAGATGGAGCTCGACTACCAGAAGCAGCACGCCAATGCGGGTGAGAAATGCTGCGAGCTTAAACTGCCAACGCCTTTCAGTAATTAGCCTGCCTGTTAAAGGCCCGATAGGACAGAAGCACCTCCATGCGTTGCAAGCGTTCCCAACTTAAATTCCTTGTCCCGCTATGCCTGATCCTGGCCAGCTCGCTTGCCGGCGCAGGAATTGATCCGGACAGATACGTCGAACACGTCAAGTACCTGGCTTCCGACGAGCTCAAAGGACGCGGCACGGGAACGCCGGGTCTGGAAAAGGCGGCAGCATATATTGCGGAGCAATTTCGCAAAGCGGGATTGCAGCCCGCGGGCGGGAAGGGTTACCTGCAACCTTTTCCCGTCACTACCGACGCTCGCCTGGGCGCCAAGAACCGCTTGGTGATTACGGAGGGCAGCCGGTCCCGTCAGCTTAAGCTCAACGAGGATTTCGTTCCGTTTAACTTTTCCGCCAGCCGCACCGTCTCCGGCCAACTGGTTTTCGCCGGCTACGGGATCACCGCTCCAGAGTATAACTACGACGACTACGCGGGCATCGACGTCAAAGACAAAATCGTGATCCTGCTGCGGCACGAACCGCAGGAGTTCGACGAAAACAGTGTCTTTGCGGGAAAAGCCTACACGCAGCATGCGCAGTTCGAGGCAAAGGGAGTCAACGCGAAGATGCATGGAGCCCGGGCTGTAATCTTCGTCAATGACCAGCCCACTCATCGCGGCGACTCAGATTCTCTCGATAAATTTGTGAAACATGTCGGACCTGCCAGTCCGGGCATTCCCTTTGTTCAAGTCAAAGTGGAGACCGTAGCGGGATGGCTCTCCAAATCAGGGTACGACCTGCGCGACATTGTCGAATCGATCGACAAGGACTTGAAGCCGCGATCCTTCCCCCTGCCAGACGACCTCCGGGTGGATCTCACGGTAGACGTCAGCCGCGACGTGAAGACAGTTCACAATGTCGTGGGATATCTTCCAGGGGAGAGCGACGAGTACGTCATCCTTGGCGCCCACTACGATCATCTGGGACTGGGCGAGCAATTTTCGATGGCTCCATCCATGGCCGGGACCCCTCATCCGGGAGCGGACGACAATGCCTCTGGAACGGCCGGCCTCATCGAATTAGCGCAATGGTTTGCTCAACAGCCAAAGCAGCGCCGGGGAATACTCTTCATCGCCTTCGCTGCAGAGGAACTGGGTCTGCTCGGATCCGGCTACTACGTGAACAACCCCAGGTATCCGCTCGAAAAGGCTGTGGCCATGATCAACATGGACATGATTGGCCGCATCCGTGAAGGGAAAGTGTACGTAGGCGGGGCTGGCACCGGCACAAGCTTCCGCCAGCTGCTTGACGAGGTGCGCCCTCGCTACAACTTCACGCTCGATCTTTCCGAGCAAGCCGGTTATGGGTCGAGCGATCACACCTCTTTCACAACCAAACAGATTCCTATCCTCTTCTTCTTCTCAGGGCTCCATTCCGACTACCACCGCCCGTCGGACACGTGGGATAAGATCGAGTCCAAAGAGACGTCAAAGCTGCTCGAGCTGATTGCTGAAGTGGCCGCGAAGCTGGCGACCGACGAGCAGAGACCCCAGTTCGTGCGCGTGGCGCCTAGCCATCACGCGGCGGGAGGCACAGGCGGAGGCAGCGGGTACGGACCGTACTTCGGAAGCGTGCCGGACTTTGCGGAAGTCCCGAACGGCTTCCGTTTTGCGGATGTGCGGGAAGGCTCCCCGGCCGCAAAGGCGGGCCTGAAAGCCGGCGATATTCTTTTTGAGTTCGCAGGGAAACCCATCGAGAACCTCTACGACTTTACCTACGCCCTACGGCAGACGAAGCCCGGACAGCAGGTTACCGTGAAGGTACGGAGAGGCTCACAAGTGATTGAGACAACGGTTCTGCTGGAAAGCCGGAAGTGATATCCTGACTAATCTTCCGCCCCTGCCGGTCGATTAGAGACATGAACAGCATGGATAGCAAACTCTTCGGTTCCAACCGCCGTTGGGACCTCCCGCCACTGATTCTGCATCCGTTCAGCGACGCTTCAGCCCCCAATAAGCTCGTGGAGAGTTCGCGCGCCAACCTGATGCTGCAGGGTCTGCTTCCATCGGGCGACCTGAGCGCGGAACAGATTGAGCGCCGCCTGCTCGAAGGACGGGTGTGTGAGATCCGCATGCTGTTTTACGTCGGCCGGGATCTTCTGCGGTGGGTGGAACAATGCATGGAGGTCGTGGAGCGGGACCCGGAACTCGCGGTTGCGAAAATACGGCCGCACAGCTTCCTGCACCTGCTCATCCACGACACCCCCAAACCCGTCAAAGACAAGTTGCGCAAATGGGGCGTAGCCGACTACCGGGCGATCTTCACAAGGGCCATCGGCCTGAACACCGTCTTCTGCCAGGTCCCGGATCCCGAGATCCTGTCAACGGACTTCATCCGGAATTACTACCGCTACGCCGACCAGCTCTTCTCCTGCAGCCAGCGCATGTGCCCGTTTACTCCCATTTCTTCCGCGAATTTCCATTTCGAGCTCTTCGCGTCCGGTGAATACTCCCGCCTGCTCGAAAGGGAATGGGAAAAGGACGCCGACTAGCCCCGAACGCCGTCCCTCGGGAACCTAGCTGTGACGAATCACCAGAACGTCCCCGTCCTTGACGATGTAGTCCTTCCCTTCCAGACGCAGCAGTCCCTTCTCCCGCACTCCCGCATACCCGTTGAAATCGATGAGGGTTTTCCAGTTGACGACTTCCGCGCGGATGAACTTCTTCTCAAAGTCGGAGTGGAT
>ERZ777003.3517-NODE-3517-length-15038-cov-8.693386_pt1 | contig 15038 bp, 10 predicted proteins | sample MGYA00374956_ERZ777003 | MGnify/ENA primary metagenome ERZ777003 (study PRJEB29302, sample SAMN06268252) | bioreactor metagenome | isolation source: Joint BioEnergy Institute, California, USA | place: USA:Joint BioEnergy Institute, California, USA | collected... | reverse complement strand
TCGATCTTCGGGCGGAGCTTCATCTCCTTGATGACGGTCTGCTGCTGGTTGCGCCTGGCTTCGCGCGCCTTGAGCGCACTCTCGTACTTGTACTTGCCGAAGTCCATGAGCTTGCACACCGGTGGGCGTGCCATGGGCGCAACCTCGACCAGGTCCAGGTCGACGTCCGCGGCCAGCTGCAGGGCGCGCTCGAGCGGGACGATGCCCACCTGCTCACCCTCAGGGCCGACCAGTCGGACCTCACGTGCCCGGATCTGCTCGTTCACGCGTGGCTCGACGCTGATGGGGCCTCCTCGTGGTGATCCTTCACCGGCCCCGCGTCAGCGACGGCCGGTCTGCGGTGTGTCGACCACAAGCAGAAGGCCCTGGCACGTGCCAGGGCCTGCTCGACCGGCCATGAGAAGATCCCGGAGGATCAACGCCCGGTTCGGCGAAGCCGAACCGGTGACCGGACCCGGCCACCACGAACGGCGACTCGGGTGGGAGCAGGCGCTCCGCTTCGCAACTGTCCGGGCGCGTTCGTCACGCTCACCGCAACGAGCACAGCCCGAGGACAGCGGTCGACACAGCAAGACTAACAGGTCGGCCCGCACAATGGCAAAACGGGCACCGGATGACGCCGGAACTTTGGACGAGGACGCCCCGGGGCCCGGCCCTCCCGGACCCTACCGACGCCTCCCACGGTCACCACCACCGGTGGCCGCCGGCTCCGACGCCTACCCCGGGTCGGCCGACGTCCGGTGGTGGGCGGCGTGCAGGGTACGCAACGCCCGCACCCCGTCGACCGCCCGCTCCCGGTCCACCACCTGCAGGGCGAGGATCGGCAACAGCTCGTCGTCGTCCAGCTCCACGCTGGCCCAGGCGGAACCCCGGTCGAACCGGATCCCCCGGACGACGTCCCAGGGCAGCTCGTACCCGCCGACGACGTTGCGTACCCGAATACCCCGGGCGTCCGCCTCCACCAGCGGCCGGGTGAAGAGCAGCACCGCCGCGGCGCCGAGGACGCCCAACCCGGCCATGGCGAGCTGGTCTCCCCGCTGGAACGTCGCCTGCCCCGCACCGGTCGAGCCGTGCAACCCGACGGCGAGCAGGACGAACGTCACGACCAGCACCGGCGCCGCGATCCAGCAGACCACCCGGATGCGGTGGGGCCTGACCCGGACGACGGCGGGCTCACGGACGACGGCGGAGTCGGTCACGGTCACCAGTCTGCCATCCGCCGCGTGGCCCACCCGCGGCCGGTCAGGGCCAGGGCCACGGGCGACACTCCCACGGGACCACGGGCACGGCCCGGGCGGGTGGCAGGCCGGGGACACGGGGTGCGGTGACGCGGTCAGGTGGCGGTGGGAGCGTTGCGGGCCGCCCGCCCGGAGACCACCACGGCGAGGAGGGTGAGCAGCGCCCCGGCCAGCACCGGCAGGCTCGCGCCCGGGCCGCCCGGCCGCACGTCGAGCAGCAACGCCCCGCCGAGCTGACCGGCGACCAGGGCCAGCCCGGTACGGAGCAGCCCCACCGACCGGATCCCGAGCAGCACCACGACGGTGATCCCCACCCCGAACACGCCGCCGAGGTAGAGATACCAGCCGGAGGGCCAGTCGACGCCGCCGAGCCGGCCGAGCACCCCGGTGACGGCGGCCAGGGCCGTCATCGAACCGGCGCTGACCACGAAGTTGGTCGCGGTCGCGGCGGCCGGGTTGCCGACGGAGGAGAGTCGCCCGTTCAACGCTCCCTGGACGGCGATCACGGCGCCGCCGGCCACGCCGAGCAGCACCAGGCCCGGTGCCAGGTCGCCCAGCGGCCGCCCGACCTGCGCCAGCGCCACCGCGCCGATGCCGAGCAGTGCCCCGGCCAGCCGGGGCCCGGTCAGCCCGAGCCGGCCGGCCGGGGCGAGCCGGGTCCGGTCGACGACGAGCCCGCCGGCGCTGTTCCCGGCCACCTGGGCGATGGTGAAGACCGCGACCCCGAGCACCGGCACCGCGTAGGTGGCGACGGCGATGAAGTAGGTGCCGCAGAGCCCGCCCAGATACGTCCACCACGGCAGCCGGGCCCGCCACAGCACACGCAGCCCGGATCGCATCGACGGCAGCGCCACCACACCGAGCAGGACGAGGAGCAGCCCACCGGCGTTGTTCACCAGCCCACCCACCACCGGGTGGCCGGCCCGTCTGCCCAACTCGGCGTTGATGAGGTTCTGCGCGGCCGAGCCCACACCGCCGGCCACCGCCAGCGCGACCGCCGCCCAGCTCGGCAGCGCCTTTCCCCGTGGTCGACCCGGCCCTCGTCCCACCGCGACACTCCGTCCGAACACCCGCCGGGGCGACCGCCGCTCGGCCGGCCCCGCGGTCCACCGTGCCACCTCCGCCCCCTGTGGCGACCGGATGTGGCCGAGGTCACGCGCGCGGCGAGGGGCACGCGAACGGAGAGGCGCCGTCCGCGCCACCCTCCACCCGTGTGGCCCGTCCCGCAGCCTCCGGCTGACCTCTACCGCCAGACCGGCGAACACCACCGGACCAGCGAGGTGGAGCCGACCACCCGGGCCCAGCCCCGACCCGACACCGCGGCACCACGCGCGGCCTCGCCGTCGACGCGCCCGACGACGCACGGTGATCCGGCGCGGGCCGCGCCGGTGACGGGGAGACCACCGGTACGCCACCTCGCCGCGTGACGCCGTTCGCCAGGCCGGACCGACGGGCACGAGTAGGTACCAGCAGACGGGCCGCCCGTTCCTGCCGTCTTGTCCACTGGCGACCGGTGCCGGGTGACCCGACGGTTCTTCAGATCGTCAAAGACGACTGTCTGGTCGTTCGTCGACGGTCGTCTCTCCGGATCTGGCGTCGAGATCCACATCGTGGAACCATGCGCACGACCCCAGGTCTCGAGAGGAAACCCTATGAGACAACACCTTTGGCTACGCGTGGGGCTCGCGGCAGCCCTGCTTCCGCCAATGGCACTGGTCGCCACCGCCAGTGCGGGTTCGGCGAAACCGGCGCCGTCGTTCACCGCCACCGCGCTCAGCCCAGCCGGCGTGGTGCGCGGTGCGAAGGCCCCGAGCAGTAGCCTCGCCCAGACCGACCCCGCGCTGCTCGGCCGCAAGGACGCCACCCCGATCCCGGTTCTGGTGAAGCTGGACTACGACCCGGTGGCCAGCTACGCGGGCGGCGTCAGCGGGTACGCACCGACCAGCCCGCGCAAGACCGGCCGTAAGCTGTCCGGTTCCCCGGCGGAGAAGCGCTACACCGAGTATCTGGCCAGCCGGGAGAACGCGTTCCTCAAGGACCTGAGCAAGCGGGTCCCGACGGCGAGGGTCGGGCAGCGCCTGCGCACGGTGTACGGCGGTGTCTCCGCCATCCTGCCGGCCAACCAGGTCGCGGAACTGTTGAAGATCGACGGTGTCGTCGCCGTGCAGCAGGACACCCTGCGCAAGCCGTTGACCGACTCCAGCGGCGCCTTCATCGGGGCCACCTCGCTCTACCCCCAGCTCGGCGGCACCCGCAACGCCGGTAGGGGCGTCATCGTCGGCGTCATCGACACCGGCGCGTGGCCGGAGCACCCCTCCTTCGCCGACCAGGGCAACCTCGGCGCGCCACCGCCGAAGCCGGACGGCACGCCGCGTACCTGCGACTTCGGCGACAACCCGCTCACGCCGGAGGTGGACGTCTTCCGGTGCAACAACAAGCTGATCGGCGGCGCCCGCTTCCTGGACACCTACGACCGGGTGGTCGGCGACGACGTCTACCCGTCGGCCCGGGACAGCGGCGGTCACGGCACGCACACCGCCTCGACCGCGGTCGGCAACGTCGTCTCCTCGGCGGAGGTCTTCGGGGTCGAGCGCGGCCCGGTGGCCGGTATCGCGCCCGGCGCCTGGCTGTCCGTCTACAAGGTTCTCGGCCCGCAGGGCGGCTTCACCTCCGACATCGTCAACGCCATCCAGCAGGCGGTGCGGGACGGTGTCGACGTCATCAACTACTCCATCGGCGGCGGTGGCGGCGGCGCCACCGACCCGAGCATGCTGGCGTTCCTCGACGCGTACGCGGCGGGCGTCTTCGTCGCGGCCTCGGCCGGCAACTCCGGGCCGGGTGCCGGCACCGTGGACAACTACGTCCCGTGGGTGACCACCGTCGCGGCCTCCACCCAGACCCGCGAGTTCAGCTCGACGCTGACGCTGCGCAGCGGCGGCGACACCCTGACCCTGACCGGTGCCTCGATCACCGCCGGCGTGCCGGATCCCACCCCGGTGGTGCTGGCCGAGTCGGTGCCCGGGTACGGCGGCGGCGCCTACTGCCAGGCCCCGGCCGCGGCCGGGATCTTCGCCGGCAAGATCGTGGCGTGTCAGCGCGGGGTGAACGGCCGGGTCGAGAAGGGCTACAACGTGGCCCAGGGCGGTGCGGCCGGGATGATCCTCTACAACCCGAGCCTGCAGGACGTCGAGACCGACAACCACTTCCTGCCCACCGTGCACCTGGCGGACGGCACCCAGTTCAAGAACTTCATGGCCGGACACACCGGGGTGACCGCCTCGTTCACCGCGGGCCAGAAGGGTGCCGGCAAGGGCGACGTGATGGCGGCGTTCTCGTCGCGGGGACCGGGCGGGCTGGTCCTCAAGCCGGACATCACCGCGCCGGGCGTGCAGATCCTCGCCGGTAACACGCCGACGCCGGACGACGTCTCCGGCGGCCCGGCCGGCCAGTACTACCAGGCGATCGCCGGTACCTCGATGTCCGCACCGCACATCGCCGGTGCCGCCGCGCTGCTGGCGGCCGCGCACCCGGACTGGACGCCAGGCCAGATCAAGTCGGCGATGATGACCACGGCCAAGACCGACGTGCTCAAGGAGGACGAGACCACCAGGGCCGATCCGCTGGACTACGGCGCCGGCCGTCTCGACCTCACCAAGGCCGACGAGCCCGGTCTGACCTTCGACGAGACCGCCGACCGGATGCTCGCGCTCGGCGCCGACCCGGTCCGGGCGATCGACCTGAACCTGCCCTCGGTCGACGCCAAGGTGATGCCGGGCCGGATCAGCACGGTCCGTACCGCGAAGAACGTCAGCGGCAAGACCCAGCGCTACACGGTGAAGGTGACCTCACCGGCCGGCAGCCGGATCACCGTCTCGCCGCAGTCGTTCACCGTCAAGCCGGGCAAGTCGGTCCAGCTCCGGATCGAGATCTCGTCGACCGCGCCGACCGCGCAGTACTTCGGCGAGATCCGACTGGTGCCGGCGACCGCGAAGCTGCCGACCCTGCACCTGCCGGTCGCGTTCGTGCCCCAGCAGGGCGACGTCAGCCTCACCACCGCCTGCACACCGGACTCGGTGTCCTGGCTCGGCACCAGCACCTGCACGGTGACCGCCCAGAACAACTCGTCGAGGACGACGACGGTGGACCTGGCCACCACCACGACCGCGCTGCTGCCGATCACGTCGGCCTCGGGGGCGAAGGTGACCAGCCCGCTGAAGGCGGAACGGAAGAACGTCACGCTCGCCGGCCGGAAGGCGGGTGTCCCGTCGCTCGGCGCCGGGACCGTCGCCGGTGCGTGGCTTCCGCTCGCCGGGTTCGGTATCTCGCCGCAGACCATCGGTGACGAGGACCTGCTCACCTTCACCGTGCCGGAGTTCGTCTTCAACGGCGAGAGGTACACCTCGCTGGCGGTGGACTCGAACGGCTACCTCGTCGTCGGGCCGGCCACCGCGGAGGACAACAACTGTTGCCAGCTGCCCGCCTCGCTGCCGGATCCGGCACGCCCGAACAACATCCTGGCACCGTTCTGGACCGACCTGGACGGCACCGGGGCCCCGGGCGTGTACGCCGCCATCCTCTCCGCAGGCTCTGAGCGGTGGGTGGTCGTGGAGTGGCAGGTCAACGTCTGGGGCACCACCTCGAACCGGCACTTCCAGGTCTGGATCGGGCTGAACGGCGTTCAGGACATCGTCTTCGCCTACGACCCGGCCGCGCTGCCGGCCAACCCGAACAACCAGCCGTACCTGGTCGGGGCGGAGAACGCGGACGGCAGCGGCGGCGCCTCGCTGCCGGCCGGTGCCCTGCCCACCGGCGACCTGCGGGTCACCAGCACCGACCCGGCACCGGGCGGCTCGGTGTCGTACACCGTCAAGGTGCTGGGTCTGCTTCCCGGCACGGGCACGGTCACCAGCACGATGACCAGTCCGATCGTCCCCGGCACCACCGTGGTGACGGACGACGTCACGGTACGCCTGCCGGGTCGTCGGTGACGGACGGGCGGCCCGCCGGCTGACCGCGCCGGACACGGGGGGCACCCGAGGTGTTCTCGGGTGCCCCCCTTCGCTGCCGCCGGGCGGGACTCCGGAGCGGTCAGAAGAGGGTCGGTGGCTCGACCGGGAACGGCTCCGGCAGTGGTGCGAGTTCGGGCACCCGTAGACGCACGTCGGCGTGGAAGCGGCGGGCCAGTACGGGTGCCTCGGCGTTGTCCGGGGTGTGGATGAAGACGGTCGGCGAGCGGCCCTCGCGCAGCCACCCGACGATCACCTCGATCCAGTGTTGCCAACCCTCGACCGTCCGCGCGGGATCGTCGCGGCCGAGGTACCGCACGATCGGCCGGTCGGTCAGCGCGACCGCCCGCAGCGGCATCCGCGGCTTCCTGGCCCAGGCCTCCCGCTCGGCGTCGCTGGTCGGCGGGCTGCGGAAGAACGCCGTCGTGTCGAAGGGGATCCACTCCGCGGCCACCGGGGCGAGCACCCGTTCGAGCTGCCGGGTGGCACGGGGATCGGTGAAGAACGCGGGATGGCGCACCTCCACGGCGTACCGGTGGGATCCGGGCAGCCGGCGCAGGAACCGGGCAAGCGTGGGAAGGTCGCCGGGGGTGAACGATCCCGGCAGTTGGATCCAGAGCGCGTGCGCGCGCGGGCCGAGCGGCTCGACCGCGTCCAGGAAGACCCGCAGCGGTTCGTCGACGTCGGTGAGACGGCGCTCGTGCGTGACGACCCTCGGGATCTTGATCACGAACCGGAAGTCGGTGTCGGTCTGCCGCGCCCACGACGCGACGGTGTCCCGGGCCGGGGTCGCGTAGAAGGTGGTGTTGCCCTCGACAGCGTTGCACCAGCGGGCATAGTGGCGCAGACGCTCGTGCGCCGCGAGTGGGTGGGCGAGCAGGCGCCCCTGCCAGGACCGGTGCGTCCACATCGCGCACCCCACGTGCAGACGCATCCGCACCCGTATCCTTCCCGACCCGTCCGGACAAGGCAGGTTCCGCCTGCCGCTCGCGGTACGGTACCCGACCGACCGGCCGAGCACCGGAGGGTGTGGCGGGTCCCCCGGCTACCCGGACGGGATCCCGCCGGGGCGGGTCACGGGCCGTTCCACGCGGACGGGATCGCCGCGCACGAGTTCGTCGTGTACCCGCCAGTGGGCAAGCGCGGTGGCGCGGGCCCGGGCCCGGTTCTGCTGTTCCAGCCGGCGCCGCAGCAGCTCCAGGGCGAGGCGGCGGTTGTCGCCGAACCGCCGTTCCGTGTCGACCACGACGACGATGCCCGAGGGGCGGTGGGTCGCCCGGACCGCCGTGCTGACCTTGTTGCGGTGCTGTCCGCCCGGCCCGCCGGTCCGGCAGGGGACGATGTCGACGTCCGCCTCGGCGAAGACCGTGTGCGGCGTGTCGACCCGGACCGGGCGTGCGACCACGTACCAGTTCTTGCGTCCGGAGCGCACCCGCCGGTACGGGCTGGGCGCCTGCCAGCACAGGGTGCCGGTCCACGAGTCGACGAGGTCCTCGGCTCCGTCGCCGCAGATGTGCACCAGGACCGACCGGTAGGTGCCGGGCCGGTCACCGGGGACCGCCTGGATCCGGCGCGTCACGATCCCCCGCCGGGCGGCGTCGGCTTCCAGGCGGCGTACGAGCTGGGCGACCGCCCAGGCGCACTCCCGCGGACCGCGCCCGGCGGAGATGAGCAGGTGGTAGCCGCCCGCGGTCACGACCGGCCCCGGCCGCGACGGTGTCCGGGACGTCCGGGTCGGCCGGCCCGCGCGGTGTCGGCGCCCGCGCGTTCGGCCGTCTTGTAGGTGACCAGCGGGACCGTCGAGACGACCGGGGTGGCCAGGTTGTGCGTGGTGAGGTCGTCGATGACCTGCTCGATGCGCTTGTACGCCATCGGCGCCTCCTCGAACAGCAGTTGCCGGTCGCCACACACCACGATCGAGCCGAGCGGCGTCCGGCGCAGTTCCTCGACGGTGTGCCTGACCCGGCCCCGGCGCAGCGCGTCGGCCCGGGACATCTTCCGGCCGGCCCCGTGGGCCACCGAGAAGTTGGCCTCCGGCCCGGCGTGCGTGGCCACCAGGTAGGAGCGGGTGCCCCGGGTGCCGGCGACGAGGACGTCGCGGCCGTCCCCGGGAGACGCGCCCTTGCGGTGCAGGTACACCCCGTCGCGGACCTCGACCAGGTTGTGGCACTGGTCCACGATCGGCACGGTGGGCGGGGCGCCGATCGCGTGCAGGACCCGGGCGGCGAGCAGCCGGCGGTTGAGGGCTCCCCAGCGCACGGCGGCGTCGTGCCTGGCCAGGTACGCCTCGGGATCGGCGGCCGGGCCGGCCCCGTGCGCCGCGGTGTGGTCCCGCAGGATGCGTTCACCGAGACCCCGGGAGCCACTGTGGACGATGAGGAGGACGTCCCGGGCGGAGATCCCGAGCCGGGCCGCGTGTCCCGGGTCGAGGATGCTCTGGACGCGTGCCAGCTCGACGAAGTGGTTGCCTCGGCCCAACGTTCCCAGCCCTTCGGTGTGGCCGGCGGGAATGTCGCCGTCCACGACGGCCCAGGCCGGGTCGTCGGCGTCACGCTCCGGGTCCAGCGGACGGTCGAGGTCGGGAAACCGGCCGGCGAGCTGCTCGGGCACGACACGCCTGAGCCGGACGGGGAAGACGGCGATGCCACAGCCGATGTCCGAGCCCACCAGGTGCGGGTACAGCACGGTCGACGTCATGGCGGCGCCGATCGGGGCCCCCTTGCCCGGATGCAGGTCCGGCATCGCGGCGACGTGGATCATGCCGTCAAGGGCCGCCACCTGATGGCACTGCGCGAGGGCGTCGGACTCGATCCAGCTACGGGCGGAGGCGAAGACGGTGACGGTGGCCGATCCGGTGGTGGGGACGGCACGGGGCAGGGACTTCCGCAAGAAGGTGTGCTGCGACAACGAGACTCACTTCGGGGATGGGGGTGACGCTGACTTCGGGGTGGGTGCGCACACGGCGCAACGGCTCACCCGGGCGCGCGGATCCGCGCCGCCGGGGCCTCGGCTCACCTGGGCTGACCGTCAGTACGTCATGGCCCCACCCTCTCCGAACCCTCCCGGTCCGGCAAGCGGTTTTCCCGGCCGCGCCACGCCGCCGCGTCGACGTCCTGCGGGCCCGCCTGGCGAATCTGGTTTGCGGGGCGGTTTTCCGGGTACGGCCAGCGGCATGGACATTCCGAGGCTCCCGCGGGAGACGACCGCGCGGCGTCGGTGCGGCCGCGACGGCAGGGTGCGTCGGTGACCACCCCGGGCGGCACCGGCGCGGGCCTGCGGGTCGTGGTGGTCGGCGCGACCGGCAACGTCGGGACGAGCGTGGTCGAGGCGCTGAGCCGTGATCCGGCGATCGGCGCAATCGTCGGCATCGCCCGGCGACGGCCGCGCTGGCAGGTGCCGAAGACGGAGTGGGTCGAGGCAGACATCGTCCATTCCGACCTCGTCGAGATCTTCGACGGTGCCGACGTCGTGGTTCACCTCGCGTGGCTGTTCCAGCCCACCCACCGGCCGCTCACCACGTGGCGGGTGAACGTGGTCGGCGGCCGGCGGGTCTTCGCGGCGACGGCCCGCGCCGGGGTACGGGCGCTCGTCCACGCCTCCAGCGTCGGCGCGTACTCGCCGGGGCCGAAGGACCGGCCGGTGGACGAGAGCTGGCCGACGGACGGCTGGCCGACGGCCGGCTACACCCGGGAGAAGGCGTACCTGGAGCGGGTCCTCGACGCCTTCGAGCGGGAGCATCCGCGGGTGCGCGTGGTCCGGCTCCGCCCCGGGTTCATCTTCAAACGGGAGTCCGCCAGCCAACAGCGGCGGCTCTTCACCGGCCCGCTGCTGCCCGGACGGCTGGTGCGGCCGGGGATCGTGCCGGTCGTACCCGACCTGCCGGGACTGCGGTTCCAGGCGCTGCACACCGCCGACGCCGCCGAGGCGTACCGGTTGGCGGTGGTGCGGGACGTCCGCGGCGCCTTCAACCTCGCCGCGGAACCGGCGGTCGACGCCCAGCTGCTCGCCGACTGTCTGGGTGCCCGACCGGTACGGCTGCCCGCCGGCCCGGTCCGCGCCGCGCTGGCCGCCGCCTGGCACCTGCACCTGGTGCCCGCCGCGCCGCACCTGCTGGACGCGGTGCTCCGGATTCCGCTCATGGACACCTCGCGGGCCGCGCGCGAGCTGGGCTGGTCGCCCCGGCGCAGTGCCCGCGAGGCGATCGAGGAGTTCCTGCACGGCCTGCGGACGAGCGGTGGGATGTCGACCCCGCCGCTGGCGCCCCGGCTCGTGGGCGGCCGGCTGGCGGAGGTCGGGACCGGCGTCGGCCAACGGCCCTGATCCCGTGTTCGGTCTGGCCCGGCGGTCAGCGAATCAGCCTGCTCGGGAACGGAACGTTCACCAGTTTCAACGGTGCCGACGTGACGGTTCGCATCGCGCCGTACAACGGGAACCGATGGGCGGGCCCGCTGGCCACGCGTTCACCCCGTGCCCGGCGGGTCCTCGCCGCCCGGTGTGGTCCCGGCACCTGTTCAGCCCGGTCCGAACCATTTCACGAATCAAGCCCGGTCCGAACTGTTTCACGAATGACACTTCTTCGATTGAGCAACATTGATTAATAGTTCGGCGTCAATGTCTCCTGGGAGAAGGTTCTCGCCCCCCCAGGAGGATGACCGTGACCCGAACCCCCACCAGACGCCCACGCATCACGTCGGCGGTCGGTGCCACGTTGGCCCTGGCCGTCTCGGCCCTCGGTGCACCCCCCGCGCAGGCGGCGCCCGCGTCGTCGTCCGTCGTTGCTGTCGCCGTCGGCGCCGACGGCCGGCTCTACAGCTCGCTCATCCCGGCAGCGCCGAACCCCGTGCCGACCAACGGGGTGATCGCCCCACCCGGCGCCGGCATCAGCGCGGCCGCGCAGGCCAACGGAGGCCTCGCCGTGTTCACCATCGGCACGCAGGGTGGCCTCGTCGCCGGCCGGCCCAATCCGGCCTCGGGGATCGGCCTCGTCTTCTTCGCGGACGGGCCGTCCAACCTCGCCCCTCCCGGTGGGAACGTGACGGCCCTGAGCTCGCTGAGCGACATCCACGTCTTCTTCGCCGGATACGACGGTGCCATCTACCACACGCGGTACTACCAGCTCGTGGGACCTGGATCGGGACCGCGGGCCATCACGCCGGTCGGCATCGCACGCCCGGGCGCACCCGTCGCCGCGGTTCTCCTGCCGAACAGGACACCGGCCGCCGTCTTCGCCGGCACCAACGGCGCGCTGTTCGCGCTCACCGCACCGAACGGAACCTGGACGACGAGGCAGATCAGTCCCACCGGCGTGACGACGCCCGGCTCGACTGTCGCGGCGGCCACCACCGCCACCGGTGCGGACGTGTTCTTCACCTCGCCGGACGGAGCCCTCCTGGCCACAGCGCTATCCGCCGCTTCCGTCACCCCGCCCTGGCAGTACCAGGTCATCTCGGGGCCCGGTACCCTGCCGGCAGGCGCCCGCCCGGTCGCGGCGCGGCTGCCCAACGGCACGCTGGAGGTCGCCTTCGCCGGCCAGGACGGCGCCCTCTGGACGGCGAGCAACGCGTCCGGAAACTGGAGCGCCCCCCAGGCGGCCACCCAGCCCGGGATCATCGCAACCACCGCCCCCATCTCGCTCACGATCGCCGACGAGTTCCTGTGGGTCGCCTGGTGTGGCAACGACGAGGTGTGGATATTCGGCAAGCGTTGGCCGGTCCCGCCGCGATGGGACGTCTACAGGGTCACCGCGTTCAGCTTCAGGGTGGGCGCCGGAATCGCCCTCGTGACGCTGTAGTCCCGCCCGACGATCACCACCGCGTCGGGCGTCCGGAAGCCCGGACACCCGACGCGGCGACCTGCTCTCCCGCGCCGACCTCTCCGACTGCCCGGGCCGGGCGATGGCCGTCGTGGCGCCAGGGCCCCGGAGCTGTTCGCGGTCGGTAGGCTCCTCGACCACCACGGCCAACGGCGTCGTCTACCACGGGTCGCTGAACGGCCACATGTACGCGCAGGACGCCGCCACAGGTGAACCGCTCTTCTTTCAATTGATAACTATTGATTAAATGATTAACACCGATGTCTCTTTGAGGAGAGGTTCTCGCCCCTCAGGAGGATGACCGTGATCCGAACCCCCACCAGACATCTCCGTATCACGTCGGCGGTCGGTGCCACGTTGGCCCTGGCCGCCACGGCCCTCGGTGCACCGCCCGCGCAGGCGGCGCCCGCGTCGTCCGTCGTCGGTGTCACCATCGGCGCCGACGGCCGGATCTACGGGTCGACCATCCCGTCGGCACCGAACCCCGCGCCGCTGAGCAACGTGGTGATCGCCCCACCCGGCGCCGGCATCAGCGCGGCCGCGCAGGCCGACGGAAGCCTCGCCGTGTTCACCATCGGCACGCAGGGTGGGCTCATCGTTGGCCGGCAGAACCCGACCGGAGGGTCCGGCCTCAGCTTCTTCGCGGACGGGCCGTCCAACCTCGCCCCTCCCGGCGGGAACGTGACGGCCCTGAGCTCGCCGAGCGGCATCCACGTCTTCTTCGCCGGACGCGACGGCGCCATCCACCACACGCGGTACAGCCAGCTCGTGCTACCCGGCGCGGGCCCGCGGGCCATCACGCCGGCCGGCATCGCACGCCCGGGCGCACCCGTCGGGGCGGTCCTCCTGCCGAACAACGTACCGGCCGCCGTCTTCGCCGGCACCAACGGCGCGCTGTTCGCGCTCACCGCGCCGAGCGGAACCTGGGTGACGAGGCAGATCAGTCCCACCGGCGTGACGACACCCGGCTCGGGTGTCGCGGCGGCGAGCACCGACACCGGTGCGGCCGTGTTCTTCACCTCGCCGGACGGAGCCCTCCTGGCCACCTTGTTGCCGGCCACTCCCGTCACCACGCCCTGGCAGTACCTGGTCGTCTCGGGGTCCGGTACCGTACCGGCCGGCGCCCGCCCGGTCGCGGCGCGGCTGCCCAACGGCACGCTGGTGGTCGCCTTCGCCGGACGGGACGGTGCCATCCGGCTGGCGAGCAACGCGTCCGGGAACTGGAGCGCCCCCGAGGCGGCCACCCAGCCCGGGGTCGCCCCAACCGCCGCCCCGATCTCGCTCACGATCGCCGACGAGTTCCTGTGGGTCGGTTGGTGTGGCAACGAAGACAGGTGGTGGCAGTTGCTGCGCATGCGGTGGCCGCGGCCGCTACCACTGCCCGGTGACCTCTTCAGTTTCCCCGCGCCCAACCTCAGGGCGGGCGCCGGGGTCGCCCTCGTGACGCTGTAGTCCCGCCCGACGATCACCGCCGCGTCGGGCGTCCGGAAGCCCGGACACCCGACGCGGCGGGATGCCCGCCCGCGCCGACCTCTCCGACTGCCCGGGCCGGGCGATGACCGCCGGCGCATCCCGCCCCCGGGGGGATCGATGGTGGGCGGTGACGACGCCGACCTCGGGCCGCCACCGTCTCGAACTCGGCGACCTTCGGGACGCCCGCGGAGGCGGTGATCCTGAAGGTGATCCTGCGCGGCGAGGTCGGGTTCGCCGGGAACCGCGGATCACCTCCGACAGGGCGCCCACTGAGAGAAAGCGCTCTCCGACTGTCGGGATGAAAAGGCCTATGTAAACCGGGCAAGGTGTTGCCCTGGTCGCGGTGCACACCCTGCGGTGACCCCGCGGGTCCGACCGGGGGCGCCGATCAGCAGGAGGAGGGTCGGTACGCCGTACCAGACGCGGTGAGCGAGCCGCCGCCCTCGAGCTGGACGGTCACGCTCCAGGTCACCGACGGCTGGGTCAGCTCGGGATTGTTGCCCAGGTCGGGAGGCAGCTCGCCGGAGAAGTACGTGCCCCCGCCGGAGAGCCGGTAGGTCCCCGTGCCGCCGACGTTGCGGTCGTAACCGTGGGTGCCGGTCGCGGACCTACCACGTCCGTTGTGGACGGTCACGGCGACGTGGATCGTCCATCCGTGCCCCGCGTCCCAGCCGGTGCAGTGGCTGCCGCTGGTGGAGACCACCAGGTAGGGCTTGGGTGGTGCGGTGGTGCGCCGGGCCGCCGGGGCGGCCTTCGTGGTGCGGGGTGTCTGCCGTGGACGCTGCGGCGTGCCGGCGCCGGCGGGACGCGCCGGCGCGGTACGGCTCGGCGTCGCCTCGCCGGACGTGCTCGGCGTCGCCGAGGGGGTGGTGGGAGACGGTGAGGTCGGTTGGGGGGTGGTTGGCGGGACCGGGACCAGCGGCGCCGGCGGCACCGGGGCCATGGCCCGCGCCGGCGGCGTGGCGGGCGGCTCGGTCTCGTCGTCCCCGAGCATCCAGGGCACGGCGACCCCGCCCGCGGCGACGAGGACGAGCACCGCCGCCACCGGCAGCCACCGGGGTTGGCCGCCGGGCGCCGGCGGCGTGGACGGGCGGGACGCCTCGACGGCGAGGTGGGCGGGCCGGGCTCGCGACCGGCCGGGGGGCCTGCCCGCCTTCCGTGCCGAGCGGAGGGTGGACGGGAAGGAACGGATCGCGGTGAGAAGGCCGGCGCCGCGGCGCGGTGCCGCGGCATCCGTGGCCGGGACCGACTCCGCGGCATCCGCGGGTGTCGACGTCACGGCCGCCGCGGGTGTCGGTGTCGGCGTCGCGGCCGCGGATGCCGCGGGTGTGGACCGCCTGGCGGCCCGCGCGGTGGTGACGGACGACGTGCCGGACCGGGCGGAGGACGCGGAGGACCTGGCCGGTGCCGGTACGGTGTCGGCCGGGCTGGCGCCCACGGCCCCCGGCGGGGCACTCGGCACCGGATCGGTCGTCGGTACCGCGGTGCGCGACGCGGCGGTGCCGGGCC
>ERZ777003.3516-NODE-3516-length-15042-cov-5.067725_pt1 | contig 15042 bp, 12 predicted proteins | sample MGYA00374956_ERZ777003 | MGnify/ENA primary metagenome ERZ777003 (study PRJEB29302, sample SAMN06268252) | bioreactor metagenome | isolation source: Joint BioEnergy Institute, California, USA | place: USA:Joint BioEnergy Institute, California, USA | collected... | reverse complement strand
CTGAGACCGTCCAGATAAGCCAGCGCGTTCTGGCTGTCCGAACATGACGAGACCAGGAGAAGGGTCAGGAGGAACGAAACTTTACATGCACCATCTGTAGTATTCCTCATGACCGGGACTCCCGCCTCGTGTCAACATCTGGCGCTGAATGCGGTGGTGCGAACGTTGAACTGAGATCGGTCTTGTGGTTCTAATATGAAATTCCTTGTCTTTGGATAAATCGCGAAGCGTTCAGCGTCAGAGATTTACAGTACCAGATAGGGATCAGTACAGTCGACACCTCTTTTCCCGATATTCCTGTGACTATTACCACTTTTCTCTTGTGCGAAGGTTCGCAACGGCGGAGATGTATCGCGGGCGCAGCTTCGCGGGCGCGCACCGGTCGGTTGATCGCCCCGGCACCCTCCTGTATGTGCTGCCGGCATCTGTCACGGCGGCCGATCCCGGGCAGGCCTGTCGGGTTGCGACCGCAATCACCAACGGAGCTCACATGACGTCGCATCGCATCGCGGTGATCGCCGGAGACGGCATCGGCAAGGAAGTGATGCCGCCGGGGCAGCGGGCGGTGGAGGCGGCCTGCGCCGCCGTCGGCGCGTCCGTGAACTGGACGCCGTTCGACTGGAGCTGCGAGACCTACAAGACCACCGGCCGGATGATGCCGGAGGACGGGCTCGACCGGCTCGCCGACTTCGACGCGATCTTCCTCGGCGCGGTCGGCTTCCCCGGCGTTCCGGACCACGTCTCGCTGTGGGGCCTGCTGATCCCGATCCGCCGGCGGTTCGACCAGTACGTCAACCTGCGGCCGGTGCGCCTGCTGCCGGGGGTGACGCCGCCCGTCCGCGACCGCAAGCCCGGCGACATCGACATGATGATCGTGCGCGAGAACTGCGAGGGCGAGTATTCCGAGATCGGCGGCCGGCTCTACGGCGGCACCGATGCGGAGATGGCGGTGCAGGAGACGGTGTTCACCCGCCGCGGCGTGGACCGCATCATGGACTACGCCTTCCGCCTGGCCGAGAGCCGCCCGCGCCGGCACGTCACCTCGGCGACCAAGTCCAACGGCATCATTCACACCATGCCCTACTGGGACGAGCGGTTCGCGGCGGCGAGGGCCCGGTTCCCGGAGGTGAAGACCAGCCAGTACCACATCGACATCCTGACGGCGCATTTCGTCATGCACCCGGACTGGTTCGACGTGGTGGTGGCGTCGAACCTGTTCGGCGACATCCTCTCCGACCTGGGGCCGGGCGTGACCGGCACCATCGCCATCGCGCCGTCGGCCAACCTCAACCCGGAGCGGAAGCATCCGTCGATGTTCGAGCCGGTCCACGGCTCGGCACCGGACATCGCCGGCAGGGGCATCGCCAATCCGATCGGCCAGATCTGGTCGGGCGCGATGATGCTCGGCCACCTCGGCCATCCCGAGGCGGAGAGCCTGATCGTGCGGGCGATCGAAAGGGTGCTCGGCGAGGGCGGCCCGCGAACGCCGGACCTGGGCGGCACCGCGGATACCACGACGGTCGCCGACGCCATTGTGGATGCCATCCGCCGGGCGTGAGAGGCCGCAGAGACGCGTACAAGTATTTTCGGAGAATTCGAAATAATCGCCGGTTTGCGCCCGGCGATTGGAATTGGCCGTAAAGAGGTTCGTGACTAATTCTTGGAAAGCTGAGCGGGCGCAGTCGATGGGACTGCGCGTGCGGCGCCGAAGGGCCCGGTGGGGACCGGCGGCGCCGTCCCTCGCAACTGCAGGACAGCTTCCGAATTGGTCAAGGCCGAACCCATCCACGACGCCGGCCGCCGGTTGGTCGGCGATGTCGCGCCGGGGGCCGGGCAGGCACCGCACTGGCTCCTGGAGGCGATCGACTGCCTGGGCGAAGGCTGGGCGCGGGTCGATGCCGCCGGTCGGATCGACGACGTCGCCGGCCCCCTGTTCGCGCTCCTCGACGCGCCGCGGCCGCAGGTGATGCGGCTGCGCGACGCCACCCGGGCCCTGCGTGCCGAGTCGCCGCTGATCTGGCCGCCGGCCGCGGACGGCAGCGGCTGGCAGTGGACCGGCCGTCGTCACGACGGGCGGGCGGTGGTGCTCGACGCGCACGCCCTCGACGACGACGGCTGGCTGCTCCGGGCCCGGTGGATGACGGCGCCTGCGCCGGCGGCCGAGGCCACCGGCGGCGGCACCAGCCTCTATCACCCGGTCACACGCCTGCCGCAGCCGGCGCTGCTGCTCGACCGCGTGCAGCAGGCGGTGGAGCGCAGCCAGCGCACCGTGACCCACCGCTTCGCCCTCATCCTGGTCGCAACCGGCATCTCGGGGCCGGCCGGCAGCATCACGGGGCTGAAGGCGATCGCGCGCGGACTGGAGGAGGCGGTCCGCCCCGCCGACACGGTTGCCCATCTCGACGCCGGCATCTGGGCCGTGCTGGTCGAGCCGGTGCGCGGCGACGATGCCACCGCCCAGCTCGCGGTCGAAGCCGTGATCGAGAACCTGCGCGGGTCGCTGGACCAGTGCATGCCAGACGTGTCCCTCGGCACCCGCGCCTCCTTCGCCGTCGTCCTCGGCGACGGCGCCTCCCATCCGTCGGACCTGGTCACCCTGGCCCGGTCGCGGCTGACGCCGCCGCCGGCGGCTGCAACCGACATCCGGTTCGCAGTCGAGGTGCCGCTGGGCGAACACCGGCCGCTCGCGCTGGTCAGCGCCGCCGGCACGCTGCCCGAGCCGGGCGCCCTGCTCGCCGCGCTCGCTTCGCGAACCGGCGACGAAGGCTGGTCGGAGCTGGTGCTCACCCTCGAGGCCCTCCCGCCGCTGGAGACGCTGCAGGCGCTCATGCAGGCGCTGGCCCGCCGCCACCCCTCCGTGGCTCTGGCCATCGACCTCGACGACGGGGCGGTCGCCCGCGACCCGGAGGCGGCGATCCAGCTTGCCGACGCCGCGGCCGCACGGGGCATCGGCGTCGGTCTTGCCGGCGCCGGTCGCGGCCGCTGCCCGGACGCGCTGGCCGCCCGCCTCCCCCTCAGCCGCGTCAGCCTGGACCCGGAGCTCGCCGCCGACGCCCGTCACTCGATCCCGGCGCGGGTGCGGGTGGCCGCCGCGATCGCCAGCGCCCGCGAGCGCGGCCTGGTGGTGTCGGCGCCGGGCATCGAGGACGCCGCCCACGCCGCCCTGCTCGCCAGCCTCGGCTGCCACCGCGGCCGCGGCCCGCTGTTCGAGGCGGACCAGTAGGCCCGGTTCCGGCGCGCGCCGGCCGCGGCCATGCGCACCGGTGGCGTCGGGGGCGAACTACGCCTGCAGCCGGACCCGAGCGGTGGCGTAGGGACGGAGGGCAAGCTCGGCCCCTCCTCCGGACTCGGCGACACGGTCGAGGCCGTCGGGGGCGGTGCACAGGGCGACGAAGGTCGTCTCGTCGATCGCAGCGATGCTCTCCACGCTCCCCGCTTCGGCGAGGCGCACCCGCTGCTCTTCGCCGGTCAGGTTGGCGAGCCACAGGTCACTGCCGCCGCCGTTGCCCCGAAGCGCGAAGCCGAGCAGCTTCGCAGGCGCCGCCGAAACCGCCGGCACAGCCGGCCCGGACGCCGCGCCCAGCGCGGCCAGCACGTGGAACACCGGATAGACCCGGGCGCCGTTGGCGGGCTCGTCGAACCACGGCTGCGGCCAGGACTGGCGTGTGTAGATGGCGCCGAACGCCCCCGTCGGCGCGTCGAGGCAGAGCGCCTCCACCCCATGCGCGAGCGCGCGGGCGGCATAGCCCGCGGCCCAGGCAGCGGCGAGCAGGCCGCGCTGGCGCGGGTCGACGAAGGCCATCGCCACCCGGCCCCCGTTCGGGTTGTCCGCCGTCTTCGCACCATAGGGGTTCATGCGCATGCCGATCGCGGTCGGTCCGATGCGGTAGGGTCGGCCATAGGCGAGCGCGCGGGCGGACTTCATGATCGACGGCAGCGCCTGCAGCGACTCCATCACCGACAGGTCGTCGCCGGCGTGGACCAGCGGCGAGGTGGTGTGGGTGATGAAATCGAACGTGCCTTCCGGCGGGCGCTTGCGGTTGAGCTCGGTGAAATAGGTCACCATGCCGCCGCCGAGCGGCACACCGGGGAAGGCCGCCCGCAGCAGGCGCGCGATCTCCGCCTGCGGCGGGCAGGGCGGGAACACGCTGCCCGGCAGCGTCGATTTCAGGTCGCACGCCGGCACCGCCACCAGCATGTCCGGTGTGATTCCGGCCTCCGACACCAGCGCCGCCAGCCGCTCGACGTCGCGGCGCAGCGTCAGCTCGTCGGCGGTGGGATTGCCCTCCGGGTCGAGGCAGGGCAGCACGCATTCGAGCACCAGCCGCGCCCCGACATCGGCTGCGAGCGTGCCGTAGTCGCGGACGAGCGCGGCGGCCGGGTCGCTGCGCAGATCGACATGGCCGACCAGATGGTCCGGCCGGATGCGGCGCACGAGATCGGTCCGGGCCAGCGCATCGGCGATGTCCGCCGGCGCGACCGCGAGGCCGAGCCGAGGCATCCGTCCCGCCTGGGCGGCGTCGAGCCGGACCTCGATCGCGCCGCCCGCAGCCGCCGCGCGGCCGGCGCCGGCCGCCGCAGGCGCGGAGATTTCCACCACCACCGACTGGTCCAGTTCGGTCCCCTGCGGCAGCTCGTAGGGCCAGGGCTCCGCCAGCGGCCGGATGTAGGTCTTGTACGAGGCGTCGGACCAGTTGCGCTGGTCCTCCATCTCGTAGGCGTCGCCGGTCATCGTCACGATGACCCGGATTCCCGGCGCCGGCTCGTGGGCGAGCGAGCGGATGTCCATGAACGGCTGCATCGGGTCGATCAGCTCGGGGAAGCGCGAGTCCTCGACCCGGCCGTCGGTGTGGGTCACCCGCACCGGCGCGCCGGCGACGCCCTCGACGCCGTGCAGCACCACGAATCCGGTCCGGTTGGTGACGAAGTCGGTCTCGGTCCGGCCGCGGACGACGAAGCTGATGCGCTCGGCGCTGCCCTCGATCACCGCACTGTAGCTGAGGCGCTGCCCGGCGTCGGCGCAGACCGCGTCGTAGGTGATGCGGAACCGGCCGTCGCCCTCCTCGATCTGCAGGTTGTCGATCTTCGGGCCGTAGGTGCCCCAGTTGCGGTCGCGCACGATGAACTGCACCGCGCGCAGGATCTCGACGTCGCCGATGGACAGCCAGCGCAGGTTGCCGGCGTCGAAGCGGACGGAAACCGGGCCGGCGCGCACGATCCGTGCCGGCGGCACCGGCTCCTCGGTGCCGAAGTACATGATCTCGCGGGACGGCGGTGTCGGCATCTGCGGCATCCTCGTGCTTGCGATGATGGGGCTCAGGCGATGACGCGGCCGGACTCCGGCTCGATCACGATCGCCCGTGTCATGTCGAACCACATGGTAAGACGTTCGCCGGGGCTCTGCACGTCGTGCGCGGCGAGCTCGGCCGTGACCGGAATCCCGGCCAGCGTGAAGGTGGCATAGAGCCGGCTGCCGGTCGGCTGCACCAGGTCGATCGCGACGTCCACCGGGTGCTGGCCCGGCCTCGGGGTTCCGGCGGCGCGGCCGATGTGCTCCGGCCGGATGCCGAGCACCACCGCGGTCCCGGCCGGCGGCAGGGGCGCGCGGGCGCCGGCGAGCGGCAGCACCACCCCCGGCTCCACCCGCACCGCCGGACCGGCGGCATCGCCGGCGACCGTCGCCGGCAGGAAGTTCATCTGCGGAGAACCGAGGAAGGCGGCGACGAAGCGGCTCACCGGGCGCTCGAACAGGTCCAGCGGCGCCCCCTGCTGCTCGATTTGCCCCTGGTTCAGCAGCACGATCCGGTCGGCCAGCGTCATCGCCTCGATCTGGTCGTGGGTGACGTAGACCATGGTCTTGCCGATTTCCTGGTGCAGCCGCTTGATCTCCATCCGCATCCCGTCGCGGAGCTGGGCGTCGAGGTTGGACAGCGGCTCGTCGAACAGGAACACGTCCGCCTCGCGCACGATGGCGCGGCCGATGGCGACCCGCTGGCGCTGGCCGCCCGAGAGCTGCCGAGGCTTGCGCTGCAGCAGATCGCTGATGCCGAGCAGCTCCGCCGCGGCATGCACCTTGCGGCGCACCTCGGCATCCGGCCGGTGCCGGGCGCGCAGCCCGAAGGCGATGTTCTCGAACACGGTCAGGAACGGGTAGAGCGCGTAGTTCTGGAACACCATCGCGATGTTCCGGTCGCGCGGGCGCAGGTCGTTGACCACGCGGTCGCCGATCCGGATCGTGCCGGCGTCGATTTCTTCCAGCCCGGCGATGCTGCGCAGCAGCGTGGACTTGCCGCAGCCGGACGGGCCGACGAACACGCAGAACTCGCCGGCATCGACCTCCAGGTCGATGCCCTTCAGCGCCTCCACCCTGCCGTAGGACTTCCGCAGTCCCTGGATCGAAAGCTGCGCCACCCGCCTACCCCTTCACTGCCCCGAGCGAGATGCCGCGCACCAGGAAGCGCTGCAGCAGCGTCACCGCGATGAAGATCGGCACGGTGCCGAGCACGCTCATCGCCGCGATCTTCGCCCAGAAGTTGGATTGGCCGCCAAAATAGTGGGTCACCTGCACCGGAAAGGTGGTGACCTCGCTGCGCGTCAGTACCAGCGCGAAGATGAACTCGTTCCAGGCGAAGACGAACGTGAACACGGCGGTGGCGAACAGCCCGCCGCGCGCCATCGGCCACACCACGCGGACGAACACCTGCCATCGCGTGCAGCCGTCCACCAGCGCCGATTCCTCGAGCTCCAGCGGGATGTCCTGGATGTAGCCCCGCATCATCCACACCACGTACGGCAGGTTGAACGCGGTGTAGAGGAGGATCAGCCCGACGAAGCTGTCCACCAGCCCCAGTTCGACGAACAGCAGGAACACCGGGAACACGATCACGATCGGCGGGATCATCCGGTTGGACAGCAGCCAGTCCGAGAACAGGTTGCCGCCCGTGCGGAAGCGCGCGATCGAATAGGCGCACATGGTGCCGATCACCATGGCGAAGACGGTGGAGATGCTGGCGATGACAAGGCTGTTCCACACCGTCACCGCGTCGCCGTCCTTGAACAGCACGGCGTAGTTGGCGAACTGGATCTGCTCCGGCCACCACACCGGCGGATAGGCGAAGATCTCGTCCGGCGTCTTGAACGAGATGATGGCGAGCCAGTAGATCGGGAACAGGAACAGCACCGTCACCAGCGCGGCGACGACGAACCGGACCGCCATGCGGACCTGCCGCCGCTTCACCGGTCAATCTCCATGCGCCGCAGCACCAGCGTCACCGTGATCGCCAGCAGGATGATCACCACCAGCGACATCGCCGCGGTGTAGCTGGTCTCGAACTGCTGGAAGCCCTGGACGTAGGCGTAGATCGAGAAGGTCTCGGTCAGCGTGCCCGGCCCGCCACGGGTCAGCGCCCAGACCACGTCGAACAGGCGGAACAGGTCGAGCGCCCGGATCAGCACCGCGATCGCCATCACCGGCCAGATCGCCGGCAGCACCACCTTGAAGAAGGTGCGCCAGAAGCTGGCGCCGTCGATCTCCGCCGCCTCGAGCTGGCTCTGGTCCACATTCGACAGCGCCGCCAGCAGCAGCAGGAACATGAACGGCGTCCACTGCCAGATCTCGGCGATCAGGATGGCGGGGTAGACAAAGGCCGGGTCTACCGTCCACAGGATGGTGACGTCCTCACCCGCGAACCAGCCGATGACCTGGTTGATCGGCCCGTAGCGCTGGTCGAACAGCAGCCGCCACGTCGCCCCGGCGATCACCGGCGACACCACCACCGGCAGCACCAGCAGGGCGACGAACACCTGCTTGCCGGGCAGCCGGTCGAGGAACAGGTAGGCGAGCGCGAGCCCGAGCACGAGTTCTGTCGGCAGCGCGACGACGACGAAGATCAGGGTGTGGCCGATCGCCTCCCAGAAGCGGCCGTCCGACAGCAGGCGCCCGTAGTGGACGAGGCCGTGGAACGAGGTGTCCTCGTCCAGCATCGTCAGGTTCTGCACGCTGATCATCAGCGTGTGGATGACCGGGAACAGGCCGATGAACAGGATCACCGCCACGGCCGGAAAGATCATCAGGTACTTGAAGTTGCGGTCGACGAACGGCGTCGCCCGGGCGCCGGCTGCGCCCGTGCGTCGCCCGTCGGAAAAACCGCGCATGGCCCCCCGGTCCGTCACGTCAGTCTCCGCGCGGATGCCCGGCCGTGCGAGCGCGGCCGGGCCCCGGTAATCAGGACGGATAGGCGGCCGCGTTGGAGGCCCACGCCTCGTAGGCGGCGCGCTGCTGGTCGACCCCGATGCGCTCGGTGATCTGGTCCCACTGCGCCGCGACGTCGTCGAGGATCGCCTGCGGATCCTCGCCCGCCCACAGCCGGGAGATGCCCTGACGCAGCGCCTCCTCGTAGCGGTCGGTCTGGATGATCGACAGGTCGAGCAGCCCCTTGACCGCGCCTTCGTGCAGCGCCGCCAGATACTGCGGCGCCTCCGGCCAGCGCGACATGTACTCCTCCGAGACGAAGTGGCTGTCGCGGAACGGGTCGCGCAGCGCGGTCGGCAGCTGGACCCGCTTCAGGCTGATCTCCTCGGAGTTCAGCCACTGCATGAACAGGTAGGCCGCCTCCTTCTTGCGCGACGAGGCCGAGAGCGACAGGGCGAAGCCCGCGGCAAGCTGCGGGTGCCCGCCCGGCGGCATGGCGTAGCCGACCTTGCCCGCAATCTGCGACCGCGGCACCCACGACAGCGCCTCCTCGTCGGTGCCGTAGCCGGCGGCCCAGCGCCCGTAGGGCGGCCAGGAGATGGTCATCGCCGTGTCACCCTGCAGGAAGGCGGCGAGGTTCTCGACGAAGCCCCAGGTCTGGACGCCCGGCGGCATCCACTCGTTCTCCGCCAGCCAGTCGTTGAACACCTTGACCCCGGCCGCGGAGTTGATGGTCGCCTTCATCGTCTCCGGGTCGAAGAAGCGCCCCCCCTCGTTGCGGAACCGCTCCTGGAACATGAACTGGCCATAGGGCGGGTCGCGGAAGAAGGCGGCGCCGTAGGGCTTGTTGCCGGTGTAGGCCGAGATGAACGCGCCGACCTCGTCGAATTCCTTCCACGTCGTCGGCGGCACCGGCAGGTCGTAGCCATGCTGCTCCCTGAACGCCGCCTGAATCTCCGGGTCGCCCAGGATGTCGGTGCGGTAGTAGAGGATGAAGACGTCGCCGTCGTCCGGGAAGCTGTAGATCTTCCCGTCGAACATCATCTGGTTGTCGCGGTAGACCGGCGCGATCGTCTGCAGCTCCTGCCGGTAGCCGTACTTGTCCACATACTCGTCCAGCGGCTCCAGCGCGCCGGCGCGGACCAGGTCCGGCATCCAGGCCGGGATCACGTTCAGCGCGTCATAGGCGCCGGTGCCGGCCCGGTGCTCCTGCAGGATCTTGGTGAACATTTCCGCGGTCGGAACCTCGATCACGTTCACCCTGATGCCGGTGGCCTCCTGCCACAACGGCCCGGAGAAGTTCAGCGGGTCGAGCGCCTGCAGGCCCGCTTCCCAGACGATGCTGATCTCGGTTCCGGCGAACTGCTTCGCCGCCTCCACCGCGGTCTGCGCGGCCTGGGCGCGCGCAACCCGCGGCAGGCCGAGCGCCGAGGCGCCGGCAAAGGCAGATGCCGTGTACAGGAACTCACGTCTGCGCATCGTTTCCTCCTCCCCATGAAAGGCGGCCGTTCTTTGCAGCCGCCGATTGTCATTCCCTGCGGAAGCGTTCGAGCTTTGCGCGCCATCCTGGCCGCTCGACCACTTCCCGGTTCACGATACCCCGTGGCACTTCGCCTTTCATCACCGCGATGACCGCCGCAACGTCGGCCGCGCCGATCCCGGCGAAGCACTGGTCGGTCCAGCACAGCGAGTGCGGCGCCACGATCACGTTGTCGAGCTCCATGATCGGCTCGCCGGCGGGCGTGGGCTCGGTGTGGAAGACGTCCAGGCCGGCGCCGGCGATGACGCCGTCCCGCAGCGCCTCGTAGAGCGCCTGCTGGTCCACCGTCGGCCCGCGCGAGGTGTTGATCAGATAGGCGGTCGGCTTCATCAGCCGCAGCCGCTCCGCATTCACGATCCCCCGCGTCTCCTCGGTGAGCGGGCAGCTCACGGACAGGAAGTCGGACTCGCGGAACAGCTCCTCCAGCGAGACCAGCCGGATGCCCAGCTCCTCGGCCACCGCCTTGTCGGCGTAGGGATCGTGGGCAATGAAGTTCATGCCGAACGGCTTCGCCAGCCGGTAGACCTCGGCGCCGATGTTGCCGATGCCGAGCGACCCGAGCGTCTTGCCGATCAGCCCCATGCCCATGTGGTCGGAGCGCTTCACCCACCCTTCCGGGCCCTGGCGCGCCAGCCGGTCCTTGATCAGCAGCTTCTGGCTCAGGGCCAGGACGAAGGTGAGGATGGAGACGGCGACGGGCCGGCGCACGCCGTCGGGCGTGATCACCAGGGCGATGTCGTTGGCCGTGCAGGTAGGCACGTCCACGCTGTCGTAGCCGACACCGAAGCGGGCGACGAGCGCGAGCCGGCCGTCGGGCGGCACGCTGGCAGCGGTGAACTTCGGCACCAGCAGGATCAGCGCGTCGTAACCGGCAAGCCCTTCCGCCGGCATCACCCCGTCCACCGGCTCCACATAGCCGATCTCGACGTCGGGGTCGGATTCCAGCGGCGACAGGTCGAACATCGGATAGGCCGGGGAGCCGTCGGGCTTCCGGAAATCCCCGCTGAGGGCGACACGAAACCTGGCCATGTCAGCTCTGCTCCGTTGGATGGGATGGGGTCATCGGCGAGCGGCGCCGCAGGCTTCGCGCACGGCGTCCACCCCGGCCTTCACGGCCGCCTGGTAGACCCAGACGTCGCCCGAGTAGCAGATGAAGTCGAAGCCCTTCGCGTGATACTCCTTCGCCGTCGCAACGTCGGGCACCAGCCGGCCGAGCGCCTTGCCGTGCGCCCTGCACGCGGCCGCGACCCTGTCGATCGCGTCCAGGAACTTCGGGTGGGTAAACTCGCCCGGGATGCCCAGCGAGCAGGACAGGTCGAAGTGGCCGACCCAGAGGCAGTCCACCCCGTCGACCGCAGCGATGGCGTCGGCGTTCTCCACCCCGGCGGCGGTCTCGATCTGGCAGAACAGCGCCAGCGACGCGTTGGCGGCGGCGAGCTTCTCCATCACCGGTCCGCCGGTGTAGGCGTCGTGGGCGATGCCGAGCGCGACGCCGCGGTGGCCGTCCGGCACGTACTTCATGCAGTCGAGGATGGCGCGCGCCTCGCCGGCGTCGTTGACCATCGGCAGCATGATGCCGCCGGCCCCCATGTCGGCGGCGCGGGCGATGTGGTGATAGGCCTTCGACGGCACCCGCACGATCACCGGCACCTGCGCCGCCTCGAAGTAGCGCACGGCCGCCTTGATGGTCTCGTGGTGGAAGCCGGAATGCTCGGTGTCGAAGAGGACGAAGTCACAGCCGGCGTTGCGCAGCATGTGACCGATGCCGGGCGTGGCGAACTCGACGATGAAATGTCCCACCTTCAGCGCACGTGTGGCCGCCTGCTGCCGGAGCGGTTGCGCAGTCATGCTGTCTCCTCATACGATCGTGTGTCTCTGGGTACGCGCCGCCCCCCGGCGCAGGGCCGGCACCGATACGGACACCGGCCATGCTGGTGTGGCGGACATGTGGTGTCAATGCCACTCCCGGATCCCTCCGGCCGCCTTTCTCCACGCCATGGTTGTGGATCGCGGCGCCGATCTCGCGCATAGTGCATGCGGGGGGATCGCCAATGACAGAAGCACAAGGACGGGAGGCCTGGCCGCAGACGCGGCCGCAGCATCAGGGCAGCACGGAAACGCCGCTGACGCCCGAAGAGGTCATGCGCTATCAGGCGCGCGGTTTCGTCACGCCGCGGCTCAGACTGCCCGACGACACCCTCGCCGACCTCACGGCCGCGGTGGACGCACTGATCGCCGCCAATCCGGGGGTGCGCCCCGAGGATCTCGCGGTGCCGCATGTGCCGGGCGGCGCAAGCGGGTGCCTGAACACGCCGGATGCGCTGCGCGACGTCTTCCTCGCCGTCGGCCGGCACCCGGCGCTGGTCGCGGCGGTGGCGCAGCTCATCGGCCCCGACCTGATCCTCTGGTCGAGCCACGCCTTCTGCAAGCCGCCCAGAGCCGGCGCGGCGGTTCCCTGGCACCAGGACGGCCAGTACTGGCCGATCCGCCCGATGGCCACCTGCTCGGTCTGGATCGCGATCGACCCCGCCGGGCCGGAGAACGGGTGCCTGCGGGTCATTCCCGGCTCGCACCGCGACGGCCTGCTCGCCCACGGGCGCCAGGAGGACCGGTCGCTCGCGCTCGACGCGGCGGTAGATCCCGCGAGCTTCGACCCGTGGCGCGCCGAGGACATCATCCTGCCGCCGGGCGGGCTCAGCTTCCACGACGTGCACCTGATCCACGGGTCGGAGCCGAACCGGTCGCCCTACGCGCGCCGCGCCATGGTCTACCGCTACATGCCGGCCGCCGCGCACTACGACCGGGCGACTCCGGACTACGTGATGCGGAACGGCGGTGTGATGCGCTGGGCGGACCGCCCGATCTGGCTGGTGCGCGGCGAGAACCGCCATCCCGGCAACGTGGTGGTCACGGCCTGAGCCCCGGTCGCAACGTCGCGCCGCTTGCCTCATCGGAATTCCGGAACGACCGTCTCGCCGGTCGCGGCCGATCGGTAGGCCGCCTCGCAGGCGGCGAAGGTCTTCAGGTTGTCGGCGCCGGAGGTAGCAAACGGGCGGCCCGAGCGCAGGCAGTCGATGAAGTGCTGCTGCGTCGTCAGCACGCTTTCCTGCGCCCCGTGCCACGGCTTCTGCGCCCAGGGCAGCAGCCGCGGGCTCACGTCGCGACGCTGGGTGCCACCGGCATCCACCACCGTCAGCTGGTAGCCGGGCCCCAGCCGCAGGGTGCCGGCGGAGCCATCGAGCTCGATCAGCGTCTCCGGGAACGGATCGGGATCGAGCCGGCTCGCATAGCTCGCATCGACGAAGCAGGCCGCGCCGCCCTCGTGCCGGGTGAGGATGCTGCAGCTGTCCTCGCCCCTGAGGCCGGGGCGCACCGAGGCGGTGACGCAGGCGAGCCGGTCGATCGGCCCCATCAGCACCCGCGCGACGTCGAGCACGTGGACGCCGAGGTCGAGGATGATGAAGCGCTCCTCCTCGGCGAGATAGGGCTGCCCGGCATAGATGTCGTAGCCGGTGCGGAAACTGACCCGCCCGAAGTGGAGCCGGCCGAGCCGGCCGCTCGCCACGACCTCCTCCACGGCCATCAGCGGAGTCTGGAACCGGAAGTTCTCGTGCACCATCAGCGGCACGCCCGCGGCGCTGCACGCCTCGACCATGGCGACGCAGTCCGCAAGCGTGGGCGCGAACGGCTTCTGGCAGATCACCGGCACGCCGTGCCGCGCGGCGAGCTCCACCAGCGGCCGGTGGGTCGGCATGGTGGTGACGACGTCCACGAAGTCGAGCCGCTCGGTCGCGAACATCCGTTCGGCGTCGTCGTACACGGCGGGGATGCCGAATTTCCGCGCAGCCGCCTCCGCCTTGGCGCGGTCGCGGTCGCAGACCGCCACAAGCCGGGCGCCCGCGACGTCGGCCCAGGCGTGGAGGTGGTTCTGGGCGAAGAAGCCGCAGCCGATGAGGCCGCCGGCGAGTTCCCTGTGAGCCATGCGTCGTCCTGTCAGCCCCGGTCCTGCGGGTCGTCGATGCGGATCTTGCGGCGGTTGAGCCGGGCGGCGATCCGCGTGCGCTGGGCGTCCACCAGCACCGCGAGGAAAATGATTCCGGCGATCACCAGCGGATAGGCGTAGGGGTCGGTGTTGGACATCACCAGCCCCGTCTCCACCGTCTGGATCAGCAGCGCGCCGAACGCGGTGCCCACCACGGTGCCGCGGCCGCCGAACAGGCTGGTCCCGCCCAGCACCGCCGCCGCGATCACCGGAAACTCCTTCTGAAAACCGAAGGTGGATGACGCCGCGGCAACCTGGGTCAGCGAGACCAGCCCGCCCAGCGCCGCGCAGACGCCGGAGATGGCGTAGACCCCGAACAGGATCAGCGGCACCTTCAGCCCCGCCTTCGCGGCCGCCGCCGGGTCCTGGCCCACCGCATAGACCTGGCGGCCGAACGGGGTGGAACGGAGCACGACGAAGGCGACCACGAACACCACCCCGAACACCCAGATCGACGACCGCAGGCCCAGCCAGTCGGTCTGGCCCAGGGTCAGCACGTCGTCGTTGGCGAACACCATCGCGGTGTCGGTCATGAACAGCGCGACCCCGCGCCCGATGAAGAGCGTGGCGAGGGTGGTGATGAACGGCGCCACCCGGACCACGACGATGAAGAAGCCGTTGATGCAGCCGATGAGAAGCCCGACCAGGAGCCCGATCGGGAAGGAGACGGCCAGCGGCAGGTCGCCCAGGTAGAGCGTCACGATGGCGACCACGACGTACATGATCGCGCCCACCGACAGGTCGATCCCCGCCGTCAGCAGCACGAAGGTCATGCCGATCGCGATGATCGCGATGTGGGCCGCCTGGATCACCACGTTGTTCAGGGTGGCGAGCGTCAGGAAGCGGTCGGCGGCGAGCCCGAACAGCACCACCACGATCGCGAACAGGATCAGCGGTGACAGCTCGAGCAGCAGGAGCTGGGCGCGGACGCCGTCCGCCCCGGCCTTCCGCGCCCGTGCTCCGGCCGGATGCAGGGTGGAGCTCGTCATCGCACCGCGTCCATTCCGACCCGGAGCGCGGATTCCATGATCCGCTCGCTGCTGAATTCCGCCCGCTCGTGCACCGCGGTGATCTCGCCCCGGCTCATCACCAGGATGCGGTCGCACATGCCGATCAGCTCCTCCATCTCGGACGAGATGAAGAGCACGCCGGCGCCGTCGGCCACCATCTGGTTCATGATCTTGTAGACCTCGTACTTGGCGCCTACGTCGATGCCGCGGGTCGGTTCGTCGAGGATGAACCCCCGCGGCGCGCGCAGCAGCCACTTCG
>ERZ777003.3514-NODE-3514-length-15057-cov-10.547327_pt1 | contig 15057 bp, 13 predicted proteins | sample MGYA00374956_ERZ777003 | MGnify/ENA primary metagenome ERZ777003 (study PRJEB29302, sample SAMN06268252) | bioreactor metagenome | isolation source: Joint BioEnergy Institute, California, USA | place: USA:Joint BioEnergy Institute, California, USA | collected... | reverse complement strand
CCGGCCGGGTCGCGGCGGCGGCGCAGGCGGCTGCCGAGGTGGTCGACGCCCGCCCACGCCGCGAAGGCGAGGCCGGCGACGGTGCCGGTCGCGGTGAGCAGGACGCCGGCGGCGGCCGTCGCGGCGATGCCGTCGTGGCCGAGCACGAGCACCGCGGCGGCGGCGCCGACGCTCGGCCCGATCGGGAGCTGGCCGAGCGTGACGACGGCGATCAGGACCGCGATCGCGTCGAGGATCGAGGCGTCGACGCCGACGGCGTGGAGCATCAGCCAGTTGCGCAGGATCTGCGCGACGACCGCGAGCAGCACGAACGCGACGAGCGCGGCGCCGCCGCGCATGGTGCGGACGATCGCGAGCCCGCGCCACAGCTCCCGCCCCTTCGCGAGCGCGAGGCGCCGCATGCCGACGCTGAGCAGGGCGATCGCGGCGACGCACAGCAGCGGCAGCCACCACGGCAGGCCGAGCGGGCCGATCAGCGTGAAGGAGGTCAGCGCGGCGAGCGCCGCCTCGACCGCGAGGATCGGCAGCTCGGCGGCCAGCAGCGTCGGCACCTGCGGGCTGACCGACGGCGAGGAGCGCCGGAGCGCGCCGATGCGGGCGGCGACGCCGAGATGGGGATTGACGACGCTGCCGAGCACCTGCATGCTCGAGGCGCGGTAGAGCACGCGGCGCGCCACCGTGCCGCCGGCGGCGTCGATCGTGCGGTGCCACGCCTCGGTGCGCGCGAGCAGCCCGCCGACGTGCAGCACGACCGCGACGCCGAGCACCCACGGCGCCGCGCTCGACAGCGCGGCGCCGAACTCGCCGCGGCGGCCGTACAGGAGCAGCGCGAGGCCGACCGCGCTCGCCGCCGTGGCGAGCACGGTGAGCGCCAGGCGGTGGCGGGCGACGAGCCGGCCCACAGCTCCTCCACTGGTCAGGTGCGGCGATCGCGGAGGAAGCCTGACGGCGACGCCTACGGGCGCATGCACGAGGGACGCCGGATCGGGCGATCCGACCGCTCCCACGGTAGCACCCCCGACCGCGCCGTCGGCCGGGCGGGCGGACCGGCGGCGGTCGCGACGAGCAGCGCCTTGTCGGCGCTCGCCTCGCCGAACTGCGGGGCCAGCGGCGAGCGCACCTGCTCGACCCACGGCGTCGCGCGCAAGCTGCGCACGAGGCAGTGATGCGTCGATGCGATAGCGTCATGTGACGATGCGCACGACGCTCGACATCGACGACGACGTCGTCGCGGCCGCCCGCGAGATCGCTGCCAGCGAGCGCCGGTCGCTCGGCGCGGTCATATCGGAGCTCGCGCGGCGCGGGCTGACGCCCGCGCGGGTGGAGGCGGACGGCGAGCTGCCGGTCGTCCGCGTGCCCGCCGGCACCCCGCCGATCACGCCCGCGATGGTGCGCCGGGCGCTCGACGAGGCGTAGCGTCCGCGTGGCGTGTTCGTGCGCGTCTCCTCCAATCCGAAGGCGATCCCCGCCCCGCTCAGCGCCGAGCAGGCGCGCGAGGTCCTGCGCCGGTTGCGCGCGCTCCCCGGCCACCGCTTCCTCGTCGACGATGTCTCGATCGCCGACGACGACCTCCCCGCGCTCGTCGGCCACCGCCAGGTCACCGACGCGCACCTGCTCGCGCTGGCGCGCCGCAACGCCACCTGCGTCGTCACGTTCGACGCCGGGCTGCACGCGCTCGGCGGCGCGGACGTCGTGCTGCTGCGCGCGCTGTAGGCGCGGGCAGTCGTGCGCGCGGCGGCGCGGAAGGCCGTGCCGCCGCTGGGCGCGGGCGGCGCGTCGCCGCTAGCGCTCGTCGGCGAGCAGGTCGTCGGCGAGCATCGCGAGCTGCACGTTGGCGAGCGTGCGCGGGGCGTCGAGCGGCATGCCGATCAGCTCCTGGATGCGGTCGAGGCGGTAGCGGAGCGAGTTGCGGTGCAGGTGCAGGCGCGCCGCCGTCTCGCTCGAGTTCTGGCCGCTCTCGATCCACACGCGCAGCGTCTGCAGCAGGTGCTGCTGCTCGCGCAGCGGCGCCAGCAGCGACGCGAGCGGCCGCAGCCCCTCGCCGTCGTCCTCGCCGGCGGCGCGCGCGACGAGCTGGCCGACCGCGTCGAGCTGGTCGAAGCGCAGCAGCGGCCCCGCCCGCTCGCCGGCCGCGCGCGCCTGCGCGAGCGCCAAGCGCGCCTCGCGCAGCGACCGGCGCGCCTCCCGCAGCGACGCGATCCGGCGGCCGACGCCGGCGCGCGGCCGCGGCCGGCCGCCGTCGAGCGCCTGCAGCGCCTGCGCGAGCCGCTCCGGCTCGTCCTGCACGAGCGTCACCGGCTGGCCGCCCTGGCCGACGAGCACGTGGCGCATCCCCTGCCCCTCCAGCAGCTCGCGCACGAGCTCGCGCGCCGCGCTCTCGCTCGCCACCCCCGGCGGCGCCTCCCACGCGACGAGGTGGGAGCAGTCGTTGAGCGGGAAGCCGAGCGCCGCCAGCTCGGCGTCGAGCCCGGCCGCCCGCGCCGGCGCGACGCCGCCGAGCGCCTGGCGCAGCAGCTCGGCCGCCCGCGCCCGGCCCGCCTCGGCGCGGTACGCGCGCCCGCGCGCGACGAGCCCGAGCAGCTGCGCCGCCCGGCGGATCACCGGCCGCCCGAGCTGGTCGGCCGTCGCCGCGCGGTGGCCCCAGGCGACGAGGACGTGCTCGCCGCCCGCCTCCCCGCCGACCGGCAGCACGGTCGCCGGCCGCTCGCCGATCGTCGGCGTCATCCCGGCGCGGGCCGCGGCCAGCGCGGCGCGCAGCGCCGCCGCGGGCGGCGTGCGCGCGCTCGACTCGAGCACCTCGCCGTCGGCGCTCGCGAGCACCGCGCCGACGCCGAGCAGGCCCGCCAGCCGGGTCACGATCGCCCGCTCCGGCCGCGGCTCCTGGACGGCGTCGATGAGGTAGTCCTCCATCGCCATGATCCGCCGCATGACGATCATGTCCTCGCTCGTGCGCGCATCGTGGACGAACGAGATGATCTGGTGGAAGGCGGTCTCGATCGGCACGAGGAAGACCGGGAAGCCGCGCCGCTCCGCCTCGTCGATGATCGCCTTCGGCACGCGCTGGAGCACGAGCCCGACCGCCCATCCGAGCGCCGTCTGACCGCCCTCGTCGAGCTCGGCGATCAGCCGCCGCTGCTCGTCGCTGCGGCCGCGCACGCGCAGGCCGTTGGTCAGCATCACCCACCGCTCGGGGATCCAGCGCGTCGGCGCGGCGACCTCGATCGCGTGCGCGCCGCGAACCGGTCGCCCGCGAGCGGACTCGTCGGAGGTGACGAGGGTCAGCCCCAGCTCGTGCTCATCGAGCAGGTCGCCGAGCGTCAGCTGCATCGCGCGTGAGCCTCCCACAGGCCGTCGTGTGCACGGGCACAACATGGCCGATGCGGCTTCGGTCATCCGCACAGTTGGCGCGCGACCCGCCGCCCGGCCAGTCTGGCGGCCATGCCAGGAGAGATGGGCACGCGCCTGTGGCACCCCTTCGCCGACATGGCAGCCGTCGACGGCGCCGAGCTGCGGCTCGTCGCCGCGGACGGCTGCTGGGTGACCGACGCGGACGGCGCACGCTACCTCGACGCCAGCGCCAGCCTGTGGTGCTGCAACCTCGGGCACCGCGTCCCCGAGGTCAACGCGGCGATCGCCGCGCAGCTCGAGCGACTCGACTCGTACTCGACCTTCGGCGACTACAGCAACGAGCCGGCCGAGCAGGTCGCGGCGCGCCTGGCGGCGGTCGCGCCCGTCGACGACGCGCGCGTCTTCCTCACCAGCGGCGGCGGCGACTCGATCGACACCGCCGCCAAGCTCGCGCGGGCCCACTTCCAGCTGACCGGCCAGCCCGAGCGCGTCCACCTGATCGGGCGCAGCCAGGGCTACCACGGCACCCACGGCTTCGGCACCAGCATCGGCGGGATCGAGGTCAACACGAGCGGCTGGGGCCCGCTGATGCCGCATGTCTCCAGCGTCCCCTACGACTCGCTCGAGGCGCTCGAGCAGGAGCTGGAGCGGATCGGCCCCCACCGCGTCGCCGCCTTCTTCTGCGAGCCGGTGATCGGCGCCGGCGGCGTGCTGCTGCCGCCGGAGGGCTACATCGAGGGCGCCGCCGCGCTCTGCCGCGAGCACGGCGTCCTGTTCGTCGTCGACGCCGTCATCTGCGGCTTCGGCCGCCTCGGCACCTGGTTCGGGATCGAGCGGTTCGACGTGCGGCCCGACATGATCGCCTTCGCCAAGGGCGTCAACGGCGGCATCCTCCCGCTCGGCGGCGTCGTCGTCAGCGGCGCGGTCGCCGAGCCGTGGTTCCGCGAGCCGGGCGGGCCGATCTTCCGGCACGGGCCGACCTACTCGGGCCACCCGGTCTGCTGCGCGGCGGCGCTGGCGGCGTTCGACGTCTACGAGCGCGACCGGCTGATCCCGCGCGGCCGCGAGCTGGAGCGCGACCTCGCCGACGTGCTCGCGCCGCTGGCCGACCACCCCGCCGTCGCCGAGGTGCGCGCGGGGCTCGGCCTGCTCGCCGGCGTCGGGCTGACCGCGGAGGCGCGCGCCCGCGTGCGCAACGCGCCGGGCGTCGTGCAGGCCGCCGCCCGCAGGGAGGGGCTGCTCGTGCGGGCGCTCGGCGACGGCGTCGCGGTCTCGCCGCCGCTGACGGTGACGCGCCCGGAGCTGAGGCTGATCGGGGAGGGCCTGGCGGCGGCGCTCGACGCGCTCGTCCCGAGCCACCACGTCTGACGCAGGAACAAGGGAGAGAGCATGGGAATCCGCGTAGGGATCGACACCGGCGGGACGTTCACCGATCTCGTCGCGGTCGACGACCGCTCGGGCCGCTGGTACCTCGCGAAGGTGCCGTCGAACCCGAGGCAGCCGGTCGCGGCGATCGCCGCCGCGCTCGAGCAGGCCGCGTTCGACCCGGCCGACGTCGACTTCATCGTCGTCGGCACGACGATCGGCATCAACGCGGTGCTGACGCGCACCGGCGCCCGCGTCGTCTACCTCACGACGAGGGGCTTCGAGGACATCCCCCACATCCAGCGGATCAACCGCAAGCACCACTACGACTTCCACTGGCGCAAGCCGAGGCCGCTCGCCGCGCGGCGCGACTGCATCGGGATCGCCGAGCGCGTCGACGCCGAGGGCGAGGTGCTCGTCCCGCTCGACGAGGACGCGGTCCGCCAGGCGGTCGCCGAGCTGGCCGACGGCGCCGACGGGGAGCCGGTCGCGGTCGCGATCTGCTTCCTCTTCTCCTACCTGGCCCCCGAGCACGAGCAGCGGGCGCGCGAGGTGATCGAGGCGGCCGCGCCGGGCCTGCCGGTGTCGCTGTCGCACGAGGTCGCGCCGATCTGGCGCGAGTACGAGCGCGGCACCGCCGCGATCCTCGACGCGTACATGAAGCCGGCGCTGACGAGGTACGTCGCCGGCGTCAGGGACGCGTTCACGAGGCAGGGCGCCGGCGACCGCTGGTCGCTGCTGAAGTCCAACGGCGGCCACGCGCTCGCCGAGGAGGCGCTGCGCAAGCCGGCCCACGTGCTGCTGTCCGGCATCGCCGGCGGCGCGATCGGCGGCGCCTGGTTCGCGCGCCAGGCGGGCGCGCCGAAGGCGATCGTCGTCGACATGGGCGGCACCTCCTGCGACGTCTGCCTGATCGTCGACGGCCAGCCGCTCTACTCGTCCGAGTACGAGATCGAGTTCGGCCTGCCGGTGAGCGTGCCGACGATCCACACGCACACGATCGGCGCCGGCGGCGGCTCGATCGGCTGGATCGACCCGGGCGGCTTCCTCCAGGTCGGCCCGCAGTCGGCGGGCGCCGACCCGGGGCCGGCCTGCTACGACACCGGCGGCAGGGAGCCGACGCTGACGGACGCGAACCTGCTGCTGGGCCGGCTCGACCCCGAGTACTTCCTCGGCGGCCGGCTGCGCCTCAAGCCCGAGCTCAGCGGCGCGGCGATCCGCACGCTCGCCGACCGGCTCGAGCAGGACGAGGTCGAGGTCGCCTCCGCGATGGTGCGGATCGCGAACGAGTCGATGGCGAACGCGATCCGGATCGTCACCGTCGAGCAGGGCATCGACCCGCGCGACTTCGCGCTCGTCGCGATGGGCGGCGCCGGCCCGACCCACGCCTGCGGGATCGCCGACTCGATCGGGATCGAGCGCGTGATCGTCCCGCCCCATCCGGGCGTCACCTCCGCCTTCGGCGTGCTCGCCGCGCCGGTGCGCGTCGACGAGGTGCGGTCGGTCGCGCTGTCGTCGACCTCGCTCGACGTCGCCGCGCTCGCGCGCGACATCGACGAGCTCGAGCGCAGGGCCCGCGCGAGCTTCGCGGCGCAGTCGCCCAACGCGCAGGAGCCGCGCGTCGAGCGCGCGATCGCGATGCGCTACCAGGGCCAGAACTACGAGCAGGAGGTGCCGCTCCCCGACGGCCCGATCGACGCCGCCGCGATCGAGCGGACGTTCGAGCGCTACCACGAGCTGCACCAGGAGTTCTACGGCTACCGCTTCGACGGCGCCCCGATCGAGCTCGTGCGGCTCGCCGTCACGGTCGCCGGCGAGGACGCGCCGCTGCCGGCGCTGGAGACGCAGCGCGGCGAGCAGGAGCGGCCGGCGCGCACGACCGAGGTCTACTTCGAGGAGGGCGGCTTCCAGCCGACGCCGGTCGTGCCGCGCACCGAGCTCGGCGACGAGGAGCGCAGCGGCCCGCTGATCGTCGAGTCGATCGACACGACCGTCGTCGTCCCGCCCGGCTGGGCGCTCCAGCGCCTGCCCGGGGGCGTGATCGAGCTGCGCCGCGCGACGCGCGCGGGCGCGCCGGCCGCGGCCGGCGCCCGCACGAACGCGACGGCATGAGGGAGAGCGAGATGACCGTACCGACCACCACCCCGAGCGAGCAGGGCCTGGACCCCGTCCTGCTCACGATCGTCAACAACAGCTTCGTCAACATCTGCCGCGAGATGGGCGTGACGATGACGCGCACCGCGTTCTCGCCCATCTTCAACGAGGGGCTGGACTTCTCGTGCGTCCTGTTCGATCGCGACCTGAACATGATCGGCCAGGCCGAGTTCTGCCCCGCGCAGCTGGCGGCGTCGATCTTCATCGTCCGCTGGACGGTCGAGGAGCTCGGCATCGAGAGCTTCGAGCCGGGCGACGTCGTGCTCCACAACGACCCGTACCGCGGCGGCGCCCACATCCCCGAGCACTCGGTCATCCGGCCGGTCTTCTACGACGGGGAGCTGTGGGGCTTCGTCGCCAACGTCGGCCACCTCGCCGAGATCGGCGGCAAGGCCGTCGGCTCGTTCGCGGCCGACGCGACCGAGGTCTTCCAGGAGGGCCTGCGGATCCCGCCGGTCAAGCTCGTCAAGAACGACCGCAACGTGATGGACGTGTGGCGGCTCATCATGGCCAACCACCGCACGCCGCGGAACACGTGGGGCGACCTCAACGCCCAGGTCGGCTCGCTGCGCGTCGCCGAGCGGCGGCTCGTCGAGCTGCTCGACCGCTACGGCCCCGAGCTGCTCACGCGCGCCTCCAAGGAGCTGATGGACTACTCCGAGCGGTGGATGCGCGCCGAGATCGCGGCGATCCCCGACGGCGTCTACGAGTTCTCCGACCGGATGGAGGACGACGGCGTCGTGAGGGAGCCGGTCAACCTGAAGGTCCGCGTCACCGTCGACGGCGACCGGCTGATCGTCGACTGGACCGGCACCGACCCGCAGGTGCGCGGGCCGATCAACGCGACCTACGGGGTGACCGCGGGCGCCGTCTACAACGCGATCTTCCACGTCACCGACTCGAACATCCCCAAGAACAGCGGCGCGTACCGGCCGATCCACATCATCGCCCCGCCCGGCACGGTCGTGAACGTCCAGTACCCGGGCCCGTCGGTCGGCGGCAACACCGAGACCCACCCGAAGCTCGCCGACATGGTCGTCGGCGCGCTCGCGAGGGTGCTGCCGGATCGCGTCGCCGCCGCCGAGGGCGCGACCTGCTGCAACTTCCTCTTCGGCGGCACGCACCCGAGGACCGGCGAGTACTTCGCCAACTACCACCTCGAGGGCGGCGGCTGGGGCGCCAAGAGCTTCGACGACGGCAACGACGCGACGATCGTCAAGAACGGCAACTGCCGCAACACGCCGGTCGAGGTGTTCGAGACCCGCTTCCCGCTCATCACGACCGAGTACTCGCTGATCCAGGACTCCGGCGGCCCCGGCCGCAGGCGCGGCGGCCTCGGCACGCGGCGGGTGATGCGGATCGCCGAGGGGGCCGAGATCACCGTCTCGGCGCTGCTGGACCGCACGCAGCCCGGGTTCCGCCCGTGGGGGCTCGACGGCGGCGGCCCCGGCGGCAACGCGGCGATCAAGGTCAAGCTCGCCGGCACGGACGAGTTCCGCACCTTCCCGGAGGTGTTCGGGACCGCGTCGGCGTCGAAGTTCACGAACATCGTGCTCAGGGCCGGCGACGAGGTGCTGCTCGACTCGCCCGGCGGGGGCGGCTACGGCGACCCGCGCGAGCGCGACCGCGACGCGGTCCGCCACGACGTCGCCGAGGGGCTCGTCTCCCCCGCGGCCGCCCGCGACATCTACGGCCTCGAGGAGGTGGCGGCATGAGCGCCGCGACGGAGACGGCGGCGGCCGGCGGCCGCTGGGAGCCGATCACGATGCAGGTCTGGGACACGGTCGTGACCCCGTGCGACTGCTGCGGCCAGGTGGTCGCGCGCCGCCAGTGGGTCGTCGCCTTCGACGAGGGCGAGCGCCGCTTCTGCGGGCCCGACTGCGAGCAGCTGTACCGCTCGTACGTCGTGGGCGCGCGCGGCGGCGCGGCGCCGGCCAGCTGAGCGCGATGACGGACGCAGTCGAGCAGCCCGGCGCCGCCGGGGCGGTCGTCGAGGTCGCCAACCCGGCCGCCCCGGACGAGCTGGTCGGCACGGTGCCGGCCGCGACCGCCGCCGACGTGGGCGCGGCGTGCGCGACGGCCGCCGCGGCGGCGGCGGCGAGGGCGGCGACGCCCGCGCCCCGCCGCGGGGCGGCGCTGCACCGCGCGGCGACGCTGCTGGAGCAGCGCGCCGACGCGCTCGCCGTCCAGCTCACCCGCGAGGAGGGCAAGACGATCGGCGAGGCGCGCACGGAGGTCGCGCGCGCGGTCGGCTTCCTCCGCTACTACGGGACGGCGGCGATCGACGCCTGCGGCGAGGTCTACCCGAGCGCGGTGCCGGGCCGCCACCTGTACACGGTGCGCGAGCCGCTCGGCGTCGTCGCCGCGATCACGCCGTGGAACTTCCCGATCGCGATCCCGGCGTGGAAGGTCGCGCCGGCGCTCGCGTTCGGCAACGCGGTCGTGCTCAAGCCGTCGGAGCAGACGCCGCTGAGCGCGGTGGCGCTCGCGGAGGCGCTGTGGGAGAGCGGCGTCCCGCGGGAGGTCCTGCACGTCGTCTGCGGCAACGCGCGGGAGGTCGGCGGCGCGCTCTGCGCCCACCCGGCGATCAGGGCGCTGACGTTCACCGGCTCGACGACGGTCGGGCGGATGCTCCAGCGCGACGCGGTCGAGCGCGGGCTGAAGGTCCAGCTCGAGCTCGGCGGCAAGAACCCGGTGATCGTGCTCGACGACGCCGACCTCGAGCAGGCCGTCGAGCAGACGGTGCGCGGCGCGATGATGTCGACCGGCCAGAAGTGCACGGCGACGAGCCGCGTGATCGTCACGCCGGGGATCCGCGATGCGTTCGTGGAGGCGCTGGCGAGGCGGGTCGCGTCGCTGCGCGTCGGCGACCCGCTCGACCCGGCGACCGACATCGGCCCGCTCGTCTCGCAGGCGCAGCGGGACCAGGTGCTCGGGTATCTCGACGCCGCCGCCCGCGAGGGGCTGTCGCCCGCCGTCGGCGGCGGCGCGCCGGAGCGGCCGGGGTGGTTCGTCGAGCCGACCGTGTACGTCGACGTCGACCCCGACTGCACGCTGGCGCAGGAGGAGATCTTCGGCCCGGTCGCAGCCGTGATCGCGGCGGCCGACCTCGAGGAGGCGCTCGCGATCGCCAACGCCGTGCCGTACGGCCTGTCGGCCTCCGTGTTCACCCGCGACCTCGGCCGCGCGCACCGGTTCGTGCGCGGGATCGAGGCGGGGGTCGTGCACGTCAACGGCGAGACCGCCGGGACGGAGCCGCAGGTCCCCTTCGGGGGGATGAAGGCGTCCAGCTCGCACTCGCGCGAGCAGGGACGGGCGGCGGTCGAGTTCTTCACCGCCGTCAAGACGGTCTATGTGGACATGCCCGCATAGCGCGGGCGCCAGAGAGAGGAGCAACTGCGATGCTGGGACGGAGACGCAGCGGACGGGCGATCTTCACGCTCGCCGCGGTCGGACTCACGGCGCTCGCCGTCGGCTGCGGCGGCGGCGACGACGGCGGCAGCGCCACCGCCGGGGACGGCGGCGCGGGCAGCGGCGAGGGGCCGATCAAGATCGGCTTCGCCGTCGCCGACTCGGGGCCGATCGCCCCGTACGACATCGAGCCGACGCAGGCGGCGCAGCTGCGCGTCGACGAGATCAACGCGGCCGGCGGCGTGCTCGGCCGCAGGCTCGAGATCGTCAAGCGCAACACGCAGTCCGACAAGGCGCTGTCGACGAACGTGGCCAACGAGCTGCTCGGCGAGGGCGTCGTCGCGATCGTCGCCTCCTGCGACTTCGACTACGGCTCGCCGGCCGCGATCGCCGCCCAGGCCGCCGGCGTGCCCGGCATCTCGCTGTGCGCGTCGGACCCGAAGTTCGCCGACACGACGACGATCGGCAACATGGCCTTCTCGTTCGCGCCCGGCTCCGACGTCGAGGCGACGACCGACGCCGAGTGGGCCTGGGACAGGGGCTGGCGCAACGTCTACGTCCTGCAGGACGAGAACATCGAGTACACGAAGGCGCTCGGCCGCTACTTCAAGGCGCGCTGGGAGCAGCTCGGCGGCAGGATCGTCGGCGAGGACTCCTTCCCCGGCGGCGACAACGTCAACATCCGCGCCCAGGCGGCGAGGCTCGCCCGCGTCGAGGACGCCGACTTCATCTACATCCCGACGTGGAACCCGGCCGGCCCGGCCGCGATCCGGCAGCTGCGCGCGGCCGGCGTGAGGCTGCCGATCGTCGGCCCGTCGGCGCTCGACGGCGACCTGCTGCTGTCGACGGTCGGCGACGCCAGCGACATCTACTTCAACCCGTACGCCTGCTTCGTCTACTGCGAGGGCGGCAGGGGCAGGTCGCTGGACAGGTTCGTCGCCGACTTCGAGGCCAAGACCGGCAGGAAGCCGTCGACCGCCTACGACCTCGCCGGCTACAACCTCATCTCCGCGCTCGCGCAGGCGATCGAGACGGCCAGGTCGACCGACGGCGAGGCGATCGTGAGGGCGATGGAGACGATGGGCCCGGTCGAGACGCCGACCGAGCCGTTCGCCGTCGCCAGGCCCGGCTGCCACAAGCCGACCGACATGCCGCTCTCGTTCGTCGAGATGAGGGACGGGAGGCTGACGTTCCTGGAGTCCGTCCGGGCGAGGTCGATCCCGGACATCGGCGACGGGAACGGGTGCGCGTCGTCATGAGGTCCACGGCCGTGCCTCCGTCCGGGCAGGCCGTCCTGGCGACCGACCGCGCCGGCTTCGCGCCGGCGCGGCTCACCGCCCGCGGGCTGCGCGTGCAGTTCGCGGGCGTCGTCGCGCTCGACGGGGTCGACCTCCACGTCGAGCGCGGCGAGATCGTCGGGCTGATCGGGCCCAACGGCTCGGGCAAGACGACCTGCCTCAACGCGCTGTCGGGCTTCGTGTCGCTCGCCGCCGGCGAGGTCGCGCTCGACGACCAGCCGGTCACGCGCTGGTCGCCGGCGCGGCGGGCCCGCGCCGGCCTCACGCGCACCTTCCAGGGGGTGCGCGTCTTCGCCGCGCTGTCGGTGCGCGAGAACGTCGAGGCGGCGGCGCTCGGCGGCGGCCTGCGCCGCCGCGCCGCCCGCGCCCAGGCGGCGACCGTGCTCGAGCAGCTCGGCCTCGACCACCTCGCCGACCTGCCGGCCGGGGCCGTCTCGGCCGGCGACGAGCGGCGGGTCGGGATCGCGCGGGCGCTCGCGACGCGGCCGCGCTTCCTGCTGCTCGACGAGCCGGCTGCGGGGCTCAACGACGCCGAGTCGATCCGCCTGATCGAGACGATCCACGCGCTCGCGGGCGAGTTCGGCTGCGGCGTGCTGCTCGTCGAGCACGACATGCGCGTCGTGATGGGGACCTGCGCGCGCCTGCACGTGCTCGACTCCGGCCGCACCGTCGCCGCCGGCGACCCGGAGACGGTCGCCCGCGACCCGGAGGTGATCGCCGCCTACTTCGGCTCCGAGGCGGTGAGCGCCTGATGCTCGCGGTCAAGGACCTGCGCGCCCGCTACGGGCCGATCGAGGCGCTGCAGGGGACGTCGCTGGAGGTGCGCGAGGGCGAGCTCGTCGGGCTCGTCGGCCACAACGGCGTCGGCAAGTCGACGACGCTCAAGGCGATCGCGGGCGTGCTGCGGCCCAGCGGCGGCACGATCGAATGGCTCGGCGCGCCGCTGCGCGGCGGCGCGGCGGCGACGATCCGCGCCGGCATCGCCTACGTGCCCGAGGACCGGCGCATCTTCGCCGGCCTGACGGTCGAGGAGAACCTCCGCCTCGGCGCGACGACCCGCACCGACGCCGACGCCGTCGCGGCCGACATCGAGCGCGAGCTGGAGCGCTTCCCCCCGCTGCGCAAGCTGCTGACGCGCCGCGCCGGCAACCTGTCCGGCGGCGAGCAGCAGATGCTCGCGATCTCGCGCGCGCTGCTGTCGCGGCCGCGGCTGCTGCTGCTCGACGAGCCGACGCTCGGGCTGGCGCCGATCATCATCGACACGCTGTTCGAGACGATCGCGCGGCTGCGCGACGAGGGCGTGACCGTCCTGCTCGTCGAGCAGAACGTCGCCAAGACCGTCCGCATCGCCGACCGCCTGTACGTGATGGCCCCGGGCGGCCGCATCGAGCGGTCCGGCCCGGCCGCCGAGCTGGAGCGCAGCCCGGAGTTCCGCGCCGGCTACCTGAGCCTTGCCCCCGCCCACGAGAGGAAGGCGGTGACCCCGTGACCGACGTGCTGGAGTACCTCGTCGCCGCCCTCAGCGGCGGCGGCATCTACGCGCTGCTGACGATCGGCCTCGCGCTCCTGTTCAGCGTGATGGGGCTGATGAACTTCGCCTACGGCGAGCTGATCATGACCGGCGGCTTCGCGATGTACCTGCTGCGCGACGCGCCGTGGCCGCTCATGATCGTCGGCGTCCTCGTCGCCGTCGTCGCCGTCGCGCTGCTGACCGAGCGGCTCGCGTTCCGCCCGCTGCGCGGCGCCTCGCCGCTGACGCTGCTGATCGCCGCCTTCGCCGTCAGCATCATGCTGCAGAACGCGGCGCGCATGACCGTCGGGCCGCGCGCGAAGGGCGTCAGGCCGTGGCTGGAGGAGACGATCTCGATCGGCGGCGTCGGCGTCCAGCTGCTCGACCTCGTGACGATCGCCGTCGCGCTCGCTTTGATCGGCGGCCTCGTGCTGCTGCTGAGGCGGACCGCGCTCGGCGTCCAGCTGCGGGCGGCCGCGGAGGACTTCGAGATGGCGTCGCTGCTCGGCGTCAAGGCCAACCGCGTGATCGCGAGCGCGTTCGCGATCACGGGCGTGCTCGGCGCCGTCGCCGCGCTCATGCTCATCCTCAAGCAGGGCTCGGTGTCGGTGACGGTCGGCTCGGTGCCGCTGCTGATCGCGTTCGTCGGCGCCGTCGTCGGCGGGATGGGGTCGCTCGTCGGCGCCGCGCTCGGCGGCTTCGTGCTCGGCGCGGTGACGGCGGTGCTCGACGCGGCGCTGCCCGGCGAGCTGGCGCCGTTCCGCGACGCGTTCGTGTTCGGGCTGGTGATCGTGATGCTGGCGACGCGGCCGCAGGGCCTCGTGCCGGCGCCGGAGGCGCGGGTCTGATGGCGGCGCAGCGACTCCGCGAGGGCGTCTGGCCGCCGGTCGCGCTGGCGGTCGCGATCGTCGTCGTGGCGGCGCTCGCCGGCGCCACCGGCGACGTCGTCATCAGGCGCGTCGCGATCCTCGCGCTCATCAACCTCGTGCTCGTCGTCGGGCTGTGGACGTTCAGCGGCGTCACCGGCGTCGTCTCGTTCGGCCACGTCTCGTTCGCCGCGATCGGCGCCTACGCGTGCGCGTACCTGACGATCCCGGTCGCGATGAAGAGGGGGCTGTTCCCGGAGATGCCGGGCTTCCTCGACTTCCTCCTGACCGTCCACGCGAGCTTCCCGGTGGCGGTCGTGCTGTCGGGGCTGGCGGCGGCCGTCTTCGCGCTCGTCGTCGCGCCGGCGTTCGTGCGGCTCGACGGCGTCCAGGCCGGCATCGCGACGCTCGCGCTGCTGGCCGTCGTCTACAACGTGCTGCTCAACTGGGAGGAGGTGACGCGCGGCTCGTCGACGATGATCGGCGTGCCGGCCGACCTGAGGCTGGGGACCGCCGCCGTGTGGGCGGTCGCCGCGGTCGCGATCGCGTGGCTGTTCGCGCGCTCGCGCGTCGGCCTGCGGGCGCGCGCGGCGCGCGAGGACGGCGCCGCCGCCCGCTCGCTCGGGCTGCGGGTCGTCGCCGACCGCACCGTCGCGTGGTGCCTGAGCGCGTTCGTCGTCGGCTGCGGCGGCGCCCTCTACGCCCACTTCATCACGACGTTCAACCCGGACCAGTTCTACCTCGGGCTCACGTTCGTCCTGCTCGCGATGCTCGTGCTCGGCGGGATCGGCTCGCTGACGGGCGCCGTCGTCGGCGTCGCCGTCTACTCGCTGCTGGCGGAGCTGCTGCGGCGGCTGCAGGGCGGCAGCTGGACCGGCGTCGAGCTGCCCGCCGGCACCGCCGAGGTGGTGCTCGCCGCGCTCCTGCTCGTGATGCTCATCAAGCGGCCGCGCGGGCTGACGGGCGGGCGCGAGGTGCCGTGGCCGGCGCGCCGCGGACCGCGGGCGGCGGCGGCCGCCCCGCCGGCCCCGAGGCCGGGCGCCGCGGAGGGCGGCGGGGCGGCCGCGTAGGCCCGCGCCCGCGGGCCGGCGCGGCGGGCGCGCCG
>ERZ777003.3511-NODE-3511-length-15068-cov-9.373476_pt1 | contig 15068 bp, 14 predicted proteins | sample MGYA00374956_ERZ777003 | MGnify/ENA primary metagenome ERZ777003 (study PRJEB29302, sample SAMN06268252) | bioreactor metagenome | isolation source: Joint BioEnergy Institute, California, USA | place: USA:Joint BioEnergy Institute, California, USA | collected... | reverse complement strand
GGCCCGCCGGCGGGCGCGCGGGTGCCCCGCGCCGTCCGCGCGCCCCTGCGCCGCGCGCCGGTCGGGCGCCCCCTGCGCCGCGCCTGGAGCGAGAGCCTGCGGCGGGCGAGCCTCGCGATCGAGCGGCGCGTGCGCCGCTGAGCGCTACGGCGCCGCCGGCCGCTCGCCGTCCTCTGCGAGGGCGTGCAGGCCCTTGAGCAGGTCGATCGGGACCGGGAAGACGATCGTCGAGCTCTGGTTGATGCCGATGTCGCCGAGCGTCTGCAGGTAGCGCAGCTGCAAGCCCGACGGGCTCTCGCTGATGACCCGCGAGGCCTGCGCGAGCCGGTCGGCCGCCTGGAACTCCCCCTCCGCGTTGATGACGCGGGCGCGCCGGTTGCGCTCGGCCTCCGCCTGGCGCGCCATCGCCCGCTGCATGTCGCCGGGGATCTCGACGTCCTTGATCTCGACGACGCTGACCTTCACCCCCCACGGCTCGGTCTGCTCGTCGATGATCCGCTGGAGGTCCTCGTTGAGCCGCTCGCGCTCGGCCAGCAGCGTGTCGAGATCGGCCTTGCCGAGCACCGAGCGCAGCGTCGTCTGCGAGATCTGCGACGTCGCCTGCAGGTAGTTCTCGACCGCGATCACCGAGTTGACCGGCTCGACGACGCGGAAGTACGCGACCGCGTTCACCGCCGCCGGGACGTTGTCGTGGGTGATGACGTCCTGCGGCGGGATGTTGAGCGTGACGGTGCGCAGGTCGACGCGCACCATCCTGTCGATCACGGGGATGAGCAGGATCAGCCCCGGCCCCTTGGCGCCGAGCAGGCGGCCGAGCCGGAAGACGACGCCCCGCTCGTACTCGCGCAGGATGCGGATCGCCGCCGCCAGCAGCAGGGCGGCGACGACGATCAGCGCGACGAGGATGCCGATCGCGACGTTCATGGAGCACCTTCCTTGTCGGTTGGGCCGGCCGCGGGGCCGCCGTCCGGCGCGGTGGCGCCGGCGTCGGCGTCGCGGCGGCGGACGTGCAGCGTGAGCCCCGCGACGCGCGCGACGACGACGCGCGCCCCGCGCGGCAGCGGCGGCCCCGGCCCGTCGCGGCGGGCGCGCCACAGCGCGCCGTCGACGTAGACCTGGCCGACCGGGTCGAGCGGGACGCGGACCTCGGCGACGCGGCCGACGAGCTCGGCCGCATCGCCGCGCGCCGGGCGCCGCCGCAGCGACACCGCCTTGCGGCCGGCGAAGAGGATCAGCCCCGCCAGCAGCGCGCCCGTCGCGACGGCGGCCGGCACCGTGACGCGGACCACCTCGGACTCGGTGTCGAACAGCAGCAGCCCGCCGACGACGAGCGCCAGCGCGCCGGCGACCCCGAGCGCGCCGCTGGCGACCTGCGTCTCGGCCGCGAGCAGGCCGAGGCCGAGCGCGAGCAGCAGCACGCCGCCGACGGTCACCGGCAGCTGCGCGGTCCCGTAGAGGCCGAGCAGCAGCATGATCGCGCCGAACACGCCCGGGCCGACCAGCCCCGGGCTCAGCAGCTCGAAGCCGATCAGCAGCAGGCCGCCGACGAGCAGCACGTACGCGATCGACGGGTTGACGAGGAGCTGGCGCGCCTGCACCGCGAACGGCATCGCGCGCTCGGTCACCGCCAGGCCCGCGGTGCGCAGCGTCTGCGCCTTCGGCCCCTGGACCGCGAAGCCGTCGAGCCGGGCCAGCAGCGCTCGCGTGTCGGGCGCCACGACGTCGACGAGGCCGCGCCGCCGCGCCTCCCGCGCGGTGACGCTCGTCGCGTCGCGCACCATCGAGACGGCGAGGTCGCCGTTGCGGCCGTGCGCCTCCGCGAGCGCGCGCGCATAGGCGGCGGCGTCGTTGCGGACCTTGCGCCCGAGCACCTCCTCGGTGTCGCCGCCGGTGAGCGACACCGGCGTCGCGGCGCCGATGTTCGTCTGCGGCGCCATCGCGGCGACGTCGGCCGCGAGCGTGACGAACATGCCCGCCGACGCGGCGCGGGCGCCGCCGGGGGCCACGTAGACGACGACGGGCAGCGGCGCCGCGACGATCGCCCGCACGATCGCGCGCATCGAGGTGTCGAGGCCGCCGGGGGTGTCGAGCCGCACGATCGCGAGCGCGGCGCCGTCGTCGACGGCGTCGCCGAGCGCGTCGTCGACCCAGTCCGCCGTCGCCGGGTCGATCGTGCCGCTCAGCTCGATCTCGACCGCCTCGCGCGCGGGCGCCCTCGCCGCGCCGCCGCCTTGCCCGGCGCTCGCGGGCGCCAGCAGCAGCCCGCTCGCGATCGCGATCCACAGGGCCGCGCACGCACGCGGCCGGACGGAGAAGCGCCGGCGCCGCATGCCCGGGACCTACCCGCTGGGCGCGTCAGGCGACGCGCCGCTGACCGCGCGGGCGGCGCACGACGCGCCGCCGCGCCGGCTCAGGCGGGCCGGGCGCCGGCCGCGGCGGCGCGGCGCGCCCGCGCCCGGCGCGCGTCGCGCAGCGCGAACGCGAGCCCGGCGAGCGCCATCCCGACGAGCACGACGACGGCGGCCAGCGCCGCCGGCGAGCGGAGGTCGTCGAGGCTCCCGCCCAGCGCCGCGTAGGCGAACGCGCGCGGCGCGCAGCCGAGCGCCGTCGCCCCCGCGAAGACGAGCAGCGGGATCCGCGTCAGCCCGGCCGCGTAGTTGACGAGGCTGTACGGGACGCCCGGCAGGATCCGCGCATACAGGACGGCGAGGAAGCCGCGCGCCGCGATCCAGTCCTGCAGCGCCCGCAGCCGCGGCCCCGACAGCTCCGCCAGCGGCCGGGCGCCGACGCGGCGCGAGATCGCCGCGGCCGCCGTCGCGCCGAGCGTCGCGGCCGCGATCGCCGCCGGCGTCCCGAGCGCGGTCCCGAGCAGCAGGCCCGCCGCCCCGGCCAGCAGCGGGCCGGGCACGCACGCGACCGTCAGCGCCGCCGAGACGGCGACGAACGCGATCGGCGCGATCGGCCCGGCGTCGTCGACGGCGTCGCGGATCCGCTCCGACGAGAGGCCGAGCGTCGAGGCGGCGAGGAGGAACAGCGCCACGACGCCGAGCCCGAGCAGCCCGAGCCGCAGCACGGCGCGGACGGCCGCGCGACGCGCTCGCGCCGGCTCAGACGGCGGCGCCGCGGGCATAGAACTCCGCCTCGGCGCGGCCGAGCTCGGTCACCGGCGGCTCGCCGTACATCCACTCGCGCGCGATCCGGTGCCAGTTCGCGCGGGCGCGCAGCTGCGACAGCACCGCGAGCGTCAGCATCTCCATCCGCCGGCCGAACAGGTGCTCCGGGCGGATGTCCTGGTGGCGCATCTCGCGGAAGTGCGAGGAGCGCATGTCGGAGGCCTCGATCGCGACGCGGGTCGCGATCTCGGGCGTCAGCTGCACCTCCTCGTCGACCGTGTACCACCAGATCGAGTCGAGCACGTACGACATCACCGCGTCCGGGTCGGCCTTCTCCGGGTGGGGCAGGAAGCCCGAGCCGGCCAGCAGCTCGTGCAGCCGCTCCGCGTCGTCCTCGGCGACCGCCCGCTGGCAGGCGAGCTCGAGCTCGACCGCCTCCGGCGCCATCCGCTTGTAGAGGCCGAAGTCGAGGAACGCGACCCTGCCGTCGTCGAGCAGCAGGAAGTTGCCGGGATGGGGGTCGCCCGAGAACTGGTGGTGGCGGTAGAGGCACCCCATGAAGAAGCGGAAGACGATCTCGCCGAGCCGGTCGCGCTCGGCCTGCGGCCGCGCCTTGAGCTCCTCGAAGCCGGTGCCGTGGACGAACTCCTGCACGATCACGCGCTCGCGCGACAGGCGCGTGACGACGTCGGGCACGACGATGAACGGGTGGCCGCGGAAGATCCGCGCGAGCGACCGCTGGTTCTGGGCCTCCAGCTCGTAGTCGAGCTCCTCGTCGATCCGCAGCCGGATCTCCTCCGCGACGCCCTTCGCGTCGATCCCCGGCGCCAGCCGCTTGACGAGCCGCATGATGAGCCCGAGGTTCTGCATGTCGGCGCGCACCGCCTGGGCGACGCCCGGGTACTGGACCTTGACGGCGACCTCGCGCCCGTCGTGGAGCGTCGCGCGGTAGACCTGGCCGATCGAGGCGGCCGCGATCGGCTCCTCGTCGAAGCTGGCGAAGACGGCCTCGAGCGGGTCGTCGAGCTCGGTCTCGATCACCTTGCGCATCTCCTTGAACGAGACCGTCGGGGCGGCGTCGCGCAGCGCCGCGAGCCTCGCCTGGAACTCCTCGCGGTAGGACTCGGGCACGAGGCCGACGTCGAGGAACGACATCACCTGGCCGAGCTTCATCGCGGCGCCCTTCATCGTCCCGAGCGCGGCGACGATCTGCTCGGCGGCCTCGATGTGGCGGCGCTCGAGCGCCGCCTGCGCCGCCCGCCTGGAGCGGGCGACGTTCGCCGCCCGCGTGGTCGCCTGCCGGACCGCCTGGCTGGCCGCGAGCCTGCCGATGCGGGCGGTGCGGCCGACGCGGGAGGTGGGCATCCTGTCGCGCGCCATCGGGCTCAATCCTAGGCGCCCGCCGCGGCGCGCGCGGCGGCCGGAGCGGCCGGCCCGGTCCGGGCTCGCGCCGCGCGCGGACGGGTCCGAACAGGGCCCGCGGGCGGCCGGCTAGCCGCCGACGACGACGCGCGAGCCGGGCACGATGTCGTCGGCGCCGTCGGGCCAGCGGACCCACGCCTTGTGGCCGCCGTCGTAGTCGTCGCCGAGCAGGATCAGCGTCGCCGGACGCCCGAGCGCGATGCACGGCGTGGCGCCCTCCGGGTCCAGCCCGCGCCAGACCCGCACGAACGGGTTGGACTCCAGCTCGGCGCCGACCGTCGTCGGGTCGGTGTGGCCGGGGTGGATCGGCGTCTCGGGCGGGAACGTGAGCAGCTTGTCCATGATCGACGCCTTCAGGTCGGCGTACGTCGTGTGGTCGGGCGCGCGCACGCCGCCGACCGAGCCCTTGAACAGGGTGTCGCCGGTGAACAGCGCCTGCTCGTGGCCGTCGCTGACGAGCAGCGACAGCATCCCCGACGTGTGGCCCGGGGTGTGGAGCGGGTCGATCCGCAGCCCGCCGACCGAGAGCGCCTCGCCCTCGTCGAGCGTGCCGGTCGCCTGCGGCACGAAGCGCCGCTCGGCCGGGTGGATCAGCACCGGCACGCCGGGGAAGCGGGCGACGACCTCGTCGAGGGCGGCGACGTGGTCGTGGTGGTGGTGGGTGAGCACCACCGTCGTGAGCGTCAGGCGGGCGCGGTCGATCGCCTCCAGCAGCGGCGCGAGCGGGCCGCCGGCGTCGATCATCACCGCCGACCCGTCCTCGCCGTCGGCGACGAGGTACGTGTTCGCGAGGTAGCCGGCCGACATCGACCGCTCGAGCAGCATCATGCGGCGAGCTTAGCGGCGCGCGCGCCGGCGCCCGGGCGCCGGGTCCGCGGACGCCGGCCGGCCGCGCCGACGTCCGCCGGCGGGCGCGCGGCCGGGGACGGGGCCGACGCGGCGCTAGATTGCGGCCCATGCCCCTCATCCACACCTGCTACCGCATCCTCGACATCGACCGCTCGGTCGCCTTCTACGAGGCGCTCGGCTTCAGGGAGGTCCGCCGCGTCCCGATCCGCGACGAGGCGATCAACGTCTTCATGAACATCCCCGGCGACGGCGACGAGCCGCGGCTGGAGCTGACGTGCAACATCGGCCGCACCGAGCCGTACGACCTCGGGACCGGCTACGGCCACATCGCGATCACGACCCCCGACCTCGACGCGACGCTCGCCGAGCTGGCGGCGCAGGGCATCGAGCCCGAGCGCCCGCCCTACCGCGTCCGCGAGGGCGGCTCGCGCCTCTGCTTCGTGCGCGACCCGGACGGGTACCGGGTGGAGCTGATCGAACGTGGCGAGACGGCCTGACGGCCGTCTCGCTTGCAAGTTCGGCTGGCGCCGAACTCGGGGAGGCGGTGAGCCATGCGGCTTCGCCGCCCGAACGCGCGGGCGTGGGGTGGGCTAGGCTGGGGCCATGGCCGACACGAGCAAGATCGCCAAGAACCTCGAGCGCTTCGCGCAGGCGATCGCCGCCCACGACCGCGAGAACCCGACGCACACCGCGTACGGCATCGGGCTCTCGCACTTCGACATGGAGCGGCTCGGCTTCGACGAGGGCGAGGAGGTCCTCCCCGGCATCACGATCCACGCCGACAACGGCGTGACCGGCAACTTCCGCGTGCTGTGCGACGGCCAGCACGACGGCGAGCTGCAGGAGGCCGAGGAGGAGGTCGTCGAGGCCGTGGCGACGACGTCGATCGGCGGCCAGCCGATCGAGCGCCGGTCGCTCAACTAGCGCCTGCGCAGCGGACCGACGGCGGCGCCCCGCGGGCGCCGCCGCCTCGGCCCCTGCCCGCGCGGGCCCCGCCGCCGGCCGCCGGATGGCGCGCCGGCGCGACCGCGACCGGCCCCGGGTGTGCACGGCGCCTCTTCAGCGCTGAAACTTCAACGCTAGGCATTGCGCGACGCGGCGGTGGCAGCCACCATATGGGGCGATGCCAGCCTCGCTGCCGCCGATCTGTCCGCCCACGGCCGGGCGACCGCCTCGCCGGGTCCCCCACGGTCGTCCCGGCCCCGCGCGTGCCCCCTTCCATGCGCATGGGTTCGCTGGCCGGGCCGCGTCGCGCGCAGCGGTCAGCGGCTAGCGGGCAGGCGGCATGCGGCGCGCGAGCGCGCGGCAGAGCGGCCCTGGCGGGAGCGCTCCCGCCAGGGCCGCGGGCCCGCGCCGTCACGGCGCGACGGCCCGCGGCGCCGGCACGCCGGCCCGCGCGGCGACGCGCGCGGCGAGCGCGGCGACGGTCGGCGTCGGCACGCCGTGCCGCGCGCCGGCGCGCAGCACCGCGCCGGCGATCTCGTCCAGCTCCGGCGGGCGGCCGGCCGCGATGTCGCGCTGCATCGAGCTGCCGAGCCCGGCGTGGGCGGCGTCGAGCTCGGCGAGCGTCGCGGCCGCGTCGACGTCGGCCCCGTCGGCGCGCGCGACCGCGGCCGTCTCGCGCACGCACGCCTCCAGCGTCGCGCGGCGCTCCGGGTCGTCGCGGATCGCGCCGAGCGGCAGGTCGTACGCGCTCGTCGTGCACGCGAGCGCGTTGAGGCGGACGAGCTTGCTCCACAGCACCTGCCGCTCGCGCGCCTCGACCCGCACCGGCACGTCGGCCCGCTCGAGCACGGCCGACAGCGCGGCGACCCCGTCCGCCCGCGCCGGGTCCTCGGCGGCGAGGTCGACGCGCAAGAACCTGCTCGTCTGCACGACGCGCCCCGGCGCGGGCCGATCGGCCTCGATCCGGATCGCGCCCGCGATCGCGCGCGTGCCGAACCGGGCGCGCAGCCGCGCGACGTGCTCGAGCCCGTTGAGCAGCGGCACGACGAGGCCGGGCGTGCCGTCGACGCGCGCGAGCGCGGCATCGAGCCCGGACGCCTTCGTCGCGACGAGCAGCGCGTCGACGCGGTCGCCGTCGAGCCGCGCGGTCGCCGCCGGCCGGGCGACGAGGTCGCCGAGCCGGACGCTCGCGACGCGGATCCCGTCGCGGGCGATCAGCTGCGCCGTCGCCTCGCGCGCGACGACGGTCACCGGCACCTGCGCGCGCCACAGCGCAGCGGCGAGGAAGCCGCCGACGCCGCCCGGCCCGAGGATCGCGATCGCGGGGGTCGCCACGTGCCGGCAGGCTAACCGACGGCGGCGCCGCCCGCCCGGCCGGAGCCGCCGCGTGCGACCGCGCCCGCGGCGGGCCGGCGGGGCGCCCGGCGGCGCCGGCGACGGACTAGCCTTTGCGCCATGGCACCGGCGCACGAGCTGCTCGCCCGCGGACCCTGGGCTCCCGAGCAGGTGACGTGCGCCTGGGACGAGCAGCCGTTCGTGCCCGACCCGGCCGACGCCGCCGCCGCCGACGCCGCGCTGGCGGCGCTGCGCGAGCGCGGCTCCCCCAGCCACGACGGCTTCGCGGCGCGGCTGGCCGCCTACGAGCAGCGCGACGGCGGCCTGCACCTGCGCCTCCAGCCCGCGCGCTGGTCGCTGCGGCTCGTCGGCAGCCCGGCGACCCGCAGCGTCTCGGTGCTGTGCGTCGTGCGCGACGCCGACGGCCGCTGGCTGGCCGGCCGGCGCGCGCCGTGGCTGGCCTCGTGGACGGGCCGCTGGACGCTCGGGGCCGGCGGCGCGGTCGAGGTCGGCGAGTCGCCGGTCGCGGCGATGACGCGCGAGCTCGAGGAGGAGTGGTCGGTGACGCCCGAGCGGCTCACCGTCGAGGCGCTGGCGGCGACGGGCAACGGGCTCGCGTTCCTCGTCGGGCTGGCCTGGCTGGCGCCGGGCGCCGAGGTCGTGCGCGACGCCGAGCACGACGCGCACGCGTGGTGGCCGGCCGACGTCGCGCGGTGGCCGCGCGAGGCCGACGAGACGGTCCGCATGATGGCGACGCTGCTCGCATGACCCCCGCGCTGCCGACGCCGGCCGAGCTCGACGCGCGCCGCGCGCGCGCCCGCGCGCGCCGGGGGCGGTTCCCCTCGTTCCGCCTGCTCGAGGCGCTGTCGATCGTCCACTCGCTCGCCTACGCCGGCGTGCTGCTGTTCTGGCTCGGCCCGGAGCACCCGACCGCGACCACGATCCTCGGCTGGACGCACGGCCTGCTGTGGATCGCCATGTCGGCGCTCTGCATCGTCGCCGCGCGCCGGCGCACGATCCCCTTCTGGCTCGCCGTCGTCGTCGCCGTCGTCGGCGGCCTGGGGCCGTTCGCGGGGACCGTCGGCTTCCTCTGGGAGGACCGCCGCCGGGCCCGCCGAAGGCGCCGTGGGACGGGGTGATCGGGCCGCCGCGCGACGAGAACGTGTCTTGTGAAGCGAGTCGCTATTGTCAGGCGACAGGATGTCGGTCGACACGACGATCCAAGTGGTGATGCCCCCGATGGGGGAGTCGGTGACGGAGGGCACCGTCCTCGAGTGGCACAAGTCCGAGGGCGACGAGATCGAAGCTGACGAAACGCTCGTCGAGGTCTCGACGGACAAGGTCGACGCCGAGGTGCCGGCCCCGGCCGCGGGTCGGCTCGTGAGGATCCACGCCGCCGAGGGCGAGACCGTCAACGTCGGCGACGTGCTCGCCGAGATCGCACCCGGCGACGGCGGCGGCGACGGCCGCGGCGGCGACGACGCCGACGGCAGCGAGGCCGCCCCCGCGGCGCCGGCCGCGCCCGCCGGCGGGGAGACGGTCGACATCGTCATGCCGGCGATGGGCGAGTCGGTGACCGAGGGCGTCGTGCTCGCCTGGCACGTCGCGCCGGGCGAGGCCGTCGAGGCCGACGCGACCGTCGTCGAGGTGTCGACCGACAAGGTCGACGCCGAGGTCCCCGCCCCCGCCGCCGGCACGCTCACCGAGGTGCTCGTCGAGGCCGGCGAGCCGATCGCCGTCGGCCAGGTGCTCGGCCGCATGACGACGAGCGCCGCCGCGGGCACCGCCGCCCCCGACGCCCCCGGCGCGGCGCCCGGCGCCACCTCGAGCCCGGCGACCGGCACGGCCGCCGCGACCGCATCCCCGAGCTCGGCGCCCGACGAGCTCGCGGGGGCCGCATCGGCAGCCGCCGACGCCACCCCCGTGGCCCGCCGCGTCGCGGCGGTCCACGGCGTCGCGCTCGACCGGGTCGCCGGCAGCGGCCGCGCCGGGCGGATCACCAAGCAGGACGTGCTCGCCGCCGCCCGCAACGGCGGCGCGTCGGCGACCGCCGCGCGCGACGGCGCCGCGCCGGCCGGCGCCGAGCCGATCAAGGGCGGCGCGGCGATGCTGGCGAGGTACATGGACGAGAGCCGGTCGATCCCGACCGCGACCTCGTTCCGCACGCTCACGGTCACGACGCTCGACGCCCGCCGCCGCCAGCTGAAGGCGGCCGGCGTGAAGGTCTCGTTCACGCACCTGATCGGCTACGCGATCGCGCGGGCAGCCGAGGACCTGCCGGTGATGACCCACCACTTCGCCGAGATCGACGGCAGGCCCCACCGGATCGACGACGGCGCCGTCCACCTCGGCCTCGCCGTCGACGTCGAGAAGCGGGACGGCACCCGCACGCTCATGGTGCCGGTGATCAGGCGCGCGAACGAGCGGTCGTTCAAGGACTTCCTCGACGCGTACAACGCGCTCGTCGAGAAGGCGCGCACGAACAGGCTCACCGCCGACGACCTCAGCGGCGCGAACATCACGCTCACGAACCCGGGCGGGATCGGCACGGTCGCGTCCGTGCCGCGGCTCATGGTCGGCCAGGGCACGATCGTCGCGACCGGCTCGATCGCCTACCCGGTCGGCATCGGCGCCGCCGCCGCGGAGCTGATCGGCGCCGAGAGGGTCATGTCGATGACCTCGACGTACGACCACCGCATCATCCAGGGCGCCGAGTCGGGCCGCTTCCTGCAGCGGATCGAGCAGCTGCTGCAGGGCGAGGACGGCTTCTACGAGCGGGTCTTCGCCGACCTCGGCGTGCCGCTGCCGGAGCTGCCGCCGCCCCCGCAGCCGAGGCTGCCGGCGGCCGCCGCGCCCGCCGCCGCCCCGGCCGCCGCCGACGGCGCCCCCGGCGAGGAGCTGCTGCAGGCGGTCCAGGCGGCCGTGTCGCTGCTGAAGGCCCACCGCACGCACGGCCACCTCGCCGCGCGGCTGGACCCGCTCGGCTCCGAGCCGGTCGGCGACTCCGGGCTCGACCCCGAGTCGCTCGGGCTCACGCCGGAGCTGATGCGCAAGATCCCGGCGAGGATCATGCGGATGGGCGTGCCGGGCCAGACGTTCGCCGACGCGCTGCCGTACCTGCGCGAGACCTACTGCGGCACGATCGCGTACGAGATCGAGCACATCTCCAGCCACCGCCAGCGCGTGTGGCTGCGCGAGAAGATCGAGACCGGCGCCTTCCGCAGGCCGCTGACCGCCGACGAGCAGCGGACGCTGCTCAGGCGCCTGATCGAGGTCGACGCGTTCGAGCGCTTCATGCACAAGGCCTACGTGGGCCAGAAGCAGTTCTCGATCGAGGGCCTCGACATGACCGTGCCGATGATCGACGAGCTCGTCAGGCTCGCCGCCTCCCGCGGCGCGCGCGAGGTCGTGATCGGCATGGCCCACCGCGGCCGCCTCAACGTGCTCGCGCACAACCTGCGCCGCTCCTACGAGTCGATCTTCGCCGAGTTCGAGGGCGTCAGGACGCTCGACGTCGTCACCTCGATCCCCGGCGGCGGCACGGGCGACGTCAAGTACCACCACGGCAAGCGCGGCGCGTTCAGGATCGGCGGCGAGGAGATCGTCGTGCGGCTGGAGTCCAACCCGTCGCACCTCGAGTACGTCGCCCCGGTCGCGACCGGCGCCACGCGCGCGGCGCAGACGACCCGCCAGGGCCCGCACGCCCACCAGGACACGAACGCCGCGCTGCCGATCATCCTCCACGGCGACGCGGCCTTCCCCGGCCAGGGCGTCGTCGCCGAGACGTTCAACCTCCAGGCGCTCGACGGCTACACCGTCGGCGGCACGATCCACATCATCCAGAACAACCAGGTCGGGTTCACGACCGACCCGGACGACGCCCGCTCGACGCGCTGGGCGTCGGACCTCGCGAAGGGCTTCGACGTCCCGATCATCCACGTCAACGCCGACGACGTCGCCGCCTGCATCAGCGCGGTGCGGCTCGCCCACGCCTACCGGCAGGAGTTCGGCCACGACGTGCTGATCGACCTGATCGGCTACCGCCGCTTCGGCCACAACGAGGCGGACGAGCCGGCGTACACCCAGCCGGAGATGTACGCGAGGATCAGGAGGCACCCGAAGGTCTCGGCGCGGTTCGCCAGGGAGCTGATCGCCGACGGCGTCGTCACCCAGGACGAGGTCGAGCGGATGAGCGACGACAGCTGGGCGCGGCTGACCGCCGAGCACCAGCAGCTGAAGGCGCGCCTCGACGGCGACGCCCCGGCCGAGCAGGGCACCGGCGAGTACGTGCTCGACCGCTCGCCGTCGCCGCACGTGAGGACCGCCGTCGACGCCGACCGGCTGCGGCGGCTCAACGAGGAGCTGCTGCGCACGCCCGAGGGCTTCACGATCCACCCGAAGCTCGTGCGCTCGCTCGAGCAGCGGCGCGCGGCGCTCGGCCCCGACGGCGGCATCACCTGGGCGCACGCCGAGGCGCTCGCGTTCGCCTCGCTGCTGGAGGAGGGCACGCCGATCCGCCTCACCGGCCAGGACGCCGAGCGCGGCACCTTCTCGCAGCGCCACCTCGTGCTGCACGACCCCAAGAGCGGCCAGGAGTACTGCCCGATCCAGAACCTGCCGAGCGCGCAGGCGCCGATGGAGCTGCACAACTCGCCGCTGTCGGAGGTCGCGGCGATGGGCTTCGAGTACGGCTACTCGCAGGAGGGGCCGGAGACGCTCGTGCTGTGGGAGGCCCAGTTCGGCGACTTCGCCAACGCGGCCCAGGTCATCATCGACCAGTTCATCGTCTCGGGCCTGGCGAAGTGGGGCCAGACCTCGCGCCTGACGCTGCTGCTGCCGCACGCCTACGAGGGCTCGGGCCCGGAGCACTCCTCCGCCCGCCTGGAGCGGTTCCTCCAGCTCGCGGCCGAGGGCAACATCCGTGTCGCCTACCCGACGACGCCCGCCCAGTACTTCCACCTGCTGCGCCGCCAGGCGAAGATCGCCAAGCAGCGGCCGCTGATCGTGATGACGCCGAAGTCGCTGCTGCGGCTGCCGCAGGCGACGAACCGGATCGAGCACCTGTCGGCGTCGCAGTTCTACCCGGTGCTCGCGGAGCCGCGCGTGGACGAGCAGAAGGTCACGCGCCTGATCCTCTGCACCGGCAAGGTCTACTACGACCTCACCAGCAGCGAGGCGCGCAGGGAGGTCGAGGGCGTCGCGATCGCGCGGGTCGAGCTGCTCTACCCGTTCCCGCAGGCGCAGATCCTCGAGGTGGTCGGGAAGTACCCGAACCTGAGGGAGGTCGTCTGGCTGCAGGAGGAGCCGCGCAACATGGGCGCCCGCGCGCACATGTCCCCGCGGCTGATGCAGATCCTGCCGAGGCACCTCAGGTTCGGCTACATCGGCCGCCCGGAGCGGGCCTCGACGGCGGAGGGCTACCCGGCCGCGCACAACGCCGAGCAGCGGCGGATCGTGGCGACCGCGCTCGACCTGTCGCAGCCGGTCGGGATGTACCCGCACAAGGCGCCGGGCGACCGCTGAGGCCCGGCGCCGGCGCGCGCGACCGGACCGGCCCGGCCGGCCGCGGCCCTGCGGGGGGCCGGCGGGCCGCGGCGAGCGCTACGCCGCGCCGACGAGCTCGCGCGCGGCCGCCAGCGGCGCCGGGTCGGCCCACGCGGCGACGTCGACGTCGCGCGCGAGCAGGCCGCACGTGAGGAGGAAGTCCTTCTGCCAGGCGACCCCGGCGAGCGCGGTCACCGACAGGTCGAGCCCGAGCCGCTCGTGGAGGGCGCCGCCGTAGGCGCCGGCGATCGCGGCGGGCGTCGCCCCGGTCAGCTCGGCGGCCGCCGCGGCGACGGCGTCGGCATGCCGCCGCGCCCGCCCGGCGGCGCGCAGGAGCGCGGCGAGCGCGCGCACGACCCGCTCGGGCGCGCGCGCGAGCGTCGCCGCGTCGGCCGTGAACGCCATCGGCGTCGCCGCGTTCGCGCGCACCATCGGCGCGAGGTGGGCGCCGACGTCGACGACGACGCGCAGCCCGGCGCCGCCGGCGAGCGTCCAGCCGTGCGGCCCGCTCGCGAAGATCGCGTCGACCGCGCCGGCGCGCAGCGCCGCCGTCTCGGCCGCGTACGGCGGGCCGTCGCCGGCGGGCACGTCGACCCACGCGACCTCGTCGGGGAACAGGCCGGCGAGCGAGATCGCGGCGTGCAGGCCGCGGCGGGCGCTCGCGCGGGCAAGGTCGATGCCGTCGCCGTCGCGCTGGGGCAGCGCCAGGCGCCGGCCGGCGAGCTGGGCCGGCGTCTCGATCCCGGCGCCGTCGCACGCGAGCACGAGCTGGCAGACGTCGACCCAGCCCAACGCGACGAGCCGGGTCGGGGCGCCCTGCGCCCGCGACCACAGCGCCGTCGCGTTGGGCTGCTCGTCGACGGCGCCCGCCAGCCCGGGGGCGTCCAGCCACCCCAGCCGCCGGGCGATGCCGGTGACCGTGGGCACGGACGCGAGGGAGGTGCCACGCTGCTCGAGCGGCTGGGGGATCGCCATCGCCGCCCATTGTACCGTTTCCCGACTGGTTTTATCGAGTTTGTGCGCCGCAGCGCCGCACCGGCGCGTCGACGCGCGTAGGCTGGGCCCATGGCGCCCCGCTCCGCCGCCGACCGCGCCGCCGCCGTGCTCGCGCGCGTGCGCGCGACGCCGGCCGGCTTCGTCCACACCTACGGCGACGTCTCGCCCGGCGCGCCGCGCCTCGCCGGGCGGGTGCTCGCCGCCTGCGACGACCCGGCCGTCCCCTGGCACCGGATCGTGCGCGCCGACGGCTCGCTCGCGAAGGGCGCCCGCCAGCGGCGGCTGCTCGAGGCCGAGGGGGTGCCGTTCCGCGGCGACCGCGTCGACCTGCGGGCGGCGCGCCTGCCGCCGTGAGCGCGCGCTAGCGTGGCGGCCATGTGGCTCCAACGGCAGCTCCGCCTCGATCCCCTCCCCCGCGGCTTCCACCTCATCACGCGCGAGGTCGTCGCCGCCCTGCCCGAGCTGCGCCAGCTGCGGGTCGGGCTGCTCCACCTCCACGTGCTGCACACCTCGGCGTCGCTGGCGCTCAACGAGAACGCCGACCCGAGCGTGCGGCGCGACTTCGCCGCCTGGTTCGACCAGGCGGTGCCCGAGCGCGCGCCGTACTGGACGCACACGGCGGAGGGGCCCGACGACATGCCCGCGCACGTCAAGGCGAGCCTGCTCGGGCCGTCGCTGACGCTGCCGATCGCCGGCGGGACGCTCGCGCTCGGCACCTGGCAGGGGATCTACCTGTGCGAGCACCGCGACCACGGCGGGCCCCGCTCGCTCGTGGCGACCGTGCAGGGCGAGCCGGCCTGAGGCTCAGCCGAAGAGCGTCAGCTCCGGCTCGCGCTCGCCGCGCAGGACGGCGAGGTCGACCTC
>ERZ777003.3510-NODE-3510-length-15079-cov-5.703408_pt1 | contig 15079 bp, 13 predicted proteins | sample MGYA00374956_ERZ777003 | MGnify/ENA primary metagenome ERZ777003 (study PRJEB29302, sample SAMN06268252) | bioreactor metagenome | isolation source: Joint BioEnergy Institute, California, USA | place: USA:Joint BioEnergy Institute, California, USA | collected... | reverse complement strand
CGGGTGCGGGCCAGCGGCTTGTCGAACCGCACCCCGTGCCAGCCCTCGGAGACCTGCGGGCCGGAGACACCGAGGCCGAGCCGGAACCGCCCGCCGGACAGCGTGTCGATCGTGGCCGCGGTCATCGCGGTCGCGGCCGGCGTCCGGGCGGGGATCTGCATTACCGCCGAGCCGACGTCGATGCGGCTGGTCTGTCCGGCGATCCAGGCCAGCACGCTGGGCGAGTCCGAGCCGTACGCCTCCGCCACCCACACGACCGACAGGCCCAGGCGTTCGGCCTCCTGGGCCAGGGCCAGGTGGTCGGCGGGGGTGCTCCACGGCGTCTGGTAGCCGAGGTTCAGTCCGAGTCTCATGCACGCGCTCCCTGCCTGGCCGGCTCGCGCCGGCCGCCCTCGGCAGCCTACGGGCCGCGGTCCGGGCTGCCCCGCCCTGGTCCGGCGTGGCGCGGCCTGGGCTGGCTGCGGCGTGGCCTGGTCCGGGCTGTGGTGCTGCCTGGTCTGGGCTGTGGTGCTGCCTGGTCTGGCTGTGGTGGGGCCCGGGGCTGGGGTGCGGCCTGGTCTGGCCGGGGCGCGGGCCGAACGACCCTGGCCTGGGCGGGCCGGCTGGGGCACCATGCTCGAATGGACGACTACGAAACCGCGCATCTGCGGTTCCCACCCGACGTGGATCGGGTGACCGCAGCCGGACAACTCGCCATCGCCGCCGAGTACTCGGGCTGGGAGCTGGCCCGCGTCCTGTTGTTCCGCGACGGCACCCGCAAGGTGGAGCTCCGTCGCCAACGGACCACCCCGGGACTGCCCGCCCTCACCTACTGACGAGCGGACGGGCGTCCCCGGCGACGGACGGGTCCGCCGTGCCGGACAACTCCTCACAAACAGCGCCCCACCCCTCACGAGCCGGCCTGTGCCGACCCGTCAGCCGTCGGTGTGCCCGATCCGGCGGTTACGCTCGGCCCGTGGCCACCGTCCTGCTGCTGCGGCACGGCCGGACCGCGTCCAACGCCGCTGGCGCGCTGGCCGGTCGGACCGCCGTCGAGCTGGACGAGACCGGGCTCGCCCAGGCCCGCGCGGTGGGCGAGCGCTTGGCCGGGATTCCGCTCGCCGCGGTGGTCTCGTCGCCACTGACCCGGTGCCTGCAGACGCTGCGGATCGCGCTGCCGGACGTCACGCCGACGATCGAACCCGACCTCATCGAGTGCGGCTACGGCGACTGGGAGGGGCGGCCGCTCAAGGCGCTGGCGAAGGACCCGCTGTGGCGGATCGTCCAGCAGCACCCCTCGGCGGTCACCTTCCCCGGCGGGGAGTCCATGGCGGCCATGGCGGCCCGGGCGGTCGCCGCCGTCCGCCGGCACGACGAGCGGGTCACCCGGGAGCACGGCGACCACGCGGTCTGGCTGGCCTGCACCCACGGTGACCTCATCAAAGCGATCGTCGCCGACGCGCTCGGCCTGCACCTGGACCAGTTCCAGCGCATTGTGGCCGACCCGGGCTCGGTGACCGTCATCCGGTACACGCCGGCCCGCCCGTTCGTCGTGCGCCTCAACGACACGGGCGGATCGCTCGCCGCCCTGGTGGCGCCGCCGCGCGGCCGGCGGCGACGGGCGGCGTCCTCTGACGCGCCGGTCGGCGGGGGCGCGGGTAGGGTTTAGGCCGTGGCCCAGGTGTTCGCGTTCGAGCCCCCGGAGCGGTTCGTTGCCGGGACCGTCGGCGTGCCCGGGGAACGTACGTTCTTCCTGCAGGCCCGAGGCAACGGCCGCCTGGTGAGCGTCGTGCTCGAGAAGGTACAGGTGTCGTTGCTGGCCGAGAAGCTCGAGGAGCTGCTCGCCGAGGCCCAGCGCCGGTTCGGGGTGACGGTGCCGGAGCCGACCGAGCCGGAGGACAACGGGCCGCTGGAGACCCCCCTCGACGAGGAGTTCCGGGTCGGCACGCTCGGCCTGGCGTGGGACGGCGAGACCGGGACGGTCGTCATTGAGGCCATCGCGGTGGGTGACTACGAGTCGGAGGAGCCCACCGAGGAGGAGCTGGCCAAGCTCGACCGGCTGCGGGTGCGCCTGACCCCGGCCGCCACCCGGGCGTTCATCAAGCGGGCGAAGAAGGTCGTGGCCGCCGGCCGTCCGCCGTGCCCGCTGTGCGGGCTGCCGCTGGACCCGACCGGGCACCTCTGCCCGCGCCACAACGGCTACCGCGGCCGGTAGCGACGGGCCTGTCGGGTCGCGCGGTGTCTGGTTCGGCACGGCCCCCGCTCCGGTCGGATCTGCCGGTCGAGGACGCCGTTCAGCTGCTGCGGCACGGTGAGCTGCAGCTGGAGGGCCGCCTCCGGGGGGCCTCCAACACCACGCTGCGCGCGGTCGTGACCCTCGACGGCGTCTCGACCCGCTGCGTCTACAAGCCGATCGCCGGCGAGCGTCCACTGTGGGACTTTCCGGACGGCACGCTGGCCGCCCGGGAGGTCGCCGCCTACCTGGTCTCCGAGGCGACCGGCTGGAACATCGTGCCGCCCACGGTGCTGCGCGACGGCCCGCTGGGCCCGGGGGCCTGCCAGCTGTGGGTGCCCACGCGCACCGGGGCGGACGCGCTGCGGGTGGGGTTCGTGCCGGCTGAGCGCCTGCCGGCCGGCTGGCACGCGATCGCCGACGCCGTGGACACCGACGGGGCCGAGTACCTGCTGGCCCACGCCGACGATCCCGCGCTCGCCCGCATCGCCCTGCTGGACGTGGTCATCAACAACGCCGACCGCAAGGGCGGACACGTGCTGCACGCCCTGGACGGCACGCTGCGCGGCGTTGACCACGGGGTGACGTTCCACGTCGACACCAAGCTGCGCACCGTGCTGTGGGGCTTCGCGGGCCGGCCGCTGGCCGACGAGGACCGGGCCACCCTCGAGGCGCTGCGGGCCGCCCTCGACGGCGCGCTGCGGGAGGAGCTCGGCGCCCTGCTGACCGTCGAGGAGGTCGAGGCCACCGTCGTCCGGCTCGACCGCCTGCTGGCCGCCGGGGTGTTTCCTCATCCCGACCCCGGTCGCTACGTCGTGCCCTGGCCGCCGATCTGAGGCGCCGGCGTCATTCGACCCGCGGGCATCCTGGGTGGTCGGCCGTAGGGCGTCGTGGTGACCAGCCTCAGGCGTCGTGGTGGCTGGCCTCCGGGCTTGGTGGCCGGCTCCAGGGCTTTCGGTGGTCCTTCGGGCGTTGTGGGGACCAGCTTCAGGCGTCGTGGTGACCGGCTTCAGGGTGTCGTGGTGACCGGCCTGGGGTGTCCTCGGTGGTTGGCCTGGGGGTCATGATCGCCGTGAGGCAGGGCAGCGCTCGGTGACGCCGGATCGCGCTCACCGCGATCGTCGTTCCTGATCACCGTGAGGCGTCCGTACGCCTGGTGGGGCATGACTGCCTCACGCCGATCAGGCGGGTGGTGGGGGAGGGCGTGGGAAGGAGTCCTTCCTGACCGGGGAACCTCCCTGACCGGGGGACGGCGTTCTGTCTCAAGGGGGCGTCGCTCCTGAGCTCACGGCGTTTCGGCGTCGCGCCCCACCCGCGGGACGCCACGCCCGGCCGACGTACGGAACGCTGGGCCCGAACGGTCGTTACGCTGGGCCGCATGGACGCGTGGCTCGCCCCTGCCCTGCCCCGACTCCCCGAGCGGGGCGGACCCCTCGCCCTCTACGACACCGCCCGGGCCGCGGTCGTCCCCGAGACGGGGGACGGACCGCGACGCATGTACGTGTGCGGGATCACGCCGTACGACGCGACCCACCTGGGGCACGCGGCGACGATGATCACCTTCGATCTGGTGAACCGGTACTGGCGCGATCTCGGGTACCCGGTGACGTACGTGCAGAACGTCACCGACATCGACGATCCGCTGTTGGAGCGGGCCGCCCGGGACGGGGAGGACTGGATCGTGCTGGGCATGCGCGAGACCGCCCTGTTCCGCGAGGACATGGAGTCGCTGCGGGTGCTGCCCCCGGAGCACTACGTGGGTGCGGTCGAGTCGATCCCGGCGATCGTCACCCGCGTGGCCGAGCTGCTCGACCGCGGGGCGGCCTACCGGGTGGCCGACGGCTCCGGCGACGTCTACTTCAGACTGTCGGCGGCCCCGCGATTCGGTTACGAGTCGAAGTATTCGCGGGAGCAGATGCTTGCGCTGTTCGCCGAGCGGGGCGGTGACCCGACCCGGGAGGGCAAGGAGGACCCCCTCGACCCGCTGCTGTGGCGCGGGGCCCGCGAGGGTGAGCCGGCGTGGGACGGCGGGCCGCTCGGCCCCGGTCGGCCGGGCTGGCACATCGAGTGCGCCGTGATCGCGCTCGACCGCCTGGGGCCGGTCATCGACGTGCAGGGCGGCGGCAACGACCTCATCTATCCGCACCACGAGTGTTCGGCCGCCCACGCCGAGGTGCTCACGGGTCAGTCGCCGTTCGCGCGGTACTACGTGCACGCCGGCATGATCGGGCTCGACGGCGAGAAGATGTCCAAGTCGCTCGGGAACCTCGTGTTCGTGTCCCGGCTGCGCGGCGACGGCGTGGACCCCATGGCGATCCGGCTCGCCCTCATGGCCGAGCACTACCGGTCCGACCGCTCGTGGACCGACGACCTGCTCAAGGCCGGGCAGCGGCGCCTTTCCCTGTGGCGGGAGGCGGTGGCCCGGCCCGCCGGGCCACCGGCGCTACCGGTGCTTTCGGCCGTCCGGGCGGCACTCGCCGACGACCTGGACACACCGCGGGCCCTGTCGCATGTGGACGCCTGGGCCGATGCGGCGCTGGCCGGGGATGCCGCCGACCCGGACGCGCCGGCGCTGGTGGCGCAGCTGGTCGACGCGCTGCTGGGCGTACGCCTGTAGAGCGCGCCGACCAGCGGTCCGGTCGAGCAGGCACACGGCTATGCCGATACGTGTGCGCGTCGGGGCCCGGCCGTGGCCTGCGCCGGCCAGGAACGGTACCCACGCTCGTCCGAGCGGCGATCGCTCGGCCTGACGGTGGGGCTTGACTCTGGGATGTGCGGGTGCGGACGGGGAGCCGACCGCACCGTCGAACGGTCGGCGCTGCGGAAATCCGTAGGTACAAGGGGGTTTCGCGCCCGTACGAGTCCCGTGGAGTCAGTTACCGGAACCGGTCGTTGGGTCCGTTTTCCCGGCACCGTCTGAATCGGCAATGTCTGTCGGTCGGCGTACGCTCGGTCAGCGCTGACCGGGCGAGGTGTCGGTCGGACGGGGCGCACGATGGTTGCGACCACGTCGCACCAACCCGTCTGACCCCCGGGGTGTGTCACGGGGCGGGGTAGCGGTACGCCGCTCCACCGCCGTGGTGTACTCCAGGTGATCTCGATTGTTGGCTCGGCGGGTTCGCGAGCCGCGGTCCGCTCGCGGGCTCACCTCCGGCCCCTGAGGGTCGGCCGCCATGCGGCCGGCGGCCGCTGGGCGAACGCCAGCAGCCATCCCGAACCATCCGTGTTTCCCATTGTTCTGACTGGACCTGACCGTATCGTTGAGCTCGTTCCATTTCACAGGTGTCTACTGTGGATTCCAACGGCGGTCGGGTCGCGTTGCCGACGTGCTCGGCCGTTGGCCGGGAGTGACTCTTCGCCGCCCGGGGTGAGCGCGTGGTCTTGACCTGGGGCGGCGACAGCCGGTAGAGCCAGGCTCGTCGACCGTCGGAGACGGCGATGATCAATTGTCATGCACAGACGTTCGCATGGGCCTTGACACTGGGACGCGCTTAGCTCATCCTGACCTCGGCTCCATGAGGGGACGGAGAGACTCGCTGACGATTCACCGGGGTGAGAAGCGGATTCTTGTTACGTCCCGGAAACGACGCTGTCCGCAGGGCTCTCGTTCTGACGTTCGTCGGTTCTTGTTTTGACTCGAAAGGAAGACGATGGCTGGCCGAGTTACGCGCACAGCATCGAAGAAAATGCGATTGGCCGCGGCTGCCGGGGTGATGGCGCTGGCGGCCACCGTGGCCGCCTGGTGAGCCCAAGTCCGGCGTTCGCGGCACCCACCGGGTGCTACACCTGGAAGGTCAGTAACTGGGCCTATGCGCGGTGCACGGGAGGAACCGGAAGCTGGGCAGCCTGGGCGCTTTGTGATCCCTGGATTCCGTTCCTGTCGAACTGGTACGCGGTCGGCGACTGGACGAGGTTTGGCGCGAGTGCCGCCTCCTGTGGGTCGATCGGCCACACACTTATCGACCACGGTATCTATACGAGAGACTACTGACCGGGACGACGACCAACGGGTAGCCCAGCCAACCGGGCGAACAGTCGCCGGTGATCGTCCAAACCTCCGCTCGCCGGTGATGACTATCCGGTGAGGACGACAACGGTGTCGTCCAGGCCGAGCCGACGACGTTCCGTCGGGTCGGCGAGGACCAGCGATGGGCGCGACCCCTGAGGCCTTTCGGTATCAGATCTCGATCCGGCCGGCCGCAGGGGTCACCGTCGTGTTGCGCCTTGGTCGGGTGGCTTGGGGCCAGCCGCCCGAGACAGCCCGCGGCGGCCTGCCCAGTCGGGAGCACCCGGCTACAGCCGCGGCCGGCCCGAAGGCTGGGCGTCGACGTTGGTGACTTTACGCTGGGTCCGGTTCAGGACGCTTGGGCGAGGCTCCTGGCCCTGGGAGCGCTGGCTATTACGCGAACCGTCACGTGCGATTCCTACAGCGTGTCCCAGACACGGTGCACTTGACAATCGATGTTCCTGACCTGAGCGAGGCGCCGAACTGGGCCAGGGAACCCGTTTGGCGATGGCTTGCCATGCCATGGGGGTTATCCGGTTCCACCGGATTCTATTGTGGCAACGAACCTCGCCGCGCTTCGGGGAGAAGCCGTTGGGGAGTTGACCCGGTGGGCCGACGGCGAATGGGAGATGTTCGCTGGGCCCGGCCCGGACGTCGCGGCAGCCGACATGCGAGTCGTGCCTCTCGGGACGCTGGTCGGCGACGATCCGTCGTTGTCGGTCGCGTGGCAGGCACGCATTGGCGAAGGACACTGGCGAACCGACTCGTCCTCGGAATGGCATGAGTGGCGTCGTCGCACACAGGCTTGCGACGCGAGCCAGACCTAAAGGCGCCGGCTTTCAGCACGGCACGGGGAAAACGCTAGAAGGGTCGAGACGAGACCATGGCTGCCGATGAGCCTTCCCAAGCTCGGAGTCTGTCTGAGTTGCTCGCCGAAATCACGACCTCGAGGTCGGCCGACCCGAAACGTGGTGGAGGTTGCGGGCGAGTTGACGGCCGAGTATGAGCGCTACAACACGTGGGTGCACTCGCGAAAAGGCGTGTCGTCCTCCGCGGATCTCTGGAATCCAGCGGCGTTTGCCGACCAAGCGCGGTCGGACTGTGCTCAGGCATGGGCGCAGTACGTGTCCGAGCTGGATGCCGAGCGTGCCGTGGCACGCCAGGCACTGCTCGACACGCTCCGCGAATACGTTCACGGATGCGCGTCATGCGGCTAACAGGCGGTCTCTTCGCTGTGCTCGACCTGTTCGGGTTCGCGGCACCCCGCTGGCTGGAGGAGGGACCAGCGTTCGCGTTGGACGACCGGAACTGGGATCCCGTGGACGGATGGGTGTGCCAGACCCGGAAAGAACACATGGCGCGCTATGCCAACCAACCGACGACACCTGGTTGACCAACCTCGTCGTCGTGGTGCGCGATGACCGCGGCCAGGTGATCGAGGCCCTACCGGTACGGCGGGAACGCCGGCGACGGCGCGGCGGCGCGCCGACGATCGCGCGTGGGTCGGCGAAGGCTGGCACGATCGGCTGCTCGGCGGTGTCGGCTTTGGTCGAGCGGACATGCCCGCGACAACCGGTCACTGCGAGGTTTGCGCCGGGGGAGTGGACGGCGGCATGTCCGATAACAGCCGGTCTCGTCGGCTTTCGCGGGGAGGAGACCGGTGACGAGGCCGGCAAGCCCTTGACTCTCCGCTGACCTTCAATTTTAGCTAAGATTTAGAGACTGGTGGCGACGCCGAGAGACAGGAGTCTGGGTGCGACTCGGATACACGGACGACCAGCGACAACTCCAGGAGCTGTTCCGGGACTTCTTCGCTCGGGAGGCCGGTCCGTCGGTGGCCCGGGCGGCCGAGCCGTTGGGCTTCTCCGCCGACCTGTGGCGGAAGTTGGAGCAGACCGGCGCGCCGGCCATGTCGACCCCTGGCGGCGGCGATGCCTCCCTCACCGACCTGAGCCTGGTGGCGACCGAACTGGGCCGCGCGCTGGCGCCGGTGCCGCTGCTGGAGCACTTGGTCGCCGCTCGACTCATCTCCCAGGCCGATCCCGACCGCTCGCTGCCCGAGCGCGTCGCCTTCGCGGCCGAGCCGGCCGAGGCCGGCGTCGCTCGGGCCGTCGCTGGCGCGGCCGTGTGTCCGGCGGTCGTCGCACTGGACGGCCCCGACCTGGTGCTGGTCGAACCGGCGGCTCCCGTCACCGCGACCCCGAATCTGGCTTCGCTGCCGCTGGCTGATGTGGACCTGCGTGCAGGCGACCGGGTGGTGCTGGCGACGGGGGAGCCGGCGGTGCGCCTGTTCCAGGAGGCCACCGCCTGCTGGCGCACCCTCCTCGCCGCCGCGCTCCTCGGTGTCGCGGAGGCGGCCTTGGACCTTGGTCGCACCTATGTGCTGCAGCGCCAGCAGTTCGGCGTCGCGATCGGGTCGTTCCAGGCGGTTCAGCACGCCCTGGCCGGCCTGCCCCCCCATGATCGATGGCGCGCGGCTGCTCGTGGCGAAGGCGGCGTGGGCCCTGCAACACCACCCCGAACCCGTGGTCGACCTCGCCCACAACGACATCACGGACGGACAGGTCCTGGCGAAGATGGCCTACGTCTTCGCGGGTCAGACCGCCAAGGAGTCGACGAAGCGGAGCCTGCAATGCCACGGCGGCTACGGCTACTCGGCCGAGTACGACATCCAGCTGTACTACCGGCGCGCCCGAGGCTGGGCCCTGATGGGTGGGTCGCCGGCGACCGTCTTGCGTGAGCTTGCCAAGGACTGCGGGGTGACGACCTGATGGACTTCTCCCTTACCCCAGAGCAGCGTCAGTTCCGGGACGAGGTACGCGCCGTGGTCGCCCGGCACGTGACGCCGGGGATGCACCAGCGCATCCATGAGACCGGGACGTACGTCGACCCCGCGTTGTACCGGGAGATCGCCGACCGTGGCTGGCTCGCCGGAGCGGTTCCCGGCCTCGGCGAACGAGACCCCGTCGAGTTGTACCTGCTCTTCCACGAGATTGAGACGCAGGGCGGTCCCATCGACGGCCTGGTCTTCAACATGATGATCGCGGGCGTGATCAACCATCTGGGCAGCGACTATCTCAAGGAGACGGTCATGAAGCCGCTCATCGCTGGCGATGCCCAGATCTGCATGTGACTGTCCGAACCAGACAGTGGATCGGACGTGGCCAACGCGAAGACTCGGGCGACGTGGGTCGACGACCATTGGGTGATCAACGGCCACAAGATGTGGACCACCCTCGCGCACGTGTCCACGTGGGTCATGCTGCTCACCCGCACCGGCCCGGCCGAGCCCAAGCATCGCAACCTGACCATGTTCATCGTGCCGCTGGACCTACCCGGGGTGGAGATCCGCCCGGTCAAGACCATGGGCGCGGAACGGACCAATGCCACCTTCTATACGAACGTCAAACTGGGCGACGAGTGGCGCCTGGGCGAGGTGGGCGAGGGCTGGAAGGTGCTGACCACGGCGCTGGCCTTCGAACGCGGTGTCATGGGCAACACGAACCCGGGCGTGCATCTGCTCACCGAGACGGTTGCCTGGCTGAAGCGCTCCGGCACCGCCGTCAGCGACACGCTCGCCCAGGAACTGGCGCAGATGGTCATCGACAACCACGTGGCGACCCTGCTCACCCAGCGGGCAGCCTGGCTCGCCGCCGAGGGCGGCCTGCCCGGGTTGGAGGGATCGAAGGCCAAGCTCTTCTCCTCCGAGGCCTACCAGCGATCGGTGGAGAGGCTTCTCGAGCTGATCGGCCCTCGCGGGCTCTACCCGACCTCGGTCGCGGACGCGGCCGCCGGCGGCTGGCTCAACCATCACGTGCGGCACGCGCCGGTGACCACGATCTACGGCGGGACCTCGGAGATCATCCGGAACACGATCGCCGAGCGGGAGCTCGGACTGCCCAAGACGCGGCCTACGCCGGGTAGGTCGGGCGGGGAAGGCCCAGCTCGTCCGCAATGATGTTGCGGAAGATCTCCACGGTGCCCCCGTAGATCGCCGTTCCCTGCGCGAACCGGTGGGCGTACTCGACGAGCGCAACGGGCGCGTCGCCGGTCGGATCGCTGCCGACCATCTCCAGCAAGGCGGCGGTACCCGCGATCAGGGCCTGCGACGCCTTGACCCGTCCGTAGTGTTTCGGGGCGCTGAGCGCGGCCTCGGCCTCGGCGGCGACCACGCCCAGACGGTATCGAAGGTCGTCGGAGGCCTCCGGATGGCGGCGCAGCCAGGCGTGCACGGCATCGACGCATCGGGCCAGCATGACGGCGTACGGCGTGCGGACCGACGGATGCGCCAGCCCGTCGCTCGCCGCGACCAGCCCGTGCTCGACATCGAGCCGTTCATGCAGCACCGACCAGCCACGGTCGACCTCGCCGACCCGCAGGTCGTCGGCGACCCGCACGCCGTCGAAGTAGACGACGTTGGTGCGCTCGCCGCCGAAGGTATGGATCGGCCTGATCTCGACGCCGGGCGCGTCCAACGGGACCAGGAACATGGTCAGGCCACGGTGCTTGGGCACGTTGGGATTCGTCCGCGTGAGGGTGAACGCGTACTGGCAGTTGTGGGCGCCCGTCGTGAAGATCTTCGAGCCGTTGACAACCCAGTCGTCGCCGTCCCGCGTTGCCCGGGTGCGGGCAGCGGCGACGTCCGACCCGCCTTCCGGCTCGGTGTAGCCGAGACAGAACCGGATGGTGCCCCGAGCGACTCCCCGCAGCAGCCCACGCGGGTCGCCGTGCCGGCGCAGCGCCTCCGCGACCCGCACCGTCGTGTCCAGCGTGGTGAACGGTAGGCCGGTCCGCTCCTTGGCCAGGGTCAGGATGCGGTGCTCGACCGCGTCGAGGCCGGCACCGCCGTCGCTGACCGGCCAGGTGTCGAGAATCCATCCACGCTCGCCCATTGCCCGATGGAGGGGTTCGTAGAACCCGTCGCCCGTACGCTCCTCGTGGTCCAGCGCCGGACCCGCCCACTCGGCGAAGAAGGCGTCGACGTCGCGGGCGAACGCGGCCTGACGCTCGGTCAGTTCGACTCGGCTGAAGTCCACTACGCCTCCTCACGGGACGCGATCCGATCGAGCCCGTCCACCAGGTCGAGCACGTCCCGGCCGGGATCGCCGCCAGCCACCACCAGACTCCGCGTGCGCAGGAAGTACAGGCTCACGGCGGACTCGACCGAGAACCCCTGGCCACCCTGGACGTGGACCGCCGTCTCCATCGCCGCCATCGCCGTGCGCGCCGCGAAGACGAACGCGGCGAACGGCAGGTCGGGGCGGGCCTCGGGCTCGTGCTGGGTCAGCCACGCCGCCCGCCGCACCAGGTTGCGGCCGCTGCGCTGCGCCACCGCCATGTCGGCGAGCGGGTGCGAGATCGCCTGCAGCGACCCGATGGGTACGCCCCGCGTGTACCGCGTCTTGGCGAACTCGACGGCGTCGTCGAGGGCCGCCTGGACCATCCCCATGAGCAGCGCGGCGGTCAGGATCTTCCATTCTGCGCGGGCACGCTGGTGCAGCAGTCGCGCCTGGTCACCTGAGGCCAGGAGCACTCGGTCCTGGGGTGGCACCCATCGGGCCGACGGCAACCCGCCGGGGCTGGCCGCGGGGAGAGGCGGCTGGTCCCGGCGCCACAGCTCCAGTCGATCATTGTCGAGAACTATCGCTGTGTTGGCCACGGCGCCGGCCAGGATGAGGTGACCGGGAGCAGACGACGCCCGAACCTCGAGGCCCAGCGGCTGGTCCCACGCGTCGTCGGGCACCAGGTCGGATACAGCCGGTTCGTCGGCCGACGTGCCCTCGGTGGCCAGGGCGACAAGCAGGCGGGACGCGACCGTGTGCTCGACCAGAGGGATCGGCGCCGCGGCCCGGCCCAGTTCCTCGGCGACCACAACGAGATCGTCCAGTCCGGCCTCGACCCCACCGAGCCGCTCGGGCAGGCTCATCCGAGTCGCGCCCAGCGCGACGCTGCGCTCCCACAGCGACGAATCGAAGCCGAGCGGCTCAGCGTTGCGGACGACATCGATGGGGCAGTGCGCCTTCAGAAAATCCGCGATCATGGACTGGATGGCGCGCTGCTCGGCCGTCAGCTCGTAATCCTGACGGCGAAGCTCGAACCTGTCCACTGCCCTCCCGTCCCGCTGTACCGAAAGACTATAAAAGATAATAGTAATTGGCGGGCGTCAGCGCCGGAAGTCGGCGACGGTACGGTCCAGCAGGCTGGCCTGGACGACCTTGTGGCTGCACGACTGCAAGGTGTTGGTGTGGGCCGCCCGAAGATGCGACGCGGCCAGGGCGCTGGCCTTGTCGGCGTTGCCGGCCGCGATCTCCGCGATCAGCTTTTCGTGCACGCGCAGCGCCGCCCGGCGCGTGTTGCGGGCCAGCGGCGCCGAGGGGTCGGCCTCCACGTCGATGCCGTCGGCGATCGTCTCCCAGACCAGCGACTCGTGGGCGGACCAGATGGCCTGCAGGGCGCCGATGACGACGATCATCGGCTCGTTTCCGCACAACGAGATCAGCTCCCGGTGGAACGCGCGCGAGTGGCGTAGGTACTCGTCGGTGTCGTCGAGGGCGGCCACCTGGTTCTCATAGATCTCCTGCAGCACGGGAACGACCGCCTCGGCCCGATCGTCGCGGGAGGCGCACAGGCCGGCGCAGATCGGCTCGAGGTGCTGCAGCGCGATGCTGACCTCGGCCGGTGACGTCGACCTGGTCTGCAGGACCATGGCGATCATCTGCGCCGCGCGCTGCGGCGTGGGCAGGTGCACGACCGCGCCGCCGAGGCTGCCACGGCGAACGGTGATCAGGCCGTCGGTCTCCAGGATGCGCATCGCTTCGCGCAGCGCGGGCGGGCTCACCTGGTACTCGGTGAAGAGCTGTTCCTGATTCGCAAGGATGTCGCCTTCCTTGAGCCGGCCGCTCAGGATGTCCTCCCGTAGTTGTCCCGCGATGATTTCCGCGAGTCGGGGTTGCCGCAGCTGAGGCACACCATCCTCCGATCAGTGAATTCAGTGAGCTCACATCGACGTCGTGTGCACCGCCTTCGCTGGTTGTCAGAATCTTAGCAATCTTTTAAGTACCGCTGAGGAGCCGATCCGCGCGACCAGGATCACGGACCGGATGGGCCGGCGGTTGCCGCGAGCCCGTAGTGCGGCGCGGCGCCGGTGCCGCCCGCGCTCGGTCGTTCACCCGAGCGCGGGGCCGACCTGGTAAGTGTGTCATCGGGTACGCCCTCGACCCGGGCGCCGCCGGCCCCACGGGCGCCCCCAGCGACGTCATCGCCAGCCCCGGCCGACGCGGGCGTAGAGCTGGCCCTGCTGCAACGCGGCCCGGTAGGGCCGGTCCAAGGACTCCCAGATCGCTCGGACGGTGCCCTGGACAGCGGCCGGTGGCTTGGCCGCGATCGCGGCCGCCAGTTCAAAGGCGCGTTCGCGGAGACGAGCACGCGGGACGACCTCGGTCACCAAGCCGATGGCCAGCGCGGTGCGCGCCGAAATGCGTTCATCGTTGCCAGTCAGGCACATTCGGAGCGTCTGGGTCAGACCGATCTTGCGGATGAGACCGACCGGTTCCAGCGCCGAGACCAGGCCGGCGCTGACGTGGGAATCGAAGAACGTCGCATCCTCGGAGCAGATGACGATGTCGGCTTCGTTGACGAAGTAGAAGGCGCCCGCGGTGCACATGCCGTGCACCGCACAGACGATCGGCTTCCAGAGTCTCTGCCACTTGGCACTGAGCAGCTCGCCGGGGTCCTCATGGTTCCAGACGTCGTTGGGCTGGCCGTAATCCTTCTTGACGTCCACTCCCGCGCAGAACGCCCGCTCGCCATTGGCCTGCAGCACGACCGCGTTGATGTTCGGGTCCTGGCGCACCCGCCGCCAGACGTCGGCGACCTCCTGACACATCGTGCGATCGAAGGCATTGAGCGACTCGGGCCGGTTGAGGGTCAGCGTGGCCACCTTAGCCGTGTAGTCGGTCTCGTAAATGACGGTCTGGTAGGTGGTCACTGGTCGTCGTCACCCTCTCCGTGCGGTGCGTTAGTCCGTACAAAAACTGTGAGATGGCCCAATGCGATGTGGCCATGAGAGCGCCGTCTCGGTTCACGACAGGAGTTGCTTGAGCGCCCGCAAGTCCACCTTGCCGCTGGTCATCATCGGCACCTGGTCCGCCGTGACGACCCGGATGCGGCGGGGCACCTTGTAGGCCGACAGGCGGCTGGCCAGGAGGCGGCGCAACTCCTCCACGTCGACCGCGGCCGGCTCCGGGGCGACGACGACCGCCGCGACGATCTGGTCGCGCTCGGGATCGTCCACACCGACGACGTGCGCGGTCAGTCCGGTCAGCGCTCGGATCGCCTCCTCGACCTCCAGCGGCGACACGTTGGCCCCGGATGTCTTGATCATGGCGTTGCGCCGGCCCTTGAAGTAGAAGAATCCGTCTTCATCGAAGTAGACCATGTCGCCGGTCGCGAACCAACCGTCCGGGTCGAACGTCTCGTGCCGCTCGCGGCCGTAGTAGCCCTCCATCAGGAACGGTCCGCGCAGCTGCAGCTCACCGAGCTCGCCCACGCCGCACGGCCGGCCAGTCTCGAAGTCGACCACGCGCACCTCGAACCCGGGCGCGGGCTTGCCGAACGATCCCCGCCGGTGCTCGGGCTGGTCCGACTCGTCGCCATCGACCAGAAAGACGCTGCCGGCCTCGGTCATGCCCAGCATGTTGTGCCGCAGCTGCGGGTCGGCCGGTCGCACGTCCGGCGGCATGATGGGGTAGAGGTTGCCGCGGCGGATCGAGGACAGGTCCCGGCTCGGGAAGCTCGGGTGGGCGGCGAGGTGGGCCACGGACTGGGCGAAGCCGTTGACGAGGGTGGGCCGGACCCGCTCG
>ERZ777003.3508-NODE-3508-length-15093-cov-5.758146_pt1 | contig 15093 bp, 11 predicted proteins | sample MGYA00374956_ERZ777003 | MGnify/ENA primary metagenome ERZ777003 (study PRJEB29302, sample SAMN06268252) | bioreactor metagenome | isolation source: Joint BioEnergy Institute, California, USA | place: USA:Joint BioEnergy Institute, California, USA | collected... | reverse complement strand
TCGGCCTGCTGTCCAACATCATGAACATGGTCGGTGTCTCGGCCTACTACCAGACGCTGGTGATCGGCATCGTGATCATCCTCGCCGTCATCATCGATCGTCTACGGCGTTGACACCCTGTTCCTTGGGTGCGCGTGTCGGGGTCTCCGGTGCATTGCGCATGTGCACGCGCAGGGCCAGCAGTCCCACCACCACGCAACATGCCAGCGAGAGCATCAGCCCTGCCCGAATGCCGGTCAGCAGGCTGAGGCGCGAAATGAAAACGCCCACCACGGCAATTCCCAGCGCACTCCCGACGGCGCGCGTAGTCTGGACCAGACCGGACGCCACGCCCACGTCGCGCCGCTCCGACACGATCTGCATGAACATGGTCAGGTTGGGCAGGCAGAAACCCAGACCGATGCCGCCGAAGGCAAACGCCAACAGAGCCCACCCTGGCGACACGCCAGCGTTCAGCACCATGGCACTCAGGCAGCCGGCCCCGAGCAGCACCGACCCCATGAGCAGCAGCCGCTGCGGCTGAGTCTGCCGGGGGAACAGGTAGCCATTCAGCATGCTGCCCAAGGGAATGCCCATGACGAGCGGCATCATGAAGAGCCCCGCCTCGGTAGGGCTGACGCCCAGAATGTCCTGCAGCAGCAGAGGTCCAAAGTAGATGAGAATGAACATGACGGCGCCCACAAGCAGCGCCGCGACGTTGAGCAGACGGGCCTCGACCGTGCGGAATATGCGCAGCGGCAGCATGGGAATCTGCACGCGCCGCTCAACCCACACCAGCCCGGCCCCGGCGGCCACCCCCAAGGCCAGAAGAGTGAGCCCCCATCCGGCATGTCCACTGCCAGAGAAACCCACTTCCAGCGCCAGCAGCGGTGCACCCACCGCCCCCACCAGCAGTGCGCCGCCCACCCAGTCGAGCTGCCGGATGCTGGCGCGATGGGCAGGACGCAGATCAGGAAAATAGCGGTAGATGATCCACAAGGTGGGCACGGCCACCGTAGGGACAACCATGAACGCTGACCGCCAGCCCAGCCATTCCGTCATCGCGCCGCCCAGCACCGGTCCAACGCCGCTGGCAACCGCAAACACCGCGGAAATCAGTGCCATCCAGCGTACCCGCTCACGCGGATCAGGAAAGATGTCAGCGGGCGCGGCAAACGCCGAGGAGATCATCATTCCCCCGCCGATGCCCTGCAACGACCGCATCACCACCAGCTGCATCATGGACTGGGCAAGTCCGCAGGCTACCGAGCAGACGGCCACGATCACGACTGACCAGAAGATCAGGACCTTGCGCCCGAACAGGTCGCCGATGCGCCCGAAAATGGGAATCGTGACCGCCATCGTCAGCAGATACCCGGACGCCACCCACGCATAGAGCGCCAATCCGTTGAGGGCCGCGGCCACGCGCGGCAAACTGGTACTGACGATGGTGGAGTCGAATGCTACCAGTACGGAAACTGCAGCCACCCCAAGCAGGGCGATCAGGCGGTCGCGCGTGCTGGTTACGCCGGCCGGTGCATCCGGCGGAGATGTCCCGGGCTGGCCGGCCTTGCCTGAGGGGGCCGTGTTCGACCGGGAAGTTGCAGCTGCGGTCACGCCCGGTGGGGGTGCTGCAGCGGATTGTGAGGGGGAGTCGGAAGCTTGCGAGGCAGGTTGGGCAGACGCTTCCCGAGAAGAATCGCCATCAGCAGGGTTTGCGCGCGACACCGGAGAGTTGGACACGGCAGGAGAACGTTCAAGGGGATGAAACAAAAGTATGACACGCTGGCGGCGCCGCGGCACACGTCCGCAGCACCACCCTGACTTTCCCCTGGCCTACGTGCCCTGCGCCAGCCGCGCGTGCAGTTCTTGCAGCCGATACACCTTCAGGCCATCATTGTTGCGCAGATAATGCATGCCCTCGACCGCTGCCCTCGCGCCGGCAATGGTGGTGAAGTAGGTCACGCGTGCCGCCAGTGCGGACGTGCGGATCGCGCGCGAATCGTTGATCGCGTTGCGACGCTCGTCGACCGTGTTGATCACCATGTCAATTTCACCATTCTTGATCATGTCGACGATATGCGGACGACCTTCAGTGACCTTGTTCACGACCTGGATGGGGATGCCGGCCTCAGCAATCGCCGCGGCAGTACCGCGCGTACCCACCAACCTGAAGCCGAACGCATGCAGGCCACGTGCCACCTCGATGGCACGCGCCTTGTCGCGATCCTTCACGCTGATGAAGACCACGCCCGACTCGGGCAGAGTCGTGCCGGCAGCGATCTGCGACTTCACGAAAGCTTCACCGAAAGAATCGCCCACCCCCATGACTTCGCCCGTGGATTTCATCTCGGGGCCCAGGATGGTGTCTACCCCCGGGAACTTGACGAAGGGGAACACCGCCTCCTTCACCGAGTAATAGCTGGGCACCACCTCGGCACCGATGCCCTGGGCATCCAGCGACTGACCGGCCATGACACGGGCCGCCACCTTGGCCAGCGGAATACCCGTGGCCTTGGACACGAAGGGCACCGTACGCGACGCACGCGGATTCACTTCGAGCACGTAGACCGTGCCATCCTGGATGGCGAACTGGACGTTCATGAGCCCGACCACGTTCAGTGCGCGCGCCATGAGTGCCGTCTGCCGGCGCAGCTCTTCGATCATCTCGGGCGACAGCGAATACGGTGGCAGGCAACAGGCCGAGTCGCCTGAGTGGACGCCCGCCTGTTCGATGTGCTCCATGATGCCGCCAATGTACACGCGCTGGCCGTCGCAGAGGCAGTCAACATCGACTTCCACCGCGTTCGACAGGAAGTGGTCGAGAAGCACGGGCGAGTCGTTGCTGACCTTCACCGCCTCGCGCATGTAACGCTCGAGATCGGCCGGCTCATGCACGATTTCCATGGCACGCCCGCCCAGCACATAGCTGGGACGCACCACCAGCGGATAGCCGATTTCCTGGGCGTGCACCATGGCTTCCGCTTCGGTGCGCGCCGTCCGGTTGGGCGGCTGCCGCAGATTCAGCTTCATCAGCAGCTTCTGGAAGCGCTCGCGGTCTTCGGCGATGTCGATCGACTCGGGGCTGGTACCAATGATGGGCACACCGGCGGCCTCGAGTGCCTTGGCCAGTTTCAGCGGAGTCTGGCCACCAAACTGCACGATCATGCCGACCGGCTTCTCCTTGTCGACGATCTCGAGTACGTCTTCCAGGGTGAGCGGCTCGAAGTACAGGCGGTCGGCGGTGTCGTAGTCGGTCGAGACGGTTTCCGGGTTGCAGTTGACCATGATGGTCTCGTACCCGTCTTCCTTGAGCGCCAGCGCCGCATGCACGCAGCAGTAGTCGAACTCGATGCCCTGGCCGATACGGTTGGGACCGCCACCCAGAACGATGATCTTCTCGCGATCGGTCGGATCAGCCTCGCACTCCTCCTCGTAGGTGGAGTACAGATAGGCCGTGTTCGTGGCGTATTCGCCCGCGCAGGTGTCGACGCGCTTGTAAACCGGACGCACGCCCAGCTGGTGACGCAGCCGGCGCACCTCGCTTTCGGTGGTGTCGAGCAGCCAGGCCAGTCGACGATCGGAGAAACCGCGCCGCTTCAGCTGCCACAGCGTATCGCGGTCGAGGTCGGCCAGGGTGTGCTTCTCGAGTTCGAGCTCGATATCGACGATTTCCTTGATCTGTGCCAGGAACCAGGGGTCGATGTTGGTCAGCGCATGCACTTCTTCCAGCGACCAGCCCTGGGCGAATGCATCACCCACGTACCAGATGCGCTCGGGCCCAGGCTCACCCAGTTCAACCTCCAGCTTCTGGCGGTCTGTGGTCTTCTGGTTGAGACCGTCCACGCCCACTTCCAGGCCGCGCAACGCCTTCTGGAACGACTCCTGGAAGGTTCGGCCAATGGCCATGACTTCCCCCACCGACTTCATCTGGGTCGTGAGGCGCGAATCGGCCTGCGGGAATTTTTCGAACGCAAACCGCGGCACCTTGGTAACCACGTAATCGATGGTCGGCTCGAACGAAGCCGGCGTTGCCCCGCCGGTGATGTCATTGCGCAGTTCATCGAGCGTGTAACCCACGGCCAGTTTGGCCGCAACCTTGGCAATGGGGAAACCCGTCGCCTTGGACGCCAGCGCCGAGGAACGCGACACCCGCGGATTCATCTCGATGACGATGGTCCGGCCGTTCTTGGGATTGACCGCGAACTGCACGTTCGACCCGCCCGTATCGACGCCAATCTCGCGCAGAATGGCGATGGACGCGTCGCGCAGGTACTGGTATTCCTTGTCGGTCAGCGTTTGCGCCGGGGCAACGGTGATGGAGTCTCCGGTGTGAATGCCCATCGGGTCGAGGTTCTCGATGGAGCACACGATAATGCAGTTGTCGGCGCGATCGCGCACGACCTCCATCTCGAACTCTTTCCATCCAAGCAGGGACTCTTCGATCAGCAGCTCATGCGTGGGCGATGCTTCCAGCCCGCGCCGGCAGATGGTTTCGAACTCCTCAGCGTTGTAGGCGATACCACCACCGGTACCCCCCAGCGTAAAGCTGGGACGAATCACTACGGGGAAGCCAGAGGTGCCGGTTTCCGCGGCAATGCGACGTTGCACTTCCCACGCTTCATCCATCGAGTGGGCGAGTCCCGACTTGGCCGACTCGAGGCCAATGGCATCCATGGCCTGCTTGAATTTCTGGCGGTCTTCCGCCTTCTCGATGGCGTCCGCCCGGGCTCCGATCAGTTCGACACCGTAGCGTTCGAGCACGCCGTTGCGAGCGAGGTCGAGCGCACAGTTGAGCGCGGTCTGCCCACCCATCGTGGGCAGCAGCGCATCCGGGCGTTCACGCGCTATGATGCGCTCGACCACCTGCCAGGTGATGGGCTCGATATACGTGACATCGGCGGTCTCAGGGTCGGTCATGATGGTCGCCGGGTTGCTGTTCACCAGAATGACCCGGTAACCCTCTTCTTTCAACGCCTTGCAAGCCTGCGCGCCGGAATAGTCGAACTCACAGGCCTGACCAATGATGATAGGACCGGCACCTATGATGAGAATGGATTGGATGTCTGTACGCTTGGGCATGAAGAGGGCTCAGTATGTATCGCAAGTACTGCAGCCGCTGAACGATGGCGACTGGCGGTAGAAAATCGTGCAGAGGTACGGCAGCGGCCCGGGTTCCGGTTACCGGTGACGTACGGGATTCGTGCGCATGAGTTCGATGAAGTGATCGAACAGCACCAGCACGTCGTGCGGCCCCGGACTGGCTTCCGGATGACCCTGGAAGCAGAACGCAGGCCGGTCGGTGAGCTCAAAGCCCTGCAGCGAACCGTCAAACAACGACTTGTGCGTAACCCGCGCGTTGGGCGGCAGGGTGTTCGCGTCGACTTCGAACCCGTGATTCTGACTGGTGATGAAGACCCGCCCCGTGGCCACTTCCTGCACCGGGTGGTTTGCACCGTGATGCCCATACTTCATCTTGGCAGTCCTGGCACCGACGGCAAGCCCCAGGATCTGATGACCCAGGCAGATGCCGAAGACGGGAATCTTGCGCTCGAGGAACACACGCGTTGCGGCAACGGCGTAGTCGCAGGGCTCGGGATCCCCCGGACCATTCGCCAGGAAGACCCCATCGGGCTCGAGCGCGAGCACCGCCTCGGCAGGTGTGCGCGCCGGCACCACGGTGACACGGCAGCCACGGTCGACCAGAAGCCGCAGGATGTTGTGCTTCACGCCGAAGTCGTAGGCGACGACGTGGTATTTCGGTTCGGACGAGGGCGCCGTGTTACCCGCCCCCATGCGCCAAACGCCTTGCTGCCAGCTCTGCTGTTCCTTGACCGACACCACGCTGGCGAGGTCGCGGCCGACCATGCCGGTGAACGAACGTGCCTGGGCGAGTGCGGCTTCCGCGTCGTCGCTGGTGAGAATGCAACCGCCCAGCGCGCCTTTCTCGCGCAGCAGGCGTGTAAGCTTGCGGGTATCGATGCCCGCGATGGCAACGACGCCTTCCTTGCGCAGATACTCGGGAAGTGTGCTGGTTGCCCGGTAGTTCGAGGCCAGCGGCGGAACGTCGCGCACGATGATGCCGGCGGCAAACACCTGCCGGGCTTCCATGTCTTCGTCGTTGACGCCCGTGTTACCGATGTGCGGATAGGTGAAGGTGATGATCTGCCCGCTGTAGCTGGGGTCGGTGATGATCTCCTGATAACCCGTCATCGACGTATTGAAGACCACTTCGGCAACAGCGCTGCCGGAAGCACCTACCGAGAAACCGCGAAAAACGGTACCATCTGCCAGAGCCAGGACTGCCGGGGTTGAAAACAGGGCGCCTTCGGGAAAAATGGATGGCAACAAGATCGATACCCCAGGGAAGAGAATTATCAGATGCAAAACTTTCCCATTATAACGGGTAGCGCGGGGGCACCGCCCTCGTCAGCCACGGTTGACCGGACAGACAGCGGCCGCACGGGCTGGCGTTATGATTGAACGCGCAATCCTTGTGCTTCACTCATCGGGGCTGTTGCCATGTCCAACCTGCTAGAGTCTTTACGCGAACATTCCACGGTCGTTGCCGATACGGGCGAGCTCGAAGCCATCCGCGCCTACCGCCCCACCGACGCCACGACCAATCCCACCCTCATTCTGAAGGCCGCGCAAAGCCCTGCAGGTGCTCCCCTCCTGCAAAAGGTATTGCGCGACCACCCCAGCGCCACCATGGACGAAATCCTCGACCGCCTGCTGGTGGCGTTCGGCTGCGAAATCCTGTCCATCGTCCCCGGTCGCGTTTCCACCGAGGTTGACGCCCGCCATTCGTTCGACGTACGCGCCACGGTCGAGCGCGCGCGCCGGCTGATCGCCCTGTACCAGGCGCGTGGCATCGAACGCGAGCGGGTACTCATCAAGATCGCCAGCACTTGGGAAGGCATTGCCGCCGCACGCATCCTGCAGGCGGAAGGCATCCGCTGCAACATGACGCTCATGTTCTCCCTGGTACAGGCAGCGGCCTGCGCCGACGCCGGGGTGCAGCTCATTTCGCCTTTCGTTGGCCGCATCTACGACTGGCACAAGAAACAGCAGGGGCCCAGCTGGTCGGAAGAAGCCAACTCAGGGCTCAACGACCCCGGCGTCCGCTCGGTCACCACGATCTACCATTACTATCGGAAGCACGGCGTGGCAACGGAAATCATGGGGGCCAGCTTCCGCAACATCGGGCAGATCCTCGCGCTGGCCGGATGCGACCTGCTTACCATCAGTCCTGAACTGCTGGCTGAGCTCGAGTCGCGCGAAGGCACGGTCGAGCGCGTGCTGGACGCCACCGCGGCTGGGGCCGAGCCGGTGGCCGACCATTTTGTCCCCGACGAGCCCACCTTCCGCTTCATGCTCAACGAAGACGCCATGGCCACCGAGAAGCTGGCCGAGGGGATCCGACGCTTCGCCGCCGACACGCGTGAACTGGAGGCGCTGATCACGCGGCAGCGGAGCTGACCCGTATTGAAATCGCGCGAGCCCCCGGCATCAGCCGGGAGTTGAACGCGCCACCGCGCACTCTCGCAACGCCGCCAGGAACGATGCCAGCAGAGGCGCGGGCGTAGTGTCGGTGCGCAGCAGCAGGCCCACCGGCTCTTCCGTGCCCGTGGTGTCCAGTTTCAGCCGCACCAGCTGGCCCGCAAGGAGGTCGGGTGCTACGGCGCTGGGGGCGGTAAACCAGACTGCGTCAGTACTTAGCACCAGGCTGCGGGCAAGCGTGACCGAGATGGTTTCAGCCAGTACCTCGGGGCGCCCCGCCCCGGCGGTCGACAGGTAGCTGTCGGCACTGTGCCGGATCAGGGTGCCGGCAGGCGGCAGCACCATGCGATAGCGCGCCAGCGCCGACGCCGCAAGGCGCCGGCTGCGCGCCAGCGGATGCCCGGGACGAACCACTACTGCAAGCGGCTCGGCATAAAGAAACTCGAAACTCAACCCCACGATCTCGCGCGGATCGGACAGCCGGGCAACGGCTACGTCCACTTCATTCGCCCGCAGCATCCGGATCAGGTCGAGATTGTTCCCGGTGAATACGCAGACCCGCACTTCGGCGTGCTGCGTGTGAAAGCGCGTAATGGCAGGCGCCAGCAGCCCGGCGGTCACCGTTGGCAGTGAAGCCACGCGCAGCGGAGCGCGGCCGGATTCATGGCGGACACTGTCGACGGCCTGTTCGAGCGCCTGGGCCGCGGCCGCGGCGTGGCGCAGGAACGCCTGCGCGGCGGGCGTCAACGTAACGCCCTTGCGGCTTCGCTCGAACAGGATCACGCCCAGGATGTCTTCAAGCTCATTCAACGTCTTGGTGATGGCCGGCTGCGTCACGGCAAGCGCGTCGGCTGCCGCCCGCAGGCGGCCCAGGCGCGCCACGGCGAGGAAGCACTGCAGATGACGCAGGCGCAGCCGGGTACCCGGCCCGATGAGAGGTGGCGAAACATTGGAAGCTTCCGCTTTATCTTCAGGCTGGGCTTGTGCAGAATGAAGTGTAGTCATCAGGCAGGAACCAGGAAAACAGGCAACACGGCGAAGCCGCGGAACCCGTGCGCGCACACCCGACCAGCGCACCGGCAAAACGGATGGCGCGCTTCGCGATGATAACCTGAGGTTAATGAAACCATGATGAAACTTCAATTTCATTAACCGCGAGTAATTTGTAAAGTAGCGCCCATAGCCAGTCAGGAGGCCCACATGAGTAATAACGCAACTATCAGTCCGCGCGATTGGTCAGTTCACCCCCCGTATGTGTATCCCGCATACACGTCCACGGTGCTGCGCGGTCCCACCCAGCCCCTCATTCCGCTGAAGACGTCGCTGGAAAACCTGCGTGCCCCGGTCTATGGCCACACGGCTGTCGGCGAGCTCGACAACGACCTCACCCGCAATGCACGCAAGAACGGCGAACCCCTGGGTGAACGCATCATCGTCACGGGCCGCGTCACCGACGAAGACGGCCGGCCGGTGCGCAACACGCTGGTCGAGATCTGGCAGGCGAACGCTGCCGGTCGCTACGTTCACAAGAACGACCAGCACGACGCCCCGCTCGATCCCAACTTCCTGGGTGCCGGTCGCTGCATGACCGACAACGACGGGCGATACACCTTCATCTCCATCAAGCCCGGTGCGTATCCGTGGAAGAACCACCCCAACGCCTGGCGTCCGAACCACATCCACTTCTCCCTGTTCGGCGAGTATTTCGCCACCCGGCTCGTCACGCAAATGTACTTCCCGGGCGACCCCCTGCTTGAGCACGATCCCATCTTCAAGAGCGTGCCCGAAGAGGCACGGCACCGTCTGGTATCCAGGTTCTCGCTCGAGATCACGCGTCCGGATATCGCGCTCGGCTACGAGTTCAACATTGTGCTGCGCGGTCGTGACCAGACCCCGATGGAGAAATAACATATGAAACTCGGACAAACTCCTTCCCAGACCGTTGGTCCATATTTCGCTTACGGGCTCACACCCCAGCAATACAACTACGACTATCGCAGCATCTTCCCGCCGGTCATGGTGCGGCCCGACACTCCGGGCACCTTCATCGAAATCATCGGCCAGGTGCTCGACGGCGAAGGCAAGCCCGTCGATGATGCGATGATCGAAATCGCCCACGCCGACGCGAACGGGAAATTCGTCACCTCAGTCGAGGAGGTGGAGAAAACGGGCTTCACCGGGTTCGGACGTTGCGGCACCGGCACCGATCCGCAGAACCGGTTCTGTTTCTACACCATCAAGCCGGGTGCCTGCGCCGCTGGCGAAGCGCCTTACATCAACGTCATCGTAACCATGCGTGGCATGCTTTCGCATGCGTTTACCCGCATCTACTTCGAAGACGAAGCCGCTGCCAACGCCCAGGATCCGGTGCTGAACAGCGTCCCTGCCGAGCGCCGCGACACGCTGATCGCCAAGCGCGAGCAGAACGGCAACCGCATCATTTATCGGTTTGACATCCACATGCAGGGTGCCAAAGAAACGGTGTTCTTCGACGTCTGACGACGCAAGACACCTCACATGGAAGTCACGCTCGCCAGCGTGATACAAGAAAGGCAAGGGCTGTCGGGCCGACGCAAGGTTCGACAGCCCACCACCAAACCTGCAGCACTGTTCACCCGCTCGCCTCTCTCGGGCGTCCGTTGCCACCCTGACGCTCATGCCGCGCCCAGCGGTCAGAGCAGAGGCGGGCTCTCCTCCCTCGCAGGCAGTTTCAGTTCCTCGACCCCCTCACCCGCAGCCGCGGGCCGCGCTTCGGCAAACCGCTGGTGCATCGCCGCCCTGAACTCGCTTGGAGTGAGTCCGACCCGGCGCCGGAAAAACCGGCTGAAGTACGCCGCATCGGAAAACCCCAAGGAATACGCGATGGCCTTTACGCTGAGCGTGGTGTAGGCGAGATCACGCTCGGCCTCGGCAATCAGGCGTCGGTGGATGACCGCCAGCGCCGACTCCCCCAGCTCGCGCCGACAGATGCGGTTCAGCTGCGTCGGCGTCATCCCCAGGCTGGCCGCATAGAACTCGATGCTGCGCTGCTGCCGATAATGGTCATCCAGCAGCTGGCGAAAGCGCCGGAAATGGCGCTCTGCCCGCGTCTCGATGCGCGACGGATGTGCAACCTGCATTCTGGCCCGGGCCACGTGCGTCAGCAGCAGGATCAGCACTGACTTCAACGCAGGCTCCCGCCACGGCTCGCTGCCGCCAAAAGTGCGTACCAGCGTATCGACCGTTCCTTCAACGTGGTGATGCAGATCCGACCCTGGCGTGAGTGTCACCCAGCTCGGCATGGGAAATGCTGCCACGATCGCCGCGGGCAGAGTGTCCTGGTGGGTGGTAACGACGTAGCCATCGATGTCGGGCTGGAAATGAAAACCATGTGGGTGCCGGGCCGGCACTACAAGGACGGTGGGGCTCGGCAGTGCAACCCGCTGCTCATTCAGCCAGGCCTCGCCGCCCCCACTGCGAATGTACAGAATCTGCAAGAAAAATTTATGTCGGTGGGGGCCTATTTCCCATCCGTGTAGTCGGCTGCGCGATGGAATGGACTCGCAATGCAGGACGTCCAGCGGCAGCCGCGTGGTCCGTTCGCCATAAAGCGCATAGGTAGGGATAGTCCGCATACGTCATCCGCCGTACCCGAGAATGTTCGAATTGTCCTACTTCATGTGCAATCTGTCCATTGGCCCGAACTGCCGCGCGCCTTAGACTGTAAGCCTTCACTGAACAGCGGAGACAACTATGCGAGTACAGGTTGCGATCATCGGGTCGGGCCCTTCGGGGCTGCTGCTGGGACAGCTCCTGCACAAGTCCGGCATCAGCAACATCATTCTCGAGCGCCGCAGCAAGGAATATGTCCTCAGCCGCATTCGCGCCGGCGTGCTCGAGTGGGGCACCGTCGAACTGCTTGACGAGGCAGGCGTGGGCGCGCGCATGCACCGCGAAGGACTCGTCCATGAAGGCGTCGAACTGGCATTCAAGGGAGGGCGGTTCCGCGTCGATTTCAAGAAGCTGGTGGGCAAGACCGTCATGGTCTATGGCCAGACCGAAGTCACGCACGACCTGATGGATGCACGCGAGACCGCCGGCCTTCCCACGGTTTATGAGGCGCTGGACGTCAGCGTACACGATTTCGATACCGACAAACCCCGTGTGCGCTACAAGCACAATGGGGTCGAGCATGAAATCCAGTGCGACTTCATCGCCGGTTGCGATGGCTTCCACGGTGTCACCCGGGCCAGCGTGCCCCGCAACGCCATTCGCGAGTATGAGCGCGTCTATCCGTTCGGCTGGCTGGGCCTGCTGTCCGACACACCCCCGGTTTCGCCCGAACTCATCTATGTGAACCACGCGAAGGGCTTTGCCCTGTGCAGCCAGCGCTCGCTGACGCGCAGCCGGTACTACGTGCAGTGCTCGCTCGACGACAAGGTCGAGGAATGGTCGGACGAACGCTTCTGGCAGGAGCTCAAGAGCCGGCTCGATGAGGAGACCGCCAGCAAGCTGGTCACCGGCCCCTCACTCGAGAAAAGCATCGCCCCGTTGCGCAGCTTCGTTGCCGAACCGCTGCGTTTCGGGACGCTCATGCTGGCGGGCGATGCCGGGCACATCGTACCACCCACGGGTGCCAAGGGCCTGAATCTGGCCGCGTCCGATGTTCGCTACCTGTGGCAGGCCATCACCGACTACTACGGCGGCAGCAAGGTGGCGCTGGAACACTACTCCGCACGCTGCCTGGCCCGTATCTGGAAGGCAGAGCGCTTCTCGTGGTGGATGACCCACCTGCTGCACAAGATCCCGAACGCGACGGAGTTCGATCGCAAGATCCAGCATACTGAACTGGAGTATCTGGCCTCGTCGGAAGCAGCACTGACGTCGCTGGCCGAAAACTACGTCGGGCTGCCGTTCGACGACTGATTCCCCGACGATCCATCACCGACCCGACTTCCCGCGCACGCTCTGTCCGGGCTGCCTCCGGCCAGGGCCGCGTGCGGGTCGACCTGCTTGTCGCTCAGGCCATCGCCGCCTGGCGCTGTTGCAGCGTGACATACCCCTTCGGCAACCCTGCCTTGCCTACGCCTCCGTACAGTGGTGTATCGGGCAGGTTGCGCGCCACGATCTGGCGCACTTCGCACAACCGCTCGAGATCGACGCCTGTGCGGTATCCCATGCCATCGAGCAGGAAACACAAGTCTTCCATCACGATATTGCCGGTAGCCCCCGGGGCAAACGGACAGCCCCCCAAACCGGCGAGCGAAGCGTCGAAACGCCGTATGCCACTTTGCAGCGCTGCCACCACGTTTGCCAGGCCGAGCCCGCGCGTATCGTGGAAATGCGCCCCGATGTCCATGTCGGGTACTACCTTCTGCACGGCTTCGAACATTTCACTGACCTGACGCGGGTTGGCGAACCCGACCGTATCGGCGATCTGCAAGTCGTCTGCCCCCGCGTCCGCAAGCTCGCGCGCGAACCGGCAGACGTCGGCCACCGCCACCGGGCCTTCGTACGAGCACCCGAACGCCGTAGCCAACACTCCTGCGATGCGCGGACGTTGCCCTGCCGGCTGCGCATGAACGAGCTCGACGATGCGCCGGAAATCGGCCACCGACTCCTCGCGCTCGCGCCGCACGTTCTTCAGGTTATGGGTGCGGCTGACCGACATCACGAAATTGATGCGATGGGCACCGAGCTCGATGGCGCGCTCTGCCCCCTTCAGGTTTGGAACGAGCACCGTGACGGTGAGCCCCGGGATGGCAAGCGCCGCATCGACCACTTCGGCCGCATCGACGAACTGGGGCACCACCTTCGGAGGCACCAGCGACGTCACCTCGATCTCGCGTATGCCGGCAGCCGCCTCGGCCCTGATCCAGGCGATCTTCTCTTCCGTCGAGAAAAACTGCGGCACGAGCTGCAGGCCGTCGCGCAATCCTACTTCGCAGACATGAACGTCCACTCCTGACATGATCTTGCTCTCCTTGTCCGTGGCGGGTCGCCTTGCCACGCGCGGGCCCACCACACACCGCCTTGCGCATCGGATTGACGGCCCGCGCAACCTCAATTCGTTCTTGCATGCCACGCGTCGATTGTAAGCCCCGTTCCCGATCCGGCATGGACTGCTGTGTCCAGCCGCGTCGGCTCCCACAGACACATCGATCTTCAAGCCGGATTCATCCGGTATGCTGTGTCCCATGAGATTCATCCATAGTGCCGATCTGCATATCGACAGCCCGTTGCGCGGGCTCGACCACTACCCCGGCGCCCCGGTAGAACGTCTGCGCGGAGCCACCCGCCAGGCATTCGCTGCACTCATCGATCTGGCGCTGCGCGAGCACGTGGATTTCGTTCTGCTGGCCGGCGACATCTACGACGGTGACTGGCTCGATTTCCGCACGGGTCTGTTCTTCCGCGAGCAACTGCTACGGCTGCAACGGGCCGGAATCCGCACTTTCATCGTGCACGGCAACCACGATGCGGCCAGCCAGATTACCCGCCGGCTGCCCAGGGTGGAGGGAGTCCATACATTCAGCGAGCACACGCCAGAGACCGTCATCCTGAAAGAGCTGGGCGTTGCCATCCACGGGCGCAGCTTCCCGAATCGTGCCGTCACGGAAGATCTGGTTCCCACGTATCCGGCTGCCATTCCGGGCCTATTCAACATCGGCATGCTGCACACCAGCCTCAACGGCCGCGAGGGGCACGACAACTATGCCCCCACCACAATCGACATGCTCTGCAGCAGGGGCTACGACTATTTCGCGCTCGGCCATGTCCATGCGCGTGAAGTGGTACGTGAGGCACATCCGCGCATCGTCTACCCGGGTAACCTGCAGGGCCGCCATGCGCGCGAGACTGGCCCCAAGGGCTGTGAACTGGTTACGGTCGAGGGTGGCCGCATCGTAGCCAGCGAGTTCGTGCCGCTCGATGTCGTACGCTGGCATGTCCTGACATTTGATGCCACTGGCATTGCCGACATCGACGAACTCGCCCATCGGTTCCTGATGCAGGCCCGGCCATTGACCGCCCGTCAGCCCGAGATCCTGCACGCTATTCGCGTCCATCTCCACGGCGAGTCCGACCTGTATCGGACCGAGTCGCGGCAACCCGGGACGCTCGCTGCGAGCCTGCAATCGGCGTCGCAGGAGGCCGATGGCTTCGAGATCTGGATCGAACAGGTACACGTGCAGCTGCGCGCCCCCCTCGCGCGTGTTGAATTGCTGCAGCGCATGGATGCTGCCGGCGAGGTGGCCCGGGTGGCCAACGAGCTCTCTACTGATCCCGAAGAGCTGCGGAAGTGGTTCGCCGAGAAGGCCGGCACACTACGCCTGCCGCCCGCGCTTCAGCACCTGGCACAGCTGCCGGACGACGAGTTGCAGACCCTGCTCGCCGAGGCGGAAGCTACCGTGCTGGCACATCTGCTGCAGATGGGCGGCGACCCCAGCCGGTAATCCCGCAAGACGCATGAGGTTACATGCACTGAAGGGCGAACGCTTCCACCCACCTGCAACGACGCTCCTGGCAAGTCACAAATGAAGATACTGCGTCTTTTTCTGCCGGCATTTGGTCCGTTCACCAACCGCGAAGTGGTGCTCAGCCCCGGCGGGCAGTCGCTCACCGTCGTCTATG
>ERZ777003.3506-NODE-3506-length-15104-cov-7.523490_pt1 | contig 15104 bp, 14 predicted proteins | sample MGYA00374956_ERZ777003 | MGnify/ENA primary metagenome ERZ777003 (study PRJEB29302, sample SAMN06268252) | bioreactor metagenome | isolation source: Joint BioEnergy Institute, California, USA | place: USA:Joint BioEnergy Institute, California, USA | collected... | reverse complement strand
CTTCCCGCGAGGGAGCGGCCGCCGAGGGTTCAGGCAGGAAAGACCGTCTGGTGGGAGACGTTCTTGACCACCGTGTAGCAGGCCAGGCCCTCGGTGCCGCCCTCGCGGCCATAGCCGCTGTCCTTCACGCCGCCGAAGGGCGTCTCGGCGATCGAGGCGACCAAATGATTGATGGAGAGGTTGCCGCATTCCAGCTCGTTCGACAGCCGCTCCACGTTCGGCGCGGAGTTGGTGAAGGCATAGGCGGCGAGGCCGAAGGGCAACGAGTTCGCCTTAGCGATCGCCTCGTCCAGGTTGCGGGTCCGGCTGATCAGGGCGAGAGGACCGAAGGGCTCTTCCTGCATCGCCAACGCGTCGTCCGGCACGTCGGCCAGCACCGTGAGCGGGAAGAGGCAACCGCGATTGCCCACCCTGGCTCCGCCCGCCAGCACCCTGGCGCCGCGGCCCACGGCATCGGCGATCAGGCGCTCCATCGCTTCCACCCGGCGGCCATTGGCCAGCGGCCCCATCATCGTCGCCGGGTCCAGCCCGTTGCCGATCTTCACCGCCTTCGCCTTCTCGGCGAAAGCCTCGCTGAAGCGATCGTACACCGCTTCATCCACGAAGAAGCGCGTGGGCGCGACGCAGACCTGGCCGGCATTGCGCGCCTTCACCGTCGCCGAGACGGCGGCGGCTGCCTGCACATCGACATCGTTGCAGACGATGACCGGGGCGTGGCCGCCGAGTTCCATGATGGCCGGCTTCATGTGTGCCCCGGCCAGTGCGGCGAGCCGCTTGCCCACCGGCACCGAGCCGGTGAAGGTCACCAGCCGCACTGCGGGTTGCGGGATGAGATACTCGGAGATTTCCGAGGGCTGACCGAACACCAGACTGAGGGCGCCCCTGGGAACGCCGGCCTCGATGAAGGCCTCGACCAGGTGCATCGCCCCGGCGGGCGTTTCCTCGGACGCCTTGATGATGATGGCACAGCCTGCCGCCAGCGCTCCGGCCACCTTGCGGGCGGGAGAGCTGATCGGGAAGTTCCAGGGAGAGAAGGCGGCGACGATGCCGATCGGCTCGCGCAGCACGGTATGGCGCATCCCGGGTTCAGCCGGGATGACGCGGCCATAGGTACGGCGGCCCTCCTCGGCATCCCATTCGATGATGTCGCAGGCGCGCTGCACCTCGACCTTGGCCTGGGCCCGCGGCTTGCCCTGCTCCAAGGTGATGGAGACGGCGATGTCATCGGCCCGCTCCCGCAGCAGCCGCGCAGCGTGACGCATGATCTCGGCCCGCCGTGCCGGCGCGGTGTTGCGCCACTGCCGGTAGCCTTCGACGGCGGCGGTCAGGGCATCGTCCAGATCGGCCCGGGTCGCGTGGGGAACCTCGCCGATGACGCTGTCGTCAAAGGGGTTCAGCACGGGTGCGCCGGGGCGGCTGCGCCACTCCCCGGCAATGCAGAGCCGCAGCTGCGGATAGGCTGTCATCGATATCCTCCTCGCCGGTACGGCGGTGCCCACGCTATATTTCGATGCATATAGCGACCGGCCGGCGTGTCAATCTGCTCCCTGGGATGCTGGTCGCATTCGGAGCCAGCGAGGGCAGGTCCCAGGAAACCCCCGCCGCGACCTCTGACGGCCCACCGGCAGCGCTGGGGCCGCCTCCGGCAGCGTGCCGCCCCACCACGACCGAGGCGCACGCTGGCTGGTCCGGTGCGGCGGGCATTCTCCGAACTGTCCGCGGAGGCGAACGAACTCGCGGGCCAGGTCGGCAAGCATCTGCGACGGCTCGCCGTCTTTGCCGTCGCCCTCCAGGTCGGCGTCCTCGTCTTCGGCCGGTCGGGCGTGTACGACGCCGCAACCAGCGGGCATTACCCCCTTCTTCCGCTGGTTCCTCGCCTTCATGCTGCGCCGGTCGGTCGAGCCCCACACGATCGGCATCGAGGCACCGTCGCTCCCGCCACCCGGCCAGGGTGATCCGGGCGCCGCAGGCCACGACCAGGGCGGCTGCAGGCCTTGCCACGGCGCGCCGGCCAGCCACGCAACCCGATCACCCGGCGCATGCTGCCCGACCGGCCCTTCCTGCCCGACGTGGTCCCGCGTTGGTTTCCGATGAAGTTCGTCTGAACCGTCCGGCACGTCGCGCGAGGAAGTCCGCCCACAGATTTCCACCCACAGGACGCGATCACCCTCTCCCGCCACGCGCCGCCCGCCCGCGCGCGCCGCGGTCTCGGCCGGCTTCAGGCCGCGTCCGGGCGGATCGGATCGCCGCGCGGGATCCTGAGCGGCGCCACGGCGGCGAAGCCCAGCGCTCCCGCCAATAAGGCGAAGACAATTCCCCATTCATGGCCGCCGGTCGCGTCGACGACGAGTCCGGCCAGCAGCGGCCCAAGCACCGCGGCGACGCCCGAGGCGGTGAAGAAGGCGCCAAGGATCGCGCCGAGGCTCCGCACCCCGAAGAGCTCGATCAGCACCGCCGGCATCAGCGCGATGCGCAGGCCATAGCCGAGGCCGAGCGCGGCGGCGAACGCCACCAGCCAGGCGTAGGAGGGCGCGACCAGCCACAGCAGGTAGCTCGCGGCCATCAGCAGGACCGAGGCCTTGAACAGCCGCGCGGTGCCGATCCGCTCGCCGAGCGCGCCGGTGCCGAGGCGGCCGAGGACGCTCACCCCGCCCAGCACCGACAGCAGCGCCGACCCCGCCACCTCGCCCGCGCCCCGGGCGGCGGCGTAGGCCGGCAGGTACACAAGCGGCACGAACAGCGCCATCGTCGCCAGCACCCAGGAGGCATAGAGCAGCAGGAACTCGCGCGAGCGCACGACCTTGCCGAGCGAGCGTTGCCCGCCCGCCGCGGCGCCGGCGACCGGCGGCGGCGGTCGCACCACCGCGGCGGCGAGCGCGAGCAGCGCGGCACAGCCCAGGCCGAGGATCAGGCTGGTGGTGCGCCAGCCGTAGCGGCCGATCAGGGCGGCGGTGAGCGGCGGCAGGACCAGCATGCCGCATCCGGTGCCGGCGGCGGCGACGCCGAGCGCCGCGTTGCGGTGGCGGACGAACCAGCCGCCGAGGACCGCCAGCGTCGGCGTGTAGGCGCAGGCCGCGCCCACCCCGATCCCGATGCCGTAGGTGAGATAGCCGGTCCAGATCTGCCCGGCGAAGCCGGTGAGCGCGAGGCCGCTCCCCATCACCACCGCGCCCAGGCCGGTCATGACGGCGGGCCCGAACCGGTCGCCGAGATGGCCGGTGACGGAGCCGGCCAGGTAGAACACCAGCCCGGTGATGGAGAAGAGGGCGGAGGTGGCGGCCCGGCCGGCCTGGAACTCGGCGGCCATCGGCGCAAAGAAGGCGCCGAAGCTGTACATGGTCCCGAAGACCACGAAGCCGACGGCGAAGGCGACCAGCACCATGACCCAGGCGCGAAGGGAATCCGGCGCGGGCGAGCCGGCCGCCGATGGCGAATTCGCAGCTTTCATCTCCGGCGGAGGCCCTTCTGCACCACTCCACGGTGCCGTCCGGGAGGCGGAACGGCGGTCCGGTCCTTCGGCCGTCACCATCCGGAAGAGGCCGGAAGGCGCACCACGGCGGGCGGGAGCCGTTGAGGCATCAGGCTAGGCAGCCCTGCCCGCGACGGCCATCCGGTCGTTGCTGTCGTTCCGCGGGGGCGGGGTGATGCGCTCCTCGGGCGGCGCTGCCCGAACGACCGACGGCTCGGGGCGCAGGGGCATCCTCGCCATCGCGGTCGCCTGCGCACGCATCGGGCCGCCGGGCGGCTGCTTGCCGCTGTCCACGGCGCCGAACAGCGGAAGCTCCACGCTGGCCGCGTGCGCGATGCACGGTGCCGGCTGTGTGCGCGGCCGCCCGATGATGGCCAGTCCGGCCCGATCGGTGGAACGGTCGGGCGCAGCCGGTGGTCTTCGCGATCCGGCCTCCCTTCGCTCGCTCGGATTGCTTTCCTGCAACCTGTCCGTTACGCAGCGTGGGCCACCGCCCAATGGCCGCCGGCAGCCTCACACCGCACCGAGCCGCGCGGCGGTGGAGACCTCGCTTTCGCACATTCCCGGCAAGGCGTGGTGGGGCCGCCGTGGCTGCGCCTGGGTGGCCGCATCCGGGGCGCAGGAGGGGAGTTCTGCCCAATGGACAGGCCCGTGGCGGGGCGAGCGCGAAATCTTCCGCCGGCCGGTCGGCCGGTCATCGGGTGTCGCCGAACCTCAGGGAGCGGACCGGCACGGCCGGTCGCCGGACTGCCGCGGCGGTGCCGACGGCACGCGGCGCTCCCGGGCGCCCTTGCAGCTCGTCTGAACCGACCCGGTTCCCGCCGGGAGCTTCGGCCTGGCGCTGATTCTCGAGGCTGCCCCCAGGCCGGGTGTCACGTGCCGCAGGCCGCGATGCGGGACCGCTGCCGTCGCCTTTCCTGGATGGAGCGGAGCGCCGTGCTGGTCCGGCGCTGCCCGGGGCGGCGACGGCTTTCACGGGCGCGCGGGGGCTGCGCGCGCTCCGTCATCCGCACCCACCACGCGCCGTCCAAGCCGCGCGTCCCGTGCCGGCTGTTGACGGCAGTGACGCGACGGGCTTTGCGCCCATCCTCGTCCCGGGGGCGGGGAGGGGGCCGCCGTCATGCGCCGCATGAGTCGGCTCTCTCCTGCGCGCATGGAGGAACACGATGTATGGCTGGCCGGCCGCCGGACGCACAATGCCCCCGGGAGCAGCGCCCGACGTCGTCCGTCCGGACCCGCAGGGATGGGTCTCCGCGGCATCGCCGGCGTTTTGCAGCCAACCCCCAGGGGGGGGTGAGCGAGGGACGGACGACGGCACCCGTGCGGTGAGGCGTCCGGCCCTTTTGGAGGAAGCAATGCGGATCACGGAGTTGCTTTCCGCGAACGATATCGTCCTCGACCTGAAGGTGGGGAGCAAGCAGGACCTGCTCCGGAGCCTTTCGGCCGAGGCCGCCAGCCGGCTCGGGCGCCCGGAGCAGGAGGTCCTTGACGCTCTGCAGGCCCGCGAGCGGCTCGGCTCGACAGGTCTCGGCAGGGGCGTCGCGCTTCCGCATACGCGGCTCGACGGAATCGAGGCCCCTGTCACACTCTTTGCGCGGCTGCGCCGGCCGATCGACTTCGAGGCCAAGGATGACGAGCCGGTTGATCTCGTCTTCCTGGTGCTCTGGCCGGAGGCGTCGCCCGAAGGCTTCCTGCCGGCCTTGGCCGAGATCTGCCGCGTGTTGCGCGCGCCGCAGGTGCTCCGGCGCCTACGGCAGGCGAAATCTGCGGAGGAGGTAATGACGGTCCTGCACGAGGCCGAGGCGACGGCGGCGGCTCCGCCGGACGGTTCCGGGGCGGAGACGGGGTGACGCACCGCGCCGTGCCTCGCTCGCCGCCGCCGCCAACGGTCCGCCGGCCGCTTGGCGCTCCTTCTCCGGCTGCCTAGACCGCAAGGGAATCGATGCCCGACGACCTGCTCCTCCTCGCCTCCGTCGGCCTCCCCTTCATCGGCGCGCTCGCCGCCGGGCTGCTGCCCACCTACGCCCGCAACGCCGCGGCGTGGCTGGCCGGCGCGGTCGCCCTCGTCTGCCTGCTCCTCGTCTGGGGCCTCTATTCCACGGTGGCGGAAGGCGGCGTGGTCCGCTTCGAGGTCGGGTGGATGCCGGGCCTGGGGCTCGACTTCGTGCTGAGGATGGACGGCTTCGCCTGGGTCTTCGCGGGGCTGATAACGGGCATCGGCTTCCTCGTGGTGCTCTACGCGCGGTACTACATGTCGGCGGAAGACCCGGTGCCGCGCTTCTTCTCGTTCCTCCTGGCCTTCATGGGCTCCATGACGGGCCTGGTGCTCTCGGGCAACCTGATCCAGCTGGTCTTCTTCTGGGAGCTGACCAGCCTGCTCTCCTTCCTGCTGATCGGATACTGGTACCACCTCCAGGCCGCGCGCGACGGGGCGCGCATGGCGATGACCATCACCGCGTTCGGCGGGCTGGCCCTGCTCGCCGGCATGCTGGTGATCGGCCACATCGTCGGCAGCTACGACCTCGACCGCGTCCTGGCGTCCGGCGACCGCATCCGGTCGCATCCCCTCTATCTTCTGGCCCTGATCCTCGTGGCCCTGGGGGCGCTGACCAAGAGCGCGCAGTTCCCCTTCCACTTCTGGCTGCCGCACGCCATGGCGGCCCCGACCCCGGTTTCGGCCTATCTGCACTCGGCCACGCTGGTGAAGGCGGGCGTGTTCCTGCTGGCACGCCTCTGGCCGGTGATGGCGGGCACCGACGCCTGGCTCTGGACCATCGGGACGGCGGGCCTGATCACGCTGCTGCTCGGCGCCTATGTCGCGATCTTCCAGAACGATCTGAAGGGGCTGCTGGCCTATTCGACCATCAGCCACCTCGGCCTCATCACGCTGCTGCTCGGCCTCAACAGCAGGCTGGCCATGGTCGCGGCCATCTTCCACACCATGAACCACGCCACCTTCAAGGCGTCGCTGTTCATGGCCGCGGGCATCATCGACCACGAGACGGGGACGCGCGACATCCGTCGCCTCTCCGGCCTGAACCGCTCGATGCCCTTCACCTCGCGCCTCGCCGTGGTCGCGGCCGGCGCCATGGCCGGCGTGCCGCTGCTCAACGGCTTCCTCTCGAAGGAGATGTTCTTCGCCGAGTCGCTCACCGCGCGGGCGTCGGTGCCGTTCTTCCACGACGTGCTGCCCATCGCCGCGATGCTGGCGAGCGCCTTCGCCGTCGCCTACTCGCTGCGCTTCATCCACGGGGCGTTCTTCGGGCCCGATCCGGTGGACCTGCCGCGCACGCCGCACGAGCCGCCCTCCTGGATGCGGTTCCCGGTGGAGATCCTGGTGCTGGCCTGCATCATGGTCGGCGTCCTTCCGGCCGCGACGATCGGGCCGTTCCTGGACATGGCGGCGCACGCCGTGCTCGGGGCGGCCACGCCGAGGTACAGCCTGACCGTCTGGCACGGCTTCACCCCGCCCCTGGTGATGAGCCTGATCGCACTGGCCGCCGGTGTCCTGATCTACCTGCTGCTCCAGCCCTATCTGCGGCGCGGCGCCGACGGCACTCCGCTGCTGCGCCGGGTCGAGGGCCAGCGCATCTTCGAGCGGACGATGGTCTTCCTCTCCTGGCGGCTCGCGCGCTCGCTCGAGCGCCTGTTCGGCACCCGCCGCCTCCAGCCGCAGCTTCGGCTGGTGGTCGTCGTCGCGGTCCTGGCGGCGGCATTGCCGCTCTGGCTGCGGGAGGAACCGCTGGCGGAGGCAGGCCGCCTGCTGGCGCCGACGGAGATCGATCCCATCCTCGCACTTGTCTGGGCGGTCGGTGCCGTCTGCGCCGTCGGCGCCGCCTGGAAGGCGAAATTCCACCGGCTGGCCGCCCTCATCCTGCTGGGGGGCGCCGGACTGGTGACCTGCGTGACCTTCCTCTGGCTCTCCGCGCCCGACCTCGCCCTGACGCAGCTTCTGGTCGAGGTCGTGACCACGGTGCTGCTCCTGCTCGGCCTGCGCTGGCTGCCGCAGCGGATTGGCGGCGCGGGAACGCGGGCGGCCAGGGATCTGGCGGAGGCCACGGCGCGCCGCGTGCGCGACTTCATCATCGCCGTCGTCGCGGGCGCGGGCCTGGCGACGCTGGCCTATGCGGCGATGACGCGGCCGCCGCTGCCCGACAGCATCGCCCGGCATTTCCTGGAGCGGGCCTACACGGAGGGCGGCGGCGCCAACGTCGTCAACGTCATCTTGGTGGACTTCCGCGGCTTCGACACGCTGGGCGAGATCACCGTGCTCAGCGTGGTGGCGCTCACCGTCTTCGCGCTGCTGCGGCGCTTCCGCCCGGCCCCCGACAGTGTCGAGCTGCCGGAGCAGCAGCGTGACCAGGACGCCTACGACGACGCGCGGCCGGACCGGCGGGTCGGCGACACCGCCGCCGACTGGCTGCTGGTCCCCGCCCTGGTCATGCGGCTGCTGTTCCCCGTGATCGGCATGGTGGCCGTGTTCCTGTTCCTCCGCGGCCACGACCTGCCCGGGGGTGGCTTCGTGGCCGGGCTGACCATGTCCGTCGCGATCATCCTGCAGTACATGGCCGGCGGCACCCTGTGGGTGGAGGCGCGACTGAGGATCCACCCGCTGCGCTGGATGGGCCTCGGGCTCCTGCTCGCCGCCGGGACCGGAATCGGCTCCTGGGTGTTCGGCTATCCCTTCCTGACCTCCTACTTCGCCTATGAGGAACTGCCCGTCATCGGCACCGTGCCGGTGGCCAGCGCGCTCCTGTTCGACCTCGGCGTCTTCCTGCTGGTGGTTGGCGCCACGGTCCTGAACCTGATCGCGCTCGCCCACCAGTCCCTCCGCGGGCACCGGACCGTTCCGCGCGCCACGGCGCCGCCAACGGCCGTCGCCTCCGCTCCGGACCGGGCTCCTGCGGCAGCAGTGGCGGGAGACGGCTGATGGAACTGATTCTCGCCCTCGGCATCGGCGTGCTCGCCGGATCCGGCGTCTGGCTGCTGCTGCGGCCGCGGACCTTCCAGGTGATCATCGGCCTGTCGCTGCTGTCCTACGCCGTCAACCTCTTCATCGTCGCGATGGGGCGGCTGAAGCTGGGCGCGCCGCCCTTGCTGGAGCACGGCACGGCGGGCGATCCGGCGAACTACGCGGACCCGGTGCCGCAGGCGCTGGTCCTCACCGCCATCGTGATCGGCTTCGCGACGACGGCGCTGTTCCTGGTGGTGCTCCTGGCCTCCCGCGGGCTGACGGGCACGGATCACGTCGAAGGCAGGGAGCCGGGGTCGTGAGCCGCTGGATGGACCATCTGGTCATCGTGCCGATCGTGCTGCCGCTGCTGGCCGGGGCCGCGATGGTCCTGCTCGGCGAGCGGCGGCGCAACGCGAAGGCCGCGCTCGGCCTCGTCTCCACGCTGGCGCTTCTGGTTGTGGCGGTCGTCCTGCTGCAGCTGGCCAACAGTCCGGCCGATGAGGGGCCTCCCGCCCTGCGCGTCTATCTGCTCGGCAACTGGCCCTCGCTGTTCGGCATCGTGCTGGTGGCCGACCGGCTGGCGGCCATGATGCTGGTGCTGACCAGCCTCCTCGGACTCGCCGCGCTGGTGTTCTCGTTCGCGCGCTGGCACCGCGCGGGCATCCACTTCCATCCGCTGGTCCAATTCCAGCTCATGGGCCTCAACGGCGCCTTCCTGACCGGCGACCTGTTCAACCTGTTCGTCTTCTTCGAGGTCATGCTGGCCGCCTCCTACGGGCTGGCCATGCATGGCTCCGGCACGGCGCGGGTCCGGGCCGGCCTGCACTACATCGCGATCAACCTGACCGCCTCGCTGCTGTTCCTGATCGGGGTGAGCCTGATCTACGCCGTGGCCGGCACGCTCAACATGGCCGACCTCGCCACCCGGATCCCGCGGATCGCCAGCCAGGACCGCGCGCTGCTGGAGGCCGGAGCCGCAGTGCTCGGCGTGGCGTTCCTGATCAAGGCGGCGATGTGGCCGCTCGGCTTCTGGCTTCCGACCACCTACGCCGTCGCCAGCGCCCCGTCCGCGGCGCTCCTCTCCATCCTGAGCAAGGTCGGCGTCTATGCCGTGCTGCGGCTGTGGCTGCTGCTGTTCGGCGAGGGGGCGGGAGACGTAGCCGGCTTCGGCGGCACCTGGCTGCTGGCCGGCGGGCTGGCGACGATCGCCTTCGGCTCGATCGCGGTGCTGGCGACCCAGGACATGTCGCGCCTGGCCGGGGCGTGCGTGCTGGTCTCCTCCGGCACGTTGCTGGCCGCGATCGGCACCGGGAAGGTCGCCGTGACCGGCGGCGCTCTCCTCTACCTGGCGAGTTCCGTCCTCGCCATCGGCGCCTTCTTCCTCCTGATCGAGCTGATCGAGCGCGGCCGCGAGGTCGGCGCGGACGTGCTGGCCGTGACGCGGGAGGCGTTCGGCGAGGGCGAGGAGGAGGAGCCGGAGGAGGAGGTGGGCGTCGCGATCCCGGCGACCATGGCGATCCTTGGCATGAGCTTCATGGGGTGCGCCCTGGTGCTGGCGGGGATGCCGCCGCTCTCCGGCTTCCTCGCGAAATTCGCCATGCTCGCGCCGCTCCTCCCGCTCGCGGCGGCGGGCGGCGGAGAGGGTGGCGTGCCCGCCGCATCCTGGGCGCTCATCGCCGCGCTGATCCTCTCGGGCCTGGCGACGGTCGTCGCGATGATCCGCACCGGCATCAACACCTTCTGGGCGGCGACCGATGGCGTGGTGCCGCGCGTTGGCCTGATCGAGATCGCTCCCGTCGCGCTGCTGCTGTCCCTGTGCGTCGGACTCACCGTCGGGGCGGGACCGGCGATGGACTACATGCAGGCCACGGCTTGGTCGCTGCACGCGCCGCAGGACTATGTCCGAGCCGTGCTGTCGGCGCCCCGGACGGGCGAGGGAGGCGGCTGATGAGGCGGGTGCTGCCCCATCCCCTGCTGACGGCCTGCCTGCTCGTCATGTGGCTGCTGCTCAACCAGAGCCTGACGGCCGGGAGCGTGATCCTCGGCGGCGTCCTGGCGCTCGGCGCTTCCCGGGCGCTGGTGCGGCTGGAACCGCCGCGGGCCCGGTTCCGGCGGCCGGGCGTGGCCCTGCAGCTCGCCTTCATCGTCCTGCGCGACATCATCCGCTCCAATATCGCCGTCGCGCGGATCATCCTCCGCCCGGGGCGGGGGGACCGGAGATCGGGCTTCGTGCGCATTCCGCTCGACATGCGCGATCCCTACGGGCTCGCGGTGCTCGCCTGCATCATCACGGCCACGCCCGGCACGATCTGGGTGGAATACGACTCCGCCTCGCGCTCCCTCCTGCTCCACATCCTCGACCTGATCGACGAGGATGCCTGGGCCCGGATCATCAAGGGCCGCTACGAAAGCCGGCTGATGGAGATCTTCGAATGACCGCGGCGGCGCTGCTGCTCACCTGGTCCGTCCTCCTGGCCCAGCTCTTCCTCGGCCTGGCGATGGCGTTCGCGGCCTTCCGCGTCTTGTGGGGGCCGCGCGCGCAGGACCGGGTGCTCGCGCTCGACACGTTGTACGTCAACGGCATGATGCTGCTGCTGACCTTCGGCATCCGCACCGGAACCACGCTCTACTTCGAGGCGGCGCTGGTCATCGCCCTGCTCGGTTTCGTCTCGACGTCGGCGCTGGCGAAATTCCTGATGCGCGGCGAGGTGATCGAATGACGCAGGCGGTGGCGGCGGATCTGCCGATCTGGGCGGCACTGCCCGTCGCGCTGCTCCTGCTGCTCGGCGCCGGCCTGGCGCTGACCGGCACGCTGGGGCTGCTGCGGCTCGGGAGCTTCTACGAGCGGGTCCATGCCCCGACGCTGGGCACGACGCTCGGGATCGGCTGCGTGCTGATCGCCTCGATGCTCTACTTCTCCGTGCTGCAGACGCGCCCGGTGCTGCACGAGGTGCTGATCGCGGTCTTCATGACGGTGACAACGCCGGTCACGCTGATGCTGCTGGCGCGCGCGGCGCTCTACCGTGACCGGCGGGAGGGGAGCGACCAGGTGCCGCCGCCCCCGCCGCCGCCGCGGGGCGGCCAGGAGGAAGGGCCGGACGGGACCACGGAAGAAATGGCCGCCATGGACCGCGCGGAGCTCGCGGAGCGCCGTTGACCGGACGAGCAGGTGGCGGTGGCGCGAAGCGGGCCGTCGCCTGGCTTTGCGCGATCGACGCGGATCGCCGCGGCGGTATCATGGGACCACATGCTGGATGTTGAGTGCGCCACGCCGGGCGCACGCTGCGGTGCCGCAGACGGCCGCCTGCGGCGAAGGCGCCGCGGCGGCCAAGTGAGCGAGCGAGTGTTGAATAGGAGGATGTAGATGACTGCTTCGCGACGAGCCCTGCTCATGGCGTCCGCCGTCGGGCTGATCGGCCGTCGTAGCGCCCTGGCGCAGGAGGGCTTTCCCAACCGCAGCCTGCGGCTCATCGTCGCCTTCCCGCCGGGTAGCATCAATGACGTCTCGGCCCGGCTGATCGCGCCGGAGCTCTCGAAGCATCTCGGCCAGCCGGTGGTGGTGGAGAACCGCAGCGGTGCCGGTGGCCTCGTCGGCACCGAGGCGCTCGTGCGCTCCCCGCCCGATGGGCACACCATCGGCATCGGCACCATGTCGCAGCTCGTGATGAACCTGGCCCTGCACAGGAACATCCCCTTCGACCTCGAGAACGGCGTGACCCCGATCGGCATGATCTCGGAGACGCCCTCGGTGCTGGTCGTCCATCCGTCCGTGCCGGCGAACACTCTCGCCGAGTTCATCGCCTATGCGCGCGCCAATCCGGGGAAGCTGAATTACGGCTCGGCCGGGAACGGTTCGATCAACCATGTCGGCACCGAGCACTTCATGGCGCTGACGGGCATCCGGATGACGCACATCCCATATCGGGGCCAGGCGCCGGCGCAGAACGACCTAGTGGCCGGCAAGATCGATGTTGCCTTCGATTCCGGCCCGGCCTGCGTCGCCCACATCCGTGCCGGCCGGCTGCGGCCGCTTGCCGTGTCCTTCCGCCGACGCTCCCGGCAGCTTCCGGAGGTACCGCTCTTCGCCGAAGCGGGCCTGCCGGAATACGCGAACAACAGCTGGAACCTGCTGATGGCGCCGAGCGCGACCCCGGCGCCGGTGCTCGCGCGGCTCAATGCCGCGCTGAACGCGGCGCTCGCCAGCCCGGAGATGCGCGCGCGCTTCGAGGCGGGGGGCTCGGAGGTCGTGACCGAAACGACGCCCGAGGACGCCGCCGCCTATGTTGCCGCGCAGCGGGCGAAGTGGGTTCCCATCGCACGCGGCCTCGGCATCACCTTCAGCTGAGATCGCGTTCCGTTGTCACGCTCTGCCCCGGCTGCAGCCAGGGCGGAATGCACGGTCGGGCGACCAGCCGGCCGGTTGGCGGCGGCTTGGGTGGCGACGTCCGGCGGCTCCTCCGCTTGAGCACACGGCGCCGGGTATCAGGCACAGCCCAGGTCGAGCCGTTCGCCCTGCGGAGGCGGCGGTTCGGCAACAGCGCGTGGTGCGGCAGGCCGGCCCGCCCGTGTTCATTCACTCCGAGGCCGCCAGCATCGTGACCTGAGTCGCAGCCGCACGTGCACCAGGCGGCGCGGCCGCCCGTTCCGGCCAGCGAGCGATTTGCGGCCGGACTGACGATGGCCCGATCGGCGACCCGCGCGAAATCCGCTCCACGGCCCATCCTTCCGTAAGGACGTCCGTTGCCGTGCGCGACGGTCGCCGTGCGCGCATGTGCGCCACGATCAGGTTCCGGGCATGTCCGCCGGACCGGATCACTCCCGCATCATTCGGCCCGTGCATCCGCGATGTTCGCTATTGCCGAGGAACCGTGCCGCCATGACGCCGGTTCATGTCAGACCAGCATCGCGCGCGGGAGCGCGAATACACGGTGGGGGGCGCGTGCGATTTCCAGAACGAGCATCGCCGGAACCCGGCCATGAAGGTGTTGCCCGGCGAGGACAGGTCCCTGATCGCCGTCGCGGCGGAACGGCCTCCGCCCCTCGACCCCGGACTCGCGCTGGCCTCCACGACGGCATCGCCGGCGGTGCCCGCGATGGAGGTGTGGCCAGCACCCGCGGGCATCCGCGACCGGGTCGCGCTCACCGAGGCGTTGCCGCGCAGGCGGCGGGCCGCCCCAGCCTGGTTGTGACACTGCCCGTGGGGGCGCCGCCGCGGGGCTCGGCCATCGCGCCGCCTGCACGTCGTGCTCGCACCGCCAAGCCAGGCCTTCGAGTTTCAAGACTTCGCCGGGGCCAAACCTACTGCCCGGCCGCCGCCCAAGGGCGGCGCTACCCCTACGGCGCCGGGCACGCAGGGGAGAGGCGGGGACCATGCACTTCTCTGGGCCACGTCCGACGGCACGCCTGTGGTGACGCTCGTCCGCAATCCTCCCTGCGGGCGGTCCAGGGGCAGCGCCCGGGTGCGGGCCACGGCGGCGCTGCAACCCGGCTCGCAGGGCTCATCCCTCGAAAGGAGACATGGTGATGGCGGACAAGGATCGGAAACGGGAACCGGTCGGGCAGCGCGGCACCCAGCCATCGCAGGCATCGGATGACGACAGGAACCCGGAGCGGTCGCGACACGGGCCGGCCGAGGCGGCAGCGCGACAGGGCACCCAGGCGGGCATGTCGGCGACCGGCGAAGCAGCGCAGGACGTGTCCGGGCAGGCCGAGCGAATGGTGCGTCAGCTCGCCGAGACCGCCGAGGTCTATCGGGGCGTGGCGCGGCGGATCGCCGAGGAGGTGCGCGCACTGGCGGGCGCGCCGGTGGCGGCCGCCGGTGGGGCGCAGGACCTCGCCCGTGCCTGGGCGGAGTGGCTGCAGCGAACGATGCAGGCCAATGCGCGCTTCGCGCGCGAGGCGCTCAGCGCCCGCTCGCTGCCCGAGGCCGCCCAGGCGCATGCGCGCTTCGTCGAGGAGAGCCTGAGCGGGCTGCGCGAGGGCGGCGCGCGCGTGCTGGCGGCCGCTACCGGCGGGGTCGCACGGCGCGCCCTGGGCTCGCAGGAGGGCGGCGAGGCCGGTGGGGCGGAAGGCGGGAGGGAGCGACGGCCGCTGACGGTCGCGGACGTGATGACGCCGCATGTGCGGGTCGCCCGCCCCGAGCAGACGGCGCAGGAGGCCGCGGCGGAGATGGCGCGCGCCGATGTCGGCGTGCTGCCCGTCCTCGGCGAGGGGGACCGAATCGTGGGAATGCTGACGGACCGCGACCTGACCATGCGCGTGGTCGCTGCGGGCAAGGATCCCGCCGCGACGACCGTGCAGGAGGCGATGACGCCCGGCGCGGAGTACTGCCTCACGCACGCGGAGGTGGAAGGCCTGGCGGCCCATATGGCGGAGCTGAGACTCCAGCGCCTGCCGGTGCTGGACCAGGAGCGTCGCCTCGTCGGCATCGTCTCGATCAGCGATCTCGCCACCGGCCTGCCCGATCCGGAGCTGGCCGGCCGCGCCCTCGGCGGCATCGCCCAGGAGCGTGGTCCGCACCGCCAGCGCCCGGCTGCCGCCGCCGCTCGCGCGCAGGCATCCGACACGGGCCGGCAGCAACGGCGCCAGCAGCGGCGACGGTGAATGCGGCGGCGATCCGACCCCCAGGGCGCGCCGGGACGGGAGCATTCGGAAGCGCTTGGGTCGGACCTGCGGGGGAGG
>ERZ777003.3505-NODE-3505-length-15111-cov-5.615303_pt1 | contig 15111 bp, 14 predicted proteins | sample MGYA00374956_ERZ777003 | MGnify/ENA primary metagenome ERZ777003 (study PRJEB29302, sample SAMN06268252) | bioreactor metagenome | isolation source: Joint BioEnergy Institute, California, USA | place: USA:Joint BioEnergy Institute, California, USA | collected... | reverse complement strand
GTGCGGGGCGCGATCGCCGACGAGCGGCGCAGCCTGCTCATGCGGACCCACTCGGGCCTGCACGTGCTGTGCGGGGTGGTGTTCCGCGACTTCGGGGCCCTGGTCACCGGGGGAAACATGGAGCCGGGCGAGGCGCGGATGGACTTCAACCTCCCGGAGATCCCGCCCGACTTCAAGGTCCGGCTGGAGGAGGCGGTCAACGCCGAGGTGCTGGCCGACCGCCGTATCGAGGTGCGGGTGCTGCCGCGCGAGGAGGCACTCGCCCTGCCCGACATCATCCGGACCCAGGCCAACCTGATCCCACCCGACGAGCAGGAGATCCGCATCGTCGACATCGTGGGTCTGGACCAACAGGCCGACGGCGGCACGCACGTCGCCTCCACCCGCCAGATCGGCCGCATCAGCGTGGTCAAGGTGGAGAGCAAGGGCAAGGCGAACCGCCGCGTGCGGATCCGGATCTCCGACGGGGCCTGACGACCTCGGCGGCGCCTGCCCCGGCCTGGGGCGGGCGGCTCGGTCCCCGGACGGGCGGCTCCGCGGGCGGTCCCGGGCGACGGCGCTGGTACCGGCTACGGAGCGTGGTAGACGTTCTGGGTGGCCTCGAGGCCGACCCGGATGAGCGACTCGACGATGTCCGCGGCCCGGTCCACGAGGTAGTCGAGTTCCTTGCGTTCGGCGGCGGTGAAGTCGGACAGCACGTAGTCGGCCGGGTCCTGGCGTCCCGGGGGACGGCCGATGCCGAAGCGGACGCGCAGGTAGTCCCGGGTCGCGAGCGACCGGCTGATGGACCGGAGCCCGTTGTGGCCGCCCTCGCCCCCGCCGAGCTTGGTGCGCAGGACTCCGAAGGGAAGGTCCAGCTCGTCGTGCACGACGATGACCTGCGGCGCGGGGATCTTGTAGAAGCTCGCGAGCGACGCCACCGGCCCGCCCGACAGGTTCATGTAGGTCATCGGCTTGGCCAGCACCAGGCCGGGCGCGTCGAGACCGACGCCGAGCCGAGTCTCGGCCACGTCGGCCACGGCCCGCCGGTGCCGGCCAAACCGGGCTCCCGTCCGTCGGGCGAGCAGGTCCACGATCATGAACCCGACGTTGTGGCGGTTGTGCTCGTACGCGCGGCCGGGGGTACCCAGGCCGGCGACGAGCCACACGGGCACAACCCCCGATCAGACGCTGGCCTGGGCGGGTTCCTCGGCCAGCCGGGCGCCCTCCTCACCCTCAGCGGCCCGCTCGGCCTCTTCCGCCGCCTCCGCCTCCGACGGCGTCGGCGCAGCGGTACCGAGCTGCTCCGCCGTCGGCTCGGGCGTGATCACCGCGAGGATCTGCTCCGGGTTCGTCGCGAGGGTCACGCCGGCCGGCAGCTTGACGCTGCCCGCGGTCACGTGGGAGCCGGCCTCCAGGCCCTCGATCGACGCCTCCACCTGCTCGGGCAGGTGCGTGGCCTCCCCGGTGACCGCGACCCGGTCGTGCTCCACCACGACCAGCGTGCCCTTCGCCGCCTGGCCGACCAGCTGGACCGGAACCTCGACGGTGACCTGCTCACCCCGCTGCACGATCACCAGGTCGACGTGCTCGATGGTGTCCTTGACGGGGTGACGCTGGATGGCCTTGGGCAGTGCGAGTGTCTCGGTGCCGTCGGCGAGGGCGATGTGGAAGACCTGGTTCATCCCGCCGTGGCGAATCGCGGCCGCGAACTCGAGCGCCGGCAACGCAATGTGCTTTGGTGGCTCACCGTGCCCATACAGCACGGCCGGCACCTTTCCGGCCCGACGGGTACGGCGGGCGCCGCCCTTGCCGAACTCAGTGCGCAGTTCGGCGCTGATCTTTACCTCGGACACGGGGTAACTCCTGCACGTTCGTAGCTCGGTAGGTGGGCGGTGGCCCGGACGAGGGCGCGTCGGAGCGGGTCCGGGAGTCCGGGGCACCGCGTCGAATCACGGCAGCTGACCCACACGAGCCCATCCGGTGCGCGCGCAGGCGCTGCCCTCGCCGTGGCAACGCCGATCAGCTTACCGGAAGCCGACGGAGCACTTGACAGCCTCCCCCACCCCTAGCCGGGGCCCGGTGGACAACACCGGGGTGGATCTCGCCCCGGCTGAACGGCCCGGCGCGCGGGCCCCCCGAACTGATCGTTACCGCAGCTGGCGCCCGACGAGCGCTGGCGCCCCGGCGAGCGCTGGTGCCCGGCGAGCGGAAACCGGCCGATTGCCCTCCGCCGGAGGACAGGGTTGGCCGGACATGCGGTGGCCGTTCGGGCTGGGGCAGGTGGGCGAGCAGGGTTTCCCCGAGCAGGAGACTGGCCTCGCTGGCGAGGGCTCGGCCGCAGCGGGCACGGCCGACGTGCGTGTGCACCATGGGCGACTCGTAGCCGTCCTCGACGGGCTCGGTTCGGCCAGACCTCGACGTCTGGTCGCCCAACTCCTCCGCGACGGCCCCAGGCTCGTTGATCTTCAGGCTGGTTGCCCATTCGGCGAAAGCCTCCCGCCGAGCCACTTGCCCGCGTCTCGGCCCGACACGTACGGCGGTTCCGCCCTGGCCGAACTCGGCGCGCAGTTCGGTGGCTTCTGCCCCGATCAACCGGTGACCTACGGGAATGCGTTTACCCCTGGGATTGTTAGCAGGCATGCCTGCTTGTGGGCGGGCTCCATTGCGGCATACACTTCCGCTATCAACGTCCCGCGCGACGGTGTGTCGCTGCGTGTTATTGCCCCGGGGAGCCACTAGGCTCCCCGTATTTCGTTCGCGCACCGTTGTGGGGAGGCGTGTCGTGCGGGCGCGGGTGTTCGTTGACTTCTGGAACTTCCAGCTCGGCTGGAACGCGGTGACGAACCGTGCTCAGTGCGATTGGCGGTCGCTGCCGCGGGTCCTCGTGCAGGAGGCGGCCAATGTTCTGGCTGTTACGGGCAACACGGAACCACTCACAGTGGAGGAGACGATTGTGCATGCCTCGGTGAACCATGCAACCGAGGCGAATCTGCGGGACTGGCTGACGAACTGGCTCGATCGGCAGCCGAGCTTTGATGTAAAGATCCGCAGCCGTCAAGATCGTTCTCGAAAGTTGCACTGCAAAGCGTGTGGCTCGGCCGCCGCGGAGTGCCCGCGATGCAACGCTCCGTTGGTCGCTGCGGTGGAGAAGGGAGTCGACGCCGCCCTCGTCACTGATCTGTTATCCCATGCATGGCAGCGGAGCTACGACGTGGCGGTGCTCGTGTCCGGCGATGCCGACTACGTCCCGGCCGTTGAGTACGTTCAGGCTCAGGGACTTAAGGTTGTGAATGCAGCGTGGAGGTCACGCGGACACGAACTCCGCACCGCTTGCTGGGGCAGTTTCGATATCGACACTGTGGTACCACAGCTCAAACGTTGAGTAGCGGGTGTCAAATGTCGGGAGAACGTGACGCGTTCTCCCGACTCGGCCGTTTAGGCAGGGCTGCGGGCGAGCCATACGGCAGGGCACTCTCACTGGTCGGTTCCTATCAGCTGGGCCGCCAGCTCGGCGCCGTTCTTGGCGTGGTACCGGCGGGCGAGCGGCGACAGGGCCTCGCTGAGCTGGGTCGTGGTCATGACGCCGGCCCGGATGGCCTCGGTGGCGATCGTGGCGACGGCGCTGCCGTCCTCGTGCTGGGCCAGCAGATCGGCGACGATCCGGTGTGGCCTCGTCACGGGAAGGCCGTCGACGACGTCTCGGTCGGTGCGAGGAACGGGTCGCCGGTACAGCCGGACGTCCGTCCGGCGGCTATGTATGCGTCTGGCCACGGTGAACTCGTGGGTGTCCGCGATCAGGTCGCCGAGGCCGTAGAGCGCCGCCGCACTGCGGTGGGACACGACCGCGGTGTCGTCGGACCACAGCCGCTGCCACGCGGGCGTGGCCGGATCCAGGTGCAGCCACGCGGCGCGCAGCTCCAGGTGTCCCGGGTCGGGGCCACCGGCGATGCGGTATACGCCGTGAGCGACCCGAATCAGTGCTCCCGCGGAAACAAGGCGTGCGAAGGTTGCCCGGGGCACGCCCGCCGCCAGTGCCTGGGTACGAGTGACCAGACCCCACTGGTCCTCGGCGACCTCGCGCGCCACTGTGGCGAGCGCCCCTACCGATGACACGCTGCAAAGTGTATCAAGTACGAGCTCTTCGAAGACCTGACGTGGGGTGGGCTCGTCGAGCCCGGCGACCGGCATGTCCGTTCCCGACACTCGGCTGAGAGAATGGCGAGCATGCCTGACCGTCCGCGTGTGCTCTCCGGGATCCAGCCGACCGCCGACTCCTTCCACCTCGGCAACTACCTGGGGGCGTTGCGGAACTGGGTGGCGTTGCAGGACAGCCATGACGCCTTCTACTGCGTGGTTGACCTGCACGCGATCACGGCAGGGCATGATCCGGAGGCGCTGCGGCGCCGGACCCGGGTGAGCGCGGCCCAGCTGCTGGCCATCGGGCTGAACCCCGAGCGGTGCACGCTCTTCGTGCAGTCCCACGTGCCCGAGCACGCCCAGCTGGCCTGGGTGCTCGGCTGCATCACGGGGTTCGGCGAGGCCAGCCGGATGACGCAGTTCAAGGACAAGTCGGCCAAGCAGGGGGCCGAACGGGCGTCGGTCGGGCTGTTCACCTACCCGATCCTGCAGGCGGCCGACATCCTGCTGTACCAGGCCGACCAGGTGCCGGTGGGGGAGGATCAGCGCCAGCACCTCGAGCTCACCCGTGACCTGGCCCATCGGTTCAACACGACCTTCGGGCCGACGTTCACGCTGCCGAACGCGTACATCCTCAAGGGCACGGCCAAGGTGACCGACCTGCAGGAGCCGACGATCAAGATGTCCAAGTCGGCCTCCTCGCCCAACGGGATCATCGAGTTGCTCGACGACCCGGCCCGCTCGGCCAAGAAGATCCGGTCGGCGGTGACCGACGCCGGGCGGGAGATCATCTACGACCCGGAGAACAAGCCGGGGGTGTCGAACCTGCTGACGATCTACTCCGGGTTGACCGGGCGCACCATCGAGGAGCTGGTCGAGGCGTACGCCGGCAAGGGCTACGGCGACCTCAAAAAGGACCTGGCCGCGGTGGTGGCTGACTTCGTCACCCCGATCCAGGCCCGGACGAAGACCTATTTGGACGATCCGGCCCAGCTCGACAAGCTGCTCGCGGTCGGGGCCGAGAAGGCGCGGGCCGTCGCCTCGGCCACGCTCGCCACCGTCTACGACCGGGTCGGCTTCCTCCCGCCCGCCCCGGTGTCCTGACGGGCGCTCGACGAACGCAGGGCGTGCTCGGGGTGCGGCGCGGCAGCCACTGGGCTCCGCGTCCAGAATCCGGGGCGGTGGCGTGAGACTGGGCCTCGGTGAGGCCGGGTCTCGGGCCGGTGACCGCTGAGCGAATGACCCTTCGCGTGGGCCACGTGGTTTCGCGGCACCTTTTCGGGCCGCACCTCGCGCCGCCGAGCGGATCTGCGCGGTCAGATGTGCGCCTATGTCGAACCAAGGCATCATCACACTGTGCCGAAGGGACATCGGAGGCTCTGGCGACAGGTCGTTCTCGTGACGATCCTGCTGGGTGGTGCGCTCGGCGGCGGCGCTGCGCTTGCCAGACTGGTCCACCCTCTCCACGTCGGCATCGCCGTTGTGGCGATCGCTCTAGGAGCGGCTCGTCACTGATCTTTACGCCAAGGCCATCGACCAACTTGGTAGTGACCATCCCGAGGTACGTCTGGCTGCGATGTTTTCTCTGCAACGTCTGGTGAAGATTGAGCCGGACGTTCGCCAGATGGTCGCCGATGTCATCTGTGCCTATCTACGCGTGCCGCGAGGGTCGGACGACGTGCTTGTGGACGGTTCGTCCAGCGGGCGACCAGACGACGCCGCCATCGAAAAGGAGGTCCAACGGACTGCCCAAGAGATCCTGTCGGCGATGTCGGTCCTGCCCGAGCCGAGCACCCGTGGGCTGACCCCTCCCAGCCCGATCAACCTGAACCTGCGTAACGCTACCCTCGTCGAGTTCGACCTTGTCGATGGCCTTGTCGGGTCGTGCGACTTCCGGGGAGCACGCTTCTTGGGCCAGACGCGGTTCAACCGATGTCGTATCACCGGAGAAGCCGATTTCACGGGAGCGACCTTCGACGGCCCGGTCGTCCTCGACGCCGCGACGATTCGGGGACCAGCGTGGTTCCACGGCTGTCGCTTCGTGGGCTCTGTTTCCCTCGTCGAGACGACGTTTCACGATCGCGTAGCCTTTGACGAGGCGTCCTTCCTAGGGCCGGCCGTGTTCGCCCTGACTGACCTGGGCCCGTCCTTCACATTCGTTGGCACCCGCTTCAGCGTCTCAGTCGACTTGTCGCTGGCCCGCGCCTCGATGCTTCGTCCCAGTGTTCCACCAGAGGGATGGGGAACACGGCGCAGCGCGAGCGATCCCCAGACGGTCCTCTTCGTTCGGCTTTCCGACGATCGAGGCCGGCCGAAAGACCGCGAGGGTGCGGCGGCTCGGCGGCCGAAACTGCCGCAGTCCCGGGCAGCCGTGCGACGTCAGAGTCGATGACGTTGACTGGGCGGCGGTTCCGGACCTCCGATCTGCCCGGGTGGTACCCCGATCTGTGCGGGGGGATCATGGGCTGACATGTCGCGATGAGGCCTGGCCGTCACGATCAGGCCCCGAAACCCAGGGGCGTGGCGTGCAGCGTGCTGAAGTAGGCCCACACGGCGGCGGCCACGAGCAGGGCACCCAGAAGGAGGCGCACCCACACGCGTACCCGTACCGCGAGCGAGGTGAGCACGCCGAGGTAGACGGCGACGACGATGGCCGTCCACAAAGCGGCAATGCCGAAGCGGTTGGTCGTGGCGCAACCCGGTGGGGCTGGGACGACGCCTTCGCATCCATGCGTCCGTGGAACCGCCAGCCACCACAGGAGATAGATCGATATTCCCGCGACTGCCGTTGCGATGATCGCCCATACGATTCGGGACGCTTTCGACGGTGCAACCGTCGCTGTATTCACAACCGATCCCTCCTTGGAAGGCCCCCGTAGGTACCGACCAACGGCATGCCGTTCGATCGTAGCCGATGCCGTCAAATTGACGCAGGTCCGTAACTTCAGGCTACGGGAGGGGCGGAGGTCGTGGCCCAGTAAGGGTTTTCCGCCCGACGGTCGGCTCCGGACGTCGACCAAGAGGCTGTTTTCACGAAGAAAGAAAGAGGGCCTAAAGACGGGCTTAGTCTCGATGTTACTCGATACGATGATGCAAGTTGCGCGGTGCAGGGTGCGGAATTGATCGAAGAATGGAATCGGTCACATCACGGGTGACGGCGGGTTCCGTCAGGGGGTCACGGCGGCTGGGGTGACGGCGGCGCGGCGACCCGATGGATCCGCACGGGGCCTGGCCAGGTTTCGATCAGTCGCCACGCATCGATGCAAGCGGGGTGGCGGTGTGATCGGGGTGGCGGTGTGGTCGGGCGGCGTGGCTCGGGGAGGCGGCGGACTTGGTCCGGGGGTCATCCATCTTCCGCCCACGAGTCGGGGCAGTGCTGGACGATCCCGGGCAAAGGACTCGAGTCGGGCCACCGAGCGGGCCGGCGTACGGAGTCTCAGCCCCGGGCGTTCGGCGGCCGCCGGCGCCTCCACGGGGGCGAGCTCGCTCGGCGTTGACGGGGGGCCAGCTGATCAGTGGGGAACGCGGGGGAGCGTCAGGAGGGAACGCGGGGGAGCGTCAGGAGGGAACGCGGGGGACCACCAGGAGGGAACACGGGGAACGACTGTCAGGCGGCGGACGTCGACCGGCACCATCCTGCTCGCGTCCAGGTCACCCGCGACCGAGCCGAGGTGCCGGACGCTCGGGGCGGCGGGCGTCGGCCTCATCGTCGCGAGCGCGAAGGAGCGTGACCAGCCGCCGGCCTCGGCGCCCACAGCGCGAAGCGAACGGAGACGCGGGACGCGCGCAGACGCCGAGCTCAGGCGGCCGCACGGGCTCGGGTTCGGCCGCCTGAGCTATTGCGGGCTCAGTTCAGACGGAGGCGAGGCGGTTGGCGATGCGAACGAACCCCGCCCGGATCTCGTCGGGGGACGGCGGCGGGGTGGGCTCCACGACCGGGATGTCCTCTTCGTCGGCCTCGAGCGAGATGTCGACCTCGCCCTCCGCGGCCTCTCGTTCGTCGGCCGCGGCCTCCAGTTCGTCGGCCTCCAGCTCCTCGGCCTCCTTGGCCGCCTCGATCGATTCGTTGATCGCGGCCTGGATCTCGTCGACCGAGGCGTGGGGATAGACCGGCTCCACGACCGCCAACAGGTCCGCGTCGGCCACGACCGTCTCGGCGAGCGACAAGGCGTGCGCCCGCTCATACGGACCGCAGACCACGGGCTCCCACGATTCGTCGTTGTCGAGGGGACCGAAGGTGACGATCCAGGGCATCGCCTGCATCGGAGAGTCCTCCGGCAGGTCCAGGGTTACGACATCTCCCACGGGCGTACCTTTCGCTCGGCTACCTGTCGCCACGACGGCGGTCACCCGAGGTCACCGACGACCGACGCCGTGAGCTCATCATCGCCGCTTTCGGCCTCCAGACCCGTGCGGCTCGCCGATGGAGCGGAGGGCTCGTCCGAGGCCAGGCGGCTCCCCGCTGCACCGGGCGGTCTGCCTGGGCCATGCGGGCCGGCCGGGCCGGGTGTGGCAGGATGCGGCGGCATGGAGACCGTCCGGCTGATCCTGGTCTACGCCCACCTTGTCGGTTTCGCGGTGCTGCTCGGCGCCGCGGTCGCGCAGTACTTCGCCAAGCCCTTGCGGATCAACGCGCCCATGATCTGGGCGGCCGCCGCGCAGCTCGTCACGGGTATCGCCCTGAGCGCTCCGCTCCCGCGGCCGTACCAGCCGGATCCGGCCAAGCTCGTGGTCAAGCTCGTCCTGGCCGCGGCCATCTTCGTGATGGTGTTCTTCTCCCGCAAACGCGAAGCCGTCAATTCGGGCCATTTCCTCGCGATCATCGGGCTCACCCTGGTCAACGCGGCGGTGGCCGTCTTCTGGCGATGAGCTGACGAGACGCTCGGGAGCCCCCCGCCGGCGGTGAGCCGCCGGCGGGCGGTTGCCGGGCCGGGCCCCGAGCCCGTGAGTGGGGAACTCCCTACGCGCTGTGATCCCGGTCCCCCGCCTGGACACGGAAGAGTCACGACCACATAACGCCGTGGCGCCGGCCTCTCGCGCAGCCGTGGAGTCGTGATTCCCGCCGCGTAATCTGCCGACCGTGGCATCGCCGCGTACGGTGCGGCGGTGGGAGGAAGGAGATCATCTTGCGCACAGCGCGAGGGATGAAGGTACTTGCGGCGGCCGGGGCGGCGATCCTCGCTCTCGGCCTGACGGCCTGTGGTGGCGGTGACAACGGGGACAACAACAACGGCGGCGGCAGCAGCGACAAGCCGACGCTGAAGATTGGTTTGGCGTACGACATCGGCGGCCGGGGCGACAAGTCGTTCAACGACTCCGCGGCCGCCGGTCTCGACCGGCTCAAGGTCGACCTGGCCGACAAGTTCAACCTGGAGGTCAACGAGCTCCCGGCGAACGTGAACGAGACCGAGGACGACAAGTATGCCCGGCTCGTGGCGCTGTGCCAGGGCGGCTTCGACCCGGTCATCGCGGTGGGCTTCGTGTACGCCGGGGCCGACCCGGCCAACGGCCCGCTGGCTCGGGCGGCCAAGGAGTGCCCGGACACCAAGTTCGCGATCATCGACTCGTCCGCGGTCGACCAGCCGAACGTGGCCGGCCTGACCTTCGCCGAGCACGAGGGATCGTTCCTGGTCGGGGCCGCCGCGGCCCTGAAGAGCGAGACCGGGCACGTCGGCTTCATCGGTGGCTGCCTCATCGGCCTGATCCAGAAGTTCGAGGCCGGTTTCGTGGCGGGCGCGAAGCACGTCAACCCCGACATCCAGGTTGACGTCCAGTACATCTCGACGCCGGCGGAGAACTGCTCCGGCTTCAACGACCCGGCTCGGGGCAAGACCGCGGCCGAGGGCATGTACGACGCGGGCGCGGACATCGTGTACCACGCCGCGGGTGGCTCGGGCACCGGCGTGTTCCAGGCCGCGAGCGAGAAGGGCGGCAAGGCCATCGGCGTGGACTCGGACCAGTACCAGACCGTCGACCAGGCCCTGCGCGACGTGATCATCACCTCGATGCTCAAGCGGGTCGACAACGCGGTCTACAACTTCGTCATCGACTTCAGCGAGGGCAAGTTCACCGCCGGTGAGCAGGTCTTCGACCTGAAGAGCGAGGGCGTGGGCTACTCCACCAGCGGTGGCTTCATCGACGACATCACCGATCAGCTCGACGAGCTGAAGGAGCAGATCGTCAGCGGCGAGATCACCGTGCCGGACGCTCCGCAGTCCTGACGCGGAAGTCCTGATTCGACTGGTGTGAACGGCGGGGGACCTGGGGCCATACGCTGGCCGGGATCGTGACGCACGATCTTGACCGCGGCCCGGGTCCCCCGCCACTCTTGTGGAACCAACCGGCCGGTCCGTCCGGCCGGAGACGAGAATCCCTGGGCCGGGCACCCCACGGTTGCGAACGCACGCGGGCTTGCGGGAACGCGCCTCACACAGGTCAGCGAGCGCGGGCGGTCGCGGGCAACCGGAGGTGCCGTCGCGAAGGAAAGGACTCCCGTGAGCGCAGGCGAGGGCGGGTCAGGACCACCGGGCGCGGTCTCGACGACCGGTCGGCCGCCCGCGGTGGAGTTGCGAGGCATCACCAAGCGGTTTCCGGGCGTGGTGGCGAACCACGACATCGTCCTGACCGTCCAGCCCGGCCACATCCACGCGATCGTGGGCGAGAACGGGGCGGGCAAGTCGACCCTGATGAAGATCCTCTACGGGATGCTGCAGCCGGACGAGGGGCAGATCTTCGTCGATGGTTCGCCGGTGCGGTTCGCCTCGCCCCAGCACGCGATCCGGGCGGGTATCGGCATGGTGCACCAGCACTTCATGCTGGCCGACAACTTCACGGTCGCCGAGAACGTGGTGCTCGGGGCGGAGAAGATCGCCGGCATCGGGGCCGCCGCGCACCAGCGCATCGCCGAGATCTCGCGCCGGTACGGCCTCGACGTCGATCCCGGACGGCTGATGGCGGACCTCGGGGTCGGCGACCGTCAGCGCGTGGAGATCCTCAAGGTGCTCTACCGCGGCGCGCGCATCATCATCCTGGACGAGCCGACCGCCGTGCTGGTGCCGCAGGAGGTCGAGGAGCTGTTCCGCAACCTCCGGGGGTTGACCCGGGAGGGCCTCACGGTGCTGTTCATCTCCCACAAACTGGACGAAGTGCTCGCGGTGGCCGACGAGATCACCGTGATCCGGCGGGGAACGACGGTGGCCACCGTGCGGCCCAACGAGGTGACGGCCCGTGACCTGGCCACGCTCATGGTCGGCAGCGAGCTGCCCAGCCCGGAGGCGCGTGAGTCGACGGTCACCGATGTGCCGATGCTGACGGTGTCCGGTCTCACGGTGACCGACGCCACCGGCCGGCACCTCATCGAGGACATCTCGTTCACGATCCACAAGGGCGAGGTGCTCGGCATCGCCGGGGTCGAGGGCAACGGCCAGGCGGAGCTGGTCGAGGCGATCATGGGCATCCGGCCGGCGACCGGGTCGATCATCCTGGACGGCCAGTCCATCGTGGGATGGAGCACCCGGCGGCGACGGGAGGCGGGCATCGGCTACATCCCCGAGGACCGGCAGCGCCAAGGGCTGCTGCTCGACGCGCCCTTGTGGGAGAACCGGATGCTCGGGCACCAGACGCAACCGCCCAACGCCCGCGGCGCTCTGCTGGACATCCGCGGCGCTCGCCGCGACACCGAACGGCTCGTCGCCGAGTACGACGTGCGTACGCCGGGCATCGACGTGTCGGCCGGGGCCCTCTCGGGCGGAAACCAACAGAAGCTCATCGTCGGCCGCGAGCTGAGCCACGCGCCGAAGCTGCTGGTGGCCGCCCACCCGACCCGGGGCGTGGACGTGGGTGCGCAGGCGTCGATCTGGGAGTCGATCCGGGCCGCCCGCCGGGCCGGGATGGCGGTGCTGCTGATCTCGGCCGACCTCGATGAGTTGATCGGCCTGTCCGACACGCTGCGGGTGATGTACCGCGGTCGGATCGTGGCCGAGGCCGACCCGGCCACGGTGACCCCGGAGCAGCTGGGTCTGGCCATGACCGGTGGAAGCGTGTCGGGGGAGGTGGCCGCGTGAGCCGGCTGGACTGGCGGCGGTGGCTGCCGCCGATACTCGCGCCCGTGCTCGCCATCCTGCTGGCCGCGGCGATCTCGTCCCTGGTCCTGCTCAGCTCCGGGAAGGACCCCGGGCGCGCGTTCGCGTCGATGGTCGAGTACGCCTTCGGCGAGCGGACGGGCCCGGCGTCCATGGTGGACATGCTCAACCGGGCCACCACCTTCTATCTGTCGGCGGTCGCGGTGGCGATCGGCTTCCGGATGGGCCTGTTCAACATCGGCGTCGAGGGTCAGTTCCGCCTGGCGACCCTGCTCGCGGGCGCGTTCGGCGCCGCCGCGTTCCTCGACCCGGTTCCCGGCCCGATTCGGATCTTTCTGATCATCGTCGTGGCGATGGTGGTGGGCGCCGCCTGGGCCGGCATCGCCGCGCTGCTTCGGGTGTACCGCGGGGTCAGCGAGGTCATCTCGACCATCATGCTGAACTTCGTCGGTGGCTCGATCTTCGCGTTCCTGTTGACCGAGGACTACCTCGGGGTGAAGCAACCCGGCAGCGAGAACGTCACCACCCCGATCCTGCCGGCCAACGCCTGGATGCCGAGCTTCCCGTTCCCGAACACCAACCAGCGGGTGTTCGGCTTCATCGTGATCGCGGTGCTGGTCGGCTTCGGCTACTGGTTCCTCCTCGGGCGGACCCGGTTCGGGTTCGACCTGCGGGCCAGCGGCATGAACCCGACGGCCGCCGTGGCGAGCGGTATCGACGCCAAGAAGATGATCATCACGACGATGCTCATCTCCGGGGCGGTGGCCGGCTTGGTCGGCCTGCCCGGGCTGCTCGGCCGCGACCACGCGGTCACCACCTCGGTCGCGGGCCTCGGGTTCACCGGCATCGCGATCGCCCTGCTCGGGCGCAACCATCCCGTCGGGATCGCGTTCGCCGCGTTGTTGTGGGCCTTCCTGGATCGGACCCGGATCATTCTCGACCTCGAGCAGATCCCGCAGGAGACCATCGTGATCATGCAGAGCGTCACCGTGCTCGCGGTGGTCGTCATGGGTGAGCTCGCCGCTCGGTTCAGCCGGCGTCAGCAGCAGCGCAGCGTCGGCCGGGCGACCGGGGAGGCGACGGTTGAGCGCGGCTCGGTCGCGGTGGCCGGGGCCGGCGTCACGAGCGCGCGGGAGGGATCATGACGACACCGACCCTGGTCTCGACGGCGGGGGCGCCTCCGGCGACGACACGGGCCCAAAGGACGCGTCGAGTGCTGGTGCTGGTCGCGTTGGCGCTCGTCGCGATCTCCGCGGTCCGGGTGGTGACCGGCGCGACCGACCTCACCTCGACCGGCGCGATCAGCGCCGCCCTGGCGGCCGCGGTGCCGATCGGCCTGGCCGGTCTCGGTGGCCTGTGGTCGGAGCGGGCCGGCGTGGTCAACATCGGCCTCGAAGGCATGATGATCCTCGGCACCTTCGGCGGGGCCTGGGGCGCGTTGACCTTCGGCCCCTGGGGCGGTGTGGTGGCCGGCGCGGTCTTCGGCGCCCTCGGCGGCCTGTTGCACGCGCTGGCGACCGTGACCTTCAACGTGGACCACATCGTGTCCGGGGTGGCGATCACCCTGCTGGCCACCGGGCTCGCCCGGTACCTCGCCTCGTTCGCGTTCTCCGACATCGGCGGCGGTCCGACCCAGTCACCCGTGGTGCCGTCGCTGCCCAAGTGGTCGGTGCCGGGTCTCGGCTGGCTCGCCGGCATCGAGCAGCGCGGCTGGTTCCTGGTGAGCGACCTGGCCGGCATCATCCGCGGTGCGTTGACCGAACTGTCGGCCCTGACCGTCATCGCGGTGATCCTGGTGCCGGTCAGCTACTTCGTGCTCTGGCGGACCGCGTTCGGCCTGCGCCTGCGCTCCTGCGGCGAGAACCCGAAGGCGGCGGAATCGCTGGGGGTCGACGTCTACCGGTACAAGTACTACGGGGTGGTCATCTCGGGGGCGCTCGCCGGGCTCGGTGGCGCGTTCCTGTCGATCGTGGCCGCGAGCATCTTCCGCGAGGGCCAGACGGCCGGGCGGGGCTACATCGGCCTGGCCACGATGATCTTCGGGAACTGGCGACCGGGTGGGCTGGCCTCCGGGGCCCTGCTGTTCGGCTACACCGACGCGCTGCAGCTGCGCCGGGGCTCGGAGTCCGTCCACGCGCTGCTGCTCTTCATCGCGGCCGTGCTCGCCGCCATCGCGATCTTCCAGTTCTACCGCGGTCACCGCGTCGTGGGGATCGTGAGCATCGCGCTCGCCGCCGGGGCCCTGCTGTGGTACTTCACCACCGACCAGATCCCGGTCGAGTTCGTGCGGGCGATGCCGTACGTGATCACCTTGGTCGTGCTGGCGCTGGCGGCCCAACGCCTGCGTATGCCGGCCGCGGACGGCCAGCCGTACCGGAAGGGTGAAGGGTAACAGGCGGATATGTCCACAGTGGACTGGTCGGCGTTGCGGGCGGCGGCGACCGACGTAATGGGGCGCGCCTACGCGCCGTACTCGAACTTCCCGGTCGGGGTGGCCGGACTGGTCGACGACGGCCGGATCGTGGTCGGCTGCAACGTGGAGAACGCCTCCTACGGGGTCGGGCTCTGCGCCGAGTGCGGCCTGGTCAGCTCGCTGATCGCCACGGGCGGTGGACGTCTGGTGGCGGTGTCCTGCGTGGGCCGGGACGGCGAGCCGCTGATGCCGTGCGGCCGCTGCCGCCAACTGCTGTGGGAGCACGGCGGTCCGGAGTGCCTGGTCGACCACCCGGACGGCCCCCTGCCGTTGTCGGCTCTGTTGCCGCACGCCTTCGGCCCGGACGACCTGCACGAGCCGCTGCACCCGCCCGCCCTGCCGCCCCGGCTGCGCCGGTTCCAGGGCCAGGGCACGGTCTTCGTGCACCCCGACGTCGACGGCGGGCGGCCGGTGTGGACGGCGTACTGGGAACGCTCG
>ERZ777003.3503-NODE-3503-length-15120-cov-15.251908_pt1 | contig 15120 bp, 7 predicted proteins | sample MGYA00374956_ERZ777003 | MGnify/ENA primary metagenome ERZ777003 (study PRJEB29302, sample SAMN06268252) | bioreactor metagenome | isolation source: Joint BioEnergy Institute, California, USA | place: USA:Joint BioEnergy Institute, California, USA | collected... | reverse complement strand
CCGATCGCCTTGATCCCGCCGATGTCGAAGATCGAGCCGAGCTCCACCGCGTCGCTGATCGGCATGGTCGGCGCGGCCATGTCGGCCACCAGCGCGATGTCGTAGTCGGCCGGCAGATCGGTGAGCCGGATCGTCACCACGGCGCCGCCGTTGTCTACGTTGAAGGTATACCAGTCGCCCTTCTTGCCCTGCTGGTCGCTCGTGCTGTCGATTCTGCCGAGCGCCGCCGCCTGATACGCGCTGTCCAGCGTGAGCAGGTCGGCCCGCTCGACAGTGTTGTTATCCTCGCTCTCTTCCACCGGCGTCGCGGCGGGAGGCGCGGGCGTGTCCTGCGCCGCGGGGAGTGCGTCGGCAGCCGGCGCGGTCCCGAGGACGACGAGCAGCGCTGCCAGCAGAAGCGCGAGGCGCAGGTGGAGCGGCACGTGACCAGTCATTCGGGCCTCCTTGCGCAAGGGAGAGTCGGAGCCTTATGCATACACTGAATCGCATCGAGGGGCGCATTGGTTACGCCCGCCGCCCGAGCGGGAGATGAGGCGTCGCCACCCCAGCCATCGTTGATGTGCGAAAGGTCCCGCTGCGCCGCCAGCGCCGTAACCGCCGGCGGCGATCAGCTCGTCATCCCGTACTCCGCGGCGAGATCGCGGGCGCGCCCCAGGTCGCGGCGCGCGCCGACGGCCTCGAGCATCGGCAGGGCCTCCTCGAGCGCCGCGCGCCCCTCCGCCTGGCGCCCGAGCGCGGGGGCGAGCGCCGCGACCGCCACCAGCGTCCGGCTGAGCTCCAGCGGGTTGCCCGCCTCGCGCAGGATCGCCAGGCTCTGCTCGAGCGCCTCCCAGGCGCCGGCGGCGTCTCCGCGGGCGCTGAGGATGTCGGCCAGGGTGCGGTAGGTCAGGCCCTCCTCGGCGCGCGCGGCGAGGCGCACCGCGGTGGCCAGCGCCCTCCGGCAGCGCTCGAGCGCGCCCTCCAGGTCGCCGCGGCGCAGCGCCAGCTCGGCGGTGTAGCGCTCGAGCTCGGGCAGGAAGTCCTCGGCGCCGGCCTGCTCGTACAGCGCGGCGCTGCGCCGCAGGTGCTCCGCGGCCTCCGCAAGCTCGCCGCGCTGCATCTGCGTCGCGCCCAGGTTCATGTGCAGCACGCCGGTCGCGTAGAGCGAGCCGAGCCGCTCGAACATCGTCAGGCTGCGGCGGTACTGCTCGGCGGCGGCGTCCAGCTCGCCCTGCGCGGCCAGCAGCAGCCCCAGGTTGTTGGCGATCATCGCCTGGCCGTAGACGTCGCCGATCGCCTCCTTGATCGCCGCCCCCGCCTCGTAGTTGGCGCGCGCCTCGTCCAGCCGGCCGAGCTCCTGGGCGAAGAGCGCCAGGTTGTTGTGCGCGTCGGCCAGGCGCGGCAGATCCCTGGCCTGCTCGTACAGCGCCAGCGAGCGCCTGGTGAGCTCGTGGGCGCGCGCGGCGTCCCCCAGGTTGCTGTAGGTCCCGCCCAGCAGCATGAAGGCCTCGGCCTGGTAGCGGGCGCTGCCGAGCCGCTCGGCGATCGCCAGCGCCCGCTCGCCCCACTCGAGCGACTGCCCGTAGCGGCCCTGGCGCTGGTGCAGCCCCGCGCCGAGCAGCAGGCAGCGCACGTGCTCCTCGCTCTCGTCGTCGCCGAGCGCCAGCGCCCGCTCGACCCACTCGAAGGCGGTGTCGAACGCGGCGCGCTTCTCGTAGACCCGCGCGATATGGTAGTGCAGCCGCGCCAGCCCGGCGGGCGTGGCCGCCGGCAGCGCCCGGGTCAGCCGCAGCGCCTCCTGGTAGCGCGCGAGCGCCGCATCGTACTCGCCGATCAGCGCGTGCACCACGCCCAGGCGCTCGTGCAGCTCGACGACCGCCAGCTGGAGCCTCTCCCGATCGACGGCGGCCGACGGCGCCTCGTCCTGCTGCGTCCGGTGGAGGCCCTCGAGCTTCGCGGCCACCTCCAGCGCCCGCTCGAACAGGGCGATCGCCTCACGGTTGGCGAAGCGCTGCTGGGCCTGGCGCCCGGCGCGCAGGTGGTAGTCGAAGGCCTTCTCCCACTCCTCGGCCAGCAGCCAGTGGCGCGCCAGCAGCGGCAGCTGCTCGTCCAGCCGGTCCGCGTGCTGCACCTCGATCTCGCGGGCGACGCGCCGGTGCAGCTCGCGGCGGCGCGCGTACAGGATCGCCTCGTAGGCCACGTCGCGCGTCAGCACGTGCTTGAAGAGGTACGCCACCGGGTCGGTGTCGGGCATCACCAGGTCGGCGGCGCCGAGCCGCTGCAGCTCGTACGGCAGGTCGTGGTTCTGCGGCATCACGCCCGCCAGCAGCGGGTAGGCGAAGCGCCGCCCGATCACCGCCGCCACCTGCAGCACCTCGCGGCTGCGCTCCGCCAGCCGGTCCAGGCGGGCGACGATCAGGCCCTCGATGCTGTCCGGCACGGCCAGCTCGTCCGGCGCGCGCGTCAGCCGCCAGGTATCGCCCTCCTGCGCCAGCGCGCCGGCCTCGACCAGCCCGCGGACCATCTCCTCAATGAAGAACGGGTTCCCCTGCGCCTGCTCGACGATCGCCGCCAGCGCCGGGGGCGGCTCGCCGCGCAGCAGCTCGCGCACCAGCGCCGCGGCGCCCGCCGGGGACAGCTCGCCGATGACGATGCGGGCGCAGTGGGGCAGGTCGCGCCACGGCTCGGAGATGGCCGGGTCGCGCCGGTAGCCGAGCAGCAGCAGGAGCCGCGCCGCGTGCGCCGCGCGGCCGAGGTGGGCGAACAGGTCGAGCGACGAGGCGTCGCACCACTGCAGGTCGTCCACAACGATCGCCAGCGGCTGGGCGGCGGCCTCGGCCAGCACGAGCGCCTCGATCAGCTCCTGCACCCGGTCGTGGCGCTGCTCGGGCGACAGCGCGGCGGTGAGCGGCGTCTCCTCGAAGGGCAGGCCGAGCACGTCGGCGAGCAGCGGCGTGAAGCGCGCCAGGTCCGGCGCCAGCGCCGCCACGCGCCGGGCGACCGCCTCGGCCCGGGCGGCGGGGCCGCCGTACATGTCGAGGGCGAATATCTGGCGCAGCAGCGCGCGGAGCGCGGCGTAGGGCGCGCTCTGCTCGTAGCTCTGGCACTCGACGGTGTAGAGCAGAAACGGCGGCACGCGCTCCTCAGGCGGGACGCGCGCGCCCGAGCGCAGGATCAGCTGCTGGAGCGCCTCCTCGATCAGGCGCGACTTGCCGGCGCCGGCCTCGCCGGTGAGCGCCACCACCCGGCCGCTGCCCCGCAGCGCCGCCGTCCCCTCGGCCAGCAGCCGCTCGCACTCCTCGGCCCGGCCCACCAGGGCAGCCCGGCCGAGCCCGCTGCGGCTCTCGGACGCAATCTCCGTCGGCTGAAGCGCCACCGCCAGCGGCACCGGCTCCGGCACGCCCTTCAGCGTGACCGGCGGCAGGTCGCGCAGGACGAAGCGGCCCTCCACGGCGCGCCGGGTGCTGGGCGAGATCAGCGTGTCGCCCGTGGCGGCCACCGACATCAGCCGGGCGGCCAAGTTCACCGGCTGGCCCATCACCGTGTACTCGTGGCGGCGGGCCGAGCCGACCTTGCCGGCGAAGACCACGCCGGTGTTGATGCCGATCTTCTGCGACAGGGTGACGGGGCCGCGGGGCGGCGGGGCGATGCCTCTGGCCACCGACACCTTGCCCGCCAGCAGCTCGGCGATCTCGGCGTTCGCCTCATCCAGCGCGGCCCGCATCTCCAGGGCGCAGCGCACCGCCCGCTGCGGGTCGTCCTCGTGGGCGGCGGGGGCGCCGAAGAGCGCCATCAGCTTGTCGCCCGACGTGTACATGTCCACCTTGTTGACGATCCCGTCGTAGCGGTGGACCACCGCCTGGGCGCGGCGGTAGTAGGCGTTGAGCACCTGCGCCGCGGTGTGGGCGTCCTCGCCGAGCAGGTCGAGGGCAGCGCTGAAGGGCGCGAAGTTGGCGAACAGCACGGTGACCGGCCGGAACTCGCCGGTCCCGGCCGCCCCCTCGCCGCCCTCCAGAAACCGGCGCGGCAGCCGGTGCGGCAGGTACGGGGTCAGGGCATCGATCCGGCTGGCCAGCGCCAGCAGGTCCTCGACGCGCTCGCCCTGCCCGGGCGCGAGGCCCGGCGCCTGGTCCCATCGCCAGCGCTGGGCGCGGGGCAGCGCCTCGGGGGCATCGTGCAGCAGGTGGAACCCGGCGTCGCGCCTGGACACCTGGACGCCGGGAGCGAGGGCGAGGGTCGTGTCGGTGATCACCACATCGCCCGGCTCGGCGATCTCCTGCGCGCGCGCGACGCGGTTGATGTCGCGGCCGGTGACCACCAGCTCGATGTGGTCCCGGTCGCCGACCTGGGCGGCGAAGACGCGGCCGGAGTGGACGCCGACGCGCAGCTTGAGGGAGAAGGTGCCGGCGCGGGTCTCGATCGCCCGGAACCAGACCATGCGCTCCTGCAGGGCCAGCGCGGCGCGGGCGGCGATCGCCGCGTGCGCCTCGCCGAGCGTGGCGGCGTGGAAGAAGGCGGTGAGCGCGTCGCCGCCGAACTTGAGCAGCTCGCCGCCGTAGCGCAGCACCTCGTCCACGAGCGCGCCGAAGAGCGCGTTGATGATCGTCGAGATCTCCTCGGCGCCCTGCTTGCCGAGCGTGCTGAGCTGCGCCGAGAGCGCGGTGAAGCCCGAGAGGTCGGCGAAGAGCACCGAGCCGTCCCAGTAGGCGCCGCCGACGAGGCCGGGGCGCGGCGCCTCGATCTGCTGGCGCAGCAGCGTCTCGGGCACGTAGGAGGCGATGGCGCGCAGCTCTGAGCGCAGCCGCTCGCACGCGGCCGGCAGCGCCTCAGGGGGGAGGGCGCCGGCGCGGGCAAGCTCCGCGAGGCGGGCCGGCGCAAGCGCCTCGGCCGAGGGATCGAGGAGCGGTGCTGCTGTGGCAGTATCGAACACAGCCGTGTTCCTCTGACTGGGGCGCGTGGTGTGGTGAGCGCAGAGCAGGACGCCGGGCGCGTGGCTGCGCGGACACGGGCTGCACATTAGGTGCTCCGCTTTGTATGATACCACACGCGTCGAGCGGCGGCCGCTCCCAGCCTGAGCGGCACATCCGCTGTGATAAACGAGCCCTTCGGCGCGGTTTTGCGCCCACCAGGAGGCCGCGGCGCCCAGTCTCAGCTTCCTGTCAGGAGCGGCTCTGCGGCGGCTTCGCGCCGGCAGAGCGGCAGGGAAAGGACTTCTCAGAGGGCCTGCGGCCCTCCGAACCTCCCGCAGAGAGCAGCCGGAGGACTGCGGCCCTGGCGGGCCACAGGCCCTTCGAACTGCCTGACGGAGCGCCACACGGGCTGCCGCGCAGCTTCCCGGCGAGCAGGCGCTACAGCGGCGCCGCGTAGTCGTCGGCGTCCTCGACGATCACCCGGTAGCCGCCGGCCGGGAGGCGCCGGAAGCGGATGTGGCGCGGCGCCGGGGGCAGCCCGCGCCGGCGCAGCTCCTCGTCGACCGCCGCCTGGATGCGCTGCCACAGGCCGGCCTCGCCGGCGTAGTAGCGGGCCAGCAGCTCGTTCAGCGCCGCATCGGCGTCCCATTGTTGCATACGACCTCCCTGGGCAAGCCGCCCGATATTGTAAAGCACGTCACAATCTTGCCCCTGTCAGCAGAACGCCCTACAATTATGTCGGGAAAACGAGATGAGTGTATCTTCTGGTGGTCAGCCGCGCTGACGGTGCCAGGGTGCTGCGTTTGGTACGCCACGGCCACCCACAGCTGCCGCAGGCAGCCGCACGATCGGCGTGATGCGCCACCTGACAGTGAGGCCGGGCATGGTTGAGCTACAGGTCGCGGTCGCCAAAGTACCCCGCCACGGAGCGGAGGAGAGCGGCGATACGCTGGAGATGATCGAGCGCCCGGGCGGGGGTCTCTCGGTGGTGCTGGTGGACGGGCAGGGCAGCGGGCGCGGCGCGAAGACGCTCAGCAACCTGATCGCCACCCGCGCGATCGCGCAGCTGAAGGACGGCGCGCGCGACGGGGTCGTGGCGCGGGCGGTCCACGACTACCTCTACACCTACCGCATGGGGCAGGTCGCGGCGACGCTCAATATCCTCTCCGTGGACCTGCGGAGCGGCACCGTGCTCGTCTCGCGCAATAACCCGGCGCCGTTCTTCATCATCGAGGACGGCCAGGTCCACAGCCAGAGCGATCCCTCGATGCCGATCGGGCTGCACCCCGGCACCAAGCCGCGCATCACAGAGATCCCGCTGCGCCCGAACCTGTACGTGGTCGTGTTCACTGACGGGCTGCTGAAGGCCGGGCAGCGCTTCGGCGAGGACCTGGAGCTGGTGAACTTCCTCGCCGGCTGGCCGGTCGAGGACGGGGCGCCGCCGCTCGCAGAGGCGCTGCTGGCGCGGGCGCTGGAGGCGGACCACGGCGAGCCGGCGGACGATATCAGCGTCGTGGTGCTGGCGGCGCTGCCGAAGCCGACGATCGGGCGCGTCCGGCGCATGTGGGTCAGCCAGCCGATCGAGCACCTGGCCGCCAACGGGCGGCGCGAGATCGGCACGGACGAGGACCTCGGGTAGAACAAGCCAGGAGCGCGGGCCGCTCCGCCAGCCGCGCTGCCCGTGTGAAAGAATGACGGGGTGACTGGGAGCTTCGCGCTATCCCAGTCACCCCGTCACCCTGTCACCCCGTCACCTATTTTACCCCGTCGCCGTATCCAACCCCTCGCTACATCCGCACCTGCTCGGCGAACTGCAGCTGGTAGAGCCGGTAGTAGTAGCCGCGCTTGGCCAGCAGCTCCTCGTGGCTGCCGTCCTCCACCAGGCGGCCCTTGTGCAGCACCAGGATGCGGTCCACGTGGCGGATGGTGCTGAGGCGGTGGGCGATCACGATGCTGGTCCGCCCGCGCATGAGGCGCTCGACGGCCGTCTGCATCAGCGCCTCGGTCTCGGTGTCCACGCTGGAGGTGGCCTCATCGAGGATCAGCAGCACCTCGGGGTTGAAGGCGATCGCCCGGGCGAAGGCCAGCAGCTGCCGCTGCCCCACCGAGAGGTTCGAGCCGCGCTCGCGCACCTCGTACTCGTACTGGCCCGGCAGCTTCTCGATGAACGGCGCGGCGTTGGCGATCTCCGCCGCCTGCCGCACCTGCTCGTCGGTGATGCTCCGGTCGTGCAGGCGGATGTTCGAGGCGATCGTGCCGCTGAAGCAGACCGGGTCCTGCGGCACGGCGCTGACGTGGCGCCGCAGCTCGGCCTGGCGCACCTGGCGGATGTCCACGCCGTCGAGCGTGATCGAGCCGTGCTGGATGTCGTAGAAGCGCGCCATCAGGCTCACCAGCGAGGTCTTGCCGGCCCCGGTGGCGCCGACCACCGCCACGCTCTGGCCGGCCGGGATGGTGAACGAGATGCCGCGCAGCACCCAGTCGGCATCCTGCTGCGGCTCGCCCGTCTCCGACACGTGGGCGTCGGTCGGGTTATACGTGAACCACACATTCTGGAAGGAGATCTCGCCGCGGATGGGCTTGGGCAGCGAGACCGGATCGGGCGGGTCCAGGACGTCCGGCTGGGTGTCGAGCACGGTGAACACGCGCTCGGAGGAGGCCATGGCGCCCTGGAGCGTGTTGTAGCGCTCGGCAATCTGGCGGATGGGCTGGAACGCCTGGTCGGTGTACTGGATGAAGGCCACCAGCATACCGAGCGTGGCGAGGTCCGCCAGCACGATCTGGCCGCCGAGGTTGAGCAGCAGCGCGGTGGCGCTCACCGAGATGAAGCTCACCAGCGGGAAGAAGATCGCGAAGGTCCGGTTCGAGCGCAGCTGCGCCTGGAGGTAGTCCTGGCTGAGCTCGCGGAAGCGCAGGCGGCTCTGCTCCTCGCGGTTGAAGAGCTGCGTCACCAGGATGCCGGTGATCTGCTCGTTCAGGTAGGCGTTGATGCGCGCGATGCGCTGGCGCACCTGGCGGTAGATCTGCCGCATGATCCGCTGGAAGATGGCGGTGCAGGCGATGATCACCGGGAACATGATGAAGCTGATCAGCGCCAGCCGCCAGTTGAGCACCAGCATGGTGATGATCACGAACACCAGGCGCACCATGTCCCCGAGCAGCGCCACCGTGCCCTGGGTGATGAACTCGTTGAGCGCGTCCACATCGTTGGTCAGGCGCGTGATCAGCCGCCCGACCGGGTTGCGGTCGAAGAACGACAGGCTCATGCGCTGGATGTGGCTGAAGATCCGTATCCGGAGGTCCACCATCACCCGCTGGCCGACGGAGTTCATGATGTAGGTCTGGCCGTAGCGGAGGCCGAAGGCCGCCAGCAGCGCCGCCATGTAGGCGCCGAAGATCGGCAGGACCCCGGCCACATCGCGCTGGGCGATCGGCCCGTCGATCGCGGTGCGCACCAGGTAGGGCGGGGTGAGCTCCACCGCGGCGCCGATCAGCATCAGCAGCAGCGCGAGGGCGATCGAGCGCCAGTAGGGGGCGACGAACGACCCGAGCCGGGCGACGAGCTTTGAGTCGTATGCCTTACCGAGGATTTCGTCGTCCTGAAAACCTGCGGACATCTATGCTCTCCTGAGTGCCAGTTCACAGTGGTTCGTAGCTAGGGCGCAGGAGCCGGTACCTTCGAGTGACCTGGCTGCGTGCGCGCCGAGCCGGCGCTGTCGGTCAACGGGTCCGTTCGCGCGAATGCCGGGAGCCTGCAGCGCCGCGAGGCGCTGCGCGCTGGCTCCTACTCCTCCTCCAGCTCGGCCTGCAGCAGCTCGCGGCGGTACATCTCGGCGTAGCGGCCGCCCAGCTCGACGAGCTCGCGGTGCGTGCCGCGCTCGACGATCCGCCCATCGTGCAGCACGATGATCTGGTCGGCGTCCTTCACGGTGGCGATGCGCTGGGCGATGATGATGCTGGTACGGCCCTGCATCACCGAGCGCAGCCCGCCGAGGATCTCCGCCGCGGTGTGGGTGTCCACGCTGGAAAGCGCGTCGTCCAGCACCAGCACCGCCGGGTCGCGCAGCACGGCGCGGGCGATCGCCGTGCGCTGCTTCTGCCCGCCCGAGAGGGTCACGCCGCGCTCGCCGACCAGCGTGTCGATCCCCTGCGGGAACTGGCTCAGGTCGTTGCTGAGGCGCGAGATGCGCAGCGCGCGCTGGATCTCCTCCTCCGAGGCGTCGGGCCGGCCGAAGGTGATGTTCTCGCGCAGCGGCACGCTGAACAGGAAGGTGTCCTGCGGCACGTACCCCAGGGCGCGGCGCAGGCCGTCGAGCGGCAGATCGCGGACGTCCACGCCGTCCACCAGCACCTGGCCCTCGTCCGGGTCGCGGACGCGCGCCAGCAGGTTCACCAGCGTGGTCTTGCCGACGCCGGTGGCGCCGACGATCGCCAGCGAGCTGCCCTGCGGGATGCGGAACGAGATGTGGCGCAGCACCCACTCGCTCTCGGGCGGCGGCTCGCTCACGACGTGCTGCCCCCGGCCCTCGGCGCTCTTCTCGGCGAGCGCGTAGTTGAAGCGAATCCCGACGTCGCGGAACTCCACCTCGCCCTTGACCTCGATCTTCTCGGGGGCGCCGGGGCGCGTGGCGATATCCGGCCGGCGGTGGAGCACCTCGGCGATGCGGACCATCGAGGCCGACGCCTGCTGGAAGAGGTCCACCGTCCAGCCCATCGAGATCACCGGCCAGCCGAGCTGCACCAGGTAGGCGTTGAACAGCACCAGCTCGCCGACGGTCATCTGGCCCGCGGCGACCATGCGCCCGCCGATCAGCAGCACGAGCGCGCCGGTGGTGCCGAGCACCAGCCCGATGATCGGCCACAGCAGGCCGCTCAGCAGCACGTAGCGCAGGTTGAGGCCGCGGTACCGCTCGTTCTCCTCGCGGAAGACCTGGATCTCGGCCTCCTCCTGGGCGTAGGCCTTGATGGTGCGGATGCCGCTGAAGTTCTCCTGGGCGCGCGTCGAGAGCTGGCCGAACTGGTCCTGGACGTGGCGAAAGATGCGCCGCATCCGCCCGCCGATCACCACGAACAGCACGGCGACGGTCGGCAGGATCACGGCGACGACCAGCGCCAGCAGGGGCTGGGTGAGGAACATCAGCACGGTGGCGACGATGATCAGCAGGCCGGCGCCGGAGAGGTTGCTGATGCCGGGGCCGACGAACATGCGCACCGCCGAGAGGTCGTTGGTGACGCGGGTCATCAGGTCGCCGGTGTGCATCCGGCCGTAGAAGCCCTGGTCGAGCGTCAGCAGGCGGTCGAACAGCGCCGCGCGCATGTCGTAGTCCACCAGGTGGGCCGAGCCCATCATGAGCGTGCGCTGCCCGAAGCGGAAGCAGCCGTCGATCAGCGCGGCGAGCAATAGCAGGCCGCCGTACATCATCAGGTCGCCTGGGACGATGCCGCGGGTATTGAGGCTATCCACCGCGAGCCGCAGGATCTGGGGAATGGTGGCGGCTGCGGAGGTGGCGACGATCGCGCAGAGTGCCCCAAGAGCCATCCGGCGGCGATACTTGCCTACGAACGGCCACAGGTGGCGGAGCTGTTCCATGACCCCTCCAGGTCGGGTAGTGTGCGGGAGCGGCGTGCCGGGGCACGCCTGTGCGCTGCGGCAGGCAGGGGCGCGGCGCAGATGGCTCTTCGGCCACATCTGCCCTGCGCCGGCCCTCGCCTGAAACTATGGGCATCTGTGAAGATCAGGAAGCGCCGCCGGAAACGCGGTGCCGGCGACGCAACTCTATGAGTATACTCCGTTTTGCCGATTCGGATCTCAGTCTTTAGACGGATCTCCTGCCAGTATCCGGGAGGCCTGGCTGTCTCGTCTAGCAGGGGATGTGCCAGCGGGCACGCGGCGGTACGGAGGGCGAGCACGTCGTTTCTCGAATTCGGAGCGCTGGTGGCTACGGACCGGCCGCCAAGCGGAGATCAGCGGCCGGTGGCGGGACGCCCGGCGCGTTCGCTATGCGTCGGTCGTCGGCGGCTCCGGTGTGGGCTCAGGCGGTGGCGGCGCTTCTTCTGGCGGCGGCGCCGGCTGGCCCTCCGGCGCGGCTTCGGCCGGCGGCGCGGCTTCAGGCGGCGGTGGCGCGGCCTCTTCCGGCGGTGGCGAAGGTTGTCCCTCCGGCGATGGCGCAGGCTGACCCTCCGGCGCGGCTTCGGCCGGCGGCGGCGCGGCCTCTTCCGGTGAAGGCGCCGGCTGGCCCTCCGGCGCGGCTTCGGCCGGCGGCGGCGCGGCCTCTTCCTGCGATGGAGACTCGAGCGGGTCGCGCCCCATCCAGAGGAAGGTCACCTCGACCTCGGCGCGGTCGCCCTTGATGCCCAGCGCGTCCCACCACACGCCATCGCCGACATCGACGGCGGTGGGGAAGCGGACTCTGCCCTTTGCGGCGCGCCCGCCGTTGTGCCCCTCGAAGTACGCCGCGTGGTCCTGCGGCCAGCCCTGGCGCAGGTCGCCGAAGTAGCGGCGCTCCTGCGGGTCCCAGAAGTTATCCTTGATGTTCCAGGGGCCGACGTCGTAGACCGGGGCGACGGCGCTGCGGCCGTTGTAGGTGATGCGCACCATATACTCGTTGCCGCCTCTGCTCGACAGGGAGCAGGTGCAGGGGAGCGAGACGAAGTGGTCGCGCTTCTGGATGCGGTGGCCGTTGGCGGTGCGGCCGCCGACCATGCCCATGCGCGTGGCGCGCACGCGGAAGGTCGGCGCCACCGGCTGCTCCTCCTGGAGCGCGGCGTAGTCCGCGCCCTGCACGGGCGCAAGCACGACGCTGCGCACGACGGGCGAGGATCGGCCGCCGAGCAGCGTCACGCGGTACTGGGCGAAGCGGCCGGCCCGGTCGAAGACCGCCTCAGCGCCGCTCTCCAGCCCGACGGCCCACTCCGTCCAGCGCACGCCGTCCGGGCTCGAGCGCACGTCGACCAGCAGGCGTGCGCCGGCGGGAAGCTCGGCGTCGTAGCTGACGCGCAGCGAGCGGAAGGGCCGGAACGGGCGAGCCGGGGAGATATACAGGCCGAAGCGGGAGTAGCTGCCGAACACGGGAGGCGCGGGAGGTGCGTCTGGGGCGAGGCGTAGGACGCCGTCGTCGTCGACGGCGACGGCCTCACGCTGGCCTGCGGCAACGCTGCCGGGTGCTGATGAGGCAGCCGCCGGGACGGGTGCGAGCAGAGCGCCCCACAGGGCAACTGCAAGGACGAGTCTTCCGGCACGGACATGATGCTCGGAAACGGGCATGCGCGGTCCTGTACTCCGTGAGGCTGAGACGCTCTCAGCCCTCAGACGGAGCGGGATTATATCATAATTTTTTCACCTGTTTTTCATACAGGCGGCGGCGCCCCTCGGCGGGCTACGAGCGGCAGTCGTGGAATCAGGTGGTTATCAGGTGGCTATCAGCCGTGCGGGGGGCGGGGCGTCTCCGCGGGTCGAGACGCCCCGACGAGGTGTCTCTACGCGAGGAGGGTGCGGTCGACGACCATGGCGACGAACAGCAGCGCCAGGTAGAGCAGCGAGTACTTGTACAGGCCCCACGCCGACGCCGCCGTCTTTGCGCGCCACAGGCGCAGCGCGTAGTACAGGAACAGGGCGCCGAGCACCAGCGCGAAGCCGAGGTACGGCAGCCCGAGCATGCCGATCGGCGTCGGCAGCACCGTGATCGCCACCATCTGGAGGCTGTAGAGCACAATCTGCCACCGGGTCTCGTCGTCGCCGGCGACCACGGGCAGCATCGGCACGCCGGCGCGGGCGTAGTCCCTGCGGCGGTTCAGCGCGAGCGCCCAGAAGTGCGGCGGCGTCCAGTAGAAGACGATCAGCCACAGGATCAGCGCCGCCGGCGTGACGCCGCCGGTGACCGCGGCCCAGCCGACGAGCGGCGGGAAGGCGCCGGCGCCGCCGCCGATCACGATGTTGTTCGGCGAGGTGCGCTTGAGCCACAGGGTGTAGATGAAGACGTAGTACACCAGCCCGGCGAGCGCGAGCAGCGCGGCGGCCATGTTGACCGTGAGCACGAGCTGGACGAAGGCGACGACGCCGAGGACGAGGCCGAGCACGAGCGCGTGCCACGCCGGTATGCGGCCGCTGGGGATGGGCCGGCGGCTGGTGCGGCCCATGTTGATGTCGATGTCCCGGTCGAAGAAGCAGTTGAGCGCGTGCGAGCCGGACGCCATCAGCCAGCCGCCGAGCGCCGTCCAGAGCACCAGCCCGAGGTCGGGCGTCCCGGCGGGCGTGATGTACATCGCCGTGATCGTGGTGACGATCAGCAGCGAGATCACCCCCGGCTTGGTGAGGCTGATGTAGTCCTTGATGAGCGAGGGCCGGCCGGTGAGCAGGATGGTGTCCGTCGCGCCTCGCGCTGCGGCGCCGGGCTGCTGGGCCTGCTGTGGGCCGTGCGAGGGCTCGCCGGCCGCCGGCTGAGCGGCGCCGTGCGCGTTCGGCGCAGCGCCCTCCGCCCTGTGTGGCCACGGCAGGCGCGCGCCGAGCGTCGCGGCGACGACGAGCACGCCCCAGGCGGCTGCCCCGACGGCCAGGTGGGCCAGGCGGGTGATGTCGATCGGGAGCGAGGCGCCGCTCTCGGCCGCGAGCACCTGGGCCAGCCCGATCGCGTTCTGCAGCAGCATCAGCGCCAGGCTCCAGCCGACCGCGGCGCGCAGCCGCCCGTCGAGGCGCTGCCGCCACGTCTGGAAGGCGAGCGCGGCGATCAGCAGCGTCGCGGCCCCGGCGAGGCCGCGGTGCAGCAGCGCGATCCAGGCGGCGCCGGACGTCGGCGTGCAGAGCGGCCAGCTGGTGCAGGACCAGAGCGCGCCGTGCTCGGTCATCATGGCGCCGACGACCAGCGCGCCGTACAGGGCTGCGGCGCTCGCGAGCGCGAGGCGCACGTAGGAGCGGCGCGCCGCCTGCGCCCGCCCGCCGAGCCGCTGCTGCGCCACCGGGCCGATCCGGAATGTGACGAGGAGGAAGAGCGCTCCGCCGAGGCCGGCCATCGCCAGCGCGCTGAGGGCGGTGCCCGCCACCGGCGGCGCGGCGACGCTGAGGAGCGCTGTTATGTAGGCTGTGGCGGCCAGCCCGAGCAGCACCAGGTGTGAGCGAGCGAGCTCAGGGGCCGTGTCACGTTCGCGATCCGTGGGCATAGGGCGCAACCTCTAAGGTCGCGGAAAGGGGCTGTGGTGCTCGTGCTGGCGGCTTCGCCCGCAGCACAGAGGCCCACAAGACACGTCTCCGAACCTTGCCAAAGGTACACAACGCACGTCGAGAAAGCGTGGTGGGCCGGAGTGTAGCACACTCGCCAAGCTGTGTCAAAGTTCACAAAGAACGCTAATCGACGAACTGCCCGTCGCTGATGCGGTACACCTTGTCGGCGAACTCGTGGACGGTGCGGTCGTGGGTGGCCATCACCAGCGTCACCTTCTCGGTGCGGACGATCTCGCGCAGCAGCGTGAGCAGGTTGCGGCCGGTGGTCGAGTCCAGCTCGCCGGTGGGCTCATCGGCCAGCAGGAGCCGCGGGCGGGAGACGAGGGCGCGCGCGATGGCGACGCGCTGCTGCTGGCCGCCGGACATCTCGGCCGGGCGGTGGTTGGCCCACTTCTCGAGGCCGACCAGCGCGAGGGCCTCCTCGGCGCGCCGGCGCCGCTCCTTGCTGCTCAGCACACCGGCGATGCGCAGCGGCATCTCGACGTTCTCCCACGCGGAGAGGATCGGCAGCAGCGCGAAGGACTGGAAGATGAAGCCGATCTTGGTGCGCCGCAGCAGGGTGAGCTGCTCCTGGTTGAGCCCGCTCAGCGGCTGGCCGAACAGCACGACCTCGCCCTCGGTGGGCTGGTCGAGGCCGCCGATCATGTTGAGCAGCGTGGTCTTGCCGGACCCCGAGCGGCCCATCAGCCCGATGAAGGCGCCCTCGGGGACGGTGAGGCTGACGCCGCGCAGCGCGAGCACGCGCTCGCTGTTGACGGTGTAGGCGCGCGTGACGTTGCGCACCTCCACGGCGGGTGGCGCGGCTACTGCGGCATGCGGTGCGGCTACTGCTGTCATATCCATGCTCATGTGCGAGATGTCTTCGTTTCTTTTTCCGCCGCTCTGCGGCGACTGCGTCGCCGCAGAGCGGCGGAAGTAAAAAGGGTTCGTGGAGGGCCTGCGGCCCTCCACACCTCCCGCCGGAGGTGCCGCGGCGCCGCGCCGCGTACGTCCTTCAGAGTGGGCCTGCGGCCTTCC